>Ga0209217_1000191_pt1 | contig 14749 bp, 10 predicted proteins | sample JacPinW_OM3H0_M2_FD_187957 | JGI IMG/M metagenome (GOLD analysis project Ga0209217, IMG submission 187957) | Forest soil microbial communities from Algoma, Ontario, Canada - Jack Pine, Ontario site 1_JW_OM3H0_M2 (SPAdes) (version 2) | ecosystem: Environmental > Terrestrial > Soil > Boreal...
GCTTGCTGGTGGTCGGTACCTGGTTGAAGAAAGCGATCCCCAACGCGAGCAGGTAGAAGATGATCAGGCGGAAAACAATCGTGCGCATGGCCCGTGGGATGCTCGCTTCCGGATTCTGTGCCTCCCCTGCGGTCACCGCGATCACCTCAACTCCCATATAGCTGGTGATCACGAGGGTAAGCGCGAGCCAGACTCCTCGCCATCCGTGCGGCAGAAAGCCTCCATAGCGGGTGAGATTGCCCAAACCAACCGCCTGCCATGGCCCCATGCCGGTGATGAGGGATAGACCCACGCCAATGAACATCATGATGGCGAGTACCTTGATAAGCGCAAACCAGTATTCGAACTCGCCAAAATTGCTGACCTGCAGCGCGTTGATAGTCACCAGAGCTGTCGATACCAGGAGCACCCAGGCCCAGGCGGGAACATTTGGGAGCCAGAACGCAAAGTAGATTGCGACGGCAGTAACCTCGGCTCCGATGGCGATGATCTGGACCAGCCCATAAGTAGCCCGTACGGTAAACCCGGCCCATCGGCTGAGATAGATTTCGGCATAGATCCCAAACGAGCCCGCTACGGGATGCACGACGGCCATTTCCGCGAGAGTGTATGCCATGACTACCGCTATGGCAGCGCCCAGAAGATAAGTGATGATGACGCCGGGTCCTGCCAGTTCAATGGTCACACTGCTGCCCAGGAAGAGGCCGACGCCGATGGCGCCACCGATAGCTATCATTGTTAAATGTCTGGCGGTGAGCTTGCGATTCAGGCCTTCGGTCCCGCCGGGCGGCGAACTTGGAACCGTTCCTGACGCGGGCGTCGCAGTCTCCGAGTTGTCTTTGGCGGTCACGAGATTCTGCTTGATTTTTGGGGATGCGAGCGGAAGGCCCTAGCTGGAACTTATCTTTGCCAGCACGTTAATGAATCGGTCGATTTCATCGAGCGTGTTGTAGTGAACCAGAGAAGCACGCACAGCGCCCGTCGAGCAAGGTATACCGAGGCGTTCCAGCAGCCGCGGTGAATACATGTTGCCGTCCCTGACTCCAATGCCATTCTCGGCACAGTTCATGGCTACAGCGGCTGGGGCGATACCTCGCAGGTTGAAGCACACCGTTGGGACTCGCATGTGAATGCTGGCGGATTCCTGAATGCCATACGTAGTTACGCCATTTAATGTCGACAACCGCCGGAGCAGTTCAATGGAGAGCGAAGCCTCTTGAACGCGAATAGTCTCCATAGCCAGTCGAAGCAGAGCCCGTCGTGAACTTTTGGATCCCACTGGGAAAACTCGCGTTCCGAGTTCCTCCAGATAGCCAATCGCCGCGTCCATTCCTGCAACATTCTCGTACACAAAGGTGCCCGCTTCGATTTTCAGTGGGATCTTGTCCGGGATAAAGTCTTCGCGGAACGTGGGCAAAGCTTCGAGGGCCCGCCGCTTGCCGTAGAGAAAACCCATGTGGGGAGCGAATATCTTGTATCCGGAACAGACCAGATAATCGCAGTCCAGGTCCTGCACATCGAGCGGCCCATGCGGCGCGTAGTGAACCGCGTCAAGAAAGATTTCCGCACCGGCCACATGTGCAATTCTCGCACTCTGCTTCACGTCCACAATTGAACCTAATGCGTTGGATGCAACCGCGCAGGCAACCAGCCGAGTGCGGGAACTCAGCAGTGGCTCCAGGTCTTCATTGTGCAGGGTGCCATCCGGGCGCACCTTCCACCAGCGGATCTCAGCGCCCCGCGCCTGCAGGGCTAGCCACGTCGCCACGTTCGCTTCGTGGTCAAAATCCGTGACAATGATCTCCCGCCTTTCGCCCATGGTCTCGGAGAGCGCCAGGCTGACTAGTCGGATGAACGACGTCGCATTCATGCCAAACGCGACTTCGTCAGGCTCGCGCGCATTCAGGAAGAGGGCGACACTTTCTCGGGCCCGCTGAACCGCAGCGTCAACCTCCTGACTTCTGCGATAGCGCCCGCCTCGCTGTACATTGCGAGACAAAAGATGATCCTGAACGGCGTCCAGCACGGTTTGTGGCACCTGAGCGCCGGCGCCGTTGTCGAAGAATACGAAATTCTCGCTGTTGTTGAGCGCAGGAAATGACCGGCGGACCCATGAAATTGGAAAATCAGACATGATTTTCTTCAGTGTTGTTTCAGCTGCTGATAGATGGTTTCTGCATTGTCAGCGAAGGTCGCCTGGAACTGCGGATACTGGCGGAAGTCACTGTACTTCTCCATGTGAATGCCGCGGCGTACCTCTGCGAGTGTGGCTCCGCTCTGAGAGAGCGACTGAACTTGCGAAAACAGATCATGAAGATAGTCGCGGAAGCTCTGGAGTTCAACTCTAGTGGCCAGTTCAAAGTGGCCGGGCACCACTGCCTCCAACGGCTTGGTCAGCACTTCGTCCAGGGCCTTGATCCAGCTTTCGGCGCTGCCATCGTCCATCGCGGGGGAGGACCGGTTAAGAAACAAGTCCCCCATTGCGATAGCACCTTGCTGGGGGAAATACACCAACGCATCTCCGGAAGTATGTGCTTTACCCGGGAAATAGACCTCCGCCGAATAAGGATCCAGGTGAATCATAAGTTTCTGCTGAAATGTCACGTTCGCTGGCCGGAACAAAGATCCGTCTGCAGACGCTGATTTTATTACCGCAAGCGTGCGTTCGCGGGTCCACTCGGTGCTGATCACTACCGCCGACGGCCCAACCGTAGAATTGCCTCCCTGGTGGTCGGGGTGATAATGCGTGTTAACGATGTATTGCACCGGTAGATCCGAAACATTGCGAATTGCCTTCAGTAGCTTGGCGCCTTCCGTGCCGTTAAGGCCGGTGTCCACTACAAGAATGGCTTTGCTCCCGACCAGGAAAGTGGAATTCGAACTGGAATCGTTATCCGAGATGTACGCATAGAGATCCGGCGCAATCTGCTTGACTGTCGGTACGGCCCACATCTGTGCGCAAAGCAGAAGAAATCCGAGCAACAGCCGCTGCGGGATCCACTGCGGAGTCGTCCGGGTCAGGTTGGCACTGGGCTCGTGCATGCTCATTTTCAGAAACTCAACTTCACGGCGAGCTGAATAAGACGCGGTCCGCCCGACCCAAGCCCGACGTTATTCTGCGCGGCGTCAGGCGTCTGGAACAGCGCTCCAAAATTGGGCGCGGCGAGAATATTGCTGGGCAAGGCAAAGTTGGGGTGATTCGTGATATTGAAGAACTCAGCCCGGAACTGCAGATTAACATTTTCACGCAAATGAGTGTTCTTAAGTACAGAAAAGTCGAAGTTGCGAAATCCTGGTCCAGTCACAATATTGCGTCCCGCATTTCCGAACGTGAGCACCGCGTTGGGAGTGGACGCCGCGGTATTATACCAACGCTGCACGGTGTGCGGTCCGGTATTTGGATCCCCGATCAGATCAGGGCGATCATTGCCTAAGCCTGTGCTGCTGTTGTCCTGACCAGTCAGCACCGAAGATGGCTGACCTGTTTGCAAGCTGAGGATACCTCCCAGTTGCCAGCCATTGCCCAGCGCCTTGGGCAAAATCCGCGCAGTCGGGATCTCGTATAAGAAGCTCCAGCTCAGTCGGTGCCGGATGTCGAAGTCCGAATCGCCGCGTTCAGCACGGAGATTGTAGTTGTTCTGCGGAAAAATCGTCGTGGCATTCGCTCCCGAGCCGAAAAATACAGCAAGCGCCATCGATGGACTTCGACCAAGTGTATGCGAGTAGCGTCGACACTGTTAGCTTCGGCGCGAAGCGACGGTAACAGTGGAGGATCACAATAGATTGCGGCCGGCGCCGGCGGTTGCCTCTCAGGGCGAAAATAGAGGCGGGTCGCACCCCAGAGCCGCCGGAGCGCCGTAGGGAAGGCGGGACATGCTCGCAGTGCCGATCGGACCGCGGACGTCCCGGGCGCAACTCGTCGTGCAAACCGGCTACGTCCTGTTCCAGAAACCGCCGTCGCCACTTGCCCACCGTGGCGGTGCGCAGTCTGCCGGACCTTTGGCATCGTTCGACGTCGGGGATATCTGCTGAGTGCGGCGGTGGGTGAAACCGGGATATTTATGGCGCAAGGTCCGATCCTCAAATCCATCGTCGAAGACCTGGGCGTCGCTTGTAGCTGCGGCGGGAAAGACCGAATGACTTGTTGGCTGAAAGTTACCGGTACGCCATTGAGAACCCACCCGGGGTTGCGTTGCCGTGATTGAGTTCAACCTGGGCCTGCACGCGTGGACCGCCTGATGCGGTCGTGACTGCTGTACGGTCCAGACAAAAGTTAGAATCTTAAATCTCAGAACGCCTCGTCCAAGGCTCATCGTAGCCACGAAGTCATGACTCAACTTGCGCGGGAGAATTCGATCGCATCCGCATTCCTGCACTCCTATTTCCCTCATCCGGATTCAAACTCTGGAGTCGATTTATCGAAAATGACGGGTCCTCCTTTTCCACATCCGCTATCTCGTATATTCACCGCGGCATCTTCGGCGGGAGTGTCAGACCCAATATTTGTGGCGCCCTCTATCACAAGCCGGGTGCCACTTGAAAGTTCGACCCAGGGCGGGCACTTGGCGTACTTAAGTTTCGGGAGATCTGTTTGCTCCAGGGCCAAGCGGCGCCACGTTACATCAATGGGGAAGCCAGTGAATAGAAATTGACTAGCGCCGTACCCGCAAACAAGTGTGAGTAATTCTCGTCGGATTCGGTTGGATTGCTCCGAGTTGCGATCGGGATTATCAATTACCGAGCCCCGGTCAAGTCCGGAGTTGGCGAGGATACTTTGGTATGTTGAACCGAAGCGCGACGAGTCGATCTCGGCCTGTAGGAATGCGAGGACTACATCGTCTTCAGTTGCTGGGCGCAGGTCGATCATTAGACTGGCCATCTACGTAATGAAGCAAATGGCTGACAGTGGCGAGGAGGGCTATTGCATCCTGGTGAGGCATTTGATCCTCGTCTCCATGAGAGCAGAGGTTGCGCCAAAAGCTCATGGCCCCCAATAAATTTAAAGCTCATCTGAAGTCCTTTGCCACGATCAGTCGCGACATCTGCAACCCTAACGAGCGGCGAGGTTTCGTTAAAGGCATTGGCCATCAGGTCAGTTTATCCCGGCATGCTGCTCGTGGTCACCCGAGCCCAATCGTGCGCCAACCTTAGTCCGATGAAGTTCGCCATCATCCCGCCGCTGGTGGGATTGCCTCGGCTACTTCTCGACAGCCGACCAGGTTTGTGAGCCACCGGACGTTCTTCACACGATCGCGACCCCAACCGGCTATCGTGTAGGCTCCTACCTTCTGGTTCAGAGCCGAACACATGAAATCGGCAATGACACCAACGGGATTCCGCCGGACCCCACGCTGGGTTCTCGCGTGCCATGCGGACTACTGTTACCGTTCCGGTTTTTTCCAAATGCCCCGATCGTACATAAGCCGGATTTGGCGTTTGTTTACTTTTTGCCGATATTCGGCATGTTTCATTGGCTCTCGCTTCAGGTACAGGTTTTTGGGATATATCGGTTTCTCGTAAAGTATCTGGTAAATCTCGGTGCGCAGGTCTTTTAGCCAGTTGTCCCACTGCGCCCGCGCCCGGTGGTCGCGCATAGCCTCGATGTCGATTACTCCGGCCACATATGTTGAACCTCCACCGTATTCCTGTCGCCCCACGATCTGGCCTTTGTAGTTGATGATGAAAGATCGCCCACCGAATGCGTCGATGGGTGTCGTCTCTTCCGGAAACAGGTAATACGTTCCGAGGTTCGGAGCAACGATGTACATGTTGTTATCCAGAGCGCGCGCCCTGCTCTGGATTTCAAAGATTTCGTTTCCCGTCGCAGGGTGCGGGTAGGAAGCGCGATACACGACCTCCGCCCCGTTGAGCGCTAAAGCGCGGGCGTTCTCCGGATAAGAACCCTCGTTCGCCATCATGATGCCCAAGCGGCCGATCGCTGTATCCGCCACTGGCCAGAACGCGTCCAGATTGCGCCCATACTTTTCGATCCACCAGTCGTATACGTCGTGCGGGCAAACCGAATGTTCCACCGGGAATAGCGGTGAAACCTTGTAGTGCTTCAGAATTACTTTCCCCTTTGGATCGAGGATGAACCCAACGTTGAAGAAGCGATCTTTCAGGTCGGGGTGACGGGCTTTAGCCTGTGCCATGATGAACGCGTCGTACTCGCGCGCAATCTTGCCCAGTTCTTCGGTTTCTTCGCCCGGTATGTCAATCGCGCACTCGCGTGCGAACTTGACGTGGTCCAGATCAAGTACTTCGTCGTTGAAGGCTTGCAGAGCTCCCTCCGGGAAGACGATCAAGCGTACCGGGATATCCAGAGCCGACAGCCAACTGGCGGCCTTTACTAGGTGCTTCAGGTGATCGAGATTGATCTTGATATCTTTGCGGCGGCGAATTCCGCGCACAGAGGGAATCAAGCCTACGGCAGTGTAAGGTTTCACCACGGTTTTCTTCCTCACTGAATCGTGCCAAAGCAACCAACAACTGGTTCCAGCGCAAGTTTTGGCGGGTAAGGGGACTGAGCGTCCCCTTGCCGTGCGCTAGAACGTAATCCGGAACGATAGCTGGATCTCGCGTGCCGGCGCCACGAATTTTGGAGACCCGAAGGTAGGATTCGCGGGACTCGTGACATGGTCGCCGAAGTGGGTGGGCACTGGTCCCGCAAAATCCGCTAAGCCGTATACGTGGTCTATGTCCTCAACGTTGCCCCGATTTAGCAGGTTGAAGAACTCGATGCTGGCTTCTCCCTTGATTCGCTCCGTGAAGGGGATCACGCGTTGTACCCGCAGATCGGTGTCATAGTACGGATCACCCTTGTAATAGTTGCGGGGAGTGTTGCCCACGCGATCGGGGAAAGGGAAACCGTCACCGTTGGTGTCAAAGCCCACGTTGACGCTGAAAAACCGCGCGCTTTGCAAACTGGAAAGGACGGAAAGCTTGAAGTCCCGCACCACGATCGGCCACTGCTTAGGAGACTCGGCCAGGAAGGCGAGCGTAAAGCGGTGGCGGACATCGTTGTCGCCGACGGCACGGTCAAATTCAGGGTGAAGATAGTTCTCCGGAGTATTGGGGAGGTTGACGGTGGTCGCAATGTCGATGGATTTGGACCAGGTGTAGTTGGCCAGGAAGTTGAAGTGGTGCGAGAGAGCCTTTCGCACGCTCACAGTACCGGCGTTGTAGAGCGAGAAACCGATCGGTTTCACGTAGAGCACGAAGCCGAACCCGGGGTCGGCAGGCCCGGCCCTGGTAGGCACTCCTGGTGGGGACGGAGGAGGGCAAGCGGCGGTCGTCGGTGCATTGCAAAAATATTCCTTGCCACTGGGCAATTTGGGGCAATTTGCTTCCACGTGTCCCGGACAATCGCCGTTGATGCTGGTGTACACCGGTAGCCGGCTGGCATGCATCCACTGATATCCCAGTGAAACGTAGAGGTCCTTGCCGACCTGATGCTCAATTTCGAGGCTGCCTTGCTCGGAGAAAGGCTGGTCGAATTTCTTCTGCGCATAGCCCAGCGGGACTTGCGCCAGGAAATTGGGGGAAGGATAGGTGCCGGTGGCAACAAAATTCCTGAAATCCGATCTGAGCAGCGGAGGGATCGGGGCCTCGCCCACTGCGCCCGAAGGCCCAAACCCGATCAAGTTCTTGCTGGGATTGCTGAACTCCGGAAGAAATGGCTGATTCATGTAACTGAATTCCGACGCACCCACCCAACTCACCAGGATGTCGCTGTACACAAATGGTCCGACGAACAAACCGAAGCCACCGCGCACCACGCCCTTTCCTCTATGAAAAGAGTAGGCAAATGCTGCCCGGGGTTGGACGTTGTTGTAGTTGGTGGGGTGGAACCCGCCGATCTGCTTCAGTTCGGATCCGGAAGGAAGGTTGTCTACGTCGTAATGAAAGCCAAAGGTGAAGCTGAGGTTTGGCCTGGCTCTCCACTGGTCCTGGATGTAGCCCGACCACAGCAGGTGCCGGTAGGAAACCGAGGTGGCGTCGTTGAACGCTTGTTCGCTGGGCCCAGCGTACAGACCAGCTTGAAAATTGGGGTTACGAGGCGGAATCTGCTGGCCGAACAGCGACCGCGGCTCCAGAAACAGGAAAGCCACCGGCGTTCCGGGACCCGTGCCCGGGATAGTGCCGTCGAACGGAAACTGACCAAAAAAGCTCTGCGGGCTGAAAATCGCGAAACCCGGGCTGAACAGAGTCACTTGCGTGCTAGTCCAAACGGGCTGAATCTCGCCGCCAAATCTGAAAGTGTGATTGCCGCGCGTGTAAGTCAAGTTATGCGCCAGCTGAAAGTGCTTCTCGTTGTACCGGCGAACGCTGCCCACAAAGCCGCCCGACGACATCAAGTCAGGAATGCCCAAGGCAGGCTCGAATCCCAGCCCTTTGGGTTCCAGGTTGAAGTTGCGGTTGCCGTACTGCATCAGGGTCTCCGACGTCAGGTTGTGGCTGAAGACGTGGATCAGGTTGCCGTAAATGGTCTGATCGCGTACCGGATTGTCGCGGTAGGAAGATGGCAGGCCTTCGCCGGGCGCCGCTCCGCGCGCGTTTTGCTTGCGGGAGTCGTTGAACAGATAGGTGATATTAAGGAAGGTCTTGTCGCTCAGGACGTTGTTGGCTTTGACGATGCCCTTGTCGTAATCGTCAATGGTCAGAAACGAGTTCAGTACCTCCGGCTGCAAACCAAGCAACCCCTTCACGGCGTTGATGCCCCCGATGGCGTTCAGGATGAAGGAGGAATACAGTGGCGAATCCGCTCGCCTTTGGCCCTCGTATCCGAGAAAGTAAAAGCTCTTCTCTTTTTGGATAGGGCCGCCCAGCGTCCCACCGAACTGGTTGAAGCGCAGGGTATCGAAGCCGGGAGCCGAGAGCAGGTTCTTGGCGTCCAGTTTGTTGGTACGGAAAAATTCGTAGGCCGAGCCGTGCACATCATTGGTGCCTGACTTGGTGATGGTGTTGACCACCGAACCCAGGTTGCGTCCCGTGTCTGCCGCGTATGGACTGTCCACCACGCGGAACTCCTGCACCCAGTCCTGGGAAGGGCTGATGCGCTGCACACCGGAGATGCTGGTTGTGTAGTCGATGCCGTCGAGCGCAAAGAACGAAGTGTGGCTTTCGCGGACGCCACCGAAACTGATCTTCAGCACGGTCTCCGTAAAAGGCGACTGGGCACCAACGGCCGTGCTTCGGCCAACGTTCACGGAAGGGGTGAGCAGAACGAAGTCAATGAAGTCGCGCCCGGAAATGGGCAGATCGTTGATCTTGGGAGTATCGATCACCTGGCTGATATCTGACTTCTCCGGATCAATACCCTGAATGACATCCTGCACCTGCAACTCTTCGGTGACCGTAACGCCCAGGGTGACCGTGAGAGAGGCGGTTTGTCCCACCGACAGGGACACTGGCAGCTTCCGCGGAGTGAACCCTTTGGCCGTCACCGTCAATTCATAGTTGCCGGGGGGAATGCCAGGGATCACCGATAGGCCATTTGATTCGGTGACATCGCTTCGGTTGACGCCGGTTCGCGCATTCTTAAGTGCAACGGTTGCGCCCTGAATCACGGCGCCGGTCTGGTCATTCACTGTTACTTTCAAGGTGGCCAGTTCCTGGGCCAGAACATTGCCCGACAACAACACCAATACAGCGATCCCAACTAACCAAGACGAAGTCCGCTTCATTTGTGGCCCCCTCGCGTTGAGACGTAGCCAGCCCGAACGACTGATCGTTCTACTGTTGAAGTGTTCAACAAACTCACCGCCTGCAGCGTCTCATTCGCATCCCAGGTCGCTGCTTCCAGGTTACGGTTGCCCGGCACTGATTGGCTGTGAACTCTAGCTCGTGAGAGGCTGCTCTCCTACACGCTTGATGCACCGGGCCTAAAAAAACTTCGAATTAGTGGCCAATTCAACAACCGGCGCCAACCGGTTGTCAAGGTCATTTACGCGGGACATCCGGAACAAGCTGCAGCAGAAAGCAACGGTAGCGACTCCAATTACTGACTCAACGGCAGAGTTCTGTCTCCAAAAGCAAGCTGCCGCCACATGTCCCGATAGTCGTAGTCGGTTTGAAGAGCCAGGTTGAGCCTGTTGTACGACGCGAAGTCGCTTACCAGGTGGCAAAGCTGCACGATCCCTTTATCAGTCAGACCTGCCTCCCGCAACTGCGCGATCTCCTGGTCCGTAACGGCGGCGGCATCCTGGTTGACTTGCAGCGCGAATTCGACCAGCGTCCGGAGCCGTTTATCCGAAACCGCCTGCGCTCCTTCCACCACAAACTGTTTGACCGTGGCCTCGTCGGTTCCTAAACCGTGGTTCAAAATAGTGCAGAAAGCAGCAGTGCAATATGGGCAGCCGTTGGCTTTGGACACCGCGATTCCGATGTGCTGGATCTCATCCAGGCGCAACTCGCCCATTTGCCAGAGGACCTTGGTGGCGCCCAGCTTCGCCTTGAAGAATTCGGGAAAATTCATCTCCACGTAGAAGTGGTTGGGCACGGACCCTTCCATCTGCGTAACCCAGTCGAAGATCTCGCGGATCACGGGATCGTTAACCTTCTCCGGCTTCACTATTTTTACTCGCGCCACAATTCTCGCCCCCTTGAACTCCCGGACTGAAAAACTCCTTTACGCCGCAGCACCTGCCATCTGCTTGATCAGGTTGTCGGCCTGCGCTTGGTCAAACCACCAGGGAGAGTAGTCCGGCGGATTGTTGAATCCGTTTGCGATTTTGCTAGCAAGGGGCGGAATCTGGCTCGCCGCGCCCATTAGCTGCAGGATCTGCGGCGCAGGTGGGACCAGCAACGAGTTTGTCCACTTCACCACCCATTGCGCGTAATCCCAGAAGGTGTCAAAGGTCTGCTGCATCCACTGGGCATCGAACGGCTTGTTGCCGCGCTCCAGAATCCGTTGCAAGTAGATGCTGGCCGCCTTGCTGGCCGTATTCGCACCTTGCCCGGTGATGGGATCGTTGGTGGCAACCACGTCCCCCATGCCGAGTGCCAGCCCGCCCGAGGGCAGCTTGCAGATTGGCTTGCGGACGATCGGTGGGAACCTGCCGGCCAGGATTCCATTGTTGTCGGTCAGTTCGACGTTGCGGCAGCGTTCCCCTTCGAGCGGCATGAAGGTGTCCAGAACCCATTTGCTCTTGGCCAGATGCTCTTCCGGAGTCTTCACATCATTCCAGCAGTCCATGGGACCGCCGGGAACACCTTCAAACACCATGATCTCGCAGGTCCCAGTGGTGGTCAGCGCAGGGAACACGAAGTATTCGCCCACTCCCGGCACCAGGTTGAATGACACTGCGGTAAAAGGTTTGCGCGGAGCCATGTTCTTGACATAGGTCAACGCCAGTGCCCGCATCGGCTGGCTGTAGGGAGACTTTTCCGCATCTCGCTCGAACAACCGGTTTATCTCTCCCTTGCCGGCGGCGACGAGAACCAGATCGTGGCTCTTGCCGTAACCGTCGACATCCTGAGGACCAGCGTCCTTGATCACCAGATTGCCGCCATGCTTGGCAAACTCTTTCATCCAACCGGCGAACTTTACTCGTTGGTCGACCGATTGCCCGTAGCGATCGAGCTTGGCCTCCCAGAACAGAGCCTTGGTCTTGTCCGGCCCCGGAATCGTGAAGGCGATGCCCTCTGTGATCGGACATTCCTTTTCCCATAAGTTTATTCCCAAATCCCGTTCATTCTGCAGCGAGTCGTGGAACATGAACTGGCTGGAGGTGACTCGACCGCCCAGGATCTGCTCCGGTGTGCGGTTAGAAACCACCGTGACTTCGTAGTTGTTCTGCAGCAGCCCCAATGCCAACTGCAACCCCGATTGACCGCCACCAATGATTGCAACTTTTCTCATGGGTTCGCTCCCGGGACCCGGTTCCCCCGAATCCCTCGTACCGAGTGCCCAAATATAACCGATACGTCAAGTCTCCAAAACAAATGGCACTCGTGCTGATGGTTTCATTTTCGCGAAACGGCAACGTCCAAGTGAAACCGCAGGCCTTGTTCCGCGCTCGGCCTCGTGGTAGCTTTCCTCTGCTTAGAACCAGTTTCTCAACCGGGAGACAAGCATGGAAGGACTGACAGGGAAGGTCGCCATCGTGACCGGTGGCGCGACCATCATCGGCGCGGCTGTGGTGCGCGCTTTTCATCGCGAGGAAGCTAAAGTGGTGATCGCCGACATCAACAACAAAGATGGACTGGCGGTGGCCAGTTCGCTGGGTCAGGACGTGCAGTTCGTTAAAACCGACCTGGCAGACGATGCCCAGATCGCTGCCTGTGTGAACCAAACCGTAGCGAAGTTCGGTGGCGTCGACTTCCTGATTAACCTGGCCTGCGTCTATGTGGACGACGCGCTCAATGCGACGCGCAAGGACTGGCTGGACAGCTACAACATTAACGTCGTCGGTGGCGTCATGATGCTGAAGGCGGTGAAGCCGCACATGGTGAAGCGAGGCGGCGGAGCCGTGGTCAACTTTGGCAGCATCAGCGCCAAGGTAGCGCAGACCGGACGCTGGCTTTATCCGGTAACCAAGGCGGCGACCTTGCAACTCACGCGCAACGAGGCCATGGATCTGGCGCCAGACAGGATACGAGTTAATTCCGTTTCCCCGGGCTGGACTTGGTCCCGTGTGATGGACGAGCTGACCCACGGCGACAAAAAGAAAACCAACCGCGTCGGCGGCCCCTTCCATCTGCTGGGACGTGTCGGCGAGCCGGAAGAAGTGGCTGACGCTGTGCTGTTCCTTTGCTCCAGCCATGCCTCCTTTATTACTGGCACTGATCTGGCGGTGGACGGCGGCTACTCGGCCATGGGACCGGAAATGGCCGCACCTGCGATTCCCAAGCTCATGGAATAAGAATGTGGCGATCGGGGCCTCATGAAGCGCATCGCTATTGTCGGCGCCGGTCAGTCTGGCCTGCAACTCGGGCTTGGCCTGCTCGGCGCCGGCTACGAAGTGACTCTCTATTCCGACCGCTCGGCGGACGACATCCGGCATGGCCATGTGATGTCGAGCCAGTGCATGTTCGATTCGGCTCTGGAAACGGAGCGGGATCTCGGCTTGAACTACTGGGAAAAGGAATGTCCCAAGGTCGAAGGAATTAGTTTTGCGGTGCCTGATCCGGTCGGCAGCAAGATTATGGACTGGGCGGCACGGCTAGACAATTACGCGCAGTCAGTGGACCAGAGGCTCAAGATCCCCTGCTGGATGGCTGAGTTTCAGAAGCGCGGCGGAGCGCTCCGGATCGAGGCTGCCGACATTGACGATCTTGAGCGTTGTGCCCGCAGCCATGATCTGGTGATCGTCGCCAGCGGCAAGGGCGCCATCACTCAACTGTTTCCCCGCGACGCTGAGCGCTCACCATTCTCCGAACCGCAACGCAGCCTGGCTCTGACCTATGCCCGGAAGATGCGGCCGCGAGAGCCGTACGCGGCGGTGTGCTTCAACATGATTCCGAATGTCGGCGAGTATTTTGTTTTTCCCGCGCTGACCACCAGCGGTGCGTGCGAGATCATGGTGTTCGAAGGAATTCCCGGCGGTCCAATGGATTGCTGGGGTGACGTCAAGACTCCCGCTGAGCATCTTGCCCGCAGCAAGCGTATCCTCGAAACTTTTCTCCCCTGGGAGGCCGAGCGTTGCCGCGATATCGAACTCACCGACGACAAAGGCATCCTAGCGGGACGTTTTGCCCCTACCGTTCGCAAGCCCATGGGGACGCTTCCCTCGGGTCGCAAAGTTCTCGGGATGGCCGATGCGATTGTGCTTAACGATCCTCTCACCGGCCAGGGATCGAACAACGCAGCCCGCTGTGCTGACATTTACCTGGAGAGTATCGTCGAACGCGGCGGGGGACCCGGCGATGCCGAATGGATGCAGCATACCTTCGACCGCTACTGGACCGGGTATGCGAAATGGGTGGTGGAGTGGACCAATCTTCTGCTCAGGCCACCGGCGCATGTTCTCAAGCTGCTCGACTGTGGCGGGAAGATCAGTGCTGTCGCCAGCGCCTTCGTCAACGCCTTTGACGATCCACGGACCTTGTTCCCCTGGTTCATGGATGGGGCGGAGGCGGAAGCATTCGTGCGCCAGCAAGCCAAGGCAGTGGCCGAGCGTTTCGACCGGCGCGATTACCGAAGGGCGCTTGGTCAGTTCGCCACGGGTGTAACGGTGGTGACGGCCCGAGCCTCCGACGGGCGGAAGGTGGGCGTGACCGTCAACTCCTTTTCGTCGGTTTCGCTGGATCCGCCGCTAATCCTCTGGAGTCTGTCGCGGCAGACTCCCAGCTTCATTGATTTCGCCAACGCCTCTCATTTTGCAGTGAACGTTCTGGAGTCTCGCCAGCATCATCTGTCACGGCAATTCTCCACTCCTTTGCCCGACAAGTTTGCTGGAGTCAAATTTGAGGAAGGGACCGAAGGGGTGCCACTTCTTCATGGCGCGATCGCCCAATTCGTATGCCGCAAAGTTCGGCAGTATGACGGTGGCGATCATGTAATTCTCGTGGGTGAAGTTGAGCAGTATAAATACAATGAGGGCGAGCCCCTCGTCTTTCACTCCGGCCGCTACCGAATTGCCACACGTCATCCTGATGTTGCAGAATGACGAGGGCCGGGAGTCCGCTGGTGGCGCGGCAAAGCATCTTTAGGCGGGTCCGGTCTTGGCCTTGACTTGGTGTGAGTTCGGGTGTTGAATTCCCGCACGGCGGTGCGAAACTGAAGGCTTGACGGCGTGGGACGCTT
>Ga0209217_1000192_pt1 | contig 14741 bp, 14 predicted proteins | sample JacPinW_OM3H0_M2_FD_187957 | JGI IMG/M metagenome (GOLD analysis project Ga0209217, IMG submission 187957) | Forest soil microbial communities from Algoma, Ontario, Canada - Jack Pine, Ontario site 1_JW_OM3H0_M2 (SPAdes) (version 2) | ecosystem: Environmental > Terrestrial > Soil > Boreal...
AGTTTGACGGCGCGGTGCACAACCCCCCGTTCCGCAACATCGCGATCGCCATGCACGAAGCGATTGGCACGGTTGGAGTCATTTGTCCCAATCAGGCGCCGCTGCTGGGGTTCTTGTCGCTGGTCATGCCGGTGATCGCGGTGGGCAACACGGCGGTCGCGATTCCCTCTGAGACTTATCCCTTGATTACGGGCGATCTTTATCAGCTTTTCGACACCAGCGATCTGCCCGGCGGCGCGGTCAACATTGTGACCGGCTACACTTCGCAACTTCTCAAAACGCTCGCCGAACACGATGACGTGGCTGCGGTCTGGTGCTTCGCGGACGAAACCAGCGCGGCGGCGGCCAAGGCTTTCTCGGTGGGCAATCTCAAGCAGGTGTTCACCAACGAAGGCCGCGCCATCGACTGGTTCGATGTGAAACAAGGCGAAGGCCGCTGGTTCCTGGAGCACGCGGTGCAGGTGAAGAATATCTGGGTACCGTACGGGGAGTGATGAGTCACGTCCCCGGAACTTGCGTTGACACAATCCGCGCTGCTCAATAGACTCGCATTTCTTCACCTTTGCGATTCGCATCGGCATCAAATCTATCGCCAGGAACTCCCACGTCATGGCCAAACGTCCTCGCATTGCGGTGGTGGGCAGCGCCAATATTGATCTCACAACATTCACTGACCGCTTTCCCAAGCCTGGCGAAACCATCTTTGGGCAGAAGTTTGACCTCGGATTCGGCGGCAAGGGCGCCAACCAGGCGGCCGCCGCCAAGCTCTGCGGCGCGGACGTCTTTATGGTGGCTCGGGTGGGCAGCGATCTGTTTGGTCCGGCGACCATCGAGAATTTCAAGAAGCTGGGCATCGACGCCAGCCAGGTGAGGCAGGTGCAGGGCGTGTCCAGTGGCGTGGCGCCAATTTTTGTGGAACCTAATGGGCAGAACCGCATTCTTGTGGTCAAGGGCGCGAACGACCAACTGAAGCCGGCCGACGTGGATGCCGCAGCGGCGATGCTGAAGACCGTCGACTGCATTGTTCTCCAGTTTGAAATTCCGCTCGCGACCGTCTACTACACTGTCGGTTTCGCGCACAGGAACCGAATCCGCTGCATTCTGAATCCCGCTCCCGGCCAGCCCATCGACGTCAAGGCGGTGAAAGACCTGGACTACTTTGTCCCCAATGAAAGCGAAGCCGAGACGATTGCCGGAATGCCGGTCAAGAATCTCGAGGACGCGAAGAAGTGCGCCGAAAAGCTGCTCGGATACGGCATCCGGCGGGTCATTATTACCCTCGGCTCCAACGGTTCGTTGCTCGCGGGAACGGAAGGCATGGAGCATTTGCCCGCATTTCCGGTCAAGAGCGTCGACAGCACCGGCGCCGGCGACGCGTTCATCGGAAGTTTCGCTGTGTGTCTCGGAGAAGGGCTGCCGGAGCGCGAGGCGGTGCGGCGCGCCAACCTCTACGCCGGGCTTTCCACCACCGGCGTCGGCACCCAGAAATCGTTCTACGATCGGGCGCGATTTGACGCCGAGTGGACGGCGCGCAGCAAGTCCTGATGAGTCGTCATTATCCGGCGCCATGCACCACGCGCTAGCGCTTGGCGTACTCGGCTTTGTTGTGAGCATTGTCGGTGCTGTAGCGACATGGAACCGGCAGCCGTTTTATCGAAGAGCGCAAGCGCAACCCATAGCTGTTGCAAACGCATTATAAAAGGGCACCCCTTTTGGAGTAGGTGGTGATCGTTCACATCATCACCTACGGAAAGGAGCACCCTCGTGAACAGTGAAAAGTATATTGGCGCCGTTCGCCTCCCTGGCGGCGTATAATTCGCGCCGCTATGACTTACGTTTGGGCCAGTCGATGAACTCACGCGCAAAGGTAGCCCTGGTAACGGGCGCTGGAACCGGAATCGGCAAGCACGTTACGATCGCTCTGTTGCGAGAGGGATATTCGGTTGTTCTCGCCGGGCGGCGCCGAGATCCTTTGGAAGCCACAGTTCGCGAGACCAAGGAGCTTGGTTCCCAAACTTTGGTCGTGCCTACAGATGTGCGTGACCCTTCGTCCGTCCGGCTTTTGTTCACGCAGGCGCAAGAGGTTTTTGGCCGGCTCGACCTGTTATTCAACAACGCAGGGACCGCCGCTCCTTCCACTCTGCTAGAAGACCTCAGCTGCGAGGAATGGAAGTCAGTCGTCGACACCAACCTGACCGGCACGTTCTTGTGTACGCAGGAGGCATTTAAGGTCATGAAGAGTCAGGCACCTCAGGGTGGGCGCATTATCAACAACGGATCTATTTCTTCGCACAGCCCCAGGCCAAACTCTGCACCCTACACGGCAGCGAAGCATGCCATCACCGGTCTTACCAAATCGACCTCTCTGGATGGCCGGAAATACAATATCGCATGTGGCCAGATTGACATCGGTAACGCTGCCACGGCCATGGCGGAAAGAATGCAATTTGGAGTTCCACAAGCCAACGGCTCAGTGGAGGTTGAACCGACCATGGACCCACAGCAAGTTGCACGTGCGGTCGTGTACATGGCGAGTCTGCCGCTAGATGCAAATGTCCTCTTCCTGACCGTAATGGCGACAAGGATGCCTTTTGTTGGGCGGGGCTAGGCCAGGGGATCTCCTGGTGTTCCAAAATCAGATGTTTTTCGAACCCCAAGAACCGGTATTGTCGACCGCGTGAAAACAATCACTTGCGACTCTCGCCTTCATGGGGATTTTGGAACGGCCGGATCTACTGCCACGGAACTCGCCCGAGGGTTGCTCTTAGAGCTGGGCTTCCGGCCTGCACCCGAGCGTCTTCCACCCCATCCATTCGCGGGCACCCCGGGGATGACCTGATCTGTGGCTGCAAACTTCGCCAGGAACTCCGCAGGAATCAGAATTTGGCCGTCGATGCGCCTGGTTTCTAGCAGTCCTGCCGCGATCGCGCAATCGATCGTTCTTACGGATATGTCCAAAGCTCTGGCCGCGGAGCGGCGACGGAAAAGCAAGCGCGGATGGCCGTCGCCGCTCACCATCATCTTGAAAGCCTCCTCTAATCAAAGAAAATTCAATCCGCTAAGCCACGCAAAATCAATAACTTGCTTGAATACCAAAAATCGAGGCTCGATGTCGACGGTGGGGCGGGATGAAGCGGTGATCCGCGACTACATCCGGCAGCAGGAACCAGAGGACGCGCGCCTGGACCAGATGGGGTTGTGGCGATGACCTGCCACCGGTACGGTGGCCCAAACCATCGGGGCCGCGTTAGCGACCCCGACTAGCCGCTTTGCGCGGCTCACAACCTAAAGCCCCCGGCTCTGCCGAGGGATAGTTACAAGCGGAGCACTGGAGTGCGTCGGCGCATTTCACGGTCCCTTAGGCAAAGTGGGGAATGAAGAACCCGAGCGTCGTGTTCGTGCGAGTAGGAGACTCGGTGGATATTGAGTTTCAGGAACTGGCGGAGTTAAGCCGGTTGCCCCGTAGTTGCTCTCGACTGTGACAGTGCCTCTTGACGTCAACTATCCACTGAGCTGCCGTCTGGGTGGCGCATCGTGGTCCACTTTGAGGACATGGAGTATTTGCTCAGGTTACATAGCACGATAGTTGTCAGTTTTCTTGCGTTTGTGTGTGCGCAAATTCAGCCGGGACAGTTACTGGTTGGCGACCAAACCAAACGCTTCCGGAGGATCGAAGAAGCAGCGGCGCCATAAGGCCTCGTCGGATAGCGTGCCTGCCTTCCACTGGTGCAGAGCAGGCACGGTTGCAGCCACCATGCCGCCATCTTCTGAGTCGAAGATCACGACAACTCCAAGGACGCTGGTGGAAGCCCTGGCCAGGTCGGCATACTCCCGGTCGAACAAGGATTTCGCGAATGCCAGCTTCGCGCCTGGGCCGCTGGTGGTTGCGTTGTCACTTGCCTTCTGCACCGAGACAATCCTCACCGTTTTTCCCTGAAGCGGTGCCCAGTTCCCGGGAAAGGAGGCGACCTGTTCATTTTCCACGTGAAATGGCTGGGTATCGGCGGGGGCCGGTTCGCTGTGCGACTGAGTTTCCGCCGGCTGCGTATCGGGGTCAACGGTGAGCATCTCCAGACTCGAACGCCGGATCCATCCCCGGGAAAGTCCGGAAATCCGGACGTGCACCCAATTTGGGTTCACATCCAGGATCTCAAACTCATCTTCGGCAGCAGCGAGAAACAGGACTTTGGCGTCTTCACTCGGACTCGCAAGTACGGCTGTGTCTCGTTTCTTCACCGCCACCAGGTTGCCGGGATGGACCTGGTGGCGGAGGATCTCCTCCAGGCCTTTGGCTTCTTTGGTCTGCTCCTCAATGTGTCTGTCGACGATTGCCTTTTGGGTGGCCAACGAAGGCATGTTATCCAGGCTCAGCGGATCTCCCAACTTGAATGGCGATCCGGCCGCGGTTTTGGGCTGTACTCCGGGTGTGCTGTTGCCCGCCCGTGGCAGCGAGAGAGCCGGCCCTGGCGCAGTGGGCTGGTTTCTGGGCGAAGAAGGCGGCGAGTTTGCGACGGGAGTCGTGCTGGAAGATGACGCTTGCCCGCCAAGCGCTTCCTGCAACCGGTCGAGGAAATCGGCTTCCAGACGGCCATTGGAAGGCAGCACCTCATAACCGGACTTTGCGGAGACCGGGTCTGCATACCAGGCGGTAATGGTTGCGTTGACTCGCACCATCGACCCACCGGCTGTGGTAGAGCTCACCTGAGCAGCGCATTGATAGAAGCCACGGTGGAAGCGATCCAAAGGACGATCGCCGAGAACGGTGAAACCCTCCAGAACCGGCAGGTGGCCGGCGCTTGACGATTGCAGTTCCTTGAGACGTTTCTCCACGATGGCCTTGGATTGGGGAAACGCACGCTGGTAGGGAATGCTCTGAGCACTGCCGTGACGGGCAAACATGATCGCAATAAGGGTGCCGGCCCAGAAGACTGCCGACAGCGCCCTTACGGTGGACCTTCCGCCGGAACCGACGGGCCTCATGGGAGCGGCCCCAGCTGTCCGCGGTGAATCCAACCGTGTTGCCCATCTGTGGTTTCCACTCCGTACCAGTAGGGAGTCACGACGAGGATTACGACTTCCGCGCCGGCCGGCAGAGATTTCACATTGGTCGCACTATGGAAGGGAGCGGACTTCAACTGGCCACCAGGAGCTTTCACGACACGTTCCGCCTTGTGGCGTAAGTCGTCGAGATGTTGGTCCAAGGTTTGAGTTGAAGTTTGCGCGGCGGCGAGGGCGGAGGCTTCATCCGCCTGACGCTTGCGTTCAAGCGTCTGTCCGGCTAACTTCTCCTGGCGCTGTTTTTCGCGCTCCTCGGTTTGTTTCTTCTCCGCCTGGATTGCTTCGATGTGATCCTGAATGTCCTGGCACTCGGCGTTTTCTACGCGCCCGTTGGAGGGATGCACGGTGTGGTGGAAATCTTCGACGAAGACCGCATCAATCCGCAAGATGGTCTTCGACTCGTCCTTGCTTTGCACTACGTAGCGCACGACCAGCGTTCCTTCGTCCTTGCTATCCCGGAAATTGAGCGGCGCCAACACGCTGGTGCGCACTTTGTAATAAACCTTTCCCGGTTCTTTCCATTCGGGGAACAACGGTGAGGACGAGGCGGAGCTGGCGTTCTCGATGTACTTATCCTTGTTGTATTCCTTGCTGCCCTGGATGATTCCATCATTCACGATCGCCTCTACGGCCTGCAAAACTTCACTTTCGGGGGATGCTATCTCGGTAGAAAACCCCAACCCATAGTCTTCGGTCTTGATCTTTCTTCTGTGTTCGCGGCTGTGAAGTGTAGGACCTGCCGATACCAACAAAAGGGTTGAAAACACAGCGATCACCAAGTGATTGCGCCGCGCAGGACGGGTTGCCGCGACTGCTCCCATCTCCTGTTTCCATACTCTCGACTGAGGGAAGCTGTCAACTGCCCGTCCTGAAGACCGCCCTCATGCGGTCAACCGAAACGTAGACGTGAGGAACTAAATGCACGGCCACTGGAGAGTGCTCGTTAGCTACCCAACCGGGCTTTCTGCTCGAACTCTCATTCCTCATTTTTGGCGCGCGCCGTGGCTCGTTTTGACAAATCTTTTACAAAGTGCTAGCGAAATGGGTGGTATCCTGCCCGATTATTCCGCAGATGAACCGTTATGGCGCCATGAAGTCATCCAATCACCATCCACGAGGACAGGTGGTTCCGCCGGCCAACTCTAACGGGCACGGAGCCAGGCCGAGATCGAGGCGAAAACGGGATCGTGCCGCCAAACAGCAAGCCCTCATCATTGCGGCCCTGAAGCTGTTTGCCAGCAAGGGTTACGAAGCGACGACCACTCGCGAAATCGCGGCATCTGCGGGCTGTGCGGAAGGCCTGATTCACCGGTATTTCAGTGGCAAGGCAGGTCTGCTTCCAGCCCTCCTGGAGTACCGAATCTCGAAAGAAGTGGCCGAATTGGCACAACACATCCGGCCCGCTCACTCACTCGAAGATGAATGCCTTCAGTTGGTCAACTGGGCGGTGGAGCACATGTGGGCGGACCGCGAGTTCCTGAGGGTGGCCATTCCGCGCGCGTTGTTGGATCCCAGCTTTGGGCAGGTGTTGCGCCGAGTCGGTCCGCTCCAGATGGCGCGGGCCCTGGCCGCACGGCTCAGGAAATTCAGGGAATGCCGGGCGCTGCCCGACGCGGACCTCCATGCGCTGGCCCAGTTCGTGACCGTGATGGGATTCATGTTCGGTTTCATGCGCCCCGCTGTGCTGCGGCAGGACCGGAAAACTGCGGCGAATATCGCTGCCACGATCGCGAAGCTCCTGGTCCGCGGCCTTCCATCTGAACGCAGATTCCAGCAACCGGCACACTCGCTCAGCTAGACCCACTCCCCGCTACAGCATTCACTGTAGTCGTGCTCTCAGCGTTTTCTCTTGACGGGTTTCGTGGCCACATGATATTAAGTGCGTCCGCACGCACTTTTATCATTTTCTGCGCTTGCAAAAAAGCGAACAGGACGGACTCACGGTGACCGTTGGGTATGGGGCGGTAGTTTTCGGTTCGTTGTAGCTGGACCCAGTTGTTGCGGCTTGGCGTCGCACCAGGAGGACTCCATGACCTCTGCCCGGAAACGTCTCGCCGGCGGTTTGCTGCTGGCGTCTATCTTTTTCTTCTGTTCTGTTAACGACGCGCACGCTATTCCAGCCTTCGCGCGAAAATATGGCTTGCGCTGCTCCGCCTGCCATGAGGCTTGGCCGATGCTCAACTCCTTCGGCCAGAAGTTCAAGGATAACGGCTACCAGTTGATGAACGATCGGGATGCTCCGATCTGGCAGAATCCGTCGTACTGGCCGGCCACCTTCCGCATCACCCCCAACTGGCACCGTGAGAGAACAGATAAGGTAACCGTCGATACTGGGCCAGCCGGTCCCACTGGAGTCTTCCCACAAACTCAGCAACAGATCATTTCACAAGGCTTCGACCTCAGTGGGCTCGACTTCCACACCGGCGGCACGCTCGAAAAGAATATTTCCTTCTATGTGCTGCCCTCCTCCAACGCCGCGGGCCAATTCCATTTCGAAACAGTGATGGGCCGGCTCGACAACCTGTTCGGCAGTCCATGGCTCAACCTGAAATTGGGCAAGTTCGAGCTGGACAATCTGGTTTCTGAGAAACGCATACTGACGCTGACCAACATATCCAGCGTCTACCAGACCTACCACTTCGTTCCGGTTGGCGACAGCAACGTCTTTGGTCGGATCGGCGACAATCAACTTGGCGTGGAATGGATGGGGCACTCCATGAATGACCGCACGCGACTCTCCGCCGCCCTGCTCAGCTCCAATGGTGGCCAGGTGGGCCTGCCCTCCAGCAACGCTTATAGCGGGTTCTTTGCCGCCAGCCAGGCATTCGATGCGGGGAAGCTCGGGGTGCAGCGCATCGGCTTCTATGCCATGGTGGGAAAAGCGCCGACGTACTTCTTAACCACCAACGGAGCGCCGATTGTGACGCCCTTTGGCAACAGCGCAGGCCAGGGCAACAAGAGTTTCAGTCGTGAGGGCTTCGTCGGTTTGTTCTATTTGGACAAACTGGACTTCCTGGTCGTAACCCAGCATGGTTCCGACAACGCATTTTTCGGTACCAGCACGGCCGCGAACATGCCGCTGCCCACTGGCGCGCGAGCGCCGAGCTGGAACGGCTACTTGGTGGAAACTCACTACGTTTACAGTCCGCAGTTGATCTTCCTCCAGCGTTCCGAGTGGGAGCGAATGTCGCAACAGGCTTGCCCAATCGGAAGCTGTGCCGGTTCGCCGTCATTAGCCCCTATGGCCTCCAATCTGGGGAATATCGACATGTACACGTTTGGATATCGCTATTACCCAATCATGACCAGCCGGGCGGGCTTTGCCTGGCACAACGAGTATTCCTGGGTTCGGCAGCAAGGGACGGCGCCGGACGGCTCGGCCTTGACCAACAGCAGTCTGTTGCTCGGATTTGATTTCGACTTTTGAGAGAGGGATAGCGATGCATACAAACATACGTGAGTGGTCGCTGTTAGCGAGTGCGGTCGTGCTCCTCGCGTCCCCTTGTGTCTGCCGGGCGCAAATAACGGAGTATCAACAGCACCAGTGGCTGGGCATGGAGAGCCACATCGGTAACCTGACAGGCCATGCCCGTGCTGCTGAAATGGACTATCGCAGATATTGTGTCGGCTGTCATGGTGAGTTGGGGGATGGCAATGGCGAGAATGCCCCGTGGGTAGATCCCAAGCCTCGCGATTTTGAATTGGCTATATTCAAGTGCCGGTCTACCCCGACTGGGACCTTGCCCACGGACGAAGATCTTTTTAATACTCTCGCCCGTGGCTTGGACCGCTCGAACATGCCTCAGTGGAGCACGTTCACAAAACAGATGCGTGCGGATTTAGTTGCGTGGGTAAAACATTTCTCCCCCCGCTGGCAGACGGAAAAGCCGGGAACGCCAATTCAGATCCCTCCGGAGCCGGAAGTCACCGCGGACAGAGTCAAAGCAGGACAGGCAGTGTTCCAGAAGGTCGAATGCTGGAAGTGTCATGGGGTCACAGGCAAGGCTGACGGCCCCTCTGCGGCCACGCTCACTGACGATCAAAACCGGCCGCTTTCGGCCTATAACTTCACTGAAGGAGCCCGGCCTAAGTGCGGTGACACGGACCAGGATCTATACCGGATTTTCATGACCGGCATGGACGGCACGCCCATGCCGTCGTTCGCCGACAACATCCAGCCGGATGAGGCCTGGGACTTGGTGTTCTATTTGCGGACGCTGGAGCCGCAGAAGAACAAGGAGAAGGAGATTGCCAAACAACTCGGTTTGAAGCCGGTTGCTCCAAGCGCTGCTCCCGCCCCAGCCCCGCAACAATGAAGCTGCACTCAGTGGGGAATCTGCGAAAGAAAGGGAAAAGCAAATGAAGGCCCATTACAAGGCGGCAGCAATGACTTCAGCACTTCTTTTGCTCGCGTTCGGTCTTTTGTGCTCGACGCGAAGTGTGAATGCGGCGGGCGAAGGCAAAATCGCCGGAAAGGTCAAGCTCGATGGCACGCCTCCACACATGAAGGGCATTGACATGTCCAAAGATCCGTATTGCGTCAAGCAACACGAGAACAGCCCAGCCCACCTGGAGAATGTGATGGTAGGCCAAGGCGGGGGTCTGGGGAACGTTGTGCTTTACATCTCCGAGGGACTGAGCGGCGCCGGGGCCAGCCAGGTACCGTCGCAGGAGCCGGTGTTCGATCAGAAGAATTGCATGTATACTCCGCACGTGCTGGCGATGGACGTCAACCAAAAATTCAAGGTAACCACCAGCGATCAGACGACGCACAACATCCACCCTCTGCCCAACGCGCTCGCCGGCAATATCCCGTGGAACAAATCACAGCCGCCGGGAGCCCCGCCGATTGAGACGAGTTGGAAGACGGAAGAAGTCGCGATCCCGGTGAAGTGCAACATCCATCCCTGGATGCATGGCTATTTCGTTGTTGTGAAGGGACCCCATGCAACGACCGACGACAAGGGTTCGTACACCATTGAGAACGTGCCCGCGGGAAGCTACACCGTAACTGCATGGCAAGAAGAATACGGAACTCAGACGCAGAAGGTGACCGTGGCCGCAGGGAAGCCCGCGACCGCCGACTTCACGTTCAAGGCCAAGTAAGGAGTATCGGGCAACGAATCGACCCGGGAATGGCTTACTGCCCCAGTTTCGACATCCCGCACGAGCAGCCGAGAGCCGGAAATTTCAGCGGAACCTTGGTCGATGGCACAGGAGGACACGTATGGAAACCGCAATCGGAGTTTTCGCTTCGCGGGATAGCGCCGAGGAAGGCGTAAAAGAATTGTTGCAAAGGGGTGTGCCGGAATCGTCCCTTGTGTTTCTGACTCGTTCCGAAAGCGAGGCCAAGACGGTTGGCAAGCAATTGGGAGCATTCGCCGGAGGCTTTGTAGGCGGAGCTGCAGGCATGTCGGCGGGGGTGGCAGCGGCCACTCTGCTCCTCCCTGGCATCGGGGCGGTGTTTGCTCTGGGCTTTGGCGCAGCCGCCCTGCTCGGACTCGCCGGTGCGGGTGCGGGAGCGACCACTGGAGCCGCCATCGCGCGCGAGCCCGGAGCTCCCCAGCCGACAATCGACCAAAAAGCTTCCGAAGATGCTTCCTTTTTCCGCGAGGTCCTCAAAGAGGGACGCTCGCTTGTGGTGGTTCGGACGGAATCACAAGAAACTGCCGCGACAGCCTGCGCTGTTCTGGATCGGCTTGCTCTCGGCATGCAAGGGCGAACTCCGGTCAAGATGCAGACTATCACACGCCAGGTTGGCGAAGTGATCATCCTGGATGTCAGCGGGAGGATCACGCTGGGCGAAGGCAATGTGATGCTCCGTGAGATCGTTCGCGATCTGGCGGAAAAGGGGAACAACAAGATCGTACTGAATCTGGGGGAGGTCTCTTACATCGACAGCTCAGGTGTGGGCGAATTGGTTAAAGCCCTCACCACCATTCGGAACAAGGGAGGCCAACTGAAGCTGGCAAACCTGAACAAGAGGGTGCACGACTTGCTCCAGCTAACGCGCCTGTTCACTGTTTTCGAGATTGAAAAGGACGAAGCCGGCGCACTAGAGTCCCTTGGGGGGCAAGCCTCGCAGAGTGTAGCCTGAGACCGGAAACAGCTGCGAAGCGGTCCTCCGCGCAGAGCGTCGGCTTACAGATCGGCCGTCATCGCATCAGCCGCTGCAGCGTAAGTTAGCGTGCTCAGATGCAAAGCGAAGGCCGGATCCGGACGCCGGCGGGAAGCGAGATATCATGGCCAAATTCTTTGCGCTGACCATCGTAGTAATTGCAATCGCTTCTGCGATTCCCATCCTACGGCACACCTGGCCGCCACCAGCGGACATTTCTGTTCACGGACACCTGATCGATGAACAGATGTCCGAGACTATGGCGGAGGCGGGAATCTCGTTCCTGGCGGCGCAGTTCATTCTGGCCATCTTTGTCTGGAAGTTTTCCAACCGGCCAAAAGACGCGAAGATCGTGAAGTTTCCGGGCGGCGCCAAGGGTCTGGTCATCGCGGCTTTCCTGTTGGTGGGCTCTGAAGTTCTGGCCCTCGGAGTTTTCGGAACCAGAGCCTGGGCGAGTGTATATTTCACGCCCCCTGCCGCAGACGCCATGCCTATTCAGGTGCAGGCCGGGCAATTTGCTTTTTACTTCCGCTATCCCGGTCCGGACGGGAAGTTCGGTCCGCTCCACCCCACCCTCATTAACGAGGCTAACGAGAACTTTTTTGGCCTTGATCAAACCAATGACCAGGACTCCAAAGATGACATTGTAGCCGCTCAAATGGCGATTCCGGTGAACCGCGAGATCCATCTGCTTATGCATGCGAAGGACGTCGGGCATTCCTTTTATGTGCCGGAGTTGCGCGTCCAACAGGACTTCGTCCCCGGATTGGACCTCTCCATTCATTTCACAGCGACCAAGATCGGGAAGTACGAAATCGTTTGTACGCAGCTTTGCGGCCTGGGGCACTACAACATGAAAGCCTATCTCTACGTCTATTCGCAGGAAGACTTCGACGATTGGCTGAAAAAGCAAGCGGCGCTGCAGTAGCCGGGTCCGTAGGTGCTCGAATCCGTGAGGACAGAGTATTTCTGGTTTGAGGTGAATATATGCACGATATGTCGGCACATGCGGTGCAACACCACGCCCCCCCGCAGGGCTTCATTCGGAAGCATATTTTCAGCCTCGACCACAAGGTTATCGGTAAGCAGTATTACGGCTTGGCCCTGGTGGCGGTTTTCGTGGGGATGGTGCTTTCCTGGATTATGCGGCTGCACCTGGGGTGGACAAGTTTGGCTATCCCCGGGCTGCATTTGCTTTCCAAGAACGGAGCACCCGGCAACCTCATGACGCCGGAGTACTACCTGCAGCTGATGACCATGCATGGAACCATCATGGTCTTCTTTGTGCTCACCACAGCGCCTTTCGCGGCATTCGGTAATTTCTTCTTGCCGATCCAGGTCGGTGCCGAGGACATGCCTTTCCCGCGTTTCAACATGATGTCGTTCTGGGTCACCTTCGTGGCCTTTGTGGTCCTGATCTCGTCATTCTTCGTGGGAGATGGACCGACCCTGGGTGGCTGGACGCAGTACGCGCCGCTGAGTGCTGTGGGTGCGGTTTCGGGTCCCGGCCAAGGCCTCGGCGTGATCCTTTGGGCAACTTCTATCGCCCTCTTCTGCGTAGGCCAGTTGCTGGGAGCCTTGAACTTCATCACGACTACGCTTGACCTCCGGGTCAAGGGCATGAGCTTAATGCGCCTGCCACTCACCGCGTGGGCATGGTTCATCACGTCCTGCATGGGGCTCACGGCGTTTGCGGTGTTGATGCCCGCCTGTATCCTCCTGATTCTGGACCAGGTGGCCGGTACCAGCTTCTTCGTCCCATCGAATCTGGTCATTAATGACCAACTCCAGCCGCACTCCGGTGGATCGACTCTGCTTTGGCAGCACCTGTTCTGGTTCTTCGGACATCCTGAGGTGTACATCGCAATCGTTCCCGGGATGGGTATCGTTTCTCATGTCCTGATCACCAACATGCGCCGGCCGCTGCTCAGTCACCGAGTGATGATCGGCTGTATGGCGGCGATTGCCGTTCTCAGCTACATGGTCTACGGACATCACATGTTTGTCAGCGGGATGAACCCGTTCTCCTCGCTGGCATTCTCTTTCCCTACGCTCGTCATCACCATCCCCGCGACCATCATTGTGTTGATGTGGATCGGCAGCCTGTATGGCTCCAAGTTGCGAATCAGCGCTGCTTCGCTTTTCGCTCTCGGCTTTGTTTCGATGTTTGTCAGCGGCGGCGTAAGTGGCTTTTTCCTGGCGCAGCCCTCAATCGACATCATGCTGCACGCTACCTACTTCGTGGTGGGCCACTTCCACATGGTCATGGCAGTGGCGGCAATCTTCGGAATCTTCGCCGGAACTTACTTCTGGTTTCCCAAGATGACCGGACGCATGATGAACGAAACCTTGGGCAAGGTTCACTTCTGGTTCAGCTTTGTGGGCACGTATTGCATCTTCATGCCATTCCATTATCTGGGTATAGCCGGGAATGTACGCCGCTACCAAGCGTTCGTGAATGAGTATCTACAACCGCTCCTCCCGGTGCACAGGTTCATTACTGTTGCCGCTCTCGTGACCGGTGCAGCCCAGTTCATCTTTCTGTACAACTTGATACACAGCCGGTTCTGGGGCAAACCGGCTCCAGACAATCCGTGGGAGGCGACGTCGCTGGAGTGGAGCACGTCGACACCGCCTCCTTTCGACAATTTTGGCGGGAAACATCCCGTGGTCTACCACGATCCCTACCAGTACGGGGTGGGGAGTTCGACGGGCGACTACGTCATGCAGAACTCGCCCGAGCAAGTTGTGACAGAGCACGAAGAGGAGTAATACCCGCAACAAAATTGGAACTTGACAGGAGAATCCGGACATTATGGCGACTACGGTCCATGAACCACCGAAGATAGAGCCGCGTCGTCAACGCGAGTCAGGGAACGGCGGCTGGCGAAATCTCGTTCCGGCGGATCGAGACCGGCACGCGGTAGAGGACTACTCTCCGCCACCGGCCAGCACGGGCATCTGGGTGGTGGTCTATGCCATCACGATGACCTTTGCAGCGCTGACCAGTGCCTTGATCGTGCGCAAGGGCTCATCGTTGGACTGGCAGCACTTCACGTTGCCGTCGATCCTCTACTTCAATACGGTGCTGCTCCTGGGCAGCAGCGTTGCGCTGGAGATATCACGCCGGCGAGTGGCTGCTTTCATGGGCGGCATAGCGACCCCGCGTGAGAGTCCGGCACGCTGGCTCTACATAACTCTGGTCTTCGGTTTGCTCTTTGTGATCGGCCAGTACGTAGCCTGGGCCCGGCTCAGCGCCGAAGGGCTTTATCTCGCCACCAATCCAAGCAGTTCCTTCTTCTACCTGCTCACAGCCGCCCATGTGCTGCACGTATTGGGGGGGCTGGGCGGGTTGCTCTATGTGATCGGGAAGGTCAGGAAGTCCGAACTGCGACGGAGCACGCTGGATGCCGCATCGCGCTACTGGCATTTCGTGGACGTGCTCTGGTTGTATCTGCTGTTTCTGCTCTGGATGAAAGTCTAGGCAGTCACGAACAGGAGACGCCGTGAGTGAAGCCGATTTGACGATGCAAGGACACTCCGCAGGCCTGATGACAGGTCCCCC
>Ga0209217_1000193_pt1 | contig 14708 bp, 13 predicted proteins | sample JacPinW_OM3H0_M2_FD_187957 | JGI IMG/M metagenome (GOLD analysis project Ga0209217, IMG submission 187957) | Forest soil microbial communities from Algoma, Ontario, Canada - Jack Pine, Ontario site 1_JW_OM3H0_M2 (SPAdes) (version 2) | ecosystem: Environmental > Terrestrial > Soil > Boreal...
CTCGTGGTTGCGACCAATGCAAGCGAGGTCGCCCGCCTCGAAACGCTGCTCAAGCAGGCGCAGCTCAACGGCGTCGAAGGGGTCGAGATCATCGATGGGGCAGCGGCAAAGGCGCTCGAGCCGGAGCTCGCCTGCGTCGCGGCGTTGCGCTCTCCGGAGACCGGCATCATCGACAGTCATAGGTTCATGCTGGCGCTCCTTGGCGATCTCGAGGACCAGGGCGGGGCGGTGGCGTTCAACACGCCGATCGAGCGCGTGCTGCGGGTGCCCGGTGGATGGGAGGCCTGTTTCGGCGGGAACGATCCGCAGTCGGTGTTTTTCGACGGGGTGGTCAATTGTGCCGGGCTGGGTGCACAGCGGCTTGCGCGCGCAACGCAGGACTATCCGCCCGAGCGCGTGCCCCGGCTCGTTCTCGCCAAAGGAAATTACTTCGGCTTCCTCGGGCGACCGGTATTTTCGCGGCTCATCTATCCCGTCCCCGTGCCGGGTGGGCTCGGCGTGCACGTGACGCTCGATCTCGCCGGCCGCATGCGTTTCGGGCCGGACGTGGAATGGATCGAGGAGGAGAACTACGACGTCACGCCCGCGCGGGCGGCCGCCTTCTATAAGGGCATCCGCGCGTACTGGCCGAAGCTGCCGGACAATTCGCTTGCGCCAGACTATGCCGGGATGCGGCCCAAGCTGACGGGGGCGGGCGAGCCCGCTGCCGATTTCATGCTGCAGGGCCCACAGCAGCATGGGCTCGAGCGCATGGTGCACATGTTCGGCATCGAGTCCCCCGGGCTCACCTGCGCGCTCTCGCTGGCGGAACAGGTGGCGGGTTATCTGTCGAGCTGAACTCGTTTGTTTTTGCCGGTGCGCTGGGAAGCATCGGCTTGTTTGCTCGGCGGTGGAGGGGCGGCGCGTTCCGTTGCAGGCGCGATTTTGGTTTCCGTGAGCTGGCGCCGGAGATCGGACGAAAGCCCGTTATAGGACTCGATGGGAGTGAAGCTTGCCTGTCGGCCAGGGCCGCCGTCATAGGCCATGAGCCCGGTGTTGGTGGCAACGATATCGCCGGGACGCAGCGTCGGGTCATCTGCGACCGGGGTGGTGACCAGGCCGAATGCGTCCTTGCCGTTGCAGGTGCAGCCCGGGACCAGCTTGTCCCGATAGGTGAATGCAGTGCCGAGCTCGCTGTAGCGCTTGCCGTCAGGCGCCGTCGCATGCTCGATGGTGCTGCCGCTGTAGATCTTCGTTGCGCTCGCGGGGCAGAAGGAGCTGCACGCCTGCGCCGGGCTTAGGCCGGCGTGGCGTTGGATCGGAAAATAACGGCCGTCGCAGAGGCGCACGCAATAGGCTGTTCCCGTCGGCTCCGAGCGCGGCGCCTCGCGTCCACCGAACGGGTTGAGCTGGGAGGATGGATCGGCATAGGCGCTCGGTGCAGAGCTCCACGGCCGCCCAAACAGCGCCTCAAAGATTCCCTGAGCGGAAGCTGATTGGAGCGAGCTCGCCAGCGCAATGAGCGTGATCGCAACAGGAAAACTTTTTCGGACGAAGCCGAATCCCAAGCTCGTCGCAAACACGGCGAACCTTGCCCCCAAAGCGCGCAACTCCCCAGCGCTTCTTCGCATACCGCCGCGTCCGGGCGGAAATATGTCTCAGCGGAGTCGGGACTGCGACAGGTGCTCGCTCGATATCCTGTAGCTCTTAGGCTACATACGCCGAGACATCGGGCGCGCGCAAGAACTAGCAAGGTCGTTGTCATGATCAGGACCGCACGATTTGATGCTGCCGAATATCTCGACAGCGAGGAACGGCAGGTCGCCTATATTGCCGCAGCGCTTGAAACGGGTGACGCCGACTTCGTGCGCGACGCTCTCGGGATTGTAGCGCGGGCTCGCGGCATGGGACGTGTCGCAAAAACCGCCGGGTTGAACAGGGAGAGCCTATACCGAGCGCTTGGCGAAACGGGCAATCCTGAATTCACGACCGTCATGCGCGTAATTCGCGCGTTGGGGCTCACCCTCACTGCGCGCCCTGCAGAGAAGGTACGCGCGTCGAGGAAGCGGCGAGTGGCGTAGAGGCCAATTCAGCCTGGCACCTCGGTTTCCGTGGCTCGCGCGCAACGGCGCGCCGCAGCGGCTGAGCTGCGTCTCATGATGGCATGTCGCTGCTCGGCAAGTTCGACGGCGACTATTATCGAATGAGCACGTCCCAAACTTGCAAGTATTGTCGGGGTTATCGTATTGACAATGTCGCTACAATAGCCCACGTTCCTTGTCCCTTTCAATCATGAGCCTGGCCATGCCCACATCTGCTCGACGCAAGGACGAGGTGATCCAAATCCGCGCTTCCGCGGAGGCCAAAGCAATACTTAACCGGGCAGCGGCACTGCGCGGCCAAAAATTGTCGGAGTTCATGTTGGAGAGCGCCCGCCGGCAGGCCGAGGAGACGATATTGGATCAGCGCACGTTCTTCTTGGACGATGATGCGCATGCGCGGTTTCTGGCCCTGCTCGATTCACCGCGAAAACCCTCCGATAAGGCACGCGCCCGATTGAATCGGAAGGCGCCGTGGGAGGCATGAGCGCTGCGTCTGTGCAGCTTCGCCCTCCAGAACCGCTCACTCCCAGGCACGATGTCTCGCGGTTTTCGAATGGGGTTCATTCCTCGCTCGACCAGTGGCTGCATGAGCGCGCGCACGCAAGCGAAGGGCTTTCCGCGCGAACGTACGTTGTCTGCACGGCGGACGAGCCGGCTCGCGTTGTCGGTTATTTCTCAATTTCGACGGCGATCGAACAGCGCAACGCGCTCCCTTCAGCTAAGCTTCGCCGCGGCATGCCCGAGCAAGTGCCTCTCTTGTTGATTGGGCGCCTCGCGGTCGATGCGCAATGGCGGGGCCGAGGTCTGGGATCGGCGCTCTTGGCCGATGCTCTGAGGCGGTGCCTTGCTGCATCCGAGATCGTCGGAGCGCGGGGGGGCGTTGCCCACGCGATAGACGAGGCCGCCGTCGGCTTTTACGCGGGCCACGGGCTGGTCCGTTCGCCCCTCGGGGAGCGCGTCATGCTGATGCCGATCGAAACGGTTCGCTCCCTGGTCGGCAACTAGCTTACGCGACCTTGCGTTCCTCGAGTTGGACCGGCTCGCTCGCCACCTGATCGGTGATCACGCTGAATCGCTTCAGCGTGTTCGGCCCGAACGTGGTGCTGAACGCCACGTCGGCAGCGTCACGCCCGCGCGCTATGACGATGCGGCCGATGCGAGGCTTGTTGTATCGCGCATCGAATGTGTACCAGCGCCCGCCGAGATAGGCCTCGAACCAGGCGCTGAAATCCATCGGCTCGGGATCGGGGACGACGCCGATGTCGCCCAGATAACCGGTGCAATAGCGTGCCGGAATGTTCATGCAGCGGCAAAAGGTGACGGCGAGATGGGCAAAGTCGCGACACACTCCGCGGCGGTCCACAAAGGCGCCCATGGCGGTGCGCGCCGCGTGCGCATGCGGATACCCGAACTGGAGATGTGAATTCACGAAATCGCAAATGGCCTGCACGCGGGCCCAGCCGGGTGGCGAGGCTGCGAAATTGCTCCACGCCACGTTCATGAGGTGCTCGGTCTCGCAGTATCGGCTCCCGAGCAGAAACATCAGAGCCTCATGTGGCAATTCGCTCACGTCGTGCTGGCGTGCCGCCGGCTCGATCGGGTCGGGTAGACCGGAGTCGGCAATGACAGCATCGGTGAAGACTCTGAGCTGGCCCTGCGGCGCAACAAGCCGGGCGCAGATGTTGTCGAACGCATCCCGATAACGCGTGAGCGGCACCGCCGGCGTGATCTGGATGTGATCCGGTTGGATGAGGTCTGGCGCCCGCGATGGATGCACGTTGAGCATCAGCACCACGGAAGTCTTTTGGGCGAACTCGTAGACGAGCTCGAAGCCAATGCGGATCTTCATGTACTATGTCTCGGAGTGCGGCAGGACCGGGGTGCGCAAATCGCTCAGGGTCAAACGACTACGGGGTGGCGCGATACAGCAATATATGGGCGCTGACCAGCCGTTCGAGACAGGGAAAAACAAGAACAAGCTGCAAATACTTTGGGCGCTCATTTATTGGGCGCGTTCGATCTGTGCCTCATATTTGGCAATCGCCTCAATTTATCTGCACGTGGGCAGCGCTGCCGACCTCGACCCATTTCCGATATTGAGCAGCAATAAAGGCTGCAAACTCCTCGGGCGAATTCGGTTTCGATTCGCTGGCGAGATTCCTTATCATCGCCTGAACATCCGGGGTCATGAACCCATCGTTGATGACCGCGCTGATCTTTTTCACGATCGGTTCAGGGGTGCCGGCGGGAGCTGCAAGCCCGTAGAAGGTATTGGCCTCACAATCCGGATAACCAAGCTCGGCCATGGTCGGAACTTGGGGAAGCAACGGCGTGCGCTCTTTGGTCTGCGCGCCCAACGCCCGCAATTTGCCTTCGTTGATCAATGGTCTCAGGATACTCACCCCTTCAAAGGTCGCCTCAACCGCGCCGCTTAGCACGCCGGTGAGCGATTCCCCGCCACTGCGATAGGGCACGCCGGTCAATCGAGCACCGCTTCGCAACATGAACAGCTCGCCAGCGAGATGGGGAATTCCACCCGGGCCGGTATGGGCGTAATTGATCTTGGTTGGGTTCGTTTTGCTGTCCTCTACAAATTCCGCGACCGTCTTCCATGGTGAAGACGGGAGGACCACCAGTATCAGAAATCCCTCGGTAAGCTTTACGATCGGAACAAGGTCTTTGACCGGATCGTATCCGGCGCTTGTGGACACCGCGGGGATGACGGCCAAGGTGCTGGTGTTGCCGACCAGAAGCGTGTAGCCGTCGGCGGGAGCAGAAGCGACGACACGCGCGCCGATGGCGCCGCCCGCGCCCGGTCGGTTCTCGACAACAACAGGCTGGCCCAGCTTGGCTGCCAATACCTGCGACGCCAAGCGCCCCGGGGCGTCCGTCGGACCTCCAGGCGCCGCAGGTACGATCAATTTGATCGGCTTGCTGGGATAATCCTCGGATGCGGCAACATCGCCGCGAGACATGTGTGCCAGCGCCGCGGCCGTGCCAGCCGTTGCGATCCTGAGGACTTGCCGCCGCGTTCTTCTCATTGCTGGCGTCATTGCCAGGCCGCAAACGCCATGCCGCTGCCGGTTCCGGCTTCGGAACGATAGCAGGGCACATAGTCCAGGAGCTCCATCTCAAGATTCGCATCAGTGAGCATGCCGGCCACGACCAGCCAGTTCTTGGTCTCCGACGTTCCGGAACGGAAATGAATTTCAGGCTCCTCAACCAGCGCCTTGTAGTCGCGTCGCTTCAGCGCGTTAAGCAGGCGCCAGTCAAACGCCTCGTCGATGACGAAGTGGCTCACCCCGCCCGACGCGACCACCGCGACGCGCTCCTTGCCCGGCCATTCCCTTATTGCGCGCGCGACCGCTCGGCCAAACTCAAGGCAGCGCTTCGCTGTCGGCTGATTGGGCGGATAATAGGTGTTGACCAGGATGGGGATGAGCGGGGTCGGCCGGCTCTTGAGAATCCGCCGATAGATGAAGCCGTAGGAATGTCCGAGCTGGCGCGGCACCCCGCCGTCGTGAGGCTGCTCGCCCAGTGCGGTGGTGTCGAACTCGTCCCTGACCGTGCGCGTGACGATGTGCGCGGCGAGCTGTGAAGGGCAGGGATAGATCTCATCGCGGGGTGGATGATAGATCTTCATCGCGTAGGCTCCGCCATTGGCGATCTTCTCCTGCTCCTCCTGCGGGGTCAGCGCGCGGTTGAAAACCTCCTTCCCGTGAAAGACCGAGAACGCCGGCTGAATGTCGTTGAGGAACCATTCGTGATGGTCATCGCCCACGATGATCAGCACATCGGGATTGACCCGCGCGAGCTGTTCCCCGAGCGCGTCGAGCTGATGCTGACAGCGCGCGTCGCGTTCGCGGCGCACCTCGATGGTGTTCTGTTTCTCGAAATGCTCGCCCTTGCGTAGCTCGTAGAGCTCTCGGAAATCATAGGTGCCCGCTCCGAAGGCCAGCGCCTTGTTCTTGCGATCCACGTTGGCGCGCAGGTCCCATTCCTGGGGCGGCGTCGCCAGAAGCGGTCCATGGGATGTTCCAAACCCGAAAACGATCTCAGCCATGACTGCAGTCTCCACAAACCCGCTTGTAGCCCGTCGGGGAAGGGCCCGACCCCGCTTATACCGTGGAGCGCGCATGAGCGCAGCGAATTCCATGTCGGCCGGTACAGGCAAACTGATATGCTTCGTGTGCCGGTTCCGGCGCGAACTCAGAGACCAAGAGCATCCCATGAGCCGAACGCGTTTCATCAATCCGCAAACACTCTCGAAGCCGCCGGGCTACACCCAAGTGGTGGAGGCGACGGCCCCGGCCCGGCTTGTCTACGTCGCCGGCCAGCTCGGGATGGAGCGAGACGGTAAGTTCAGCAGCGATTTCCGCCTTCAGGCCATCCAGACGTTCGAGAATATCAAGGCTGCCCTCGCTGCCGTGGGTGGGCAATTCCAGCACGTCGTAAAGATGAACAATTATCTCGTGGACATGAAACACCTGCCGGTCTTCCGTCAGGTGCGCGACAGTTATCTCGCCGATGAGAATCGGCCGGCCAGCACTACCATTGCCATTTCAGGTCTGGCGCGCGAGGGCGCGCTGCTGGAGATCGAGGCGGTCGCCGTACTGCCGAAATCCGCGGCAAAGGGAGCAGCCGGCAATGCTCGCAAGAGCCGTTCGGCTACCAAAGTTTCGCGACGGAAAGGAAGGTGAGCAGCGCCAGGATCGGCAGCATGATTGTGCCGGCCCATCCCATGTAGCCGAAGAAGCTCGGCATCTTCACGCCGCGTTCGCTGGCGATCGCATAGATCATGAGATTGGGCGCGTTTCCCAGATAGGTGAGGGCGCCCATGTAGACGGCGCCCATGGAGATTGCAGCGAGCGTCGGCGCAAGCGGGCCCATCAGCTCACGCGCATTGCCGCCGGCAAGCTCGAAGAACACGAGATAGGTCGGTGCATTGTCGAGAAAGGCGGAAAGTATCCCCGTGGCCCAGAAATAGGCGATGGGAAGCGGCGTTCCGTCCGGCGCAGTCACCGTGACCAGCAACCACGAGAACGCCCCTTGCTTTCCGGCCTGGAGCATCGCGATCACCGGGATGATGCAGGTGAAGATGCCGGCGAACAGGATCGCCACTTCTACGATCGGCTCCCAGGTAAAGCCGTTCGCCTCGCGGTGCTCGTTGGGTGTCAGCGCGAGCGAGAGGATGGCAATCAGCACCAATGCCCCATCGCGCACAACATTCTCCAGATCGAGAGTGGTGCCGTAGAGGTTGAAGCTGATGCCCGGCTTCCATGTTCCCGATGCGAGGATCGCGGCGACCACGGCTGCGACCAGCAATAGATTGATGCCACCGCTGATCCTGAGGCTGAGCGGCAACACGCTTTCTCCCACGGTCGTGATCCGCCGATCCTTGCGGTAATGCCACAGGTCGAGCAGGACGAAGGCAGCGAGCGCGAGCCCGCCGACGAGCGCCGTTTCTCGCCACAAATTCTGCGTCGTCCAAAAGAAATCGATGCCGTGCAGAAAACCGACGAACAGCGGCGGATCGCCCAAGGGGGAGAGCGCCCCTCCGATGTTACCCACCAGGATGATGAAGAAGACAATGACATGCGCGTTGTTGAGCCGCCATGCATTGGCGCGAATGAGCGGACGAACCAGGATCATGGCCGCACCGGTCGTGCCGACCACGCTGGCGATGAGGGCACCAAGCGTGAGCGTTGCCGCATTGACGAAAGGGGTGCCACGTAAATTGCTTGTCACAAGAATGCCGCCGGCAACGACGTAGAGGGTGAACAAAAGCACGATGAAGCTCAGGAACTCCGTCAGCATTGTGTGCACGAAAGCCGCAGCGGCAACCGGCGTGCCGTAGATGGCGGCAAGCGGCGCAACGGTGAACGTGCTCCACATCAAGGCGAGCTTGCCGTAATGCTTGTGCCAGATCCGCGGGAACAGGAGCGGCCCGCTCGCTATCGTGAGCAGGATGCCGATGAAGGGTAGCGCCCAAGGCCATCGCAAGCCGGCGCCGTCGAGGGGGGTAGAGGCCCATGCGTCGTCCGATCTCAGGACGGCCGCAACAACAGCAATGAGAGTAAGCGCGGCTGACCGCCACACCAGCCCGCGTTGCGTTCGAGTAACCCAGGGTGGGCAAAGGCGCGCTCTTGCGCGCCGTGCCCACGTGGTGGGGCTGTGCTGGTGGGCGCGGCGCGCGAGATTAGGAAAGCGCTGAAGCATGGGATCAGGCGCGCCTTTGCCCACCCTACGGTGCTAGCGCAGTTATTCCGCCGCCACGCTGACCGGTGGGCCTGCGGGAGGTCCGACCAGTTCCGTGAGCTCCTTTTCGTCGAGCGTTTCCTTTTCGAGCAGGCGCTGAGCAGTGCGTTCGAGCACGTCGCGCCGCTCGTGCAAGATACCTAGCGCACGCTCCATGGCGGACTGCACGATCCCGCGCACCTCCTTGTCGATCACGGCAGCCGTTTCCTCCGCATAATCCTGTTCGCGCGGCGGAGGCGGCAGATCCGGTCCGGTCAGAAAGCTGCGCGGATCGCGGTCATAGGCCACGCTGCCCAAGCGTTCCGACATGCCATACCGCGTGACCATGGAACGGGCGATGTCGGTCACTTTCCGGAGGTCATCTGCAGCCCCGGTGGAGAGATGCCCGAACACGGTGAGCTCGGCAGCGCGGCCACCCAGCAGAACGGACATCTTGTTCTCCAACTCTTGCCGGGTCATCAGGAACCGGTCTTCCGTCGGGCGTTGAATGGTGTAGCCGAGCGACCCGATTCCACGCGGAATGATCGAGACTTTATGGACGGGGTCCGTCCCAGGCAACGTGAGCGCGACCAGAGCATGGCCCATCTCGTGATATGCGACGATCTCGCGCTCCTTCGGATTGAGCAGCCGATTGCGCTTCTCAAGACCGGCCACCATGCGTTCGATGGCATTGGTGAAATCTATCATTTGCACTTCGTCGGCGCCGCGACGCGTAGCCAGAAGTGCTGCTTCGTTCACCAGATTAGCAAGGTCCGCGCCGGTAAACCCCGGCGTAAGCGCTGCGACCTTTTCCGCATCCACGTCCGTAGACAGCTTGGCCTTTTTAAGATGCACGCGAAGGATATCCACGCGGCCCTTCTTGTCGGGCCGGTCAACCAGGACCTGACGGTCGAACCGACCGGCACGCAACAAAGCCGGATCGAGAATCTCGGGCCTGTTGGTAGCGGCAAGGATCACCAGTCCGCTCTTTGAATCGAATCCATCCATCTCGGCCAGGAGCTGATTAAGCGTCTGTTCCTTCTCGTCGTGACCTCCCGCATAAGGGCCAATGCCGCGGGCGCGGCCCAATGCATCGAGCTCGTCGATGAAGATAATGGCCGGCGCCTTTGCTCTCGCCTGCTCGAACAGATCGCGCACGCGCGCAGCGCCGACCCCGACGAACATTTCAACGAATTCGGATCCCGAGATGGAAAAGAACGGCACTTTCGCCTGACCCGCCACCGCCTTGGCGAGCAGCGTCTTGCCCGTGCCGGGTGGGCCGACCAGCAGCACGCCCTTCGGCATGCGACCGCCCAGCCGGCTGTATTGTCCAGGGTTCTTCAGGAAATCGACGATTTCCGCCAGCTCTTCCTTGGCCTCGTCGACCCCGGCAACATCGTCGAACCGCACTCCGGTATCGGCTTCCACGTAGATCTTGGCCTTGCTCTTGCCGATCGACATCAGCCCGCCGCCAAGCCCGCGCATGCGCCTTGCGATGAACGTCCACAGGCCAAAGAACAGCGCGACCGGCAAGATCCAGGACAGCAGGTCCTGAACCAGCGTGCTCTCCACTTCGCCGCGATAGGTGACGCCGTATTTCTGAAGCTCGTCGGCAAATTGCGGGTCGACGCGAGTGGTCACGAACTCGCTTTTTCCGTCGGGCAAGGGCTCCTTGAGCTTGCCCTGAATGTAGCGATCGGACACGCCGATCTCGGCAACCTTGCTGTCGTGAAGCAACTGCTGAAATTGACTGTACGGGATCGCCGCGACCTTTTGCGCGGTCGTGTAGACATATTGCACGACCAGCAGGATGAGCGCGGCACCTATCCAGTAGCCGATATGAAAACGGGTTTGCTTGTTCATGCGAGCCCAATACCCTGCGGGGGCATTCTATAGAAACGACGCCAGGGCCTGTAAAGTTTCCCGGCTGTGCTTAGATGGGACGGAAACGGTCGCAAAGAAAGGGAGAGAAATCCGGCAGGTTTACTCGCTGCAACCGATCCCCATGCGGGCAAAGCTGGCCTAATCGAAGGGCATTCCATCAGGGAGAGTTACGATGCGACGAAGTGCATGTTTTTTTGCGGCGATTTTCACGGTTGCGCTCACAGCCGCCCAGGCGCGGGACTACAAAGCAGGCTCCATCGATATTGCGGATCCGTGGTCGCGGGCCACACCCAAAGGGGCAACGGTTGCTGCCGGATATGTGAAAATCACCAATAACGGCAGCACGCCCGATCGCTTGATCGGCGGCTCCTCCGACATCGCACCAACGTTCGAAGTCCACGAGATGACGATGGAGGATGGGGTCGCAAAAATGCGTCCGGTGAAGGGCGGGCTCGAGATCAAGCCGGGCGAGACAGTCGAGCTCAAGCCCGGCTCATATCATTTCATGTTCGTCGGACTGAAAAAGCCGCTTTCGCCCGGCGAGCATGTGAAGGGGACGTTTACATTCGAAAAGGCAGGAACGGTCAGCGTCGAATTCGACGTGCGCGCCATGGGCGCATCGTCCGGGAACAATATGCCAGGGATGCAGATGCAGCACTGATGTTACGAAGCATTAATTCGGCGGAAATGCACTCGTAAGCGTTATTCCCGAAATAACTGTCACGCCGGACTGCCGTCTGCCTCGCTGGGCGGCTACGGCCATCAACAATCGTATATCAACAATCGTACATGGAGCTCTCTGTCATGCCTTCACATCCGTCCCCCTCGCAAAGGGGTAGAATACTCCCGCGGCACCGGGTGGCCCTCATGGCCTCCGCCATGGCCGTGACCGGCGCGCTGCTTTTCGCGGCGCCGGGTGGGCACCTCAGCCTCGGCCCGGCCCCGGCGATTGCGCAGGCGCAAACGGTGCAGGCGCATGGACCGGCTGGATTCGCGGACATCGTCCAGAAGGTCAAGCCGGCCGTCGTCTCGGTCCGCGTCAAGCTCAAGAACCAGGTCTCTTCGTCGGATTCGACCAGCGGCGACAGTAAGGACCAGGCGCCGACCTTCCCCAAGGGATCGCCCTTTGAACGCTTCTTCCGCGGGTTCGGGTGGCCCAACCAGCCGAACGGGCGGACGCTGCGGCCTTTCACCATGGCCCAGGGTTCAGGCTTTTTCATATCAGCGGACGGTTATGCGGTAACGAACAATCACGTCGTGAACAACGCAGATTCGGTCGAGATCACGACCGATGCAGGAAAGAGCTACACCGCCAAGGTGATCGGGTCGGATGAGAAGACGGACCTGGCCTTGATCAAGGTGGATGGCGAAAACGACTTTCCGTATGTCAAATTTGCCGATGGTACCCCGCGTGTTGGCGATTGGGTGATCGCGGTCGGCAATCCCTTTGGTCTTGGCGGCACGGTGACCGCAGGCATCGTGTCGGCCCGCGGCCGCGATATCGGTGCGGGCGCCTATGACGACTTCATCCAGATCGATGCGCCCGTCAACAAGGGCAATTCGGGCGGACCGGCATTCGACGAGAACGGCAACGTCATAGGTGTGACGACCGCAATCTACTCGCCCTCCGGCGGCTCGGTCGGTATCGGGTTTGCCATTCCTGCCGATACCGCGAAATCCGTGGTCGATCAGCTCAAGCAAAGCGGAACGGTGACTCGGGGATGGATCGGCGTCCAGGTGCAGACCGTGACGCAGGACATTGCCGACAGCATGGGACTGAAAAAGTCGGAAGGCGCGCTGGTTGCCGAACCGCAGGCGGACGGACCCGCAGTCAAGGCCGGCGTTGCTTCCAGCGATCTGATCCAGTCCGTCAACGGTCAGGAGGTGAAGGACTCGCGCGATCTCGCCAAAAAGATCGGGGCGATCAACCCGGGTTCGACCGCCACGCTGGGCATCTTGCACAAGGGCGCTGAAAAGACGGTGTCGTTGACCGTAGGGAAAATGCCTGGGGAAAACGGCGAGCGGCACGCATCACGGCACCCCGGGAGCGAAGGCACCGCCCCACTGGGGCTTACCCTTGCCCCAGCCACCAGCGCCGCGGGCGAGGGCAGCAAGGGCGTTGTGGTGACCGACGTCAACCCCGACGGGCCGGCGGCGGACAACGGCGTGCGCGCAGGCGACGTCATCCTCGACATTGCGGGCAAGCCGGTGAATGCCCCCGCGGAGGTGCGTCAGGCCCTCAAGGAGGCGAGCTCGGCGGGCAAGCACACGGTCCTGATGCGCATCAAATCCGGCGACTCCACGCATTTCGTGGCCATGCCGGTCGCCGCAGGCTGACGGCAGCGCCCCGCCTGCGCATCTGTCGCATGCGGGCTTTTCGCTCAGAAACCAGAGAGGCCGTCCGATGTGGACGGCCCCTCTCGATACACGGTGTACTCTCGGCTCAGGTCGACTTGCAGGCGTCGATAGTCCCCAAGGCCGTGGTGGCCTCCTTCTTGCTCGCATAAGCGGTGCCATCACCGACCAGGACCACGGTCTTGCTCTTTTCGGAGGGCTTTGTCCTCGCGACGGTGCATTTGTGGGACTTGGTGTTTTGGACAACATAGTAGCTTGCGGCAAAGGCCGGAGACGCCAAGCCGATGGCGAGCGCACAGGCGAGGGCAAGTTTAGTTTTCATGAGTACCTCCTTAAGAATCGATGCGCATCTCTAATCAGAGGACCTCGAACAATCAATGGCCAATGTGTTCATCTGTTGTTCATCTGCGCGTAGAATTCATCAGAGCGCTTGCGATTTGTTGAATCCCGCTCACAGTGCAAACGCATAAAAAATCTGTAACGCTCGACCAAGTAGCCTGGAGCAGCTTCTTGCAAATCATTCCGCGCGACGAGGGTGCTCCTGCTGCTTTTTGTCTCTGACCATTTGATTTCGTCATTCCGGGGCCCGAGCACTCGGATCGGCGCTTTGCGCCGTCCGAGCAGGCTCCGCCAGGGAGCCCGGAAACCAGGAAACCAGTAATCACCGACAGAGATTACTGGATTCCGGGCGCGCCGCTTTGCGGCGCCCCGGAATGACATTGATTGAATGAGGCGCCAGAGACATCGCTCTAGCCGGCAGCCCCCATGCGGGTCGCATCGACGAAGTTTTCAGTGGCATCATCGATGCTGCGCCCCGTCCGCCCTCGCTGCGAATGAATGTAGAGCTGCGCGGCTTTTGCTGCTCGGGGGACCGCTTCCTGCCGCGGCGGGAGCGGCAATTCGTAATGCACCGGACGCGCATGGTCGGCGAGCATCTTCTCGACGCTGTAGACCTTTTTGTAGTTCATGATCCCGCGAATGAAGTTTGCCTGTCCCCGCACGAGATTGCCGGCGAGCGCACGAGCAAGCTTGGGCGCGGTCCACCAGTTCATGTGCTTGGCGTAAAGCACCCGCTGGGTGTGCAGAAGCTCGCGATAGAAGTGCTCCAGCGGTAGCTTGGTCGGAAGCACGGCATGCTGGATGTCGAACAGGCGATAATCGCGTGTGGCCAGGCGGCGTTGCTCGGTGATCCAGGTCTCTGTGCCGGGATAGGGCGTGTTGATGCTGATGTTCACCACTTCCGGCACGTCCATGCACCAGTCGCGCACCACGCGGAAGCGTTCCTCGTCCCAGTCCGGATCGGCGATGATGTTGATGGCAACATTTATGCCCAGCGAGCGGGCGAACTCCAAAGCCTCGAAATTGCGACCGAGCGGGATGCGTTTGCGGAACTTGCGCAAGCCGTCCTCATCGATCGCCTCGATGCCGAGAAAGATGTAGGTGACCCCGAGCTTCTTCCAGAACTGGAAGACCTCCTTGTTGCGGAGGAGCACGTCGCCGCGCGTCTCCAGGTAGAAGTTCTTGCGGATACCCTTGCGCGCGATCGCTTCGCCGATGGCAAAACCGTGCCGCTCCTGGATGAATGCCACATCATCGACGATGAATACGCCCGGCTCGGGAATCGAGATGAGATCCTCGATGACCCGTTCCGGACTGATGAGCCGATAGCTGCGCCCGTAGAAGGTCCAGGCGCTGCAGAACGAGCAGTCCCAGGGGCAGCCGCGGGAAAATTCGATCGAGGCGCAAGGGTCGAGGACACCGATGAAATATTTGCGCCGATTGCGGACGAGATCGCGCGCAGGACGCACGTCGTCGAGATGTTGCACGAAAGCGGGTGGTGGCCCGTCGTCGTCCGCAGTGACCGCTCCGGGCACTTTGGAAATAGCGCCGCGGTCGCCTTCGATGGCTTCGAGCAGCTTGACGATGGCCGGCTCGCCCTCGCCTTTGAGGACGCAGTCGATGGCGCCAGCGCCATGCTCCAGAATGGCGCGGGCGGTGAAGGAGGCGCTGTGGCCGCCGACGCAGATGAAGGTGTGCCGAAGGGATAGCTTCGTAGCTTTTGCAAGATCGATGATCTCGGGGACATTGGCGAGATAGTTGCAGGAGAACGCGATGACGTCGGGCTGCCACTCCGCCACCATGCGGTGATAG
>Ga0209217_1000194_pt1 | contig 14678 bp, 9 predicted proteins | sample JacPinW_OM3H0_M2_FD_187957 | JGI IMG/M metagenome (GOLD analysis project Ga0209217, IMG submission 187957) | Forest soil microbial communities from Algoma, Ontario, Canada - Jack Pine, Ontario site 1_JW_OM3H0_M2 (SPAdes) (version 2) | ecosystem: Environmental > Terrestrial > Soil > Boreal...
ATCACGTCAATGGTGCCGTTGTCGGTGATCGTCCCGCCGCTGATCGTGGTGCCGTTTAACGTCAGCGTCGCATTCGAATCGACCGCAATGGTGCCGTTGGTGTTGTCGACATTGTCCAGAACATTGAGCGTGCCCCCTGAGACCTCGATCCCACCGGTGTTCGTAATGGTGCCGGAAGTATTAAAATCGCCACCGTTTGCCAAAAATATCGTGCCGGAATTTTTCAGCGAGCTTTGATCTAGAAGTTCAATCTGGCTTCCGACATGAACAGTCCCACCCTGATTATCGACGACGCTATTCTCTAAAAGCGTGAGCGAGCCTCCCGAGGTAACCCCTGAGAGTACCTGCGGCACGATATCCAGCGTGCTATGATCAATAATCAGTTGCCCGCCGGTTGTATGCGCGGCGCCCAAGGTGACCGATTTCGCCTCCGCCGCCGCATTAATCGTGACTTGAGAGACGCCGTTGTAGAGAGTGCCATCGCTTTTGAGCACCTTCTCATCCGGGATGACCACGTCATCGAACTTCGTGGGAGCTACCCCGGTTTCCCAATTCGAAGCGGTCGCCCAAAACCCGTCGCCTGGATGAATCCAAGCGACATCGGGCGGAGCCGTATGTGTAATAGTGACAGTGACATCTTTGGTTACCGGCGGGCCCACTTTCGTCGCGCCCTGAAAATCCTGGATCACGATCGTATACGTAAGCGTCAGGGTTCCGTTTTCCGGCAAAAAATCTGCCAGATTGTCCGGCAAGTTAGCCAGTTGCCAATCGATAACGCCTGATCCCGTGCCTGTGCTGTCAGTTAAGATACTGGCGGTTAGCGCCGATTGAAATTTTGTAAGCGGGCCAATCGGTATAGTATTGAGACCGCCTCCCGACCACACTGCGCCCGTCAGATTGGTTGAAACGACCTGGTGAGTATCGGTTAAATCCGGATCCTTGAAAGCCAACGTTCCGCTGGTCGGTACCAGATTTCCGGTGACCGGATCCCTTGCCGAAAGGAATCCACCGCTTACTCCCTTATCATCACCTGTGAAATAGAGAGCGGGCTTAGCGTTCGGATCGATGACCGGAACGTCATTTTTGCCCGTGATCGTGATTGTGAACGTTTTGAACGTCTTTTCGTTAAGTCCCTTGGTCAAGTCACCATGGTTCTGGACCTCCGCGATATAGGTCAGCGTCAACGTCTCCCCGGCCGCCAGGAAGTCGAAGGCACTGTCCGGTTTGCTGTAGGTCCACGTTACGAAACCGGTATTCTTGTTGCTACCGTCTGGGACGAGAACGAGATTGACTTCCACCGCCGCGATGTCTTTCAGCAACGCGGTCGTATCATTGAGCGCAGCGCCCTGGAACTTGAACGAATCGAAGCTCGTTGTTACCGTCGGTCTATCGCCTTCGTTGATGTCGGAGAAAATGATCGAGCCAGACGCACTATCGTCCGCGCTGTTGAGGGTAAGATTGGCGAGCTCCGACAAGGCGCCGCCGAAAGCAACAACCGTCGGCGGACCCGCAATATGGGCAGAACTGTCCGTCGGGCCGCTTGAAGTTGTGGTGGTAGACGATTTGCCCGAATTGTTTGTGTTGGTCGATGTCTTTTCATCAGTTGTAGGAGCAACGATCGTCACTTTGACAGGCCCCAAATCGGGCGTGACCGAACCCGACGGGGAATTGGTCGCTTTAGGGTTGGGGTCCGAGAGCGCGAATTTCTGTGTAAATACATCTAATATGAGTTTTTGCTGCTCCTGCGACATCGCCGGGGCCGATTCAACCTTCACCCCCCCCGCTAGACTGTAAGACACCACCTGTCCGACCTGATTGACCGTCGCGATTTTAATCCCGGTGACCTTGTCGAAGAGATCGTATGAACCGACCTGGCCGTTGGGTTCGAGCAGAACCTGGAATTTCCCCGTCAGGGCCGGCGATAGGGCGCTTGGATCGCCCGGAGCGGGCGAAGGGATCTGGAAATCGATTTCGACCGCGGATTCCCACAGCACCGCGGTGCCGCGGATGCCCATGGTGGCGACCGGCGTATCGATCTTCATGTCGCCGTGTTTTGCGGTCTCGCCGGCGACAAACGAGATCGTCCCCGCCACCAGGCTGAGCAGCGATGAATTGTTCGACCCGTTCGGGTCGTAGACCATTTCGTTGAGCACCATTCTCGCATTCGACGAGAGGCCGAACACGGTGCCATCGATGAAGGTAATGCCGAGCGTCGAATTGGATCCGGACTGGACCACGTCGCCTTTTTCGACGTTGTCGCCCTGATTCAGAATGATCGAGACACCGTTACGAATCGCCGTCGCGGTGCCGGCGAGCTTGGTGATATGGCCGATGACCTTGCCGACGCTCGCGCCATCGCCGGCCTGGGCATATTGGACGTGACCCGTCAGCGCGTTGACGATGTCGCCGGTGAGGTGGGCGCCATCTGGCGACGACAGCGCAGCGCGCTTCTCGCCCTTGAAGTATTCGTGCAAGACCAGTTCGTGGTCGTCTTTGGAAAGGATCAGATCAACGCCGGATCGCTTGAAATCCCCGTTGAAAAGCAGTTGCGCGTCCGGGACGATAATGGCGTCCGAAGGAGCGTGCGTGGCGTGCGAAGAAACGGTCTCGACATGGACGTGCGCATTGGAATGCGCAGCCGGCAAGTCGGCGTCAAATTTACTAACGAAATTCAAAGGGCCACCGCAAAAAGTTAATATTTATATAATTTTTCGACAGTCTAAGCTTGCTTATCACCGGGAACTGGATCGCGAAACCATCTCCTGCTTGTGCAAATGCTGTGCAAATTTCATGCGGCAGAACCGCGATGAAATATCCACTCCGTCAAATCTTGAAACGCAGAAGTATTCCAGACCCCTCTACAAGTATACGCAACAAGAGATCAGGCAGGAGCTGTAGTTTACCCTATAGAATCGGACGTTTATACTTGTATCATCTTTTGCCCTGCATTTCCTTGCAGGAAAATGCGCCAATTCTCTGGCTAAAACTGTGACCTAGATAACAAAGCGGGAAATTCAGGCTAAATTAGCCATACCCAGCGGAAATCGCGGAATACAACCATTGCATGTCCTTTCGATCCTTGGCGAGGGGTTTCGCCACGCGATGTATAAAATTTTCAGCAAATTGGCGAGACGGATTTCAGCCTGTTTCGTGCTTTCCGGCCAGGGGTGGCCGACTTTAAGCAGAATAAAAGCCCCGCCGCCCATCATCGCCTGCGAAACGATCCGGTCACGAGCTGGCTAACGAGCCTCGCCGATGCCCGGACATGGGGCGTCAGATGGGGATTTTCGGTCACTCGCACGCATGGCGTGCCATCGCACTCGCGTGGGGCATGGCCTGGTTCGGGCCAGCGGCAGACCTCAGAGCCGGTACGCTGGATTCAACGGGATCGTCGGAGCTGATGGGCGGATCCACCGAACCGTTCGGGCTTTCCGCTTCAACACTGTCCGAGGGGGCCTTGCGGCAAAAATGGCTGGGTGTCGAGCGCAAGCTTGACGACGAAAGGGTGCAACTGGCGCTTTGCGACGGGGACCGCGATCGCTGCGCGTCGCCGGCGGCCCTTCAATTTCTCGCCATCGTCGACAATGCGAAAGCCCGCGACGGACGGGCCCGCCTCGGCGAGATCAATCGCGCGATCAATCTCGCGATCAGGCCGATGAGCGATCTGGCTCAGTACGGCGCGATCGACGTGTGGAGTTCGCCGCTTGTCACCTTCACGAACGGGGCCGGCGATTGCGAAGACTACGCTATCGCAAAGTTCGTCGCATTGCGCCAGACCGGCATCTCGCCCGACGATCTGCGGATCGTGATCATGCGCGACACCATCCGCGGCGAGGACCACGCCGTCACAGCGGCGCGGCTGGACGGGCACTGGCTCACGCTGGACAACCGCCGCATGGCGATGGTCGAGGACGCCTATGTCCGGAACTACCGGCCCCTGTTTGTCATCGATCAATACGGCGTCAAGCAGTACGCCGATACCCCATTGCTGGCTAACGCGCCGGCTCCGGACCGGGAGATTTCCCCGTCAGTCGCGCTGAATTCAGCTGCCCAGCCCGGTCTGATCTCATTCCCCAACTAGTCGCGCGAGCCGCCGTCCGGAGACGGCAGAAGCAGCGGACTCTGGCTCGGTAACCGGGAGCCCAACACGTGCAGGCACCCCTCAAAGAGATTGACATGCTGTCGTGTTGCTACAATCTCTGACCACCTAGACGACGGCCCGACGCAAAATAAGCAAAATAAAGCGACGACGGTCGTCGATAACACAGTGGCAAGGAACCGGGGATGCGGGCATTTGCGCTAGCTATCGTTGCAATCCATGTTGGCCTGGCGCATCCCGCATGCGCACAAACCCCGGCGGATGCGGACCGATCGATCAGCGAGATGCTCCCGCTGTTTGAGCGAAACCACTGTGCGGCATTCAAGGAGCCGGCCGATCAATTATTTTGCGGCGACCCCGAACTTAACGCCGCGTCGGCGAAACTGAACGGCGCGATTCAGGAAAGGCTAAATCGGCTTGCGAACCGCCGCCGCGCAATCGAAGAAAACGCGGAATGGATCAAGGAACGCAATTCAAGCTGCGGGATTTTTCGCGGGCAAGCTACTTCGAACCGGGATGTGCCGTCCATCAAGGCTTGCTTGTTGAAGGAAACCGCAGAAAGAATCGATATATTGCTCGATCCGAATTTCGATTGCCTGGCGACGAATACCACGGCCGGATTGCTGATATGCAGCGACCCCTCCCTGGCCATCGCAAAGATGGAACTGAATAGCGACCTTCTCGAACTCATTGCCAAATTGAAAGCAGACGATGCCAAACAGGCGTTCGCAGAGTACGAGCGATGGGGCAGAGACCGTGATCGAAAGTGCGGTTTGGTGGACAAGGATAACGTGCCGCTGGGCGAATTATCTTCGTCCGAGGCCTGTCTCGCGGAGTGGATGAGTCAGAAGACGGCCGAGGTCAAGGCAGCCAAGGGCGACCCAAAAAAAATCTTCGGAGGGCATCCGCTCTCGTCCTCACCCGATGCCGACGCCGTCGATCTATGTGTCGCCCAGATCCATTCGGCCAATAGCTGCGATGATTTCCTTTCGGTCAGCCGTGTGTTTCAGATCGACAACGAGGTGGCGGAGAAAGGCGCTCTGGTTACGGCCGAGGTCGAAATGGTCGTGCTGTCGCCATTCGCGGTCTGCAGTCCGATCGCGTCAACTTGCACCGGCACATGCTGGGATCCGAAATCGGGGAAAGCTAACCCGTCGCCGGGAAGCCGGGACAGTTTTTCGGTTGCGAGCAAATTGAGAATCGAGAAAGCATTCGCGTTCCAGAAAACCGACAGCGGGGGCTGGCGCTGCAATACATCGGCGCTCCAGCCGGTAGACCTCGGCGTTGCGCTGAGCGGCCACTAGCATCAACGACAGCCGTCAATTCATTTAGTCGCCAACCAAACAATTTGAGTCGTTTCCGTTTGCTGCAGTGCATCCGACATGCGCGCGGCATTTCGCCTGGCGGAAATTATGACGGCACAAATTTTCTCTTTTTCGCTTCGCACCGTCCTTTGATTGACGCCGTCGTTACCTCAGGCATACCATCGCGACAGATCCGCTAGAGATCGCTGGGAGGAAGAGATGACACGTTTGCCGCACGTCGATTCTGCTCGCCGTTTTTTTCGTGACGCCACCACCGGCTGCCGCCGGCCGACGTGTCTCGCTTACGCCGCCGCAACGATCGGGTTTGGCCTGGCGGTTTCCTGTAGTCCCACATTCGCCCAGAACGCCGCGAAAGGCTCACCCGATCATATCAAGGCCGTCACATCGGCGGTCGACAGCGCCTCGATCAAGGCCAACACGGCGGCGTCGAACGACTGGCCGACCTACGGTCTCGATTATGCCGAGACGCGTTTCAGCAAGCTAAAACAGATCACCGCCGATAACGTCAAAAATCTCGGATTGATGTGGACCTACAATCTCGAATCGGTCCGCGGCGTCGAGGCGACGCCGCTGGTGGTGGACGGTATCATGTATGTGACGGCGTCGTGGAGCGTGGTGCATGCTGTCGATGCACGCACCGGCAAGCGGATCTGGAGCTACGATCCCGGCGTCGATCGCGAGAAGGGCTACAAGGGTTGCTGCGACGTCGTCAATCGCGGCGTCGCACTCTACAAAGGCAAGGTGTTTGTCGGCGCCTATGACGGGCGTCTGGTCGCGCTCGACGCTGTAACCGGCAAGAAAGTCTGGGAAAAAGACACCATCACCGATCACAGCCACTCCTACACCATCACCGGCGCGCCGCGCGTCTTCAACGGCAAGGTGGTGATCGGCAATGGCGGCGCGGAATACGGCGTTCGCGGCTACATCACCGCTTACGATGCCGAAACCGGCGAGCAGGCGTGGCGCTGGTTCGCCGTGCCGGGCGATCCGAGCAAGCCTTTCGAAGATTCCTCGATGGAGGCCGCGGCCAAGACCTGGGACCCGGCCGGCAAATGGTGGATCAATGGCGGCGGTGGCACGCCATGGGACACCATCACCTTCGATCCCGATCTGAACATGATCTACATCGGCACCGGCAACGGCTCGCCCTGGAACCGTAATTTGCGAAGCCCCGCCGGTGGCGACAATCTCTATCTCGCGTCGATCGTGGCGCTCAATGCCGACACCGGCAAATATATTTGGCACTATCAGGAAACGCCCGGCGACAACTGGGACTACACGTCGACTCAGCCGATGATCCTCGCCGACATCAATATCGACGGCGCGCCGCGCAAGGTCGTGCTGCATGCACCGAAGAACGGATTCTTCTTCATCATCGACCGCACCAACGGCAAATTCATTTCGGCAAAGAATTTCGTCGATGTGAACTGGGCGACCGGATACGACGCCAATGGACGGCCGATCGAGATACCGCAGTCCCGTATGGACGATCCCTACGACGCCATTCCCGGACCGTACGGCGCCCATAACTGGCATCCGATGTCCTACAATCCGCAGACCGGCCTGGTCTATCTGCCGGCGCAGGGCGTGCCGCTGAATTTCACCGGCGAAAAGAACTTTACGCAGAACGCTTCCGGACCTTTCAAATACGGCGCCACCACCGGCTGGAACGTCGGGTTCACACTGAACGCGGTACCTCCGAAGAGCTTGCCGTTCGGACGCCTCATCGCCTGGGACCCGGTCAAGCAGAAGGAGGCCTGGCACGCGGAATATGTGGCGCCGTGGAACGGCGGCACGCTGACCACCGCCGGCAATCTGGTGTTCCAGGGTTCGGCTGACGGCCGCTTCATCGCCTACAACGCCACGTCGGGCGAGAAGCTTTGGGAAACCCCGGTAGGCACCGGCGTGGTCGCGGCGCCCGCGACCTACACCATCGACGGCGTGCAATATGTCTCGATCGCGGTCGGTTGGGGCGGCGCGTTCGGGGTGATCGAGCGCGTGGCCGAGCAGGACGGACCCGGCACGGTCTATACCTTCGCGGTCGGCGGCAAGGCGCCGTTACCCGCGCTTGCCAAGTATCAACTCGGCAACCTGCTCTCCGGCGTGAAATACGATCCCAAGGATGTTCCCGACGGAACCTCAATTTACGTCGAGGCCTGCGCCACCTGTCATGGCGTGCCCGGGGTCGAGAAAGGCGGCAACGTCAAAAACCTCGGCTATTCCTCGACCGAGACCATCGCCAATCTGAAGGACATCGTCTTCAAGGGACCGTTCAGGGATCGCGGCATGCCGGATTTCACCGGCAAGCTGAAGGACGAGGACGTGGTGAAAATCCAGGCCTTCATCCAGGGCACCGCCGACGCGATACGTCCGAAGAAGGATTGATCTGACAAATTAAGAGGGCTGCGTGCGAGACCCGCGCGCAGCCCTTTCATTTGGACCACGGATAGCTCTCAGAACATCAGGTTGTCCTTGACCAGCACCCAGCGGCCGTTCTTGATCTGCTGCACCTGGGTGATCGTGTTGGCGAGGTGATCTGTCTTCGAGAACTTGGTCGGCGGCGAATTGAAGATATCCAGGAACTTGTCGCCGGCCTCCAGCGCATCGAGCATCTTCTGGCCGGTCAGATCCTTGCCGGCCTTGTTCGCATAAAAGGCAAACGTCTCCACCGCGTTGTATCCGATGATGGCCTGGGTATTGGCGTCGGTGCCGAACATCTTCTTGTAGTTGGCGAGCCAGTCCTTCACCTTCCCCTTGGCCGTATCCTCGTAGGGAATTTCAAAACCCGACGCGGCGTAAAGCCCTTCCACGGCTTCCTTGCCGAGCGTCGGCACTTCAAGCACGTTGGTCGGCGTGGCGCCGAGGAAGGTTACGTCCCATCCGAGCTTCTTGGCTTCGCTCATCGCGCCGATGGTCTCGCGGATCACCGTGCCGAGCAGAACCATATCGCAGCCGTCGGATTTCATCTTGGCGACCTGCGCGCTGAAGTCCGACGCACCGCGCTTGTAGCTGGTGACCGAGGCAGGCTGCACCTTCATCGCGTCGAGCTGCTGGGTGAAGCCGTCGAGCACGTTTTTGCCGTACTCATCGTCCTGATGCATGACGCAGGGCTTCTTGAAGTTCTTCGCTTCCATCATGTATTTGACGGCGGCCCGCGTGCTCTCGACGTAAGGCAAGAGGTTGTTGAACTTCAGCCTTTCCTGCGGTTTGGCCGGATCGAACTTGAAGGTAAATTCGGCGGCGGTCAGCGGGAACAGCTGCAACACCCCGGCATCGAACAGAACGTCCTGCGCGGCGAGCACGGTCGGCGAACCCATCGGACCGATCATGGCGAAGATCTTGTCGCGCTCGACCATTTTCTGCGATGCCAGCACCGCCTTCTTCGGATCGTAACCGTTGTCCTCGAGGATCATTCGCAGCTTGCGGCCATTGATGCCGCCGGCCGCATTGATTTCCTCGACGGCCATTTTCATGCCGTTGGAAACCGGAACGCCCCAGACCTTGATCGGGCCGGACAGGTCCTGATGGGTACCGATCACGATCTCGGTGGCCGAGATGCCGTCATTGGTGACCTTGGTTTGGGCTGCGGCAGGCAGTTGGGTCAGCGCAAGGGCGCCGACCGCAAGGCCCAGCGCCTTGAACGATTTCGACATTTTAAGTCTCCTCTTCCTTGGCCCGTGTTGAGCGAAGGGCCGGGCCCTTCAATCCTTCGCCGTTTTCAAACCGCTCGCTGCTCACGCCACCGCCCGCTCGCCATACATGGCGTTGATCTCGATCGCGTAGCGCTTGTTCACGAAATTCCGCTTCAGCTTCATGGTCGGCGTCAGTTCCTCGTCCTCGGGTGTCAACTGACGTTCGATCAGGAAAAACTTCTTGATGGTTTCGACCCGCGCGAAATTGGCGTTCACCGTCTCGATCTCATGCTGGATCAAATCCTGGATTTCCGCCGCCCGGCACAGGCTGGCGTAATTGGTGAAGGGAATGTCGTGGTCCTGGGCAAACTTCTCGACATTTTCCTGGTCGATCATGACAAGGCAGGTCAGATAGGCCCGCTTGTCGCCGATCACGACGGCGTCCGAAATGTAGGGCGAGAATTTCAACTGGTTCTCGATCTCCGACGGCGTGATGTTTTTTCCGCCCGAGGTGATGATGATGTCTTTCATCCGGTCGGTGATCTTGACGTAGCCCTCATTGTCGATCGAGCCGACGTCGCCGGTGTGCAGCCATCCCTTGGCGTCGATGGTCTCGGCGGTCTTTTCAGGCTGGTTGAGATAGCCCATGAACAGGAAGTCGCCCCTGATCAGGATTTCGCCTTCGGGCGATATGTTGACTTCACCCCACGGCACGGCTTTCCCGACCGAGCCGAGCTTGATGCGGTCCGCCGGCATCAGGGTGGCGACACCGCAGTTTTCGGTCTGGCCATAGACTTCGCGCATGTCGATGCCGAGCGCGAGATACCAGCGGATCAGGTCCGGGGCGATCGGCGCCGCACCGGTAAAGGCCACGCGGCAGCGATCCAGCCCGAGCATGCGCCGGATGTTGCGGAACACCAGCCAATAGGCGGCCCGGTTGGCGAGACGCAGTGACAGCGAGGGCGTCTCGCCTTCGAGCCTGCAATCGGTCACGCGATAGCCCATCGCCAGCGCGTGGCGGTACATCCAGTTCTGGAACGGGGTCGCATCCTTCAGCGCTATCGTTATGCCCGAATAAAATTTTTCCCAGATACGCGGCACCGCCAGAAACGCGGTGGGCTGCACTTCGCGCAGATTATCGGGCACCGTTTCCGGGCTTTCGGCGAAATTCATCACCGATCCCAAGGCCAGCGAGATGTAATAGCCGCCGATCCGTTCGGCGACATGGCAGAGCGGCAGGAACACCAGGCGCTCCTCGCTGTCGGTCGATGGAAACAGATCGTTGGCGTGGCGCATCTGATGGGTGACGCCGCGGTTGGAATGCATGGCGCCCTTGGGCGGGCCCGTCGTGCCGGAGGTATAGACCAGGATGGCGAGATCGTCGGCACCACGGCTCGCGATCATCTCACTCCACAGCGCTTCGTGGCCCTGGATGTGATTACTTCCAAGGGCCATGAACTCTGCGAGCGACATCACCATCGGATCGCTGAAGCCGCTCAAGCCCTCCATGTCGAACACGACAATCTTCTGCAGGCTGGGACAGCGCGCGCGGCACGACAGGATCTTGTCGAGCTGCTCCTCGTCCTCGGCGAAGATCACCCGGGTGCGGGAGTCATTGAGGAGATATTCCACCTGAACTGCGGAATCGGTCGGATAGATGCCTGACGAAACGCCGCCGGCGCACAGGATGCCCATGTCGGCAAACACCCATTCCGGCACCGCGTTCGCAATGATCGAGGCGACGTCCCCCGGGCGGAAGCCGACCGCGTGCAGTCCGTGCGCAATTTCCTTCGATATCTGCAGCCACTGCCGCCAGCTGGTCGGCTGCCAGACGCCGAACTTCTTCTCGCGGAGCGCCGGCCGGTCGCCGCGCGTCTCCACTGCAAGCAGAAAGCTGTTCGCGATCGTGTCCGCGACAGTCAGCACCGCCGGTCTGGCCATGCCCGTTCCCTCCCTCTGCTGGCCCGTTTCGGATGCCGGCTTTGACAGCCGGTCTTTTTTCCGGAACAGAACCCGTATTTAACGCCACGTTTTCTTCTTTTTCCAGCGCCGTTCGCCACGCGCGCCTGCTTCCTTGGCGCCGAGATAGAATTCCTGAATGTCCTTGGAGTGCATCAGCCGCTCGCAACTGTCGTTCATGACGACCCGGCCGATTTCCAGCACGTAGCCATAATGCGCCGTTTCCAGCGCGACCTTGGCGTTTTGCTCGACCAGCAGGATCGACATGCCCTGCTCTTCGTTGACGCGCCGGATGATCGTGAAAATTTCTCTCACCAGGATCGGCGACAGGCCGAGCGAGGGCTCGTCGAGCAAAAGCAGCGTCGGCCGGTTCATCAACGCGCGTCCGATCGCCAGCATCTGCTGCTCGCCGCCCGAAAGCTGCCCGGCCGGCTGGTTGAGCCGTTCCCTGAGCCGCGGAAAATATCCGTAAACCCGCTCCAGATCATCGGCGACCGCCTCGCGATCCCTGCGGGGATAGGCGCCCATCATCAGGTTCTCGCGCACGCTCAGGAACGGAAACACCTCGCGCCCCTCGGGCACATGGCTTAAGCCCAGCCGCACGATCTTGTCGGCTTCCATGCGCTGGATCGGCTTGCCCAGGAACTCGATTGAGCCCTTCTGCGGATCGATAATGCCGGAAATGGTCTTGAGCACCGTGGTCTTGCCGGCGCCGTTGGCACCGAGCAGGGTAACGATCCTGCCGCGCGGCACTTCGATACTGATGCCTCTGATAGCCATGATCGGCCCGTAATAACTCTCGATGTTGCTGAGCTTCAGGATGATGTCGGGAGCGCTCATGCCATCATCCCCTAGGCGCCGAGATAGGCGGCGACGACGTCGGGATGGACCTGAACTTCGGCCGGCGATCCCATCGCCAACACCCTGCCGTAGTTCAGCGCGATCACACGGTCGGACACGCGGTTCACCAGCGTCATGTCGTGCTCGACCATCAGCACGGTGACGCCGAGCTCGGTCTTCATGTCCCGGATCCAGAACGACATGTCGTCGGTCTCCTCGACGTTCAATCCGGACGACGGCTCGTCGAGCAGGATCAGCTTCGGCTCGGAGCACAGCGCACGCGCAAGCTCGATTACTTTTCGCACGCCATAGGGCAGCCCCGAGATCAGCTTGTCGCGATAGGCGGCGAGATCGAGAAATTCGATCACCTGCTCGACGCGGCGGCGATGGACCTTCTCGGTTAAGCGCACGCTCGGCAGAAACAGCAGTTCCTGCCAAAGCTGGGTAGTGGAATGGCGGTGCCGGCCGACCAGAAGGTTACTGAGCACGGTCGCATTCTCGAACAATTCGATGTTCTGGAACGTGCGGGCGATGCCGAGCTTCGCGATGCCGAATGCGGGTTCGTTCGTGATGTCCTGATCCTCGAAATAAATCCGGCCCGAGGTCGGGCTGTAGATCCGCGAGATCAGGTTGAAGATCGAACTCTTTCCCGCCCCATTGGGGCCAATGATGGAAAGTATCTCGCCCTTCTCGACGGCGAAGCTGACGGCGTCGACCGCTTTCAAGCCACCAAAATGCAAAGAGAGATTTTCGGCGCGGAAATAGCTCATCGGTTCCGCTCCGACTTCACGTAGATCTTCTGCCGTTTGAAGGTGGCGCGCTTGTAGAGCGGGAACAGCTGGAAGAAGAGTTTTATCTTCAGCCAGCGTCCGTAAAGGCCGAGCGGCTCGAACAGCACGAACAGCACAATGATCACCCCGTAGATCGCGCCTTTCAGGCCGTTGGCGGAAGCGAACGCGGCGACGTTGTTTTGAATATGCGCCGCGCGCTCGCTTCCGGCGCCAAGCGCTGCGGCGACGCCGGCCACCATTCCGGGAACATCGTCCTTGAGATAGGTCAGGAACGGATCGATCATGACGATGAAGATCGCCCCCAGCACGGCGCCATGCAGGCTGAATGCACCGCCGATCAGGATCACGATGATGAACTCGATCGAAAGCTGCAGCGTGAACATTTCCGGGCTGATGAAGGACAGCTTGTGCGCGAACAGGCAGCCGGCAAATCCGGTGATGGCAGCGCTGATCGCAAAGGACTTGACCTTGTAGAGCGACACGTTGACGCCCATGCTTCGCGCCGCCGTCTCACTGTCGCGGATCGCGACGAAAGCGCGACCGGTCGGCGAACGCAAGAGATTCAGCGTGCCGACGATGGTCAGGATCAGCACGCCAAGGCAGAGGAAGTAGAAAGCCGGACTGTCGCGCGGCACTGACGTGCCGAGCCACTGAATGGTCTTGACGCGCATGCCCTCGTTGCCGTGCGTCACGCTTTCCCACCGCGCCAGGATTTCCTCGACAATGAAGGCAAAGGAAATCGTGGCGATGACGAGATAGATGCCCTGCAGCCGCAGCGCCGGGAATCCGACAAGCGCGCCGATAATTCCGGTCAACAGCCCGGCGGCGAGAAAATAGACCGGGAAAGGGACGTTGAATTGCTGCAGATAGGCAGTCGTATAGGCGCCGATGGCGAGAAAGGCGGCGTGGCCCAATGACGCCTGGCCGGTGAATCCGGTCAGGATCATCAGTCCAACGCCGACGGTGGCGTAGATGCAGACGAAGACCAGCTGACTTACGATATAGCTGCTCAGAACGAACGGCGCGATCACCAGCAGCACAAGGAGAGAGCCATAGGAGATAACGTAGCCGCTGTGCGGAAACAGCCTTATGTCGTCTTCATAATCGGTCTTGAACATGAAGCGCATGGCTAAACCCTAGACCTTCTTGCGCATGTGAAGGCCGAACAGGCCTTCGGGCTTGAGCAACAACACCACGAGAAGAACGATGTAGGGCGCGACGTCCTTCCATCCCTGCGCCAGATAGAAGCCGGCCATGCTCTCGATCACGCCGATCAGCACGCCGCCCACGACCGCCCCGGGAATCGAGCCGAAGCCGCCGAGCACGGCCGCCGGAAACGCCTTCAGCCCCAGCACCAGGCCGACATTGGAATGGATGAACGTGATCGGCGCCAGCAGCACGCCGGCGCAGGTCGCGACCGCGGCGCTGATCGCCCACACGATCGACACCACGCGCTTGACCGGAATGCCCATATAATAGGCCGCCAGCATATTCTCCGAACTCGCGCGCATCGCAGTGCCGAGCGTCGTCCTGTTGAAAAACAGATAAAGCAGGGCGCAAAGGATGATGGTCGCCGCGATCACCGAGAGTTTGTCATCGGCCAGCACCAGGCTGCCGATCCTGACAACGCCCTGGCTGAACGGGGTCTCGATCTTGAAGTCGTCGGTGCCCCAGATCATGCCAACGATGGAGCGCAGAAAATATCCAAGCCCGATCGTCGCCATGATGATGGAGAACTGCGGATAGCCGAGGATCGGGCGCACCACCACGCGCTCCGCCAGCATGCCGAACAGCGCCATCGCCGCGACCGCAGCGGCAAACCCGATCCAGTAATTGAGCCCGAGAATGCCGATGAAGGTGAAGGCGAAAAATCCGCCCAGCATCATCAGGTCGCCCTGCGCGAAGTTCACGACCTCGGTCGCCTTGTAGACAAGGACGAAGCCAAGCGCGATCAGGCCGTAGACACAGCCGAGCGCAATGCCGCTCACCAACTGCTGAACGAAGTCCAGCATTGCCACCCTCCCCCGATGCG
>Ga0209217_1000196_pt1 | contig 14677 bp, 16 predicted proteins | sample JacPinW_OM3H0_M2_FD_187957 | JGI IMG/M metagenome (GOLD analysis project Ga0209217, IMG submission 187957) | Forest soil microbial communities from Algoma, Ontario, Canada - Jack Pine, Ontario site 1_JW_OM3H0_M2 (SPAdes) (version 2) | ecosystem: Environmental > Terrestrial > Soil > Boreal...
TTTGTCGACCGGCTCGGCGACACCTTCCGCTGGAAGGGCGAGAACGTCGCCACTACGCAAGTGGAACGGGCGCTGGCGGTCGACAAGTCCATCGAGGAGTGTGCCGTTTTCGGTGTGGAGATTCCCCGCACCGGCGGGCGGGCCGGGATGGCCGCGGTCAAGCTACGCGACGGCGCCGAGTTCGACGGGAAGGCCGTTGCCCACACCGTTTATGACGAGCTGCCGGCATACGCACTGCCGCTGTTCGTGCGGGTGGTCGAGTCGATGGAGCACACCACCACGTTCAAGAGCCGCAAGGTGGGTCTGCGTGAGCAGGCTTACGGTCCCGATATCGAGGACCCGCTGTATGTGTTGGCCGGCCGCGACGAAGGTTATGTGCCGTTCTACGACGACTATCCGGACGAGGTCGCGGCCGGTAAGCGACCGCAGGGCTGAGAGCCGGGGAGCGTGCCGTTCGCTTCGTCATCAATAGCCACATCGGCACCGTCAGATGGGCGTGACATTCTTCTCGAAGGTGATGTCATATGTGATGTCGGCAGGCGGTGATATCACCCGCGATGTCAAAGTGAGGGAGGCAGTAATCCCTCACCCAGCGACCCAAGAGGCTGTTGAGTCTGCTGAGGTTCAGCTAGACCCTCAGCGCTCGCGCAGCGGCGGCGACGGGCACCATAGATGGGTGCACTCCACCCTGTGCGGTCGCCGAGTAACGAGCGACCGCCCGCTGATCATGGCGATCGTCAACCGCACGCCGGATTCGTTTTACGACCGCGGTGCCACCTTCGGCGACGACGAGGCCCGCGACGCTGCGCACCGCGTCATCGCCGAGGGCGCCGACGTCGTCGACGTGGGCGGCGTCAAGGCGGGCCCGGGGGAGAGCATCGACACCGAAACCGAGGCCGCCCGCGTGGTGCCGTTCATCGAGTGGCTGCGCGATACCTACCCCGACCAACTGATCAGCATCGACACGTGGCGCTCGGCGGTAGCCCGACAGGCCTGCCGGGCGGGGGCGGACCTGATCAACGACACCTGGGGGGGTTTCGACCCCGCGATGCCCGAGGTGGCCGCCGAATTCGGAGCCGGGCTGGTGTGCTCGCACACCGGGGGTTTGCCGCCACGTACCCGGCCATTTCGGGTCAGCTACGCGACGAGCACCCGCGGGGTGGTGGACGACGTGATCCGCGAAGTCACCGCAGCCGCCGAGCGGGCCGTCGCCGCCGGGGTGGCCCGTGACCGCGTGCTGATCGACCCGACCCACGACTTCGGCAAGAACACCTTCCACGGCCTGACGCTGTTGCGTCACATAGAAGATCTTGTTAACACGGGGTGGCCGGTGTTAATGGCGTTGAGCAACAAAGACTTCGTCGGGGAGACTCTGGGCGTGGATCTGACCGAACGGCTGGAGGGAACCCTGGCAGCCACCGCGCTCGCGGCTGCCGCTGGCGCACGGATGTTCCGGGTGCACGAAGTCGGCCCCACCCGGCGGGTGCTGGAAATGGTGGCTTCGATCAATGGGCAGCGGCCGCCGACGCGGACGGTGAGAGGACTCGCATGACGGCATCAGAGCTGGTCGACCTCGCCGCTGAGGGGGCATTGACCGCACTGCCAGGCGACATCTGGCTGGCCGACCGAAGTTGGACCCGTCCGCATTGGGCAGTTGACGAGTTGGTGACGGCGAAGGCCGGACGAACCATCTCGGTGGTGCTGCCTGCCCTCAACGAGGAAGACACCGTCGAATCGGTGGTCGACAGCATTTCACCGCTGGTCGGCGGGCTGGTCGACGAGTTGATCGTGCTCGATTCGGGCTCCACCGACGACACCGAGATTCGGGCGATCGCCGCGGGCGCGCGCGTCGTCACCAGAGAACAAGCCTTGCCCCACATCCCGCCGCGGCCCGGCAAAGGCGAGGTGCTGTGGCGCTCACTGGCCGCCACCGATGGCGACATCGTGGTGTTCGTCGACTCCGACCTGATTGACCCGCACGCGATGTTCGTGCCGCGGCTGCTCGGGCCGCTGCTCACTGAGGACGGCATCCACCTGGTCAAGAGCTTTTACCGGCGGCCTCTGAACATCGGCGACGTCAGCTATGCCAGCGGCCGGGAAGGCGCCACCGGCGGCGGCCGGGTCACCGAGTTGGTGGCGCGGCCGCTGCTCGCGGCGCTGCGACCCGAGCTGGGCTGTGTGCTGCAGCCGCTGGGCGGCGAATATGCGGCCACCCGCGAACTGCTGATGTCGGTGCCGTTCGCGCCCGGCTACGGCGTCGAGATCGGCCTGCTGGTCGACACCTATGACAAGTTGGGCCTGGAGGCGATCGCGCAGGTCAACCTCGGCGTGCGGGCACACCGCAACCGGCCGCTGGCCGAGTTGGGCCCGATGAGCCGTCAGGTCGTCGCGACCCTGCTGTCGCGCTGCGGCATCCCCGACTCGGGGGTGGGGTTGACCCAGTTCTTCGTCGACGGTGACGGCTATACCCCGCGCACCTCGACGGTCTCGCTGGCCGATCGGCCGCCGATGAACGCGCTGCGGCCGCCGCGCGATCGGTAAGGCAATATCGGTCACGTGGCTTTGGTGTTGCTCTACGTAGCGGTGCTGGTCCTGGTCGCGATCGTGCTGTTCGGCGTGGTCAGTTTGCTGTTCGGCCGCGGTGAGCCGCTGCCACCGCTGCCCAGGGGGACGACGCCGACGGTGCTGCCGGCCTCCGGTGTCACCGGCGCCGACGTCGAGGCGGTGAAGTTCACCCAGACGCTGCGCGGCTACAAGACCAGCGAGGTGGACTGGGTGCTGGACCGGCTCGGCCAGGAACTCGATTCGCTGCGCGGCCAACTCTCCTCGGTGCACGCCGCGGCGGCGACCGATGTCGGAGCCGACGACCAAGATGTCGGTACCGACGTTGCCGACGACCAGGAGCCGACATGACCGCGCCGCACGACGACGGGTTGGTCCGCTGCGACTGGGCGGAAGGTCGGCCGGGCCCGGACTTCGCCCTCTACCGCGACTACCACGACCAGGAATGGGGTCGGCCGCTGCACGGGCGGGTGCCGTTGTTCGAGCGGATGAGCCTGGAGGCCTTTCAGAGCGGCCTTTCCTGGCTGATCATTCTGCGCAAGCGCGAGAACTTCCGCCGCGCCTTCTCCGGCTTCGACATCGAGAAGGTCGCCCGTTACACCGATGCTGACGTGGCCCGGCTGATGGCCGACTCGGGAATCGTTCGCAACCGCGCCAAGATCGAGGCGACGATCGCTAACGCGCGTGCGGCTGCCGACGTTGATGACCTTTCCGAGTTGCTGTGGTCGTTCGCGCCGGCACCGCGGCCCCGACCCGCTGACGCCTCCAAAGTCCCCGCCACGACTGCAGAATCCACCGCCATGGCACGCGAGTTGAAGCGCCGCGGATTCCGTTTCGTCGGACCGACGACCGCGTACGCGTTGATGCAGGCGACCGGGATGGTCGACGATCACCTGCGAACATGCTGGGTGCCTTCGACAGCCCGATGACGATGCGGGCCGCGAGCGGCCCGGTGTGGGGGTACCCCCAGCCGCGGAGGGCGAGGGGGCGAATCGGGCAGTCAGATACAGCCCGATGACGATGCTGCTGAAACGCCGACCCGGAGGTCATGTACACCTGCCGGGCCGGATAGGGAACAATGGAGGGGTGAATTTGCAGTTCAATGCCGGGGATGGCTGGAATTCCACTGGCGGGGCAGACCCGGCGCTGGCCAGGTCCGCGACGACGGGCCACCTCGAACCTGGAGGGAGCACTCGATGGCGGCGATGAAGCCCCGGACTGGAGACGGTCCACTGGAAGCGACCAAGGAGGGGCGCGGCATCGTGATGCGGGTACCGCTGGAGGGCGGTGGCCGACTCGTCGTCGAGCTGACACCCGACGAAGCCGCTGCGCTGGGCGACGAGCTCAAAGGCGTCACCAGCTAAGCCAGCTTCCGGTAGATCTCCAGCGTCTGTTCTGCAATGCGCGCCCAGGAGAATTCCGCGATGCAGCGCTGCCGGCCCGCTTGGCCGTAGCGCTCCGCCTTTTCGGGATCGGCGATCAGGGCGTTGACCGCCTCGGCGAGCCTGGTCTGATAACCGTTCGCATCGTCGGGGTCGTAGTGCACCAGCGAACCCGTGACCTCGTCGGCGACCACCTCGGGTATGCCACCGACATCGGAGGCCACCACCGCGGTGCTGCAGGCCATCGCTTCGAGATTGACGATGCCTAACGGCTCGTACACTGACGGGCATACGAAAACTGTTGCAGCCGAATGTATCTCGCGTATCTTCCCGATGGGAAGCATGTCCCTGACCCAGAACACGCCGGAGCGCTCGCGGGCCAGCTCGGCAACCCCGGCGGACACTTCGGCGGCGATTTCCGGTGTATCGGGCGCTCCGGCGCACAGCACTAGTTGCACATCGGGGCCGAAACGGTGTGCGGCCGCCAGCAGGTGGGCGACGCCTTTCTGCCTGGTGATTCGCCCGACAAATGCCACTATCGGCCGGCCGCGGTCGACGCCGAGGTCGGCAAGCACGGACTCCCCCGGGAGGGATCCCAGCGGCTCGGCCGGGTGCCACACCTCGGTGTCGATCCCGTTGCGCACGACATGCACCCGGCCGGGATCCAGCGTCGGATAGACCCGCAGCACGTCATCGCGCATACCCGAGCTGACGGCGATAACGGCGTCCGCGGCCGTCACCGCAGTCTGTTCTACCCATGACGAGATCCGATAGCCGCCGCCGAGCTGTTCCGCCTTCCACGGCCGCAACGGCTCCAGCGAGTGCGCGGTCAAGACATGCGGGACGTCGTAGAGCAATGCGGCCAGCTGCCCGGCCAATCCGGTGTACCAGGTGTGGGTGTGGACCACGCTGGCCTCGGCGGCGGCATTGGCCATCACCAGATCGGACGACAACGTCGAAAGCGCCGGGTTCGCGCCGCGCAGCTGCGTGTCGGGCTGGTATGTGAACGCGTCCGCCCGGGGGGCGCCCATGCAATGCACGTCAACCTGGCACAGTTTGCGCAGTTGCGCGACGAGCTCGGTTACGTGCACCCCCGCGCCGCCGTACACCTCCGGCGGATACTCCCGAGTCATCATCGCCACCCGCATACCCGGCACGGTAGTAGTCGCTTCCGGATAGCGCCGTCGCCGGGTTGAGCCAAATAGCTTGATGGACAGTCCGTCAGCGTGGGTATTCACTGGAAGGACCTGGCAGGGGTTCGCGACGGCCGATAGGTTTGATTCATGAGGGAAGCGCCACAAGTGCTGGGCATCGTCCTGGCCGGGGGGGAGGGCAAGCGGTTGTATCCGTTGACCGCGGACCGGGCCAAACCCGCGGTTCCCTTCGGCGGCGCCTACCGGCTGATCGACTTCGTGCTTTCCAATCTCGTCAATGCCCGCTACCTGAGGATCTGCGTTCTCACCCAATACAAGTCACACTCGCTGGACCGTCACATTTCGCAGAACTGGCGATTGTCCGGGTTGGCCGGTGAGTACATCACCCCGGTTCCGGCCCAGCAGCGGCTCGGCCCGCGCTGGTATACCGGCTCGGCCGACGCGATCTATCAGTCGCTCAACTTGATCTACGACGACGATCCCGACTACATCGTGGTTTTCGGCGCCGACCACGTCTACCGGATGGACCCCGAGCAGATGGTCCAGTTCCACATCGACAGCGGCGCCGGGGCGACAGTGGCCGGTATCCGGGTGCCCCGCGCCGAGGCGTCCGCGTTCGGGTGCATCGATACCGACGAGTCCGGCCGCATTCGCAGGTTCCTGGAGAAACCGGTTGAGCCGCCGGGAACCCCCGATGACCCGGATTCCACTTACGTATCGATGGGGAACTACATCTTCACCACCAAGGTGCTCATCGATGCGATCCGTGCCGACGCCGACGACGATCATTCCGATCACGACATGGGCGGTGACATCATCCCGCTGCTGGTTTCCGACGGGCTGGCGGCGGTTTACGACTTCTCCGACAACGAGGTGCCCGGGGCCACCGACCGTGATCGGGCCTACTGGCGCGATGTGGGTACCCTGGACGCCTTTTACGACGCGCACATGGATCTGGTGTCGGTGCATCCGGTGTTCAACCTGTACAACAAGCGCTGGCCGATCCGCGGCGAGTCGGAGAATCTAGCGCCGGCCAAATTCGTCAACGGCGGCTCCGCGCAAGAGTCGGTGGTGGGGGCGGGCAGCATCATCTCGGCCGCGTCGGTACGCAACTCGGTGCTGTCGTCGAACGTCGTTGTCGACGACGGCGCGATCGTGGAGGGCAGTGTGATCATGCCCGGCACCCGCGTTGGCCGCGGGGCGGTGGTGCGCCACGCAATCCTGGACAAGAACGTCGTTGTCGGACCGGGCGAGATGGTCGGGGTTGACCTGGAGAAAGATCGTGAGCGCTTCGCGATCAGCGCCGGCGGCGTCGTCGCCGTAGGCAAGGGCGTCTGGATCTAATCACCACACGTATGGGACCAGGCGGTAGTGCACCTGCTGCTCGTATTCGCCGTATCCCCGTAATTCCTGCTCGAGTAGCCCCTCCTCGTCGCGGATACGAAGAGCGAGAACGACAAGTCCGGGCAGCATGAAGACAAGTCCCCAATACGAGCCGAGCGACAGGGGGATACCGATCATCATCACCACGCTGCCGGCGTACATCGGATGGCGCACTAGCCCGTAGAGCCCGGTTGAGACGAGCGTCTGCTCCGACTCGACGGTGATATTGGCGGCCGCATAACCGTTTTGGATGACCACCAGCATCGCCAGGCCGAGTCCGACCGCGACCAGAACATCGCCGATCACGGAAATCGCCGCGGACACCATCGACCAGCCGAAGCGATGGTCGAACACGCTGAACACGATCAGTGCCACCGGCGACAGGAAGGCGATGGAGCTGATGATCTTCTGCACCATCCTGGTTTCGTATCGCGGTCCGGCATGCATGCGCCGCTCGAGCGCAGCCGGGTTCGTTCGCAGCAGGTGCACGTTGGGGATCCACGTGCAGAGCGCGAACACGGCGAGGAACACCCAGCCCTGCCAGTAATGGAGCGTCCCGGCCGGCAGAAACAGCATCAAGCCGAAGGCCAGAAGTCCCACGATCGCCCATAATGCCAATTTGCCAACGGTTTTCATGACAGCATCCTTACGTCTGCACGTCGCGGCGGCGGAAAGCCACCATTCCCAATGCGATCAGCGCGGCGTCGATCACCAACAACCACAGCAGTGGAACGGGTGTGAAGGCGCCGCCGGTAACCCGCGGAATGTGCGCGAACGGTTCCAGGTCGAGCAGCCACTGGGAAAAGCCGGACAGCGACCCGATCAGGTAGAGCGCGACGAATCCGACCAGCACACCCCAAGACACCGGGCTGAATCTCGGTGCCAGCCCGAACAATGCGACGGTCACTGCGGCGGAAAGCCACACGGCGGGCAGCTGTACCGCGGCGGTAGCCATGACCATCGAAAGCTTGCCGCCGATGTCATGGGCGGCAACACCGTAGGACAGTCCGGCCGCTGCACCTGCAATCAGCATCGCGACGGCAGAGCCCATCAGCGCGATGGCCAGATGGCCTGCTAGCCAACGGCTTCGGCCTACCGCGCCGCCCAGCACCGGTTCGGCTCGCTGGCTTGCCTCCTCTTGGTGCGGCCGCAGGGCCAGCGAGATCGCGAATGCGGCCGCCATCATGCCCAACATGCAGAACGCCACCGCGACGAAGGCCTGCTCCAATGCGCTGGTGCCGCCCATCCGCTCGACAATGTCTTGCGCCGTACTGCCGCCCAGCTCGTCGCCGATGCCGTGCACCACGCTGCCGATCAGCAAGCCATAGAGGCACAGCCCGACCGTCCACAGCAGCAGTGCGCCGCGATCCAGCCGCCAGGCCAGCCCGAGGGCGCCCCGCAGCATCGGCGTTGCCCTGGCCGGACCTGGGCGTTCCGCGATCAACCCGGCGCCGACGTCGCGACCGGCCAGCAGCCGGTATGCCAGCGCGGTGAGCAGTACGGTGGTGGCCAGATGCAGCAGCAGAACCCACCACCGGTCGCCCGCGTACGGACGAACCTGCAGCGACCAGCCCAGCGGCGAGAGCCACGACAAGGTGCCCGACCCGGCGTCACCGACGGCGCGCAGCGTGAAGGCCGTGGCCAGCGCGCCGAAAGCGGTACCGCGGGCGAACCGCGCGCTCGGTGACAGCTGAGCAGCCACCGCGGCTACCGCGGAGAACACCAGACCAGAGCCGGCCAGCGCGGCCCCGAACGCCAGCGAACCGTCCCGCGGGACGCTGGTGTTGAGCAGGCCGGCCGCCCCGATGGCGCCGGTGATCAGCGATGCCCCGAACGACAGCAGCAGGGCGGCGGTCAGGCTGGCGTACCGGCCGACCGCGGTCGAGTCGATCAGCTCGGCGCGGCCGGTTTCTTCATCGGCGCGGGTATGACGGATGACGGTGAGAATGACCGCCACGGCGATCAGCAAATGGAACATGCCGGCTTTCCAAATGCCGGTCGCGCCAAGGCTGTCGTTGTAAATCTGCCCGTAGAGCGCGCGTTGCGCCGGGCTGGCCATGATCGAGGCGGCAAAGGCGGCGCGTGCCGCGTGGTCGGGGTAGACCTTTTCGATGCTGCCGACATAGACGGTCGCCAAGGGTAGTGACAGCAGCAACACCCACAGCGGCAAGACCACCCGGTCGCGCCGCAGGTAAAGCCGCAGCATCCCCAGCGTTCCGGTGAACGCCGAACCCCGTCGTGGCGCATGGTGTGCCGGATGGTGGGACCGATCCAAAGTCGAGGTCGTGGTCATGCCCGCACCTCTTGACCGCTGACTTCGCGCCGGCCATCGGTGCCCATGCCGTAATGGCGCAAGAAAAGTTCCTCCAGCGTGGGCGGCTGGCTGACCAGGCTTCGCACGCCGGCATCGCCAAGTACCCGGATGAGTTCGCCGAGGCTCTCGCTGTCGACGTGGGCCCGCAGCGTGGTTCCGTCGATGCTGACATCCTCGACACCGCGGATGCGGGTGAGATCGCCTGGGTCGCCGAGCAGTTCCGCCTTGATCGACGTGCGACTGAGGTGTCGCATTGAATCCAGCGAGCCGCTCTCCACGGTCCTACCGGCGCGGATGATTGTCACCCGCTCGCACAGAGCCTCGGTTTCGGCCAGGATGTGACTGGACAGCAGGACCGTCGTCCCCGCGTCGCGCGCTTCTGCGACGCATTGCTGAAAGATGTTCTCCATCAACGGGTCCAGGCCGCTGCTCGGCTCGTCGAGGAGCAGTAGCCGGGCCCGCGACGAGAAGGCCGAAATCAACGACACTTTCTGGCGGTTTCCCTTGGAGTAGGTTCGTGCCTTCTTATGCGGGTCCAGCTCGAAGCGCTCGATCAGCTCGGCGCGGCGCTTCTCGTCGATGCCGCCGCGCATACGTGCCAGCAGGTCGATGGTCTCACCGCCGGTGAGATTGGGCCAGAGGGTCACATCGCCTGGAACGTAGGCGATCTGGCGGTGCAGCTCGACGGCGTCCGTCCAGGGGTCGCCGCCGAGCAGTCGTGCGGTTCCGCTGTCGGCCTTCACCACTCCCAGCAGGATGCGGATCGTCGTCGACTTTCCGGCGCCGTTGGGTCCGAGAAAACCGTGTACCTCGCCCTCGCGTACCGTCAACTCAAGGCCGTCTAACGCCTGAACTGCACCGAAACGTTTTGTTAGCTCGTGGATTTCGATCGGCGCACGGTTGCTGTCAGCTGGCATCGGATTCTCCTTGTTCTGCTTCGGCGAGGAAAGCGTCGTACATGGTGCGGTCTGCCATCAGGCCATCGGTGTAGAGCTCGAGCGCGGGCAGTACCATGTCGCGGGCGTAATCGCGCAGTACCGCGCGTAAATCCGTTGGTGTTTCATGCATCTGCAGATAGAGGAGGAAACCGCCGCCGCCGGTGATCGCCAGATACTTCGCCCGGGCACCCGGATCTCGGCTGGTTTTCAGGATGCCGGTACGCACCCCTTCGTCGAGATAATCTTCGGCATCGTCGATCATCTTGCGCCATAACGTGTTCGCCAGCTCACCACCGGATTGCATGGTGCGCACCAAGTAGGCCATCAAGGGTGCGTACTCCTCGATCTCGGCCATCGCGGCGAACCAGGTAGCCGGATCGCTGGAGCGCATCGCCTCCAACTTCCCGCTACGGATTTCTTCGGCGACGTAGTCGTCGCAGGCTTTGCGCAGACCGTCCTTGGAGCCGAAGTGATGGATGACCAGCGCGGCGCTCACTCCCGCCGCTTCGGCAATCGATCGCAGCCCGACGCCGAAGCCATGCTCGCCGAACTGCTCGATCGCCGCGTCGCGGATTCGGGCCGCGGCGGTCAAATCGTCGGCTGAACGCATGTTCAGGACATTAAACGATCGTTCAGCCGAGCGTCAAGCAGAAACACCGTCAAGGATCCGTAAAAGGCTGGATCAGTCGTGGACGGCAGCCAGCAAGCCGTCGCCGAGCGGTACCAGCGCCGGGGTGAGCAGCTCGTTCTCGGCGATGAGCCGCGCCGCTTCACGCACCGCTGCGACCTCTGTGTCGTGCGCCGCCGGGTCGCCGGCCCGCCCACCCAACGCGGCGCCGTGAACAATGATGACCCCGCCGGAGCGCAGCAGTCGCACGCCCTCGACCACATATTCCGGCTGGTCAAGCGGGTCAGCGTCGATGAAGACCAGGTCATAGGACGCGTCGGCCAGCCGGGTCAGCACCTCCTGGGCCCGGCCGCTGATCAGCCGAGTCCGCGATGGCCCGATACCGGCGTCGGAAAACGCCTGCTTGGCGATCAGTTGGTGTTCGGGCTCGATGTCGATCGTGGTCAGCACGCCGTCGTCGCTCATCCCGGACAACAACCACAAACTGCTAACGCCCGCACCCGTACCCACCTCGACGACCGCTTTGCCGCCACTGAGCTTGGCCAGCAGGCTGAGCAGCGCTCCCACCGCGGGGGTAACCGCGCCGGCGCCGATGTCGACTGCGCGGTCGCGGGCGGCCAACAGAACCCCGTCTTCGGAGATCGACCCCTCGGCATGTGCCGAGAGCGATTCGGCCCGACTCAGCGGAGCCGACTGGCCTGGTGTGCGGTCGGTGGTGGCCATGCCCGCAGCGTAAATCCATCCGACGCCGGGTGTGGTCAGGCGCGCCCGGTGGCGGCGCCCGGCGACGATGCGGGCCGGAACTGCCCGAGGAGGAGCGGGGCAATCGGGCATTGTGCGGCAGGCCACGACACGCCCGAACCTCGCGCCGGGTCGAGACACAATTTGATTAATGTGACCAGTACAACGGTGTGGGGTGCCCATTCTTAGTGAAAGCTCAGTGCGATCACATACCGCACATACGCCGATAGGCGACGGTATCCCCCATGGAGCGTGGAGGCCGATGGTCCGGGAATACATCTCGGCGTCTTCGCGTTGCGCGCGGTGATGAATTGCCTAGCCTTGACGGCAGCTTGAATCCGGAGGACTTGAACATCACCACATTGATGAGCCCTGCCAGTATGTCGCATCCCGAGCGGTATCGGGATGCCGACTGGGTCGAGCCCGATGAGGAGCCCTACGGCACTGCGGTATTCGACGCGACCGGGGATAAGGCGACGATGCCGTCCTGGGACGAGCTGGTCCGTCAGCACGCCGACCGGGTGTACCGATTGGCTTATCGACTTTCCGGTAATCAGCACGACGCCGAGGACCTGACCCAGGAGACATTCATCCGGGTCTTCCGGTCGGTACAGAACTACCAGCCGGGGACTTTTGAAGGCTGGCTGCACCGCATCACGACCAACCTGTTTCTCGACATGGTGCGCCGTCGCGGCCGGGTCCGGATGGAGGCGCTGCCCGACGATTACGACCGGGTGCCCGCCGACGAGCCCAACCCGGAGCAGATCTATCACGAGTCGCGGCTGGGGCCTGACCTGCAAGCGGCGTTGGATTCACTGCCCCCCGAGTTCCGCGCAGCCGTCGTGCTGTGTGATATCGAGGGACTGTCCTACGAGGAGATCGGGGCCACCCTCGGGGTGAAGCTTGGCACCGTGCGCAGCCGCATCCACCGGGGACGACAGGCGCTGCGTGACTATCTGGCCGCGCACTCCGAGGGAGCTACGCATGCCAACCCTTCAGCGGCCGGTGCCGCTCAGGAGCTCGCCGACTAAGACACGAGCCGCCTGATCCGCTGTTCATTGCTGTTCCGCGTCGGGCAGCGCGCTACATTCGAGGTAGCGCGCGCAGACCGAACGCTGATACGGAGAGGAGCTGGTGATGGTCGAGCGGGGACATGTGTTCCGCCGAGCGTTTTCCTGGCTCCCGTCGCAATTCGCCTCGCAAAGTGACGCACCGGTTGGTGCGCCGCGGGAATTCGGTTCTACCGAGCATCTGTCCACCGAGGCCATCGCCGCGTTTGTCGACGGTGAGCTGCGGATGAACGCGCACCTGCGGGCAGCGCATCACATCTCCCTTTGCCCTGAGTGCGCAGCAGAAGTGGAAGGTCACCGCCGGGCCCGCGCCGCGCTGCGCGATTCCCGTCCGATCAGGATCCCCAGCACGCTGCTGGGATTGCTGTCGCAGATTCCGGACTGTCCCCCCGACGACGACGCGAGCCAGGCAGGCAGCGGCCCGTGGGGGAATCCCAGCGCGCAGCGAGGTGAAGGCACGCCGCCGGACCGGCGCGAGCCTCGGTAGGGTGGGTGTTCAGCTTGGCCAAGCCGGTGCGCCGCGCCGTGCTCGTGCCGATAGGCCGCGTTTCTTTAGCGCTCGGAAGAGGATGACGTGAGCTCCGACCAAGACAAGAACGGCGCCCCCCGGCTGGCGCCGCGACCCATTTCCCGGCCGCCCGTGGACGCTGCGTCGCGCCAAGCCTTCCGCCGGCCCGACGGCGTGCATGGCTCGTTCGTCGCCGAAAGCGTGCGTCCGCCGAAGTATCGGGACCAGGGCGAGTTCACCCCGCACGACGAGCCGGCCGACCCGGTTCTTACGGAGGCCTTCGGCCGTCCCTTTCCAGGGGCCGAGTCGTTGCAGCGCCATCCCACCGATGCCGGTGCGCTCGACGGCGACAAAGACCAGGTAGACGAACCCGACGACCCTTGGCGCGACCCGGGCGCGGCCGCCGCTCTGGGTGAGCCGGCGATAACGCGCTCCGGCCCGCAGGGTTCCGGCGGCGAACGCGACCGACTCGGTGTGCGCGACGTGCTGTTCGGCGGGCGGGTGTCCTACCTGGCGCTGCTGGTGCTGGCCGTCCTCGCGTTATTGATCGGCTTGGTCGGCGGTGTGGTCGGACGCAAGACGGCAGAGGTCGTCGAGGCGTTCACCACGTCCAAGGTGACGTTATCGACCAACGGCAATAGCGAAGCACCGGCCGGCCGATTCGCCAAGGTGGCCGCGGCAACGGCCGACTCGGTGGTCACGATCCAGTCGGTCAGCGATCAACAAGGTATGCAGGGATCGGGTTTCGTGGTCGACGGCCGCGGCTACATCGTCACCAACAACCACGTCATCTCCGAGGCGGCCAACAACCCCAGCCAATTCAAGACCACTGTGGTGTTCAACGACGGCAAGGAAGTGCCCGCCAACCTGGTCGGCCGCGATCCCAAGACCGACCTGGCCGTCCTCAAAGTGGACAACGTCAGCAACTTGACCGTGGCCCGGCTCGGCGACTCCGACAAAATGCGCGTCGGCGACGAAGTCCTTGCCGCCGGTGCACCGTTGGGTCTGCGCAGCACCGTAACCCACGGCATCATCAGCGCCCTGCACCGCCCGATCCCGTTGTCGGGGGAGGGCTCGGACACCGACACGGTCATTGACGCCGTGCAGACCGACGCGTCGATCAACCACGGGAACTCCGGTGGCCCGCTGATCAACATGGATTCTCAGGTCATCGGCATCAACACCGCGGGCAAGTCGCTGTCCGACAGTGCCAGCGGGCTGGGCTTCGCGATTCCGGTCAACGAGGCGAAATTGGTTGCGCAGACGTTGATTCGGGATGGCAAGATCGTGCACCCGACGTTGGGCCTGAGCACCCGGTCGGTGAGCAACGCGATCGCGCAGGGTGCACAGGTCGCAAACGTGAAGGCGGGTGGCCCCGCCGAAAAGGGCGGGATTCTGGAAAACGATGTGGTGGTCAAGGTGGGCAACCGGTCGGTCGCCGACGCCGAAGAGTTCGTCGTCGCCGTGCGCCAGTTGACGGTCGGGCAGCCAGCCCCGATCGAGGTGGTCCGCGACGGCCGGCACGTCACGCTCACGGTGACGCCGGGCCCGGACACCAGCTAGATGTTCGCCAACGTCGGTTGGGGGGAAATGCTGGTGCTCGTGGTGGTCGGGCTGGTCGTCTTGGGCCCCGAGCGGCTTCCCGGCGCCATCCGGTGGACCGCCAGTGCACTGCGGCAGGCCCGCGACTACCTTAGTGGGATGACGGCCCAGCTGCGCGAGGACATCGGGCCCGAATTCGACGACCTGCGTGAGCCGCTCAGCGAGCTGCAGAAGCTGCGCGGCATGACGCCGCGCGCAGCGCTGACCAAGCATCTATTCGACGGCGATGACTCGCTGTTCACCGGTAAGTTCGACGAGCCGTCAACCGGTGGGCGTGCCGAGCCGGCGATGCCGCCGTCGGCAACCGCTTCGGAACCACCCGCCGCCGGGCCCGCGCCCTTCGACGCCGACGCCACCTAAGGCGGCTTTAGCGCTTCGTCGGGTCTACTCCCAGC
>Ga0209217_1000198_pt1 | contig 14672 bp, 15 predicted proteins | sample JacPinW_OM3H0_M2_FD_187957 | JGI IMG/M metagenome (GOLD analysis project Ga0209217, IMG submission 187957) | Forest soil microbial communities from Algoma, Ontario, Canada - Jack Pine, Ontario site 1_JW_OM3H0_M2 (SPAdes) (version 2) | ecosystem: Environmental > Terrestrial > Soil > Boreal...
CCGATCCCAGGAAACGACGACGCAATGCGCGCAATCCAACTCTATTGTGATCTGGTTTCGGGGGCGGTGCTCGACGGATTGCAAGCCGAACTCGCGGCTTCGGGAGTAGACGTCGGTGCCCGCGCAGATATCCCCGAGATGAACTTTGGGGAGCAGGCCACGGGAGACGGCGAGGTAGAGGGCGAGCTCCACGACGCGTTACCGAGCGAAGCGGAGACAGCGGCGGCCGACGGCGCATAGACGGAAGGAACACCAATGACGGAGGTAACCGCGGCGCTGGTCAGGGAGTTGCGCGAAAAGACTGGCGCGGGGATGATGGATTGCAAGAGGGCGCTAGGCGACAGTGGCGGAGATATCGAAGCGGCCGTCGACTGGCTGAGGAAGAAGGGTTTGGCAGCGGCCGCCAACAAGGCCGGGCGCGTGGCTGCCGAAGGGCTGATCGGGGTGGCGACGCGCGGCCCGGTCGGCACGGTCGTGGAAGTCAATTCCGAGACCGACTTTGTGGCGCGTAATAAGGAATTTCAGGCTTTTGTCACGGGTGTCTGCGAACTTGCGCTCGACGGCGACGGCGAGATCGCTTCTCTCAGAGAGGCTGTTTTCCCGAGTTCGGGTCGAACGGTCGAGGCCGAACTGGCACACCTGATCGCGACGATCGGCGAGAACTTGGTATTACGCCGGCTGCAGCGGCTGGCGATCCGAGAAGGTGCTGTCTTCTCTTACGTCCATAACGCGCTCGGCCCGGGAAGCGGCAGGATCGGTGTCATCGTGGCGCTGGAGTCGCGTGCCGGCGCCGACCAGTTGGCGAGCCTCGGGAAGCAGCTAGCCATGCATATCGCGGCGGCGAGCCCCCTCTATCTCGACATCGCCTCGGTACCGCAATCTGCGCTCGACCGCGAACGCGGGGTCCTGCGCGAGCAGGCGCGAGCCAGCGGGAAGCCTGATGCGATCATCGAAAAGATGGTCGATGGGCGGCTGCGCAAGTTTTACGAGGAAGTTGTCTTGCTCGAGCAAATTTTTGTCGTCGACCAGGAAACCCGGATTTCCGGCGTCGTCGAGCAAGCGGGAAAGGCCGGGGGAACGCCGATTCGCGTCGCGGGCTTTGCGCGCTTTGCCCTCGGCGAGGGAATCGACCGCCATCGTCCCGATTTTGCGGCAGAGGTGGCTGCTCAGCTCAAGAGCTGAGGCACCGCGTCGCATCTGCGCGCGGCAGCGTGGCTCCGAGCGGTCCTTTGACTTTGGAAGGGTCGGGCGTGATCTCAGCGTTCAGGTGCGCGTCGAGAGGGGCTGCGGAAAGATCCTTTTGGTGTATCCTTCGCCAATCGCGAAACGGGATCGTCTGAACGGATCAGCGTAGGCCTCATGTCAGCCGATCTCAAATACCGCCGTGTTCTGTTGAAGGTCTCCGGCGAGGCGCTGATGGGCGCGCGGGAATATGGCCTCGATCCCGGAATGCTGACCCGCATAGCGGACGAGATCGCACCGGTACACGCGCTCGGCGTAGAGTTATGCTTGGTGATCGGCGGCGGCAACATCTTCCGTGGCATATCGGGCAGTGCCATCGGGATGGAGCGCGCCTCGGGCGACTATATGGGCATGCTGGCGACGGTGATTAATTCCATCGCCGTGCAGAACGCACTCGAACAGCGCGGGGTGACGACCCGTGTCCAATCCGCGATCTCGATGCAGGCGATCTGCGAACCTTATATTCGCCGCCGCGCGCTGCGCCATCTCGAAAAGGGGCGGGTGGTGATCTTCGCGGCCGGGACCGGGAACCCATTTTTCACGACGGATACGGCCGCGGCACTCCGGGCTTCCGAGATGGGATGCGATGCGCTCCTGAAGGCGACCAAAGTCGATGGCGTGTACGATGCCGACCCCAATCGGGTGCCGAGTGCGGTACGGTTCGATCGGCTCAGCTATCTCGATGTTTTGTCTCGTGACTTGCAGGTGATGGACGCCTCGGCGATTTCGCTGGCACGTGAGAATGGCATACCGATCCTGGTGTTTTCCTTGTTCGAAAGCGGCGGTTTTGCCGAGGTTCTGCGCGGGCGTGGGCGGTATACGATCATCAGCGAACCAGATTAAACGGCAACAGGGGAGGAAGGCCATGCTGGAAGACTCATTGCTAACGGATTTGCGGCGCCGCATGGATGGCGCAATCGAGGTGTTGCGCAAGGAATTTGGAGGATTGAGAACCGGTCGAGCCTCGGCGAGCCTGCTCGAGCCGGTCACTGTTTCCGCGTATGGCGGCACCATGCCGATCAACCAGCTCGCCAATGTTAGCGTCCCGGAGCCTCGGATGATCACGGTTCAGGTATGGGACCGCGCGATGGTAAAGGCGGTCGACAAAGCGATCCGGGAGGCGGGGCTGGGGCTTAATCCCCAGACCGAAGGTCAAGTGATTCGGGTGCCGATCCCTGATCTCAACGAAGAGCGGCGCCGCGAGCTGACGCGCGTCTCGGCGAAATATGCCGAGCAGGCCCGCGTCTCGGTTCGTAACGTGCGCCGCGACGGTATCGAGGTCCTCAGGCGACGAGAGAAAGGCGCTGAGATTTCGCAGGACGAGCAACGCAAGCTACAGCACGAGATCCAGAACCTGACCGACGACTACATCCGACGCATAGACGATGCCCTCGCGCAAAAGGACAAAGAGATCTTGCAGGTCTGATGACGGATCTGATGAGGACCGCCCCGGTGCCGCGGGCGCTGCCGCGACACATTGCGATCATCATGGACGGCAACGGTCGCTGGGCGAAGGCGCGCGGCCTGCCGCGCATTGCCGGCCATCGGAGCGGCGCAGAGGCGGTTAGGCGCACCCTCACTGCCGCGGCTGAACTGGGCATCCCCTACTTGACGCTCTTCGGATTTTCATCGGAAAATTGGAAGCGCCCTTCCGCGGAAGTGCAGGATCTGATGGTGCTGTTGCGGCATTATCTCCGTGGAGAGATCGCAGAATTGCAGCGCAACGGCGTTCGCTTAAAGGTAATCGGGCAACTCGCTCGCCTCGCCCCAGACATCGTCAGCATGATCGCGCGCGCGCAAACCCTGACGCGGGAGAATACCCAAATCACTCTTACGATCGCATTGTCCTATGGCGGGCGCGCCGAAATCGTTGCGGCCGTTCAGGCGATCGCAGCTGAGGTGGCGCGCGGAAGCCTGGCTGCTGAAGATGTCGATGAGGATTGCCTCGCAAGGCATCTATTTACCGCGGATATTCCTGACCCGGACCTGTTGATTCGCACCAGCGGCGAGCAGCGTATCAGCAACTTTCTCCTTTGGCAGTGCGCCTATTCGGAGCTTGTCTTTACCAAGACTCTGTGGCCCGACTTCTCCAGGAATGATCTCGAACAGGCGATCGATGACTACTGTGGCCGCGAACGACGGTACGGAGCGTCGGTTGGCTCTCGCTGAGCTGGATCGCCTGCCGTTGCGTATTCAATCAGCAATGGTGCTCGGGCCGCTGCCGATCGCGGCGATTTGGTTCGGATCGCCCTGGTTGCCGCTGCTGACGGGGCTTGCCGCGGCCGTGATGGCCTGGGAGTGGGGCCGGCTGTGCCGGCAGGGCCACTTTGGTGAGACCGGGGTTGTCCTTGTCGGCGTCGTCCTTGCAGTGGTCGCGACCGCGGCATTGTTGGGGACCGGGCTTGCCATCGCGGCCGCGCTCGTCGGGGCGGCGGCGGTGTTCTGGACCGCGCGAAAGCACGTAGATTCCAGTCCGCGATGGACGGCTCTTGGTGCGCTTTGGGTAGCACTTCCTTGTGTCTGTCTGCTGTGGCTGGCGCGCGAGGGTGCGGTCGGTCGAGTGACCCTCCTCTGGATCCTAGCCGTCGTTTGGACCACCGATGTCGGCGCTTATGCAATCGGCAGGACGCTCGGCGGCCCGCGTCTGGCGCCACGTTGGAGCCCAGGGAAGACATGGGCCGGGCTTGCCGGCGGCATGGTCTGCGCGGCGCTGACCGGGTGGGTTACCGCGGCGTGTCTCGGCATTTTTCCGGCTCTGCCTGTGATCCTGATTAGCGCGGGTCTTGCGGTTGTCGAGCAGTTCGGCGATCTTGCCGAGTCCCTAGCCAAGCGCAGGTTCGGTGTGAAGGATACAAGCGGCCTCATACCTGGTCACGGCGGACTTCTTGACAGGCTCGACGGCTTGCTCGCTGTGGTTCCGGTGGTCGCCCTGCTGACCTTGATCGACGGCCGAAGCATTCTGGCGTGGCAATGAACGCGCTTCACAGCAGCGGGCCGGGCGGCAACCGAGCGCGTCGCGTCACGATCCTCGGTTCGACCGGATCGGTCGGCCAGAACACGGTCGATCTGCTGCTGCGCAACTCCGACGGCTTTGCGGTGGAAGCACTTACCGCGAACCGAAACCCGGCACGTCTGGCCGAGCAAGCGCGTGCTTTGCGCGCGCGCTTCGCCGTGATCGGCGATCCCGTCTATTATGCGGAGCTCAAGGAGGCGCTCGCGGGAAGCGGTATCGAGGCAGCCTCAGGCGCCGAGGCGCTGGTGGAAGCCGCGCGGCGCCCCGCCGACTGGGTGATGGCGGGGATCGTCGGCGCAGCGGGGCTGGGCCCGACGTTGGCTGCGATCCGGCGTGGGGCCATCGTCGCCCTGGCAAACAAGGAAGTGCTCGTCTGCGCCGGCGCGCTGGTCATGCAGGAGGTGAGCCGCTACGGTGCAACCTTGCTTCCGGTCGACAGCGAGCACAATGCTGTCTGGCAGTGCTTCGATCATGCCCATAGCGAGACGATCGAGCGGATCATCCTGACTGCAAGCGGTGGGCCGTTTCGTGAGCGAAGATTCGAGGACATGCGCGACGTGACGCCGCAAGAGGCGGTTGCGCATCCGAATTGGAGCATGGGGGCCAAAATCTCGGTCGATTCCGCGACGATGATGAACAAAGGGCTGGAAGTGATCGAGGCGCATCACCTGTTTGGGCTGTCGCTGGAGCGCATCGATATCGTCGTGCATCCTCAGTCAATCGTCCACAGCGCGGTGGTGTATCGGGATGGCTCGGTGCTCGCGCAACTCGGATCGCCCGACATGCGGACGCCGATCGCCTACGCGCTCGCTTGGCCCGACCGCATCGCGACGCCGGCAAAACGGCTCGATCTGGCGGCGGTTGGCCGCTTGACCTTCGAGCCGCCCGACGAACAACGCTTCCCCGCGCTGCGCGTTGCTCGAGAGGCGCTGATAAGCGGTGGTGGGTGCCCGACCGTCTTGAACGCGGCGAACGAGACCGCCGTGCATGCTTTTCTGGAGGGGCGCATTGGGTTTCTCGACATCGTCGAAACGGTAGAGCGTACTCTAGAGAGCATGCCGTGGGGCGAACTTGAATCGCTCGATGACGTCTACAATTTCGACACAACGGCGCGGGAAGTTGCCGCGCGGCTTTCAGGTGTTCACGCTTCGCGACGCGTCGCCGCATCAATGGGTTTGCAATGATGATTCTAGAAACGCTCCTGCAGGGCGGGTTCTATAGCTTTCTCTGGACCACTTTCTGGTTCTTAATCGTGTTGACAGTCCTCGTCTTCGTCCACGAGTTCGGTCATTACGCGATCGCGCGCTGGAACGGGGTACGGATCGACGTTTTTTCGATCGGATTTGGCCCGGAATTATTCGGCTGGTGGGACAGGGCCGGGACCCGGTGGAAGTTCAGCACGATCCCGCTTGGCGGCTACGTCAAGATGTTTGGCGATAGCGATGCCAGTTCAGGCCAGCCCCTTCCCGGCCTCGGCCGGCTGGCCCAACCCGAGCGCGACGCTTCGTTTCACTACAAGAGGCTCGGTCAGCGGGCCGCCATAGTCGCCGCCGGGCCAGCGGCGAATTTTGCCTTCGCCATCATCGTCCTGACCGTTTTGTTCATGACCTTCGGCCAACCTTATACGCCCGCCGAGGTCGGACAGGTGCAGCCGGGGAGCGCGGCCGAGCAGGGTGGAATTCGACCCGGCGATGTGATCCTCAGCATCGACGGACAGGCCGTGGCGCGGTTCGAAGATGTCCAGCAGGCGGTTCGAATGAACCCGGGTGCAGCGATGGCAATCGCCGTCAGGCGGGACGCCAAGACGCTAACGCTGCAAGTCACCCCGAGTCGAACCGAAGTAACCGACCGGTTCGGCAACCGCTATGAGATTGGCCTGCTGGGCATCGCCCGGAGCGGGATGGAGTACGTTAAACGGGATCCGGCGACCGCACTTTACCAAGCTGTCGGCGAAACCTGGAACCTGTCAGCCTCGACGCTCCAAGCGATGTGGCAGATGGTAAAAGGGACCCGTGCGACCGACGAACTTGGCGGCCCTTTGCGGATTGCGCAAATGTCGGGCGAAGTCGCCCGTGGCGGGATTGCGCCGATACTTACGTTCATGGCGCTGCTGTCAGTGAGTCTTGGATTAATCAATCTGTTTCCTGTTCCCATCCTTGACGGCGGTCACCTCTTGTTCTACGCGGCCGAGGCGATTCGCGGTCGACCGCTGGGGCAAAAGGCGCAGGAATACGGCTTCCGAATCGGGTTGGCCTTGGTGCTCACATTGATGGTCTTCACCACCTGGAATGACCTTGTCCATATCGGGATCAGGGGCTGGTTCAAGTTGTGACCTGAGACGATCGCAGATCCAGGGGACCGATGTCGGGTGGGGGTGGTGTGCGTTGTATCCGTTGGGCCTCTGCGCTGTGGGCTGTGCTCGGCACGGTTATTCTTGCCGCTCTTTGCCCAGCGCTACGGGCCGACGCTCAAACTGCCCCGCGCGGTCCTTCTCTTGCTCAGATGGGTGGCGGGACGATCAGCGATATTCGTATCGAAGGAGCTCAGCGGATCGAGCCTGAGACAGTTCGATCCTATCTCCTGATCCAGCCGGGAGAGTCCTGGGACGACGAGCGCGTAGACAAATCGCTCAAAGCGTTATTCGCCACCGGCCTGTTTGCAGACGTCAACCTTAGCCGAGTCGGTAATACCCTGGTGGTTAAGGTCGTCGAGAACCCGATCATCAATCGCATTGCCTTCGAGGGAAATCGCAAGCTCGACGATAAGGACCTCAACGCCGAAATACAACTGCGTCCGCGCGTAGTCTACACTCGGACCCGCGTGCAGAACGATGTAAAGCGCATCCTCGATCTCTACCGTCGGCGTGGACGGTTCGGGGCGAGTGTCGAACCAAAGGTGATCCAGCTCTCGGAGAATAGAGTCGATCTGGTGTTTGAAATCAATGAGGGTGAATTCACCGGCGTCAGGAGCATCAATTTTGTCGGGAGCCGAAAGTTCAGTGACAGCAAGCTGCGAGGGGTGCTTCAGACGAAGGAGAATCGTTGGTATCGATTTCTATCGACCGACGACAGCTATGATCCAGATCGGTTGACCTACGACCGGGAGCTGCTGCGGAAATTCTACCTTACCGAAGGTTACGCTGATTTCCGGGTGGTATCGGCAGTTGCCGAACTGACCCCGGATCGGGACGGCTTCATCATCACGTTCACGCTTGACGAAGGTGAACGATATCGCTTTGGCAAAATCGACGTCAACATAAAGCTAAAGGATTTGCCTCCCGAGGCGGTGCTGCCGTTGCTGACTGTCCATTCAGGCGATTGGTACGATGCCGATGCCGTCGAGAAATCGATCTCTCTGTTGACAGATACGCTTGGCAACCGAGGCTACGCGTTTGTCGAGGTCAAGCCGAATATCACGCGCAACCGTGAAGATCGCACCGTTGACATAACTTTCGACGTCCAGGAAGGGCCCCAGGTCTACGTCGAGCGCATCGACATCGTGGGGAACGTGCGTACCCTCGATAAGGTGGTTCGCCGCGAGTTCCAGCTGGTCGAGGGGGATGCCTTCAACACCTCAAAGATGCAGCGCTCGCAACAGCGCATCAAAAACCTCGGCTTTTTCAAAAAAGTGGAGGTGACGAATGCTCAAGGATCGGCGCCGGACAAAACCGTCGTGACGGCGGAGGTCGAGGAACAGTCGACCGGGGAACTAACGTTGGGTGTTGGCTTCTCCACCACCGACGGGCCGCTCGCCGATGTCAACATCCGCGAGCGAAATTTCCTCGGACGAGGACAGGACTTACGGATCGGTGCCGTCGTTTCGCTACGCTCTCAGCAGGTCGACCTAAGCTTCACGGAGCCGTACTTTCTTGACAAGAATATCGCCGCTGGGATCGATATCTTCGAAATTAAAACCAGCCCCACGGCGAATTTTTTTTCCGGGGTGACGCCTCCCTATCAGCAATTTTCGTATGGCAGCGCACTCCGCACCGGTTACCAGATTACAGAAAATCTTCGCCAGACCCTCAAATATACTGCGCGGTCGGACAATATTACCAATCTTCGATCTAACACATCGCTGTTCATTGTGCTCCAGGCGGGGCGGCACCTAACCTCTGAGATTGGCCAGGTTCTGCTGTACGATCGGCGCGATAATCGCCTCGAGCCGACGGGCGGCTATTACGCCTCTCTCGGAAACGACTTTGCAGGGGTTGGCTTTGGTGTGGACTATGTACGGAATAAGGTAAACTTTGGTTACTATTATTCAGTCTTGCCAGAGTGGGTGTTGAGTTTAACTGCGGAAGCTGGTTACATCTCTGGCTGGAACGGTCAGAAGGTACTGATTCAGGATCGGTTCTTTGTCGGCGGCGACAATCTTCGGGGCTTTCAAAGTGCTGGCATCGGACCCCGCGATTCGGTGAGCGGTGATGCTCTCGGCGGCCAAAAATACTATCTCGGGTCGGTCACGTTGGGTGTGCCATTGGGTCTACCCAAGGAACTCGGGGTGAGTGGACGCGTCTTCACCGATTTCGGTACCTTATACCATGTCGAACCGACGAATATCGTACTGACACCCACCCAATTGGCGGCAACAGGGGGAGGTCAGCCGATGGTCGAGCAATCGCCGGCGATCCGTGCAAGCGCCGGTGTAGGTGTGTCGTGGAAGTCGCCGGTCGGTCCTATTCGACTTGATCTCGCCTATCCGGTCCGCAAGGAACGATTCGACAAGACGCAGATTTTTCGGGTCAGTTTCGGCACGAGGTTCTAATGTTTCTGTCGTATTTCCGGACAACGGCGCTATTATTGCCGTTTGTTTGCGCCTTTCTCGGCAGTGCCGTCGCGCAAGCGCCATCTGCGCCCCCGACGCCGGCGCCTCCACCACCTACGCCGGCGGCACCGCTGCCGCAAGCGCAGAACTTGACTGTGATGGTTGTTGATTATCAAGCTCTGCTGCAGAATTCGAAAGCGGCGAAGATGGTTCGCAGCCAAATTGAGCAGAAGCGGGGCGAATATACGAAGGAGATTTCGCACCAGGAAGAGGTTCTCCGCGCAGAGCGGGACGTGCTGCAGCGACAACAGGCGTCCCTATCACCGGAAGCCCTGAACCAGAAGGGTCGTGATTTCCAACAGAAGGTCAATGAGCTTGAGCGAAACGTTCAAGGCAAGCGTCAAGCTCTCGAGAAGTCAAACGGCGATGCTCTTCAAAGAATTCAGGAACAAATGCTAAAGATCATTGCTGATATCGCAAAGCAACGAAAGGTTAACTTGGTGTTTCAGAGAGCGGATCTTGTATTATTCGACCAAGGATTTGATGTGACGGACGAAGTCCTCCAAAAGCTCGATGAGGAATTGCCGGCCCTCACAGTCAATTTTGTCTCACCGACTCCACCTCCGAGTGCCAGCGCCTCGCCGCCGCCAGCTGCCGGAGCCGGCGGCCCAGCCGCTGCGAATCCTAAAGCCAAGAAGAAATGAGGGCCGCTTTACAGGATTACCGGGATAGATGGCGGATCCGCGCTTCTTCAGCCGGGCAGGCCCCTTCGCGCTCGGCGCGCTCGCCGAGCTGAGCGGAGCCAGACTGCTCCGTCCAGATGAGGGCGGACGGCTTTTCTACGATGTGAGCCCCCTCGAGACCGCCGGCCCCGAAGAGGTGAGCTTTCTTGAGAATCGAAAATACGTCGAGACATTTGTTCAGTCTGCTGCGGGTGCCGTAATCGCCGACCAGTGGGCGGCCACACGAGCCCCGCCCGCGATGGCTCTGATCGTCAGCGACGCGCCGTACAAAGCCTATGCTCTGATTGCCAGCGCGTTCTACCCGGAAGGTGCTGCCATTCCCAGTCGGGCATCATCGGCGCTGATCGACCCAGCGGCCCTGGTTCCGGCCGATTGCCACATCGGACCAAATGCCGTAATCGAGCGAAGTGTGCAGCTCGGACGGCGCTGCCAGATCGGCGCCAACGTCGTGATAGCGGCGGGTGTCGTAATCGGTGACGACTGCCGCATCGGCGCCAATGTAACACTCAGCCACTGCCTGATCGGATCGCGCGTCGTGCTGCACCCCGGTGTGCGGATCGGCCAGGCCGGGTTCGGCTTCGCGCCCGATCCGGCCGGTCCGATCAAGGTTCCGCAGCTCGGGCGGGTTGTGATCGGCGACGATGTAGACATCGGCGCGAACACCACCATCGACCGCGGATCCGGTCGCGATACGGTGATCGGCTCGGGTTCAATGATTGATAATCTGGTACAGATCGGGCACAACGTCGTTCTCGGCCGGTGCTGCATTCTCGCCGGGCAGGTTGGCATCTCCGGGAGCACAACACTCGACGACTTCGTTATGGTCGGCGGTCAAGGCGGGCTCGCCGGCCATCTCCATATCGGGAGCAGGGCGCGTATCGCCGCCAAGAGCGGGATCATGCGCGACGTGGCGGCCGGCGAAACGGTATGCGGCAGTCCGGCGGTTCCGCTCGCTGAGTTCATGAGGCAGACTGCGGTGCTGCAACGCCTCGCCAAAAAGAAAGACCGGTGATGATCGCTCCGGTTTGCACAGAACAGCAAGTCACGCAAGTGGATGTTCAGCGGATCATGGAAATGATCCCGCATCGCCATCCCTTTCTGATGATCGACAAGGTCGTCGACATGGTGGCGAACGAGCGGGCGACTGGGATCAAGAACGTGTCTATCAACGAAGGTTATTTTCAGGGGCATTTCCCGGCGCGTCCGGTCATGCCGGGGGTACTGATCATCGAGGCGATGGCGCAAACGGCGGCGGTGCTTGTCGTCCATACGCTCGGCCCTGAAGCGGAGGGCAAACTCGTTTATTTCATGAGCGTCGACAACGCTCGCTTCCGACGTCCGGTCTTTCCGGGAGACCGGCTTGATGTCTACGTCGCAAAGCAACGAAATCGCGGCAATGTTTGGAAGTTCGAAGGCCGGGCGAAGGTCGGCGACAATCTGATGGCCGAAGCAGTCTTTGCTGCGATGATCCTCAACGAGTAGACATACGCCAGATGCGTCAGATCCATCCGACGGCCATCGTCGCACCTGGAGCCGTGCTGTCCGAAGGGGTGACCGTTGGGCCATATTGCATCGTTGGCGAGCATGTCTCGCTCGGTGCGGGGGTCACGCTGCGATCGCACGTCGTCATCGACGGCCGCACCACGATCGGCGAGGGAACACGCATCTTCCCTTTTGCCGCGATCGGGCTGGAGCCGCAGGATCTGAAGTATCGGGGTGAGAAATCCGTCCTCGTCATCGGGCGCAACAACACGATCCGCGAATATGTGACGATGAACCCCGGAACCACCGGCGGCGGGATGGTGACACGGATAGGCGACAATTGCCTGTTCATGCTCGGTGTGCATGTCGCCCATGACTGCCAGATCGCAAGCCATGTGGTGATGGCCAACAACGCCACACTTGGCGGCCATGTGGTCATCGATGATTACGCTTTTCTCGGGGGGCTTTGCGCGGTCCATCAACATGTTCGGATCGGCCGGCACGCCATGATCGGCGGGATGTCCGGGGTTGAGCGCGATGTCATCCCGTATGGCCAAGTAATGGGGGAGCGGGCGCGTCTTTGCGGGCTCAATATCATCGGCATGCAAAGGCGCGGTTTCAGTCGCGAAGACATATTGAGCTTACGCAACGCCTATCAATTTTTATTCTCCTCCGACGGCACGCTGAGCGACCGGGTGAACGAAACCGCCGAGCGCTTTAGCGGCGTCGCTCCAGTCGAAGATATCCTCGAATTCATCCGTGCGGATTCGAGCCGCGCTATTTGCCAGCCCAAGGAGGCGAATGGCGGGTAGGCTCGGCATCGTGGCTGGGGGTGGCGGCTTGCCCCTACGTTTGATTGAAAGTTGCCGTGCGGCCGGACGAGATGTCTTTGTTCTCGCCATCGAGGGAGCGGCCGAACCGGAGATCGTGCTCGGCGTGCCGCATGCATGGTGTCGCGTCGGCGCCGCCGCTACGGGTCTCGCCTTGCTGCGCGAAAACAGGGTGACCGAACTCGTGCTGGCTGGGGGCATTCGGCGCCCGTCGCTGCGCTCGCTCCGTCCCGACCGGCGCGCAGCTAAACTCTTTGCCCGCATCGGCTATCGCGCGCTCGGCGACAATGGTTTGCTGTCAGCAGTGGTTGCAGAACTCGAGCGCGAGGGTTTTCGGGTGATCGGGGCCGATCAGCTACTCGGCGCCGAGATCGCGCCTGAAGGACCACTGGGCGCCATCCGACCGAACGCGCAATCGGCGGCCGATATCGCGCACGGGTTGCGGATCGCTCAGACGCTGGGGGCTCTAGACATCGGCCAGGCCGTAATCGTCCAGCAAGGCCTTGTCCTCGGTGTCGAAGCGATCGAAGGGACCGATGAATTGCTAAGGCGGTGCGCCGCTTTACGGCGTGAGGGGCCCGGCGGGGTGCTCATCAAGATTGAGAAGCCCGGCCAGGAACGCCGCGCCGATCAGCCGACGATCGGGCTCCGCACCGTCCAACTGGCGTCGGAAACCGGGCTGCTGGGCATCGCGGTCGAGGCTGATGCGACCATCGTGCTGGATCGCCAAGAGGTCATCCGAGCCGCCGACCGAGCCGGTCTGTTCGTGATCGGCGTTCGCCGATCGTGAGCACATCCCGACCGCTTTTCATTTTCCTGATTGCTGGAGAACCCTCAGGTGATGCCCTTGGCGGCGCCCTGATCGCTGCGCTGCGTCAGCGTACCGATGGCAATCTCCGAATCGCCGGGATCGGCGGGGAGCGCATGCAGGAGCAGGGTCTCACCAGCCTCGCCCCGCTCAGCGACATTGCCGTGGCGGGTATCGCCGAAGTCTTGCCGCGGGCGCCGGTTATTTTACGGCGGGTGCGCGAGACCGTAGCGGCGATCCGGGCTCTCCGGCCGGATGCCGTCGTAACCATCGACAGCTCGGGGTTCAGCTGGCGCATCGCGCACCGCCTGCGCCGGAATGGCGAAGCCTTGCCGCTGATCCATTATGTCGCCCCGATGGTCTGGGCGTGGCGTGTTGGCCGCGCCCGGCGGATGGCCCGCTGGTATGATCATTTGATGACCTTGCTGCCGTTCGAGCCGCCCTATTTCGAACGCGTCGGGCTGTCCTGCTGCTATGTCGGCCACCCGGTGCTCGAGAGCGGCGCAGACCGAGGCGACGGGAGGCGGTTTCGGACCTCGCACGGGCTCATGGCGGACGAGTTGCTGATTACCGTGCTGCCGGGCAGCCGGAACGGAGAGGTAACACGTCTGCTGCCTATCTTCGGTCGGGCTCTAAACCGATTGGAAACTCTGATCGGCCCCTTCCGTGTAGCCGTCCCCACCGTGGCCACCGTGGCGGCGACAGTTGCCGACGCGGCGCGGGCTTGGCCGGGAACTCCGATCATCATCCGCCGGTCCGAGGTCAAATACGACGCATTTGCCGCGAGCAAAGTAGCGCTCGCCGCTTCCGGTTCGGTTGCGCTCGAACTCGCCTTGGCCAAGCTGCCGATGGTTGTCGGATATCGGCTCAACCCGCTGACCGAGGCATTCCTAAATCGGGTCCTCAAAGTCCGGCAGGTCAATCTCGTGAATCTCCTTCTTGGCAGACCGCTTGTCTGCGAGCTACTCGGGCACAATTGTACGCCCGAGCGGGTAGCCGCTTCAGTCACTGAACTCGTTCGGAATGAACGGGTTCGCGCCGCGCACAACGAAGGGTATGATGAAGTGAGACGACAGCTCGAGACCAGTGGGGTCCCTCCTAGCCTTCGAGCTGCCGATCAGATTCTCGATATCATCGCCGCACGACGGGGCGGCGATCCCCTACCCACCACCTTCCCATGGAGGAACCGATCATGGCGATGACCGAAACAACCGAAGCCACGAAACCGATAGCCGGCGCCGAAAGGATGCGGTTGCTGCACACGATGCTCCGGGTGCGCGACCTGGACGCCTCGTTGAAGTTCTATACCGAGCAGCTCGGCATGAAGCTGTTGCGCAAACGCGACTATCCGAGTGGAAAGTTTACCCTAGCCTTTGTCGGCTATGGCGACGAAGCCGACAACACCGTCATCGAGCTGACCCACAACTGGGACCAGGCCGAGCCCTACGCCCTGGGCAGCGCCTTTGGTCACCTCGCAGTCGGCGTGCCCGACGTCTACAAGGCCTGTGAGCGCCTCGCCGCGGCCGGCGTCAAGATCCCGCGCCCGGCCGGGCCGATGGCGCATGGCGGCTCGGTCATCGCCTTTATCGAGGACCCCGATGGCTATCGGATCGAACTGATCCAGCGCTCCTAATGGTTAAAATCAACGAAAAATTCCCGTGGCAAGGCCTCGCTCGCCCAGCCTAGCGGCTAGCCTAACTTCGCCGATTCGACCCATGGTTTGGCGATTTTCGCCGGGCAAGTGATTGAGCGGCAAGGGGTGCCGCGGGCGTGGACGCCGAAAATCG
>Ga0209217_1000200_pt1 | contig 14600 bp, 12 predicted proteins | sample JacPinW_OM3H0_M2_FD_187957 | JGI IMG/M metagenome (GOLD analysis project Ga0209217, IMG submission 187957) | Forest soil microbial communities from Algoma, Ontario, Canada - Jack Pine, Ontario site 1_JW_OM3H0_M2 (SPAdes) (version 2) | ecosystem: Environmental > Terrestrial > Soil > Boreal...
TTCGCGCCGCGGGCTCGCGCGTGTTCGAGTTCTTCCACGATGAGTGATGCCGCGCCCTCGCCCATGACAAAGCCATCGCGCAATCGGTCAAATGGGCGAGAAGCAAAGCTCGGATCATCGCATCGGCTCATTGTTTTAATAATGTCGAACGCTCCGATGGTTAATGCGGTCAGCGGCGCTTCCGCGCCGCCGGCTACAATCACATCGGTAAAATCGTCGCGGATGTAACGCAACGCTTCGCCGACCGACACAGTTCCGCTGGCGCAACTATTTGAATTGGTGGTGCCGACGCCGCGAAATCCGAAATCAATTGCGATGTTTGAATGGGCCGAGCCGCCGAAAACCTGCACCGCCAGCGTCGGTTGAACTCCGCGCGCGCCCTTTTTCAAAAACCGAATGTATTGCTCTTCCGCCTTGCAAACGCCGCCAAGAGCGGTGCCGAAGCTGACGCCTATCCGGTCTTGCGGTTTGTCGTGCGAATATTCAATTCCGGCGTCATCGAGCGCCAGCTTTGCCGACGCGACCGAGAATTGGGCGTAGCGATCAAGTCGCTTCAAACGATGCGGCGGGAAAAATTCTTCCGCGTCCCAGTCGCGAATTTCGCCGGCGACGCGGACACCGAACGCGCTCACGTCGAAACCGGAAATTGGACTGATGCCGGTTTTCTCGGCGAGAATGCCTTTCCAAAACCCATCGACGCCCTTACCGATGCAAGTGATCGGACCCAGGCCGGTGATGACGACGCGCCTTCGACTCATGCGGCTACCCGGTTTGCCGTTGTTTCCACGTAGTCCTTCATACAACGCAGCGTTTTATTGGCAACGTTGTGGGTAAAGAAATCGCCAATGATCGGTTCGGCGATCGGCGCCAAGGCTGGAATTCGGAAATGCAGATCATGCACGATTGTTACCAGAACCCCCTCCGGCCTTTCATCGAATGTCCAGACCACTCGCATCCCTTTGCTAAACGCTTTCAAATGATGAAAGTGAATTTCGACGCGGTCGCGATCGATGATTTGCTCGGAGGTCCATTTGATCGGAATTCCGGAATGCCGCGCCGCCATCACCACTACGTTGCGATTGGGATTTCGCTCGAGATAGCAAATGTAGCGGTAGTGCGGCAAGATTTTCGGCCACAGCTCCAAATTGGCCGCCGTCTCGAAGATCGACATCTTCGGCGCGCGCATCACGATTGAATTCGTTTTGTGCACCTGGAAAAGAAGTTGGGATGAATGTAACCCGCATCAATCGTCGATGTCGCGCGCATTTCACAAAAACAAATCCGCAGGGCGTCGAACCCTGCGGATTTCTATTTGTCTGCCCCTTTAGGGCCTTGGCTATTCAACTAAGGATTGTCAATCTTCCCGTTGTGCTTGGTCAGCCTCTTCCGCCAAACGGTTGATTAGGTTAAAGAACGCCTGCGATTGGCCGATGAAGAGTCCGTCTGCTTTAAGACCCTTAACGGCCCCCATCGCTGCCCCCTTTGTCTCGGTCGGACGAATAATTGAACAGTTAGGGAAGCTTCTACTTAGGAATGGGCATGGCTCAGGCATGATCAGGTTTGCCTGCAACGTCTCCGGCTGACCGAAATGGAGATCGGAAAACGTCACCGTTGAGTTGTTCATTGGGTCGAACACCGTAAACGGTGGGTTGCCTGGAGGCCCGTTGGGGTTTGTATTCGCGTTGCCCGCCTTATCCTGCCAGGTCTGGAAGTGCATTGTCTCAGTGGGACCAATGCTGAGCAGGATTCGCAGGACTTCCAGACTCGTTACCCGTTGAGCCAGCGAAGGGTAGAGACTGCTGCCGCCTTGCTCGATAAAGGCAAAGTGGAACCCTGCTGTAAAGGCGATCGCGTTGATGAGATCGGCGTTGTTCGCGTCGGCATCAGTTCTAGGAATTGCTGTATGCCGCCCGTTATTCAACGTCGGGACTGCTTGAGCAAATTTGGCTGCGGCATCGAGATCCGGGTTTTTGCTGTCGCTGCGGTACCGCCCCCAAAAACTCGTATCTATAGTGAGTTGTGTGAGGTTTGTGAGCCGTTTCTTTCCGGATGACCCCGTCGCCGTGCTGCCAGGGATCGTACGAAACGTAGGACCAGCAAGCAGATCAATATCTGCCGTCGAGGCGCCTTTAGAAACCAAGAAAGCTCTGATGAAGGCCTGATGGCTGAACTCGTCATCTGTGTTGTCAGTAATGTATTGAGGCATATCCCCATCAAGAATTTGAAGCGCGGCAATATAAGCTGCGTTTCCTCCGTTAAAGCTCGGCGAAGACTCTCCACGAGGAATGTCGACGTGTTCCCCGAAAGGTACTCCTCCGAGTTCCCAGTATTGTTCCCACAGATCGCTCTCGAGGATTTCGGCGGCAGCGAGAAAACGCAGAATGGCTGCATCGCCTTCTGCGATCTCACTTTCTTGGCCGAAAGTCTTTGCGGCAGAGGCAAGAAGTGCAGCACCGGGAGCCAGCGCAACTGCGCCAAGGCCGACGCCGCGTAAGAATGATCGGCGGGGAAGGAGCCGCGGTGAAGAAGCAGGTTTGTCAACCTGCGACGGCGTGTGATTTTGGACTTTGTTCATGACTGAGATTTCCTTTGTGTTGAGATTAATGTTGAAGTCGTGAATGCTGCTGCTGCAGATTCTTTCGACGTTTTCACACGTGTGGAATCGCCGCGATTTGCAGCGCACGCTATATCTGAAAGGTAACGCGACTGTTACCGCGCGAGACTCGCGAGATTGCCGATCTTACGACGGTTGGCGAATGGTGTAGCCGACGTGGCGAATCGTCTGGATGAGTGGGGGCTCGCCGATTTTCTTCCTAAGTCGTCCGATGAAAACCTCAACCAGCTTCGTGTCGTACTCGTGTTCGTGCTCCCATACGCGTTGGCACAGTTCGGTGCGACTGAAAGCGCGGCCGGGTTCGCGCATTAACACTTTTAGCAGCATCAGCTCGCGTGCAGACAGTTCGATTCGGCGTGTTCCGCGATGCACTTCGTGGTCGACCAGATCGAGTGAAAGGTCGCCCACGCGCAGCGTCACCACCGGTTCTTCCGGATAACGTCTCCCAAGCGCATTGATGCGGGCAACTAATTCCGGCATTGAAAACGGCTTGCCCAAATAATCGTCCGCTCCCAGCTGCAAACCGGCTACGCGATCTCTGGCTTCGCCACGAACGGTCAGCATCAGCACACGACTCTTAACGTGAAGCGATCGCAGCCGGCGCAATAGTTCGAATCCATCCATTCGGGGAAGGCCGATGTCGAGAACGAGCAAGTCGAAAGCAGCCTCGGCCGCTGCGTGTAAAGCTGCTTCACCATCATGAATCACAACTGGATCATGCCCCGCCTGTATTAGGGCCGCCGCGATTTGGCGGGTCAAGGGGACATCATCTTCGACAACCAGAACGTGCATAATCTTGGAATGGCTTGAGCATTAAAAGCGCACAGTAAATTGCGCCGCGAAAATGTGATTGGCATTGCCGGGACCGGTAGTCTCTTCTTGAAAACTGTATTGCAACTTCAACTGGGTGTGTGACGTAAAACGATAGCCCGCTACGAAGTCGATCTTGGCCAGGTCCTGGCCCCACCGAATACTAGCGCCTGCGCCGTTGTCGATGTTGCAAAAGATTTGCTGGTTCCAACGAAGCGCGCCGAACAATTGCGGAGTGAATTTGTATTTCGCCTCTAAATAGTAAGCGAATGTTTCCGCATCACCGACTCGCGGAACCTCGAAACGCGCTTCGTAGAATTCCGCCCACATCTGAAGGTGATGCAGGGCGAAGCTGATGTCTTGTCCCAACACGAACTCCCGGTAATCATCGATGTCGCGCCCGCGCGGTAACGTCGGCTCAGCTTCGGGGCGAAAATACGGGCCTTCGCTGGCTGATACGCCGAAATTCCATGTTTGATTCGGACGAAAACCAACGCGCGCATTGAACGACGGGTCGTCGAAGCCGTTATCGGTCGCGTTCCACGATTCGGGGCGTGAAGAGAGTGACGAGTTTTTTATTTCCGCGGCGTAATCAAACTGACCAAGGCGTCCCGAAACAGCAGCCCCGGTTGCGTAATTTGGTCCCCAAATCACCGGATTGAATTGATACTTTCCGTGGTCAAACCGTCCTACAAAACCCTGAGGTGAGGCCGGCGCGGATTTGTCACCGACCGCCGTGACATTTTCATAAACGAGCGGTGCGTCGATGAACGGATTTTCCCATGACAAATGCCGCGGCACCCAATTTCCAATCACGGTAGCAAATTTTCCGATTTGCAGAGTGAAGCGTCCATCACCCCACGGCGTGATCCGAAGCGCGTATTCATCAAGCCGCACTTGAGCGCCGCGATCGCTCGGATCGAATCCGCGGTCGAGCCGTGACTGGGCGAAAAAATAAATCTGAGATCCATATTGTGCATCGAGAAAGAGCGTTAGGCGCGGATTGAAAAGGTTGTCGATCTTGCTGTCGATAAGGCCGGGTGCCGGTTGTTCGAAGTGATAAGCTTCCAAATCAATCGTGCCGCTCAAGCGCGCCCGCAGGTTGTTGTGGAATGCCGCGACGCTCAACGCGCTGTCAAGCCGGTCGAAAAAATCATCGATCTCAAACGCTTGAGCGTTGCCGGCCAACAGGCAAAGGCTGAGGGCCAGTAGCGCCTTCATACAACTTTAACTTGTGTGCTCTACTACTGGTTGCGCCACGCGCAGATGTAGTTCGAACTCAGTCCAATCGTCCGCGGAACGCACCAACCTTAAATCACCGCCGTGCAAACGCGCGAGTTCTCGTGCCAGATTCAGCCCTAGTCCGTGACCGGACACCGTGGCACCGGTCGCAGCGCGGCGGAACCTGTCGAAGATGTGTTCCTGCGCATCGCGGGCGATGGGCTGCCCGGCGTTGCCAACGGTGAGACGGATTACACTTTCGTTCCTCTGGGCGGCAACTCGAATGCGGCCGCCTTTTCGATTGTACTTTCGCGCATTCTCGAGAAGATTTTGAACGATTAGCGAAATGTATCGTTTAGCGCCCGCGACATATAAGTCCGGCGGAACTTCCTTTTGAATTTCCACGTCGGGCGAATCTGGAAGCGCGTTCAGATCATCGAGCCATTCTTCGACAAGCTGACTGAGATTCACAGGCTCCGACTGAATCTGAAGGTGACCGGCGTCCAGACGCGCCAGAAGTAACAGATCTTCGATTACGCCACTTAGCCGGTGGGTCTGATGAAGAAGGGTCGAGAGTTCTTCGTAGATTTCCGGTTTGAAATCTTCGTGCGCTAATAATGTTTCCAGACCGGCCCGCAGCACGGTGAGGGGGCTTTTCAACTGATGCGAAGCGTCGGCCGAGTACCGTGTCGATCGTTTCAATTTCTCGCTCGCGGAGATCAGCTCCGCTTCAGCCTGTTTTCGCTGTGCGCGGTTTCTTTCCGAATCCAACGCCAGTTGCTCGACTGGTTTCGCGAAACGGACGGCAACAAAATGGCTGGCCACGAAGCCGCCGAGCAGAAGTAGCGCGCCCACGCCACCAAATTGCCACCGCAATCGCTGCTGCTGCGCGATCGAATCAACAAGTGAGTAAACGCAAATTTCATATGCGGGCGGGAAAAGCGAACCTGGATTGAGTCGCCTGTAGAACAAGAGCTGTGGCACTTCCTGTATCGTCACGGTGAAGCTGTTCTTGGCACGCTTAGCCTTGGAAAGTGCATTGCTGATTTCATTGTTGAGAATTGTTTGTGCCGCTTTCGGAAGCGACGGCATGTGCAATCGTCGGCCTGCCCAAATCCCGCTTTTAACTTCGACACCCGCGCGCTTGCTTGCGATCTCGAACGGTTTGAATCCGACGACCAGCGCGGAGATAACTTCGCCAGTCTCAGTCGAAAAAATCGGAACTGCGATCACTTCATCAACTGTCTCGTCTGCAAGATCGACATCTTCCGTGAGATAGCCGATCTGTTGCTTTTCGGGCAACGTTTTGAGCGCGAGTTGCGCTTCCGTTTTCAGGCTCAGCTCACCGACGTCCTTCGGATGCGATGGCGAAAGAACGGCGCCGTTGCCATCGAGAAAGCGACAGAACCGCGCGTGAAGAAAGCCAACCGAAGGGTCGGGCGAGTCGCTGCCTCCCTCGATTAGGTCGTGCAATTCGTCTTTGGCGCTCGGATATAATAAATCGAGTGCGTTGTCCTCCAATGCTGCATGAATGCGTGGTTTCTCCGCCAGCACGCGGCAGCGCTCTGCCAGCGCCGCATTTCGCAATTCTTGCAGCTTGTCCAGGCCCGACAGTTCGGCTTGAAATTTCTGCCGAAGGTCCCGCTCGGCGTTTGCGTTCACTCTCGCTTGCCCAAGATAAATCCCAAGTCCAGTCACCCCGGAAATCACAAGCATGATCGCGATTGCCAGTTTTGTCCGAAAATTGGTTACCTCTCGCTCATTCGCCTTAGCCCCAAAAATCATGGGAAATCAACGCTGATTGTTCCGCCGTTTTTCAATTCGACCGGCTGTTCGCGCGTGGTCTTACTGTTGATCCAGGCTTTAAGGACGTATCGACCCGAAGGCAGTCCGCTTAATCTGAATCGGCCGTCGGGATCGGTCACGACAAAGTACGGAGTATTAAGAACTAGAATCAGTCCACGCATGTGTTCGTGAATATCACAGCGAAGTGTTACCAGGCCCGGCAAATCAAAAACCTCCGACGGAATTGGCCTCTCGTCCGGCCGATACCGACCCAGATCAAACCGTTTTGCGGGCGAGTAGGAAAAGATACTGTGATAGGTATCGTCCAGGTTTGGAAATTCTATTCTCGTGCCCACCTGCACCGGCAACAATGCCGGAACAAAAGCAAAATTCCTTTGCGTGATCTGTTTGATCGGAAGCGAAGTTCGCTTTGGAAATGAGCCCTCCAGATAAACCACGGCCAGCGGCGGTTCCGTCGAGAGAATACCGCCATGCGTGACGATCTCGTAGCGTTTCGCCATCACCGGCGCCGAATGTAATTTTGGCAGCGCCACCTTTCCTTCGACCACCGCTTGCCCGGAAACCGAAACGGACAGAGAAATGAAAATCGCGTTGAACGAAATGAATTCGCACAACCGCATCGCTCGCTAGTTTAGCAGTCGTTGCGGGTGACGGAAAGTCTTGCTCGCAGATAAGGCCAAGCAGGCGCTGTCGCGCGTCGCCCTACAACATCGCTTTACGCTTGATTCGATAAGTCAGAAAACACTCGTCGCCTACCACGCGCATATCGGTCATCGCGCAATGCACGCTGGCGGGTAGAAATTTTTTGCTCAAGCCCGTGAGTGTCGGCGCGTTTGCTCCGCCGAACAAATAGGGCGCGATGGTGAGATTAAGCTCGTCGATCAATCCGAGTTCAAGCAACGAACGAAACAGAATCGGCCCGCCTTCACACGCGACTCTGCGAACTTTGTAATCGCGGCGCAAAGTTCGCAGCATCTCGGCAAGATCGACATCTTTCGCTTCGCTCAGGTGCAGCGTCGCCTTCTTCTCGCGCAAGGCGGTTCGGACTTCTTTTGGCATTCGCTTGGTCGAGAAAATCAGAATTGGTCCGGCAGCCGCCGGATCGGAGTGAAAAATCTTCAGCTGCTTGTCGATCCTGCCCTCGTTGGAAACGATCACACGCAAAGGCCCTGGCGTTTGGCCACGTTTAATTCGCGCCGTTTTCAAATCGTCCGGCAGACCGAGACGGACGTTGTCGCGTTTAAGCGTGCTGTGGCCGAGCAGCACCGCGTCCGCGAGCGCGCGCTGCCGAAACAAATGCAGCTTGTCTTCGCGTGAAGTGAAATCGACGGGCGCGAAATCGCGGGTGGTGACTTTTCCGTCCACTGTCATGGCGAATGTTGCGGAAACGAAAGGACGTTGGAGCTTGCGTCTCATTCCGAAGAAAACGCCGAACGCCGCCGAACATCGAACATCCAATCTCGAATTGTCTGAATTCGGTGTTGAGCGTTGGGCGTTGGGCGTTGGACGTTTGCTGAACTCATTGCGGCTCTTGGATTTCATGCTCCATCGTCGCCACTTCGCGTTGCATTTCGCGCATCCGCACGCGTTTCGCGACGCCGCTCGGTTTGTAGAAAAAGTAAACGATGCCGCCCGGCGCACAGCAGATCAGGATCACGAGAAAGCTCATCGTTCCGATCAATTTCGCGACCGCAATCGGCACGTCGCAAAGGTTGTGGAGCATGACCTGCAGAATTTGTTCGCGCAGACCAACGCCCGCAAAACTAATCGGCAAGGCCGTCAGCGTGCGTTCCACCGGCAGCACCGCAAAAAAATCGATCAATTTCACGCCAGCATGAAAAGCATAAGCGACGCAAAGAAAAGTCGTGAACGTAGCCAGATGCGCGACCAGCGACGCCGCGAAGGCGAAGAACGTCGCGACCCAGTGCCGCGCGTAAAGATGATAAGCCGCCGCGATTTCGATCAACTTGTCCCGGCCGGGAAATTTGTGCGGCAAAAGATGAAAGAGATTGAAGCCACTGACAATGAAGCTTGCGATCAAGGCCGAGACCGAAACCCCGAGGACAAGGAGCAGGAGCCAGAGCAAATTTCTCGTTTCCGGCGTTCGCGAGAGCAAATCAAACCGCAAACTCACCAGCGTCACCGTGATCGCCACCAGCGCGACCAGTCCGATCAATCGGTCGAAAACGACTGCGAGCAACGCGCCAGCCTTATGTTGCGCGGTTTCTTTGAGCAACAGGTAACTCTTAATAATATCCCCACCGGTGCCGCCTGGCAGAAATTGGTTATAAAACATCCCGATCAAAAACAAACCGGACAGGCGCGGGAAGTTGAGACGGATCTTCTGGACTCGGAGGAGAATTTGCCATCGCACCGCGGCCGCGATTTCGACGATCAGATAAGCGATGATGGCGCCGCCAACCCATCGGTAATCCGCGGCGCGCAGCGCGATTGCCATCTGCGCGCGCTGATGCGGATCGTGAAAGACCCAAATCAGCAATGTTACCGTGACCGCCAGTTGGATGAGGGTAACGAAAATTTTCTTCATACGCCCAAGCGTTCTTTCCAAATTTTAACCGAGCGCTGAATTTCTTCGGCGGTTTTTCGCGGACTTATTTCCCAAACCCAGGCGCAGTCTTTCGGCAGCAGCGGCACCAGTTGTATAAGATCGACATCTCCGGTGAACGGCGGCTGATGATCTTGTGCCGGCCAGATGCAATCCTGCACGTGACAGCCAAAGGTGCGAGGACCGATTTGGCGAAGCCATTCCGCATGATCGAGAAAAGCGAGATTTTCTTTGATCTGAATGTGACCGAAGTCGTGCCAGTAACCGACTTGGGGTGAATTCAGTTCATCGAGCAGCGCCGGCAGTTCGCGTTCGCTCGGAATTTCTTCGTAACCGCGGCGGCCTTCGATTCCAAGTTTTACTTTCTTCGACGCCGCGTACTCGACGATGCGACGCAAACAATCTTTCACTCGATCGAGGTAGGCCGCCGAAGCGGCTTCGCGTTTCTCCACCGCGCGAATTTTTTCGCGAACGTATTTGCGGGAAAGCAGTTCGCCTTTTCGAGCAAGCTTAATCAACGAATCGGTCACCGGTTTCATCGGAACCTCGCCAAGGTGCATGATGATGAATGGCGCGCCGAGGCGCTCGGCGAAATCGATGGTCTGGAAAGTTTGTTTGACCGCGCGCTCGCGTTCTTTTCCGTAAGCGGAAGAGAATTGGTAGCAATCAGGTGAAGCGCCCATCACTTCGACCGGCAACGGACAAAAATTATGCAGGCTGCTGAACTTCACTTTGCCGGACTCATGCATTTTTTGAATGCCCGGCATGAGCGAAATGCGAATGCCGTGGCCAAGCTCCACGCGATCGAAACCAAGATCGACAATCTCGCGCAACATTTCGGCGCCGTCGGTGTGCCGGCCTGAATTCCAACAGGTCGAAAACGCGATCACGTCAAATAGTCGCGGCGATCGGAGGCGGCGTTTCGCCAGCTTGCGATTCACTTAGTGCCGGTTCGCAACATTGTTTCCGGAACCGCACCAGCACCAACAGCGTGATCGCGCCGTAACAGATCGCAGCAATCACTAGCGCGGTTGGCATTCCGATTAAGTCAGACAAACTCGTTACGCCCAATCCGGCGATGGGCATCAGCCCGACGAAACTCAACATGAACACAGCCGACACGCGTCCGCGCAGATAATCGGGCGCACGTTCCTGCACGATCGTGCTGCAAAGTCCGAAGTTCGTCGCCAGACCCAGCGAATTAACAATGAGGAGCGCCATCGCCACATAAAAACTCGGGGCGCGCGAAAGACCAGTGACCGCAAGTGTGACCGCAGTCGCGCAGATCATCATCAAAGGAACGCGTTTTTCACGCGGCAACCCGATCAAGAAAATTGAGCCTACGACCGACCCGATGGCGGACGCGCCCATCAAAGTGCCCAGTTTGTCCGCGCCCAAATGGAGTACGAGCCGGACGTAAAGCGGCATCATCACGGTGATGATCGGAAAGATGCAAAGCGATTGCGTGGCAATGAGAACGATCATGGCGAGACTGGGCTTGTCGCTGGCCACGTAGCGAAATCCTTCTTTGATTCCGCTCATTCGTTTTTCTTCTTCCTCCTTGGTGCCTTGCAGACGAGGCGGCAATGAAAAAATGGCGACGATCAGAGCAATAAACGAGATCGCATTCGCAAAAAACGCCGAGGCCAGGCCCCAAGCCGAGACCAAATAACCACCGATGGCAGGTCCGAACACGCGCGACCCATGAAAAACAGAACGATCGATTGAAATCGCGCTTTGAATTTCTTCTCGCTTCACCAGCTCCGGTACGAGCGCCGACAATGTCGGCATCTCAAACGAATTCGACACACCCTGGATCGCAGCGAAAACGAAAATTTGCCAGATAGCGATTTTCCCGCTCCAAATCAATAAGCCGATCGAAACCGCGATGGCAATCTGGATGTATTGTGTAATCAACAAAATCTTGCGCTTATCGAATTTGTCAGCCGTTGAGCCTCCAATCATCGTAAGGGCCAGCATTGGCAACCCGGCGCAAAGCTGGACTAATCCAAGCATAAAAGCCGAACTAGTGAGCGTGGCCATGACCCAGCCCTGGGTCATTACTTGCATCCATGTTCCGGTATCCGAAATCGCCGAGCCGATGATGTAACGGCGGAACGGACCCGGCCGCAAAACACGAAGTGCGTTGCGATTTGTTAATTTTATCTCGCCGCTCATGGCCAACACTCATAAGCGGGAAGAAGCACCGCTGCAATGGACGAACGCCACTCTTCGCGGTCATTCCGAGCAGAGCGAGGTACCCCACAGTCGGAGCCCGGATCACGCAATTTAAACTGTGTAATCAACGAGCTTGTGGGAGATCCTTCGCTTCCGCTCGGGATGACAAAACCGGCGCAATTGCCGCCGCAGGCGCGTTCACTATCTTGAAGGATGCGCATCGACAAGTTCACCCAGAAGATGCAGGAAGCGCTGCAAGCGGCGCAGGACGTTGCTTCGCAGTTCAACCATCAGGAAATCAGTAACGAGCATTTTCTGTCTGCGCTGCTTGATCAAAGCGATGGCATAACGCAGCCGTTGCTCGAGAAAATCGGCGTGCCTGCGAACCGGTTGCGGGAACGATTAGCGAGCGAGCTCGAGCGTCGTCCCAAAGTTACTGGTGCCGCTGTCGATCTTCGTCTGTCCAATGAGCTCCGCAGCGTCCTCGACGGCGCGGAAAAAGAGATGTCGAAGTTGAAAGACGAGTACACGAGCGCCGAACATTACCTGCTCGCACTCAGCGCTGCCAATGTTCCGGCGGCAAAGGTCCTGAAAGATCTCGGCGTCACCCGCGACAAGTTGATGCAGGCGCTGCAGCAGGTGCGAGGTTCCCAGCGCGTGACCGATCAAAATCCCGAAGGCAAATATCAAACGCTCGAAAAATACGGGCGCGATCTTACCGAGCTGGCGCGGCGCGGCAAAATCGATCCGGTCATCGGCCGCGACAACGAGATCCGTCGCATCATGCAGGTGCTCTCGCGTCGCACAAAAAATAATCCGGTGTTGATCGGCGATCCCGGCGTTGGCAAGACTGCGATCGTGGAAGGTCTCGCGCGTAGAATTATCAGCGGCGACGTCCCCGAATCACTCAAGAACAAGCGACTCATCGCCATGGACATTGGCGCGATGGTCGCCGGCGCGAAGTTCCGCGGAGAATTCGAAGATCGTCTCAAAGCGTTCTTGAAAGAGGTGACCGATTCGCAAGGCCAAATCATTTTGTTCATCGACGAGCTGCACACGATTGTCGGCGCCGGCGCGGCCGAAGGATCAGTCGACGCGTCGAACATGTTGAAGCCGATGCTCGCGCGCGGCGAACTGCGCACGATCGGCGCGACCACGCTCGATGAATATCGCAAATACATCGAGAAAGACGCCGCGCTCGAACGGCGGTTTCAACCGGTGATGGTAAATGAGCCGAGCGTGGAAGACACGATCGCCATTCTGCGCGGATTAAAGGAACGCTACGAAGTGCATCACGGCGTCCGGATCACCGACGCCGCGCTCGTTGCCGCAGCTGTGCTTTCGCATCGCTACATCAGCGACCGGTTTCTTCCCGACAAAGCAATCGACCTTGTCGATGAAGCGGCGTCGCGCTTGAAGATCGAGCTCGATTCGATGCCGACCGAGATCGACGTGATCGAGCGCGAGATCATGCAGCACGAGATGGAGCGGCAGGCGCTCAAGAAAGAAAAAGATCCCGCCAGCAAAGAGCGCTTGAAAAAGCTCGAGAAAGAATTGGCCGAACTAAAAGAAAAATCGGGCGCGCTAAAGGCCGAGTGGCAGAAAGAAAAAGCGGTCATCGAAGAACAGCGGAAATGGAAGCAAGAACTCGATCGGCTTCGCACCGAGCTGGAGCGTGCAACACGTCACGGCGAGTTAGCCAAAGCTAGTGAAATCCAGTACGGCAAAATTCCAGACCTGGAGCGAAAACTCGCAGAGAGTTCTGTATCCGGCGTCGCCGACGCCGGAAAGGCCGGTGCGGCTCGCACCTTGCTCCGTGAGGAAGTGACCGAGGAAGACATCGCCGAAGTTGTTTCGACTTGGACGCACATTCCCGTCTCGCGATTGCAGGAAGGCGAGCGCGAGAAATTAGTAAAACTCGAGGAGCATCTGCACCAGCGCGTTGTTGGTCAGGACGAAGCGATCAAAGCCGTTGCCAACGCAGTCCGTCGTGCTCGCGCCGGTTTACAGGATCCGAATCGTCCGCTCGGCTCGTTTATTTTTCTCGGACCGACTGGTGTCGGCAAAACCGAACTCTCGCGCGCTCTCGCGGAATTTTTGTTCGATGACGAAAACGCCATGATCCGGATCGACATGAGCGAGTACATGGAGAAACACACCGTCGCGCGATTGATTGGCGCGCCGCCGGGTTACGTCGGTTACGAGGAAGGCGGCCAACTTTCCGAGGCGGTCCGGCGCAAGCCGTATTCAGTCATTCTCTTCGATGAAATAGAAAAAGCGCATCAGGACGTGTTCAACGTGCTCCTTCAGGTGCTCGACGACGGCCGGATCACGGACGGGCAGGGGAGAACGGTCGATTTCAAAAACACGGTCATCATCATGACCTCGAACATCGGTTCGCAATTCATTACCGAGGAAGAATCGCGCGAAGCCCGGTCGCGTTTGGTGATGGACGCGTTGCGCGCCCATTTCCGTCCCGAGTTTCTCAACCGCGTCGATGAGATCATCATTTTCGATCGGCTTACCGAGGACGATTTGAAGAAGATCGTCGAGATTCAGCTTCGTCGCCTGACGAAACGACTCGAACAGCAAAAGATCACGCTCGATCTTTCCGATTCAGCCAAGGCACTGCTCGCCCGCGAAGGATACGATCCGGTTTATGGCGCACGCCCGCTCCGTCGCACGATTCAAAAAGAAATTCTCGACCCGCTCAGCATCGACATCCTCGAAGGCAAAGTCCGCGAAGGCCAAACCATCCGCATCGATGCCAAGAATGGCGCGCTCGAGTTTCGGGAGAAGTGAGCGTGTTTCGTCGCCTCATTCCGAACTGCTGGCTGTCGATCCTACCAGCGCTACTTTTCTTGTCGGGAACTCTGAAGATTGCTGCGCAGGAACGCGCTCCAATGCATACGCCCGCGACGTATGCACCAAAGCCTGATTATTCTTTCGAGGCTCGATCCCGTTGGCTTGAAGGCCGGGGCATTTTCACGTTGAACGTTCGGCCGGACGGCACTGTTGAGAGCGTCGATGTCGCGAAGAGCACCGGCCATGCAGAGTTGGATCAATCAGCAATCGCTGCATTTAGACAGTGGCGCTTCAAACCCGGTGTCGTTGCTCCTAAAGTGAAAATTCCAATAGAGTTTACGCTGGCCGGTTTGCGGCCGGCGGGCATTGATAGTGCGCTCCGAGCTGAGAAGCAAGGAAGCAAACCACCGGCTGGCAAATCAGGCTGGCGAGAATATTGGGATGGATGCATTTCCGCCTGGAATGCTTATCACCGCCCGGATTACGAAGAATATTTTCGAAAGCGTAGAAAACAACTCGGTTTGGCAGACTTCAACAAACTCTAGTCACGACCTGTAACGACGCGTTGTGGAGGCGCTCGCCGCCGCGAGCGCCTACTGC
>Ga0209217_1000201_pt1 | contig 14573 bp, 10 predicted proteins | sample JacPinW_OM3H0_M2_FD_187957 | JGI IMG/M metagenome (GOLD analysis project Ga0209217, IMG submission 187957) | Forest soil microbial communities from Algoma, Ontario, Canada - Jack Pine, Ontario site 1_JW_OM3H0_M2 (SPAdes) (version 2) | ecosystem: Environmental > Terrestrial > Soil > Boreal...
GCGCGCTCGTGCAGTATCCGGCGACGGACGGCGCCGTCTTCGACTACACGAAGACGTGCGAGCAGGTACACGCAGCCGATGCGCTGGTGACGGTAGCGGCGGACCTGTTGAGTCTCGTGCTGCTGACACCCCCCGGCGAATGGGGTGCTGACGTCGTTGTCGGAAACACCCAGCGCTTCGGCGTCCCGCTCGGATACGGCGGCCCGCACGCGGCCTACTTCGCGACGAAAGACGAGTTCAAGCGGCAGCTTCCCGGGCGCATCATCGGTGTCTCCCGCGACGCCGACGGCAAGCCCGCGTTGAGGATGGCGCTCCAGACGAGAGAGCAGCACATACGCCGCGAGAAAGCCACGAGCAATGTGTGTACGGCGCAGGTGCTGTTGGCCGTAATGGCAAGCATGTATGCGGTCTATCACGGGCCCCAGGGACTGACGCGAATCGCCAAGCGTGTCCACGGGTTCACCACCGCGCTCGCCGAAGGGCTGCGCCGGCTCGGCTTCGCCATCGCTCACGACGATTACTTCGACACGATTCGCGTCGCGCTGGGCAAGCGAAGCCCATCAGCCATTCTCGAAGAGGCGCGCAACCGGCGGATCAATCTTCGCGCGATGGACGACAGGAGCATCGTCATCGCGCTTGATGAGACCGTAACCAACGAGGACATCGAAAACCTCTTTGCGGCGTTCAACAACGGGAAGGAGCCCGGCTTCTCGCTCGACGACGTAGTGTCGGCCGCGGACTTCCGCTACGACGAGCGCTTCAATCGAACGACTCCGTTCCTCACGCACCCGGTCTTCAACAAGCATCACGCCGAGACCGAGATGCTGCGCTACATGAACAAGCTGCAGTCGCGCGATCTCTCGCTCGTCCATTCCATGATCCCCCTTGGCTCGTGCACGATGAAGCTGAACGCGACCGCCGAGATGATGCCGGTCACCTGGCCGGGATTCGCGAAGATCCATCCATTCGCACCACTAGAGCAGACGGAAGGATACCAGCGGCTGTTCGACGAGCTGGAGCGCGCGCTGGCGGAGATCACGGGTTTTGCCGCTGTCTCGCTCCAGCCCAATGCCGGATCGCAGGGAGAGTACGCGGGACTGCTGGCGATCCATGGCTATCATGCGGCGCGCAATGAAGCGCACCGCAACGTGTGTCTCATCCCTCAGTCGGCGCACGGGACGAACCCGGCGAGCGCGGTGATGGCCGGGATGAAAGTCGTGGTGGTGAGGACCGACGAACGCGGAAACATCGACATCGAAGACCTGCGCTCGAAGGCGGAAGAGTACGCGCTAAACCTCGCGGCGCTGATGGTCACCTATCCATCGACCCACGGCGTGTTCGAGGAATCGATCGTCGAGGTCTGCGCCATCGTCCACAAGTATGGCGGGCAGGTGTACATGGACGGGGCGAACATGAACGCGATGGTCGGCCTGTGCCGGCCGGCCGACATCGGCGCGGACGTCTGTCACCTGAATCTTCACAAGACGTTCTGCATTCCACACGGCGGCGGCGGTCCGGGAATGGGGCCGATCGGCGTGGCGAAGCATCTCGTGCGGTTCCTGCCCGGGCATCCGGTGGTGAAGCTCTATGGACGCGACGAGGTTGGAGCCGTTTCAGCGGCGCCCTGGGGCAGCGCGAGCATTCTTCCGATCTCTTACTCCTACATCAAGCTGATGGGAGGCGAGGGCCTCGAGTACGCGACGAAAATCGCGATACTGAACGCGAACTACATCGCAAAGCGGCTCGAGCCGCATTTTCCCGTGTTGTACAAGGGCGCGCATGGAACAATCGCCCACGAGTGCATCGTCGACACGCGGGTGGTGAAGCAATCGAGCGGTGTCGAAGTCGAGGACATCGCGAAGCGACTGATGGATTACGGCTTCCACGCGCCGACGGTCTCCTTCCCCGTGCCCGGAACGCTGATGATCGAGCCGACGGAAAGCGAGCCGAAGGAAGAGCTCGACCGGTTCTGCGACGCGATGATCGGCATCCGGGAGGAGATCAGGGAGATCGAGGCCGGTACGGCTGACCGGCAGGACAACGTCCTCAAGAACTCGCCTCACCCAATGAGCCGAGTGGTCTCCACGACTTGGACGCATCCATACACGAGGGAGCAAGCGGCATTTCCCGCCGACTGGACGCGCGATTTCAAGTTCTGGCCGGCGGTCGCGCGAGTTGAGAGCGCCTACGGCGACCGGCATCTGGTCTGTTCATGCCCGCCAACCGATTCCTACGTCGAGGCCGAGACGGGATCGACAGGAGGATAAACGGGCACTCAGCGCTGAGATGCCCGCGCTGTTGCTAGCCGAGCTGCTTTTTGTAAGCGTCCGACTTCATCAGAGCGTCAACCGCTGAAGGATCGCTCGGCTTGATCTTGATCATCCAACCAGCGCCATACGGATCGGTGTTCACGAGCGCTGGCTCCTTGTCCAGCCGGTCGTTGATGGCGACGACCTCGCCCGCGATCGGGGAGAAAAGCTCCGACACTGCCTTTACCGCCTCGATAGTTCCGAACACATCATGTTTTCCGAACTTGGTCCCGACCTTAGGCAACTCTATGTACACGACGTCGCCGAGCTCGCCCTGAGCATAGTCGGTGATGCCGATCTCGACCGGATCACCGGCGCCCTTTCCCTTGCGGACGTACTCGTGCTCTTCGGTGTAGAGGAGATCGCCGGGAATATTCGCCACTTCTGCTCCGCTGTGATGCGTGATTGCTCGCCGGCGAGGTTCGGACGCCGGGCGCGAAGTCTATCGGCGGTCTAAATGGGAGTCAAGAAACGCGAGCTTCGCTCTCCGTCTCTACAGCATTTCGCTGAAGGGAGCTCCACAGCGCATCGACATCGCGCTCGAGATCCTGGAGTGAGCCGTTGTTTTCGATGACGAAATCGGCCCTTGCCCGCTTGAGCTCGGCGGGCATCTGTGATGCGATCATGTTCATCGCGTCCGTCGCTTCCATGCCTCGGGTGGCGACAAGTCGCTCGAGCCTCAATGGACGCGGGGCGTCGACGAGCACTATCGCGTCGAATTCGTCGACGATGTTTCTCTCGAACAACAACGGAATCACGCAGACGACGATCGGATCACCGCGCTCCCTGGCCAGGGCAATCTCCCGGTCGCGAAGGCGCGTCACTCCCGGGTGGACGATCCGATTGAGCGCATCCAGCTCGCTCTGATCCGCGAACACAATCTGCCGGAGAGCGGCGCGGTCGAGGCTACCGTCCTTTTTGAGGACGTCTTTTCCCCAGCGCTTTACGATGTCCTTGAGGGCCTGCGTCTCGGGTTGGACGGCTTCACGCGCAAGCAGATCCGCATCGATCACTGTCGCGCCGCGATCGGCGAGCATCCTCGCAATCTCTGACTTTCCGCTGGCGATGTTTCCTGTCAGTCCAATGCGAATCATCAGTCAAAGGATTGAGGTGGTATTGCGCGCCGCCTGGGGGCAAGATAGGAAGTTCTGCCACACCTGTCACGCGTAAACTACTGCTTGCGACGGCAGCTCTACTGCTGAGCTTGCTTAGAGAAGAGGCACCTGGGCTGCGTCGCCGGCGGGAACTGTATGGCACATTCTGCACCGCGCCTCGTAGGATTCTGTTCCTCCGACCATGATTTGGGGCGAATTGTAGGGGGCGGGACGGCCACCGATGAGCCGCTGATTGCGGCTAGCTGGACCGCCGCAGAGCACGCAGATCGCGTGCAGCTTGTCGACTACCTCCGCGATCGCCATCAGGTCGGGCATCGCGCCGAATGGCTCCCCGCGAAAATCCGTGTCCGTTCCGGCGACGATGACGCGCCGGCCCCTGCCTGCCAGAGAAGTCACCAGCGGGACGATACCCTCATCGAGGAACTGAGCTTCGTCGATCGCGATCACATGGGCCATGGGATCGATCTGCTGTCCGATTTGCGCCGCCGAGTCGGCGGGGATTGCCTCGACGGTGCGTCCGTCGTGGCTCGAAACCGTATAGATGCCAGCATACCTGGCGTCGAGGTGGGACTTGAACACCTGCACCCTCTTCCGCGCGATAATCGCGCGTCGCACGCGACGAATGAGCTCCTCGCTCTTGCCGCTGAACATGACGCCGGCAATGACTTCTATCCATCCACCGGCCTGGTGGAATGGTCCGCTCGGTCCGCTCACGACCGGTCGCGATCTCTACGGGGAGGACCTCCGCGGCTCGATCTGTCTGGTGCTCCGCCGCGACGGGGAGCGCCCGGCCGGCCTCTTGGCGGCGCGCCGCGATCACGCGAGCCGCGATCAGGCCGTTCGCCTCTCGGGCTCGCAGAGCGCTCCCTCTCTTCCTTGTCGCGCTCTCCACGCACCACGACGCGCCGTCCGCGGATCATTGCGCCGTTCACTCTGGCGATGACGCCGGCCGCATCAGCGTCGGCGACTTCAACCAACGCATGGCTCTCGCGCAGGTCGATTTTGCCAACATGATCGCCAGGAATTCCGCCTTCGCCGGCGATCGCGCCCATCAGATCGCCGACCTTCACGCCATCGCGCGTTCCGATAGTCATGAAAAGACGGGTCATCCCACCCGATGCAGCCTGAGATCGATCACCGTCCGTCGGCCTCGGCTTCGCGGCCGGGATAGCGTGTTCGGCTGCCGCGCGCCGCTGCGCACGCTCGCGCTCGAGCAAATAAAGCGCGGCCGCAGCTAGCTCCGTCGCATCGAACTGCTCCAGCAGCGGCTCCAGGGCGATTATCTCTCGCGGAGGAACACCGCGGTCCAGCACCGCCCTCAGCTCCTGTCGTACTGCTTCCTCGCGATCATGTGCGCGCCGCTCGGGCCCGCTGAGGTTGAGAGGCGCGAGGCGTCCGCCGGTTAGTTCCCTTAACCAGGCAATCTCACCGGGTCTCGCCAACACTACGACCTGAACCGGTTTTGCCTGCGCCACCTGTTGAAGCTCCGCCGGCGTAACCGGAGGTTGGTAAAAAATCACGGCGTGGCTGGGAGATGCGAAATCGTTCTGAGTTACGCGAATGTTCGGGTCGTCATCATGATAGCCGAGCGTGCGGAGGGTTTGCCTCGCGCTCTCGGCGGTCGGAGCGTCACGCGCCACTATTAGGGCTGACGGAGGGTTGAGGTCGTCGAGCAAGCGCCGAAGCGCGGCTGGTCGGGCGCTGGCGCCAACGGTGATGTGCCTGATGATCGGAAGCTCGTAATTCTCCGGCATCTGCGGCGCCTCTGTCTCTGCGGCACCTACCCGCCTGGCTCGGCGAGCATATCGCTCGACCAGGTTCTCGATGGCCGGAGTGACTTTGCGAACGACGATGATGCGACTCGCGTCGCCAAGCTCGCTGAGCAGCGCCTCGAGAGCGGCAACAGAATCGGGACCTTCCTCAAGTATGTCGTCCGCCCAGGCGAGGACGACTGTTTTCACGGCGTCGACTTTGAGAAGCGACGCGCGGACGAGCCCGCCAAGCTCCGACGCGGTCCCGGCAACCGCGAGCACGGGACGCGTTTTGAAGATCCGGGCAGCGCGGGACGAGCTCGTGACCGGAACGACTTCGATTCCTGTCGGACCCGTAAGACGCAGCACCGTCTCGGAGATGGCCACAGCCGTTTCCGCATCCCGAGTCGCGACCACGACTTGCGTGCCTCCCACCGCCGGATCGACGCGGGCCAGGGCCGGAGTCAAAAATTCCGCAATCGACTCGGTCGTATGCGGAAGGGTGTAAACCAGATTCTGGGGGCGGCCTACCTGTCCGGAAGCGCGCTCTCCGACTTCCTCCGATTCCAACATCCTGAACCTCTATTTTGCAACGTGGCGGAGTGTCTGCCGCGCCGGTATCGTTATATGTCTCACCTCTCGCGGCGACGCCGCTCACCAAAGATAGCAGCATCGGGGTCCCCATGATTACCGCCATCGTATTGATCAAGGCCGAGCCGAAGCAAATCGCCAAGTGCGCGACAAAGCTGGCGGGGATAGATGGCGTTTCGCAGGTCTATTCGGTCTCGGGCGAGTGGGATCTCGTCGCGATGATCGAAGTCGCGGAGCACGAAGCGATTGCGCGCATAGTGACCGAGGAAGTCACGGTGGTTCCGGGCATCAAATCGACCCACACGCTCACCGCATTCCGCGCCTACTCGAAGAAGGACCTCGAGCAGGCGTGGGACATCGGGCTGGAGTAGCGGGACGTGCAGGTGAGCAGCTCCGGTCCGGACGCGGCGAGCCGGGCCGCGCTTCGATTGCTGATGCGGAGGTTGCCGGGTGTGAGCGTGATGGATGGCGCCGCCTCCGTCGAGCCGCTTGCCGCGAGCGATCCGCCAACGCTGCGCGCCGCAACTGTCATCGAGGGAACTGCGCTGCGCGCGGTCCGGGTTCCGGATTTCTCGCCCGAAGCCAAGTCCGGATTCGGAGCATTCCTCGACGGAACGCAAAAGGTTCAGATCGTCGCACATCACTGCGGAATGCCGATCGTGATCGGCACCGTGTCGGCAGCCGTCCGAATTCGCGTCGATCGCCGCCTGACGACCTGGGGACATCAGCCGCCTCTGGTGGAACGGAAGATCTATCTGCCCCTGCGTTATCTGCCCGTGCTCGCGGAGTTGGGCGCCGATGTGGCTCAGACGAGCTGGCAAATCGTCGACACGTCGACGGCGGACAAGAGCGGAGAGTACCCGAGCCAGCATCCTGCGGTTCTTCTCGAGCGCGCGACTCGCGCCGTCGATCAGCAACGCGAACACCTCGAGGACCGCCTTGCGGAGGCGTGGTGCGCGCAAGGTGAAGCTCCGATCTACATCGACGGCGGGATCAGCAGAAGCGCGAACGTTGCATCGTCGGCGCTCGCGGTTGGCGTGATAAAGAGCCATCGCACGCTCTATGTTGAAGGAGACGCGCTCCGGATCGTGCTCGGGCTTCGGAAAGGTGAGCGATCTTCGGTGTTTCGCGTGGCGCCCCGATCGCGCAGCTCCGTGATGAGCTGGTATCTCCGGCTCCGCGGCGAAGCGGGCCGAGACCCACTTTGGGGTTTGGTCCGCGTCGAGGTGACTGAGCGCGAGCGGCCGTCGGACCGCGCCAACGAGATCTCGAGATGGATCATGGCGGAGACGACTCCCCTTTCACTTCCAGACGGACGGTGGGACAAGATGGCATATGGCGTGAGGGACTGCGAAGAATTCCTGAGAGCCATTTCATGAGCGAAGCGCTGGGACGCGTAGTCGCGACGGAGCGGAAGCCCAACACCCCGCACGAGTTTCATTTCTGGACGGCGATCAACTCGCCCGTCGGCATCGGTACGATTGTCCGCGTGGATGGAGCGCAGCCAATGGATGGGCAGATTCCGCACATCTACGGGATCGTCGTGGAGGGATTCAGCTACACGGATCTCCAGTCCCCAATGCACGATGTACTCGGCCACGATGGATTGCCCACGCTGGCGGGATTCGCATCAACCGAGCGTGCCGAAATCCGCCTCTACACCGCGGCGGTGCTGCGGCAGATTCCGGAGGAGCCGCTTCAACCTGTGCCAATGGGACAGGTTTTCCTGGCGGAAGAAGCGGACGTGCACGTCGCGCTCCGGATGGATAGCTATCTGAAAGACGGAGCAAACACGGGAATTCCGGTGGGTGTGTATCGCGCTGGAGGAACCGACGCGGTCATCTACCTCGACGCGGACTTTCTACTCGGCCCCGAGGCGGCGCACCTCAACATCACGGGAGTGTCGGGGCTGGCGACGAAAACGAGCGCAGTCGAGTGGCTGCTCGCATCGCTGTTCAAGCATTTCCCCGAAGAGAAGGGATCGATCGCGGCCGTCTGCTTCAACGTCAAAGGACCCGACCTGTGTTATCTCGACAAGCCAGGCAAGGTCGAGCAAACCGACGAAGCGCTTTACGAGAAGCTGGGTGTTGAGCCGAAGCCGTTCCAGAAGGTCGAATACTTCGCGCCCTACACGGCGAAAGGTCTCGCTCTCAACACGTTCAGGAACAACGAAGAGCTGCTCGACAACGTCACTCCGCTCACCTGGGGACTGCGCGAGGTCCTTCAGTACGCGGAAGTCCTCCTCAACAAGGACGACATTGATGCCAAGGCCGATGCGTTGATCGACTTCATTACGGAGAACGTCGTCGACAAGGAGTTCGCCGCGGACGGCGTGCTCGTAAAGAATCACAGAGTCGAATCATTCGCAGATCTCGACGCGTGGTTCCGCGATGTTCTGCAGGGACTGGAGAAAAAGAACGGTGAGAGCTGGCGCACACACCACGTGGCGACGATCCGAAAGGTTCGCAACCGGCTGTCCAACATCTCCACACGATGTGCCGGACTCGTAACCGATTCCGGAGCCGTGAGCGACCTTCCGTTCGGGAGCTTTGAGGACAAGACGGTGTACGTAGTGGACGTCGCAAACCTCGAGGAAGATGCGCAGGATCTCATCTTCGCCCGCATCGTCTCCAAGCTGCGCGAGCACCTGGAGCGGAGGGACCTCGGCGTCAAGCACCTGGTGGTGTTCGTCGACGAGCTCAACAAGTATGCGCCGGGAGATGGGCCAGAGACCTACGTCAGGAAGATGCTTCTCGATATTGCGGAGCGAGGGCGCTACCTCGGACTCGTGCTCTTCAGCGCGCAGCAGTTCCGGTCGCAGGTGCACCGGCGTGTTGTCGGTAACTCCGGGACCGCACTGTTCGGGAGAATGGACCCGGACGAGTTGTCGACACCGGGTTACGCCGTGCTGAGCCCGGCGACGAGAACCAAGCTCGCGACATTGGAAAAGGGACAGTTGATGATTCGCCATCCGCACTTCACACAGCCGATTTTCGTGCGTTTCCCGCGTCCGGCGGTGATGCAGGGACGCGAGGGCTCGGAGCGCTATCCGCAGTCCAATGAGATCTCGCTCGAGGCGGCGATCCTTCGCGCGCTCAGACCGCTGGATCCGACGATTTCGCTGCCCTGGGTTCAGGAGATCACCGCGCTATACACCGAGCAGGAAGTGATTCGCGCGCGCAACGCGACGCTGCTCGCCCGGCCGAATGACGTCAAGGCTTACTTCAGCTCACAGTTCCGGAAGATCATTCCCGCGCAGCCGGCGCAGCGTCCGATGGCGGGCAGCATTCGTTCGGTTCCCGAGAACGATCCATATGGGTTCTAGGAAAAACCCACTGCGAGGGGAGCAAGGTGGGAGGGGCAAGGTGCTAGATGCGAGGTTGGAGATACCTCCTGCCTCACCCCTAGGACCTCGCACCTTCTACCTGACTCTTCTCGCTTTGGGTTTTTCGGCGAGCGCTGCGCTTGGTCAGTCGGTTCTCCTCCAGATCCGCCCCCACATTGGCGACACTCTGCGAATGCATTTGTCGCAAACAGTCGAAATGACCGGCACCACGCCCGGCCTTCGGCACGATACCAGCTCGATGACGACGTCGATCGAAGTATTCACTCGCGCGATCGCGGAGCAGTGGACCTCTGGCGGCACCCTGATGCAGACCATCACCGATTCCGTTGCGATGACTCCCGCGTCCGCCGCTTCACTCGCGGATCTCAAGCGTCGCGCAATGCAGTCGAAACCGGTATGGCTTCGGGTGTCGACCGATGGCGGGATGGAAATGGTGGACGACGGTGACCCCAACAGTGAGCTCCGGCATCTCTTCGGCGAGATGCCCGCGGTGCTCACGCGCGCGCCGGTCGCCATCGGAGAAAAGTGGACGCGGGAAATGCAGATCCCGCTCAGCAGCGAACCGGGTGCCGTCGGCTCCGTGCGCGCGACGTTCCGACTGGACTCGCTGGGAAGAAACGGGGACATAGCTTACATCTCCATGCGCGGAACAATGTCGCGAATCAACACTGCCGGAGCCGCCCCAGCGGGACCGGGCTATGGCACGTCGGGTCAGCTCGCGGGCACCATTCAGATCGATCGACGGCTCGGCTGGATTACTGACTCGAAGAGCACCATCATCGTGCGGTCGACAATCGAGTCGGCTCCGGACCGTCGAGGCGACCCAAAGGCGGCGCCAATGCAGGTGCGGACGAAAATCACCCAGTGGATACGGGCAATGCGAGCACGATGAGACTGGTTCACCTTTCCGACATACATCTTGGATTCCGGCAGTACCAGCGGCAGACGCCGACCGGAATCAATCAACGAGAGGCTGACATCGCGTTGTCGTTGCGTCGGGTGATCGACGCAGTGATCGAGTTGCGTCCCGATATCGTTCTTATCGCGGGAGATGTCTTCCACTCGGTCCGCCCGACGAATCCGGCGATTCTGCACGCGTTCATTCAGTTTTCGCGCCTGATGCACATGCTTCCCGACGCGACAGTCGTGATGGTGGCCGGAAATCATGATACGCCTCGCACTGCGGAAACTGGCTGCATCCTTCATCTATTCAAGCCGCTCGGTATCAACGTCGTAGACGCAGAAGCGAAACGCATTCCGGTCGCTCGCCACGACCTAATGATCCTCGCCGTTCCGGACATGCAGGGACCGCGGCCTCTTCTCGAGCCGGATCCGACCGCGAAATACAACATCCTCCTGCTGCACGGCGAGATCGAAGGCGTCCTGCCCAAGTATGGACGCGAGCTCGATCGATCGCCGATGGAGATCACTCAGGAAGAGCTGGCCGCCGACAAGTGGGATTACGTTGCGCTCGGGCACTACCACGTCTATCACTCGGTCGCGCCCAACGCCTACTACTCCGGGTCGCTCGACTACACGAGCACGAATCCGTGGGGAGAGCTTTCTGAGGAGCGAGAAGCAGGGATCGCCGGAAAAGGAATCATCGAGCGCGATCTGGCAAACAAGACGCACCGGTTCCATCCGATACCGCCGTCGCGCCCATGGGTGGATCTTGCACCGCTTTCCGGCTCCGGGCTTTCTCCCTCTGCTCTCGACGACGCGATCCGCGACGCGCTGGAGAAGTGCGACGGCGGAATCGACGAAAAGATCGTCCGGCTGGTCGTGCGCGACGTGCCGCGACACATCCTCCGCGAGCTGGATCACAAGGCAATCCGGGACTACAAACGGAAGGCGCTGCATTTTCACCTCGATACACGGCGCCCGGAGATCGTGCGGCCCGATAAAGGACAGGCGGCTCCGGGTCGGCGCGCATCGCTCGCCGACACGGTTCGAGACAAGCTTCGCTCACGCGTATTGACCGAGAACATCAATCGCGAAGCTCTTGTCGAGTTGGGCCTCCACTACCTCCGCGAGGCTGACGCGCTCGCCGGTCCAACGGGAGAAGAGGAAGCGACTGCGTGAGACTCAATAGTCTCAGCCTCACCAACTTTCGGCAGCACGTCCGGACGGAGATCAACTTCGATACTGGTCTCACGGGCATCATCGGTCCGAACGGCGCTGGCAAGACGACGATTCTCGAAGCGATCGCCTGGGCGCTCTACGGGAATCAGGCGATTCGCGGCAATCGCGATTCGATTCGGTTCATGGGCGCCGGCGCACGCGCGCCCGTCGAGGTGCAGCTGGACTTCGAGCTCGGATCGCACCGATATCGCGTCGTCCGCGGGCTGACCAGCGCCGAGCTCTACCTGGATGGCGCCGAGACCCCGATCGCCAATTCCATTTCCGGTGTGACCGAGCTTCTGCAGCACCGCCTCGGGATGTCACTTTCGGAATTCTTCCACACCTACTTCACTGGACAGAAGGAGCTCAGCGTGATGGCGGCGATGACGCCGGCAAAGCGCGGACAGTTCCTCTCCCGAGTTCTTGGTTACGAGAAGTTGCGCATCGCCCAGGAGCTCACACGCGAAAAGCGAAATCGAGTCCGTGCATCGATAGAGGGAATGCATCGGGGCATGCCGGATCCCGAAGCAGTGCTCCGGTCACTCGCCGAGGCGGCGTCACGTAAAGCCGACGCTGAGGGGCGCGCACACCAGGCTGCTCATCGCGGGGCGGTTCGTGCGCGGGAGATGATGGCGATCGAGCCACGATGGGAGATGGTACAACGGCAGCGCGACCAGTCCGCGCAGCTACTGACGCAGATCACCGTCGCCGAGGAAAAGGAAGCGGCGCTGCACCGTGACTCGGAGCGCGTCGTCCGCGAGCTCGAGGGTGTGCGGGCCGCGCGAGCGCAGCTCGACAATCTCCGCGAGGCGATCGAGCCTTTGTTCGCCTTGAACGTGGAGCTGCAGGCGCTCAACACGCTTTATCGCGAGGAAGGTCGCCGCAAGACGCTGCTCGAAGCCGAGTCAGCTCTGCGCGAAGAAATCGCGAGGCTCGAGGACCGCCACTCGAAGATCGAGCGTGCCCCCGCTCTCGAGGAGGAAGCGACGCTCGAGCTGGAGAAGAAGCGTTCCGAGCTCGAGGACGCTCAAGGGCTCCTCGAAGCGCGTCGCACCGAATGGGTGCGCGACAGACAGGAAGCGCAGACCAAGCGTGAGGCGCTCCGCTCCCAGTACGCTGAAGTCAAGCAGCAGCGCGATCGCGTCGTCTCCCTCGGAGAGAACGGGGAATGCCCAACCTGCAGCCGCCCACTCGGCGGAAGCTTGCACACGGTGGTCGAGCACCTTGACGAACTGATGGACACCGTGAATGTCGATGGCAACTATTACAAGGCGCGCGTCGAGCAGCTCGAGCAGATGCCCGAAGACGTTCGCGAGCTGGACGAGACGCGTCGCGTGCTGATGCAGGAAGTGGGAACGCTCGAGAGGAGACTCGCCAAGGTGCAGCTTGCCGTTCAGGAGCTTGGGACGATAGTGCGCGAGATCGCCGCCAAACAGCAGCGCCAAGTGCAGATGAAACGGGATCTCTCGCGAATCCCGCCGGGCTACGACCCCGCGCGGCACGCCGAAGTCATCGCGGAAGTCGATCGCCTGACACCGATGGAGGCGGAGGTGGCACGCTTCCAGGCCATGCTCGAGCGCGAGCCTCAGCTAAAGCTGGAGCAGACGCGGATCGCCCAGGAAATCATGCGCGTTCAATCGACGCTCGGTACGCTACGCACCCGACGCGCGCAAATCTCCTTCACGGAGAAGGATTTCAACGAGCTGAAGGCGGAGTTCGATCGCGTCCGGAGCGAGCTGCAGGAATCGAAAGTGGCGGCAGCGCGCGCGCAGGAACAGGTGTCCAGCGCGACCGCTGCTCTCGCTGCCGCGGAGGCGGCGGCAGAGGATTTGAAGAGAAAGGTTGCCGAGCTGGACGTGCTTCAGGACGACCGGCGCATACACGACGAGCTGGACCGCGCCTTTTCCGATTTGCGCACGGATCTAAACTTCCAGTTGCGTCCGGAGCTGTCGGAGCTGGCGAGCGCGTTCCTGAGCGAGCTGACCGATGCGCGCTATACTGAGCTGGAGCTGGACGATCAGTACAACATCGTGATTCTGGAGGACGGTGTTCCCAAGCCTGTGCTGTCGGGTGGAGAAGAGGATCTGGCGAATCTCGTGTTGCGTTTGGCCATCTCGCAAATGATCGCCGAGCGCGCGGGCCAAAGTTTCTCGTTGCTGATTCTCGACGAAGTATTCGGGTCGCTCGACGAGGCTCGACGGTTCAACGTCGTCGAGCTGTTGCGTGGACTGCACGATCGCTTCGAACAGGTGATTCTCATCACACACATCGAGCCGGTGCGCGAAGGCCTGGATCGAGTGATATCCGTGAGCTACGACGCCGACCACGGCTCCTCGGTGGTGACTCAGAGCGAGAACGAAGACGTCGGCTCGGTTGGCGATTTGCGACCACTCACGCCCGAGCCCGGCTCCCGAGAGCGAAGAATGGCGGAAGAAGATTTGGTCGAAAGCGCCGAGGCGGGCGCGGGAGCGGGAGCCTGATGGCGTTCGCACGCAACTGGAGACACGCCTGGGTATCCGAGACGCCCGAGCGCGTAAGCCTCCGAGAAATCCCAGCGCTAAACGCCGTCTTCAGCGAAGCGTTCACGGAGCGATACCGCAAGGACGGGATGGTTGGCGTGAGAGTGCCGTACCTCAACCCGGCGGTCTGGAGGTTCGCCATCACCGACGCGGAGGATGGGGCAATGGTCTGGCGCAACGCGCGCGACGGCATCGCGGCGTTCAACATGGTCCATCGCTCGGGCGTCGAAGGCTGGATGGGTCCTCTCGCCGTGCATCCCGATTATCAGGGGCAGGGTATCGGCAAGATGATCGTCTCGACTGGAGTCGAATGGCTGAAGAAGGCGGGGGCGACGGTAATTGGGCTCGAGACGATGCCTCGCACCATGGACAACGTCGGCTTCTACTCCGCGCTCGGCTTCACGCCCGGGCACCTCACCGTCACGGTAACGCTCGATGCGGCGAGGAGTGGAATACAGTCCACGCCGATGTCGACGCTCGATCCACACGAGCGGGAGCTTGCGATCCGCCAGTGCCGGCAGATGCTGCAACAGCTGATGCCGGGATACGACTACACTCGCGAGATCGTTCTCACCGCCCATCACGAGCTGGGAGACACGGTGCTAGTGCGGAAAGGGGGCGAAATGGTGTCGTTCGCGGTCTGCCATTCGGTTCCCCTGGTCGAAGGGCGGGCGACTGAGGAAGTGCGCGTTCTCAAGATGGCGGCGCGAAGCGAGGCCGATTTCGATCATCTGGTGACGCAGCTTTGCGCGCACGCACGCGCAAAGGGGGGACGCCGCGTGGCGATCAGAGTTCAGGGACAGTACAGCGAAGTGTATCGA
>Ga0209217_1000202_pt1 | contig 14559 bp, 11 predicted proteins | sample JacPinW_OM3H0_M2_FD_187957 | JGI IMG/M metagenome (GOLD analysis project Ga0209217, IMG submission 187957) | Forest soil microbial communities from Algoma, Ontario, Canada - Jack Pine, Ontario site 1_JW_OM3H0_M2 (SPAdes) (version 2) | ecosystem: Environmental > Terrestrial > Soil > Boreal...
CTGCCCCGAATTTGCTCCATCGCCTGCTCGATTCGCTTTGGGCGGCCGAGTTCGCGATCGAACAGGGTGGGAGGATCCGCGCCGTCGCTATCGACGAGCGTGTCGGCCCCGACCCCGATCAGGCGAAACCGGGTGATGCCGTCGGTCTCGCCAGCCAGCAACGGGTGACGGTACGGAACAAGGTTTCGGCCAGCTGGGTCGGGTCGGCCAGCCGGCGGGAGCGGGTGCGCAGGCGAAAATCGGCGGTCTTGAGCTTCAACGTGACGGTGCTGGCCGCGAGTGCCGCTTGCTTCAGCCGGGACGAAACCCGTTCGCAGAGCGGCCAGAGAACGCGCGCCAGCGCCGCCGCATCAGCTTGGTCCTGCGCCAAGGTGGTTTCTGCCGAGATCGAATGCATCGGGGCGTGGGAATCGACCGCGCGGCTGTCCTCACCGCGGGCGAGGCGGGCCAGCCGCCCGCCAAGCCGGCCATAGCGCGCAACGAGCTCGCGCTCGCCGAACTGGGCGAGTTGATCGATCAAGGCGATCCCGTCGGCGGCCAGCCGGCGTTGCATCGCCGCCCCGACACCCCACAGCAGTGCCACCGGCTTGTCGGCGAGAAAGGCGGGTGCCTCGCCGCGGCTGAGCACCGCGAAGCCGCGGGGCTTGTCGATATCGGAAGCGAGTTTGGCGAGGAACTTGTTGTCGCTCAAACCGATCGACACGGTGATGCCGAGCTCGGCTTCGACTTGGCGAGCAAGGGCCGCGAGGAGCTGGGCAGGACACTCGCCGTGCAGCTTTTCGGTGCCGCCGAGATCGAGAAAGGCCTCATCGATCGAAAGCGGCTCGACGAGTGGGGTCAGCCGCAGCATCGCGGTGCGCACAGCACGCCCGACGTCGCGGTATTTCGGCATGTCCGGCCGAATCACGACGGCATCCGGGCACGCCGTGAGCGCCTTGAACATTGGCATCGCCGAGCGTACGCCATAGAGCCGCGCCACATAATAGCAGGCGAGGACAACCCCGCGGGTGCCGCCGCCGATGATCACGGGATGATCGGCGAGATCGGGCCGTTCGCGTTTTTCGACTGTGGCATAAAAGGCGTCGCAATCGACATGGGCGATCGCCAGGGTGTCGAGCGCGGCATGAGAAACCAGGCGAGGCGAGCCGCAGTCGCCGCATCGCTCGGCGGCAGCCGCCGAGAGAGCGACGGCGCCGCAATCGCGGCACAGCGTCTTCACCATTCTTCGCCCGGCCGCCATAGCGAGGCTGCCCCTCGGACCCCGCTCGAATCCCCATGGACCGGGGGAAGCAGGCGGGTGACGACGTGATCTGAGAAGATATACCGCGACCACAAAACGGGGACCTGCTGGTAGAGCATCGCGATGCCGGAAACCCCGCCCCCCAATACAATCGCGTCGGGGTCGATAAGATTGATCACCGCCGCCAGACCCCGAGCTAGCCTATCTGCATAGCGTTCCAGGGTTGCGGCGCAGCCCGCGTCTCCGCGCCTGGCAAGGTCCGCGATCTCAAACCCGGTCAGCTGACGCCCGGTATGGCGGTGATGATCCGCGGCGAGCGCCGGTCCGGAGAGAAAGGTCTCGATGCATCCCGTCCGACCGCAATAACAAGCCCGCCCGGGAGACTCCTCCGGCGTCGGCCACGGGAGCTGGTTGTGACCCCACTCGCCCGCGATCGCGTTCGCCCCGACGACGAGCCGCCCGCCGATAACGATGCCGCCTCCCACCCCGGTCCCGAGAATGACGCCGAAGACCGTCTCCATCGCAGCTGCCGCACCGTCGGTCGCTTCCGACAGAGCAAAACAGTTGGCGTCATTGGCGAAGCGCACCGGGCGGCCCAGCTTGGTCTCCGAGTCCTGCTGCAACGGGCCGATCAGCCATGTGGAGTTTGCGTTCTTGACAACGCCGGTAACCGGAGAGATCGCCCCGGGCATGCCGAGCCCGACGCTCGCCGTTTCGCCAATCGCCATCTCGATCTCGCCGACCAGGGCAACCATTGCCTCAAGCGTTGCGGGGTAGCTGCCTCTGGGCGTTGCAATGCGCCGGCGGACGAGAACAGCCCCTGAGCCGTCGACGGCAACACCCTCGATCTTGGTGCCGCCGAGATCGATGCCGATGCGGAACCGGGGTGCCATTGGTCTTCAATCTTTCGCCTGGGCAGAGCAGATCAGCGGTTACAGATTATTAAGTTCGATCGCCTACAACATGCCAGTGTTGCCCGTGGGGAACGACGATCACCAGCCCCTGCCGATCGCGATCGATCGTCTGCCGCCACTTCAGTTCTGTCTCGAGGCAGGCGAAGAATGACGCTCGAAATTTCGAAATTGAACCGGACGCCCAATCCGCCCGCGCGGAAGAAGGTCTTGATCGTCGAGGATAACGACCTCAATATGAAGCTCTTCAACGATCTGCTCGTGGCGCACGGCTATGGTACATTGCAGACCAAGGACGGGGTCGAGGCTATCGCCCTGATCCGCCAACACCATCCCGATCTGATCTTGATGGATATTCAGCTTCCTGAAATATCGGGGCTGGAGGTAATGCAATGGATCAAGAATGACGACGATCTGCGAATGATACCGATCATCGCGGTAACTTCCTTTGCAATGAAAGGTGACGAGGAGAAGATCCGTGAAGGCGGTTGCGAAGCTTATATCTCGAAGCCGATCTCGGTAGCGAGCTTCCTGCAAACTGTCGAGCGGTTCCTTTCCTGAGACGAGCGCTTTCCCTCCTTGGTGCAAACAAATAGCTCATGTCTGCTCGAGTGCTGGTTGTCGATGATGTCGAGGCCAATGTAAAACTGCTCGAAGCCAAGCTTTCGAGCGAATATTTCGACGTCCTATCGGCGTATAACGGGCGTAGCGCCTTGGAGATCGCCGATAGCGAACTGCCGGACGTCATCCTCCTCGACGTGATGATGCCGCGGATGGACGGCTTCGAGGTGTGCCGTCGGCTCAAGGCCAACCCCCGAACCGCCGACGTGCCGGTGGTCATGGTGACCGCGTTGTCTGACGTCGCCAACCGCCTTCGCGGTCTTGAGGTCGGTGCCGATGACTTCCTGACCAAACCCGTTAACGATATCGCCCTATTCGCTCGCGTCCGTTCGCTCGCCCGACTGAAGCGGATGATGGAAGAATGGCGCTTGCGCGAAGGGATTTGCGGTCGTTTTGGCGGCCGCGATACAGCGCTGGCCGAAAATTCTGGTCCGGCGCGGATCATCCTGATCGAGGAAGATCAGTTTGCCGCCGCCAGAATGGCCGAGATCTTACGGCCAAGCGCGCAGCTGGTGATCTGCCAAACTTGCGCAGAAGTACAAAGACAGCTGGATGGCGACACCGAGCTGGTCATCGCCAGCTTATCGACACCAAGTGGCGATCCGTTGCTCCTGGTTACGCAGTGCCGAGCGAGCGAGATGTTCCGCCAGTTGCCGATCCTGCTCATCGCCGAGGAGGGCGATCTGCACCGTCTCGCCAAGGGTCTCGATCTTGGCGCCAACGATTATCTCATTCGCCCGGTGGATCGGAACGAGTTACTGGCCCGTACTGGCATCCAGATACGCCGCAAGAGGCTCCAGGACCGGTTGCAAGAAAACTATCAGCGCAGTCTTTCTCTCGCGTTGACCGATGAATTAACCGGTCTCTACAACCGCCGATACCTCCTTGCGCATCTCGACGAGCTGATCGGTCGGGTTGACCATGATCATATAAACGCGGCGATTTTGCTGTTTGACATCGACCACTTCAAGCAGGTCAATGATACCTATGGCCATGCTGCGGGAGACGAAGTGCTGCGCGAGCTTGCCAGCAGAACAATGAACAGCGTCCGCAGTGTCGATCTGGTCGCGCGATTGGGCGGCGAGGAATTTGTCGTCGTCATGCCCGACACCGACAGCATCATAGCGACCGCCGTTGCCGAACGGCTGCGCTTGGCGGTCGCAAGGGAGCCGTTCATTGTCGGGGCGGGCGGCGTGAAAGTGGCAGTGACGGTCAGCATCGGCGTCACCGCGGCCGCTGAAGGCGGTGATTGTCGCGATCAGCTGCTGAAGCGTGCCGACGACGCTCTTTATGATGCCAAGGCAGCCGGACGTAATCGCATAGTCACCCGTTTGGCAGAATTTGGGCCGATCGCCTTGGCCACTCTTGCCCAGAGAAACGACGCAACGATAGGCCCAAACGGCGCTCAGGGCCGAACCGATAGCGATCGGTGATTGCAAGCCCAAAAACGAGTCCAAGCTAAGTCGGCTCGATCCCGTCCGCATCTCGTCCCTTGCCAAGTAGCGTTCTGTCAGTGATGCGACGCATCTTGCGTGGGCCATGGCCGGCCCTCAGCAGCCAATCCCGCGGCGGCGGACACTCGTTTGACGCATCAATGACGGTTCGTGTCTACAACGGTTTTGTTTTTAACCGGATCTCTCGGCTGGTCGGGCCCGTTTATGAACACGACTACGAAAAGCGGTGCGGCCGGCGGAGAATGCCGGAGAGGCGAATCGTCGTTGGTAACGCGCATTTCCACCTCGGAAATGGCCAGAGCATTCTCCGACGCAGAGTTTTCGCTTGTTTATCAGCCGATGATCGATCTGCATACTGGTCGAATTACTACCTGCGAGGCTCTGCTGCGCTGGAACCACCCGTTAAGCGGCGTGATCCTACCCGGAGAGTTCGTCAGTCTTGTCGAAGAATTCGGGTTTATGCCGCGCCTCGGGAGGTGGGTACTGCGCACGGCGCTCGCCGAGGCCGCGACCTGGCCCGGTGGCACCCGGGTGGCGGTCAACATTTCTGCTACTCAATTTATCGCTGGCGATCTTCCTCAAGTCGTGCACGACGCGCTGAGGACTGCAAACCTCGACCCCAGACGCCTCGAACTGGAAGTCACCGAGACAATCCAACCCTTGCCAGACAACGCTTTTTTGCGAACGCTGCACCAGCTTCGCTGCCTGGGTGTGCTCCTCTCGATCGATGATTTCGGCGTCGGCCATTCCTCGTTCTATCGGCTGCGTGATTTCGCCTTCGACAAAATCAAAATCGATAGGTCCTTTGTAAGCGGCTTTCCTGGACGAGCCGATCACGCGGGCTTCGTTCGCGCGATTATCCAGCTTGGCACCAAACTCGGTATAGCAACGACCGCCGAGGGGGCTGAAACCCGTTCCGAGGTCGATGGGCTCCGCGCGGAGCGTTGCACGGAGGTACAGGGTTTCTTTTTCAGCCATGCGCATTCAGGCGCAGAAATCCGAGACTTCATCAGCCGTTCTCAGCGCCGCCCACTTGGCAATTTCGAACAGAGCCACCTCGCCATTTCTTCGACTCGGCCGAGGTCGTAAAAAATACGTCCCTGTTTGCGCCGTCGCGAAGCGCGTCACGGCGGCCCAACTGCAATTTTGTGATATTTATTTAATCTTGGCTTCTTTGAATACGACGTGCTTGCGGACGACGGGGTCGAACTTCTTGAGCTCGAGCTTTCCGGTCTTGGTGCGCGGATTCTTTTTCGTCACGTAGTAGAAGCCGGTGTCGGCGCTGCTGACCAGCTTTATCAGGACGGTATTCGTCTTGGCCATGAAAATGGATCCGGCGAGTTTAGGGGTGACGCGGATCGGAAAATAGCGATCCGCCAGCCCCTGTCAAGGCAGGCTCGCCGGTGCAGCTGCCGCCGCGAGCGGAGCGGAGGCTACATACGGGGTCGCTGAGATGGCGTGCACCGCCTGGCTGAAGAGCGCCGGATCTGCGAGGAGCCGCTTGGCGATCTTGACGTCAATCTCATGATCGCCCTGTCGCGCCGGACACGAACGCCGGAGTTGAGACCAAGCGCTTTCATCGAGCGAAGCACGTGACCTCGACGTCAGCGGTGGCGCAACATTGGTGCGTTGCAAGGCAACTTGAACGGCATTGTCGTCATCCCCGAGATCGCTTGTGCAAATGGTCGGAATCACGCCGTGTTCGTGCAGAAAGTAACCGGACGGGGCGACGAGCTGGGCCCAGGTCAGCGTCAGCTCGCCGTCATTCGGCAGGCGCAGGACAGTTTGCACGGTGCCCTTGCCATAAGAGGCGCTACCGATGACGACCGCCCGTCCGACATCCTGAAGCGCTGCGGCGACGATCTCGGATGACGAGGCAGAAGCGCCATTGATCAGCACCACGATCGGTATCTGCGGCATCATGCTGACCCCAGACGCCTCGAAGAACTGATGGCTCGCTGGATGGCGGCCGACCGTCGATACGATGGGCCCTTTAGCGATAAAGACGTCCGTGAGGCTGACGGCCTGATCGAGCAGGCCACCGGGGTTGCTGCGCAGGTCGAGGACGATGCCGCTCAGGCGCGAACCCATCTCGCGCTCCAGTCGGCCGAGATCCTCGACGATCTGCTGGGTCGTGTTCTGGTTGAAGCTCGCGATCTGAAAGATCGCGATCCCGCCGTCTCGTAATATCGTCACGGTAGGAAGGATGACGAGCGCGCGCTGGAGACGGAAGCTCCGCCTCTGGCCCAGACTGGGGCGATACACGGTCACCTCGAGCGGGCTCAGGATCGGGCCACGAAGGACGTGGATTACGTCGCTTTGCGACCGCCCGGCCGTCGCGCCCCCGTCAACCGCGACCAGCCTGTCGTCGGGCCGAATGCCAGCGCGATCGGCGGGCCCACCCGGTGTGACCTGGGTGATCCGGAATTCCGCGCCGGAGACGTCGAGGGTTATGCCGATCCCGCCGAAGCCGTCTCGGGCGGCACGCTGGTCGCGAGCGATCTCGGGCGACGCATAACGCGAAAAACGGTCGAGGGCCCCGGTCATGCCGTCGAACAGGACCTTGTCGATCTGGTCCTCCGAAAGCGTGGCGAGGGTTGGCGACGCCGCTTTGGCAGCAGCGATCAGCCGACCCATCAATCCCCCCCAAGCGTGGGGGTCGTCACCGCCCGGTGTCGGATACGCGGCAACTTCCCGGCCGTCATAGTTGACGACGATCTGTGTTCTGCCCTCCGGGCCCGGGGTTTCGGTAACTGAGAACTTACTGTCGAGGCGGGAGAAGCGGGCGGCTCCGGCGAGAATCAGTTTTCGGCTTGACACCGGCGTGATGTAGAGGTCGGTGATCTCGTCGAGGCTGCGGGCGAATAGCCGCCCCGCCGGATCGTCCGGAAGCGCCTGGTGCGCCGCGCATGCGGCGAGCGCAACGGCAAAGGCGAGGCTGCTCGCTCGGGCGAGGTCAGCGGCCGGACGCAACGACAACGGGCATCGACTCCAGAACAGGAAAACCTGCGCACTCCCCCGCCGCAGCGATCCCGACCGTCCGCGGCCACCGCGGAACTGTCCCTCGGCTGCGTTACGCACAGTAGATCGCCGGCGCGCGGCAATCAACGGTGCCGCCTGGACCGGTGGTGGTTAGCTCGATGGCGACGGTGCCCAATGCGGTTCGTCGTTCCATCCTCTTCGATATGGAAGACGATGCGGCCGCCGATCCCGTCCGCTTCGATGAGTCGGACCGAGACCTCGTCCCCGATCCGAAAGACCCGCCCCGACCGCCGGCCGATCAGCCGCTGTCTACTTCGGTCGCACTGATAGTAGTCGCCCGGCAAGGTCGATATCGGTACAAGCCCGTCGGCTCCATTCTCGGCCGTGGTGACGAATAGGCCGAACTCGGCGACGCCACTGATGTGGCCGCCAAAGACGCTGCCGACCGATCGGGCAAGGAGCGTTGCGCGATAGCGCTCGATTGCGGCGCGTTCGGCCGCTGCCGCGCGACGCTCGGTCGTCGAGATATGTTCCGCGACGGCTGCCAGCTGGTCACGGTCGGCATTCGACTGCGGTGCTGCTGCATCGACCTCGTATCCGCCGGCGTTCGCACCCCCGATCAGCGCCCGATGCACGATCAAGTCAGCATATCGGCGGATCGGCGAGGTGAAATGGGCATAACGATGCAAAGCCAAGCCGAAATGGCCGATATTGCGCGAGCTGTAGGCGGCCTGCGCCTGGCAGCGAAGGACCAGCTCGTTGACGAGAGCGGCTGCCGGCATCGCCGCAGCTCGCCGCAGCACCCGATTGAACAGCTCAGGCTTCAGCACTTGTCCCTTGGCAAAGCCTGGCCCGACGATCTCGGTTTCGGCGAGCAAAGCGCGCAACTCCTCGACCTTCTCCGGGTCAGGCGCGTCATGAACACGGTACATGCAGGGTTGCCGCCGTGCCTCCAACTCCTCCGCGGCGGCGACGTTCGCCAAGACCATGAATTCCTCGATCAGCCGATGGCTATCGAGGCGGGCCGCGGGAATGATCGCGGCCGGCCGCTGTTCGGCGTCGAGCACCACGCGGTGCTCACTGATCTCTAGCTCGAGGGCGCCGCGCCTGGCCCGCGCGTTCGCAAGCGCTGCGAACGCCCCGTAGAGCGCCGACACCCTCTCCGTTGGCAATGAAGATGCGCGGCGGCCTTCATGTGCCGCTTGGATCTCTTCATAGGTGAGCCGCGCGGCCGATCGCATCATTCCCCGCTCGAACCGATGTCCCCGCTTACGGCCGGTGGCGTCGATCCACAGGTGGACGGCCAGGCAGGGACGGTCGGCGCCGGGCTTGAGCGAGCAGAGCTCGTTCGACAACGCCTCGGGCAACATTGGGACGACGCGGTCGGGGAAATAGACCGAGTTGCCGCGCCGCATGGCTTCGCGGTCGAGTGCCGAGCCGGGGCGTACGTACCAGGCGACGTCGGCTATCGCCACGACGAGATGCCAGCCGCCGCGATTTCCCGGGTCCGCATCCGGCTCGGCCCACACCGCGTCGTCGAAGTCGCGAGCATCGCTGCCGTCGATGGTGACCAGCGGGATATCGCGCAAATCAGCTCGGCCGGCCAACGGCGCCGGCCTTGCCGCCTCGGCTTCGGCGATTACCGCCATCGGGAATTCGGTCGGAATGTCATGGCTCGCGATGGCCAGCAGACTTATCACGCCGGCGTCCGAGGAATGTCCGAGCCTTTCGATAACGCGCGCGCGAGGAAAACGGCCTTTTGCGGTGGAAGATTCCTCGACGGTGACCAACTCGCCGTCGCCGGCACCGCCGGCATCGCGCTCCATCACTCGGTACTCGGCGCGGTTTCGGCGGTCGACCGGCACTACGTTGCCGCCGTCCGCGCCACGGTGAAAGACGCCGACGATCCGGCTGTTAGCCGGCCCCAGCACTCGGATGATCCGAGCTTCGATCTCACCGGTCTGGCGCTGGACCAGCTGCGCTGCGGCGCGGGCACCGAGCGGGAACGGCTCGGTCAGCCCGGTCTCGACGAGACGCAGCACCGGCGCCGGACCCGATTTCGGCCAGGCCAGCGGGCGAACGAGCGGGACGCCGTCCTCATCGCTGCCGAGCCGCTCGACGACCGTAGCCTCGGGCGGGAGCGGGTCCCCAGCGAGCGGTCGTCGCCCACTGCGGATCACCGGCCTGGTGCGTTCGATTGAAGGAAATCCGCGGCGGTCTTGCCCGACTGAGCCCTTCCGGCCTGACCTCGCCATCTAGTGCGGCTGGGCGATCGATCGAGATCGGGATTTTTTTGCGCCGGGCTTTTTTGACGCGCTGGCCGTCGCGCGATCTCGCGTGCCGGCCGGCTTTGCGACCTTGCGCGGCTTCGCCGGTGTCGCCGTGGATCTGCCGGGCTTGCGCTTTTGGCCCTTGCCCTTCTGGCGCTGTGCGGTGAGCAGCAACAGCGCCTGTTCCAGTAAAAAAGTGTCTGGATCGGTGGCTCTAGGCAAGGACGCGAAGACCCGGTCATGGCTGACGTAGGGGCCGTAACGCCCTCTATACAGGCCGACGACGCCGCCCTCGGGATGCTCGCCGAGCTCGCGCACGAGCTGCGGTCCGCGCCGTCGCTCCGCTGTCGGTTCGGCGAGCAGGACGACGGCACGGTTCAAGCCGATGGTCAGCACATCGTCATCGGGTGCGAGCGATTTGAAGGTCGTTCCGTGCTTGATGTAAGCACCGAAGCGGCCAATGCCGGCAACGATGGTCTCACCGGTCTCGGGGTGCCGCCCCAGTTCGCGCGGCAATGCCAGCAGTCGCAGTGCGGCATCGAGATCGACGTCGGCCGGCTTCATCGATCGCGGGAGAGCGACCCGCTTGGGCTTGTGTTCCCCGTCGGGCCCGAGTTGGACGTAGTGGCCATAGGGACCTTTCTTGAGGAAGATCGGCAAGTCGGTCGTTGGATCGGTCCCGAGCAGTGTGTCGGCCGCGGCAATCTCCTCGGTCTCTCCTTCGAGCGCGAGAGGTCGGGTGTAGCGGCAGTTCGGGTAGTCGGAACAGCCAATGAATGCGCCGAATTTCCCGAGCTTGATGCTGAGCCTACCGGCTCCGCAGCCCGGACATAGCCGCGGATCGCGGCCCGACCCGTTGTCGGGGAAGAAGTGCCGCCCGAGCTCGGCATCGAGGGCGGCTAGCACCTGGCTGATCGTCAATTCCTTGGTGCCGTCGATCGCGGCCGAAAAATCCCGCCAGAAGGTTCGCAGAACCTCCTTCCAATCGGTGCGACCGCCGGAGACGTCGTCGAGCTGGTTCTCGAGATCGGCGGTGAAGCCGTATTCGACATAACGCTCGAAGAAGCTGGTCAAAAACGCGGTGACCAGCCGCCCGCGATCCTCCGGCACGAAGCGTCTTTTATCGAGCCGGACATAGGACCGATCCTGCAGAACCTGAAGGATCGACGCGTAGGTCGAAGGGCGGCCGATGCCGAGCTCCTCGAGCTTCTTGACGAGACTGGCCTCGGTGTAGCGCGGCGGCGGCTGCGTGAAATGCTGACGCGGGATAACTTCGCCGCGCGCTAGCCGCTCGCCCTGGCGCATCGCCGGCAGCCGGGCTCCTTCGCCCTCCTCGTCGGGCGTGTCGTCGCGGTCCTCCTGGTAGAGCGCCAGAAACCCGTCGAAGATTACGACCGAGCCATTCGCCCGCAGCCGCAGCCGCCCCGTCGGGTCGGCGATGTCGACGGTGACCTGCTCGAGCAGAGCGGACGCCATCTGGCTCGCGACCGCCCGCTTCCAGATCAGCTCATAGAGCCGGCGCTGATCACGGTCGAGAAAGCCGGCGACATCATCGGGCCGGCGCCCGAAATCAGTTGGTCGGATCGCCTCGTGCGCCTCTTGCGCGTTCTTGGCGGGGCTGCGATAGACCCGGGGCGCGTCCGGTAGGTAGCGCGGGTCGCGCGGTGCGAACTCGCCGGCGATCAGCTGGCGGGCGGCGGCGATCGCCTCACTCGCGATCGCGACCCCATCGGTCCGCATATAAGTGATCAGCCCGACCGTTTCGCCGGCAAGCTCGACGCCCTCGTAGAGGCGCTGGGCGATCTGCATCGTGCGGCTCGCGGCGAGACCGAGCTTCCGCGAAGCCTCCTGCTGCAAGGTCGAGGTGGTGAACGGCGGGAACGGGTTGCGGCGAACCTGGCGGCTGTCGATTTCGCTGACGGCGAAGCCCGAGGCGCTCAGGATGGAAGCGGCGGCGGCGCGCGCCTTGGCTTCGGTGTCGAGATCGAAGCGGTCGAGGCGCTTGCCGTCGAGATGGGTTAGTCGCGCGGTGAATGTCTGTCCGGCCTCGGTCTGGAACTCGGCCTCGATCGTCCAGTACTCGCGCGGCTTGAACGCCTCGATCTCGGCTTCCCGCTCGCAGACCAGGCGCAATGCGACGGACTGGACGCGCCCAGCCGAGCGGCTGCCCGGGAGCTTGCGCCACAGCACCGGCGATAACGTGAACCCGACGAGGTAATCGAGGGCGCGGCGGGCGAGATAGGCTTCGACGAGCTCGCGGTCGATGTCGCGCGGCCGGCGAAACGCCTCGAGAACCGCGTTCTTTGTGACCTCGTTGAAGACGACTCGCTTCACATCGAGATGCTTCAGCGCCCGGCGCGATTTCAACACCTCGTTCACGTGCCAGGAGATCGCTTCGCCCTCGCGGTCCGGGTCGGTGGCAAGGAACAGGCTGTCCGCGCCGTGCAGCGCCTGGACAATCGTCTTCACATGTTTTTCGGACTTGCCGTCGACTTCCCACGACATCGCAAAATCCGAGTCGGGGACGACTGAGCCGTCTTTCGCCGGCAGGTCACGAACATGACCGTAGCTCGCGACGACTTTGTAGTCGTCGCCCAGGTATTTGTTGATGGTTTTCGCTTTTGTCGGCGATTCGACGACGACGACTTTCATGTATCCGTTTCGATTGGCGCGAGGGCGCGGAAATTTCTTAACGCAAGGAGACGAAGTTGCCAGGGTGACGCTCGACCCTTCCGACGAGTTCCAGTTCGAGCAGAAGCGTGGCGACGGCGGCGGCTGACATCTGGCATTGCCGCACCAGTTCGTCAACCGCGACCGGTGTGGGTCCCAATCTTTCGAGGATCAGCTCGAACCCGACGTCATTATCTACGGGTTCGATTACAGCCGGCGGCGACGATGATGGAGCGGCGGGGATCGGCACCGCCGGAACCGCTCGAAGCGGCGCGACCCCACGCAGCTGTGCCCCGAGCTGCAACAGCACGTCCTCGGCAGTCTCGGTTAGGGTCGCACCGTGCCGCAGCAAATCGTTGCAGCCGCGCGCACGCGGATCGAGCGGCGAGCCCGGCACCGCAAAGACCTCGCGCCCTTGCTCGAGGGCGAAGCGCGCGGTGATCAGCGAGCCCGAGCGCGCCGCCGCCTCGACCACCACGACACCGAGCGCCATCCCGGAAATAATCCGGTTGCGGCGGGGAAAATGGCGGGCTTGAGGTTCGGTTCCGAGCGGCAATTCGGCGACGATCACCCCGCGGCGCGCCAGGGCGTCGTAGAGCCCGCGGTTCTCCTCGGGATAGACGACGTCGACACCGCCAGCGACGACGGCGACGCTGCCGGTCTCGAGGCCGCCCAGATGCGCCGCCGCGTCGATCCCCCGGGCGAGACCGGAGATCACGGTGAGCCCGCCGCGGCCGAGCGCGGCGGCGAGGTCGCGGGCGAAGCGCCGGCCATTGGCGGAGGCGTTGCGTGCCCCGACCACGGCGATCATCGGCCGCTGCAGCAATTCAGCCGCTCCGAGCACAGTCAGGATCGGCGGCGCATCCTCGATCGCGGCGAGAGCGCTCGGATAAAGAGGCTCGCCCCAGCAGACCAGCTGGGCTCCGGCGCGGTCCACCGCCGCGAGCTCGATCTCGGCCTCGGCCCGGGTTAGGGCAGTGACGGTTTTGGCACGCTCGCCGCGCCGGGCGAGACGAGGCAGCACCTCAAGTGCCGCTCGCGCCGAGCCGAAACGGCTCAGCATGGCGTAAAAGCTGATCGGCCCGATCGTCTCGGTCCGGCTCAGCCGCAACCAGTCGAGGCGCTCCTGCGGATCGAGTTCGCGTGCGGCCAGGGCCTGCCTCAGCCTTTGGTGAGCGATATCCGGCTCTCGCTGCCCGCGATCAGGCGCCGAATGTTGGCATGATGCCGCAGGATGATTAACAGGGCGATACCGGCGATCACCGCCGCGGTCGGACCGTCGACGAGAAGCGGGGCCAAGACCGCGCTGCCGACCGCGGCGGCGAGGGCGGCGAGCGAGGAGTAACGAAATATCAGCGCGGTGACGAGCCACACGAGGGCGGCGGCGAGTGCCACTGGCCAGGCGAGCGCGAGCAAGACCCCCAGCGCCGTGGCAGCGCCTTTGCCGCCCCTGAACCCGAGCCAGATCGGATACATGTGGCCCACGATGACGCCGACGGCCGCGACCAGCGCCGCGTCGGCACCCCAACTTTTCGCGACGATTACCGCTGCCCAGCCTTTGGCGAGGTCGAGCAACAGGGTGAGTGCAGCGGCGCTCTTGCTGCCGGTTCGCAGGACATTGGTCGCGCCGATATTGCCCGAGCCGATTTGGCGGATGTCGCCCAAACCGGCGAGCCGGGTCAGCAACAGGCCGAACGGGATCGAGCCCAGCAGATACCCGAGGACGGCAGCGGCCAGGAGGCTGCTCATGCCGATCCTCGAGGGGAAGCTACCGGCACTCAGTCCTCGTTGCGAAAAATCGTCCGGCCATCGACGACCGTTCGTCTCACCCGGCCGCGGACCGGCCATTCGTCGAACGGGGCATTCTTCGATTTCGAGCGGAAGTCGTCTGGGCAGATACGCCAGCCGACATCCGGGTCGAAGAGGACGAGGTCGGCCGGTGACCCGGGAGCCAGACGGCCCACCGGCAGGCGCAGGATCTGCGCCGGGGTCAGGGTCAGAAGCCGCAGCAGCCCGAGCAGATCCAGGTGGCCACTGTGGTAGAGATCGAGCGACAATGCCAGCAAGGTCTCCAGTCCGACGATCCCGTAGGCCGCCGAGCTGAACGGCAGGCGCTTCGAATCCTGGTCCCAGGGAGCATGGTCGCTGGCGATCGCGTCGATCGTGCCGTCGCGCAATCCCTCGATCACCGCCCGGCGGTCCCCTTCGCTGCGCAACGGCGGCGAGAGCTTGGCGAAGGTCCGGTAGTCGCCGATCGCCGTCTCGTTGAGCGCGAAATAGGGCGGGGCGGTATCGCAAGTCACCGGCAGCCCTTGCGCCTTGGCCCGCCGCACCGCCTCGACCGCGGCGGCGGTGGACAGATGGGCGACGTGATAACGCGCGCCGGTGATCTCGACCAGCCTCAGATCGCG
>Ga0209217_1000203_pt1 | contig 14540 bp, 12 predicted proteins | sample JacPinW_OM3H0_M2_FD_187957 | JGI IMG/M metagenome (GOLD analysis project Ga0209217, IMG submission 187957) | Forest soil microbial communities from Algoma, Ontario, Canada - Jack Pine, Ontario site 1_JW_OM3H0_M2 (SPAdes) (version 2) | ecosystem: Environmental > Terrestrial > Soil > Boreal...
CCGTCTCGTCGCGAATCGCGAGCGCCACCTGATTGGCGGTGTCGGCCAGCGGCTGGTCGTCGCGGACGAACGACCACGCCAGAATCGTGACCGGACCGGTGAGCATGCCCTTGACCGGCTTGTCGGTCAGCGACTGAGCATATTTGGCCCAATCCACCGTCATCGGGTGCTGGCGGGTCACGTCACCGTAGAGAACCGGCGGGCGCACGCAGCGGCTGCCGTAGGACTGCACCCAGCCGTTCTTCGTGGCAAAGAATCCGTCCAGCTGCTCGGCGAAGTACTGCACCATGTCGTTGCGTTCCGGCTCGCCGTGTACCAGCACGTCCAGACCCAGCTGCTCCTGCAGCTTGATCACATCGGCGACCTCGGCCTGCATCCGGCGGGTGTACTCGGCCTCGTCGATCTCACCGGCGACCAGCGCGGCGCGGGCCTTGCGGATCTCGACGGTCTGCGGGAACGACCCGATCGTGGTCGTCGGCAGCGGCGGCAGGTGCAGCCGCGCGTTCTGCGCGTCCCGGCGTTCGGCGGCCGGGCCACGATGCTTGCCGGACGCGGTGATCGAGTCGATGCGGGCACGGACTTGGTTGTTGCGCAGCCGCGGGTCCTTCTTGCGTGAGACGACGGCCGCGTTGGACGCTGTGATCTCGTCGGCCACCGCGTCACGGCCGTCCTTCAGCGCGCGTGCCAAAGTGGCCACCTCGTGCACCTTTTCGGCGCCGAATGCCAGCCAACTGCGTAGCGCGTCGTCCAGATCGGTTTCCGGCTCCAGCGAGTACGGCACGTGCAGCGTCGAGCATGACGTAGACACAGCAACTGTTTCCGCTGAGCCCAGCAGGCTGGCCAGCTTGCCCAGCGCCGACTCCAGGTCGGTGCGCCAGATATTGCGGCCGTCGACGATCCCGGCCACAAGCGTCTTGCCGGCCAGCTCGGGAACCGACGCTACTGCGGTGTTGGCGCCGTAGACCAAATCGACACCGATCGCCTCGACGGGTGTGCGGGCCAGCGCGGGCAGCGCGTTGCCGGGGTCGCCGAAGTAGGTGGCGACGTGGATCGCCGGCCGCTTCTTCACCGAGCCCAGCTCGTTGTACACCCTTTCGGCCAGCGCGGTGGCGTCGGCGGAGATGTCGGTGACCAGCACCGGCTCGTCGAGCTGAACCCATTCGGCCCCGTTGTCGGCGAGCAGGCCGAGCAGTTCGGCGTAGAGCGGAACGACCTCGTCGAGGCGCTCGATCGGTGCACCCCCGCCGTCGACCGCCTTGCTCAGCAGCAGGAAGGTGAGCGGACCGACGATCACCGGGCGTGCCGGAACCCCTTGGTCGCGGGCTTCTTTGAGCTCAGCGAGCACCTTCTCGGGGTGCAGTGAGAATGAGGTCTTTGGCCCGATCTCCGGGACGATGTAGTGGTAGTTGGTGTCGAACCACTTGGTCATCTCCAGCGGCGCGATGTCTCCGGTGCCCCGGGCGGCCGCGAAGTACCGGTCCAAGTCGTCGGAGATGCCCTGTACGCGGGCCGGCAGCGCGCCCAGCAGTGTGGTCGTGTCGAGCACCTGGTCGTAGTAGGAGAAGGTGTTCACCGGCACCGAATCCAGGCCTGCGGCGACCAGCTGCGACCAGGTGTCGCGGCGCAGTGTGGCGGCGACGGTCTCCAGCTCTGATCGGCTGGTCCGGCCCGCCCAGTAGCCTTCGGTGGCTCGCTTGAGTTCCCTTCGCGGGCCGATGCGCGGGGAGCCGGTGATGGTGGCGGTGAACGGTGTTGCGGTCACGAGTTGGTCCTTTAATCGACGGGGTGGTCACCGCCAGCGGACGTGAAGCCGATCCGGTTGCATTGTGTCGCCAGCACACTCCTGCAACCAGGACAGCCGTACGCCCATTCCACGAGGCGATGTGCCGCCGGGCGCGGCGCGCCCGGCACAGCCGGCAGGTCTTCGGACTTGCAGGCACACACCGGGTGGTGCTCCTACTGGCCGTCGCTTCCCGGTCGGGTGACCAGTGCTTATAGACGGCGGTCGTTCCTGCATACCGCTGCGGGACAGTCCCGGACTTTCACCGGGTTCCCTCTTACGAAGCGTTACTGACATGCTTCGCTCGATGCCGACACCTGTGGGGCGGCGGCAAACCAGCTGCGTAGTGCAGATTACCCCGCGGCCAGCGCCTCGGCGATGGGCAGGTCGCCGTTGTTGAATTCGATGGTCCGGCGGATCGTTGAAGTGTCATCGCTCAACACGGCTGCCGCCACCAGCGCGACGTCTTCCCGGGAGACCTCTCCGGCGGTGCCGACGGCGATCCGGCCGGTCGCGGGTTCGAGTGTGAGTCGGCCCGGCCCCAGCACGGTCCAATCGAGGTCACTGGCCCGAAGGTGGGTATCGGCGGCCGCCTTGGCCTCGGCATAGGGGAAGAACGGATTGTCCTTCGCTACACCGTGGTCCGGTCCCGCGCCGAAGTACGACACCATGACGAAACGACGCGTGCCGGCCTGGCGGGCAGCATCGATCACCCGGATCGCGGCGTCGCGGTCGACGGCATAGGTGCGGGCCGGGTTGCCGCCACCGGCCCCGGCGGAGAACACCACCGCGTCGTACCCGGCGAGCAGCTCGGCCAGCGCTTCGGTGTCCAGTGTCTCGATATCCGCTACGACCGGACGGGCGCCCGTCGCCGCGACGTCCTCGGCGTGGTCGGGATTACGGAAGACCGACGTCACTTCATCGCCCCGCTCAGTCAGGATCCGAGCCAGGTGCAACGCGACCTTGCCGTGGCCGCCGATGACGACAATGCGCGACATGACCCTGGACGCTACCTGCCGGCTGGGCACCCCCCGCGGCGAGCCGTCCAACGGGTTGGTCAACAATCGAGGCACAACCTCATGTCTAAGGAGAAGTCATGGCTGAAGCCGTCATCGTCGAGGCGGTCCGTTCACCGATCGGCAAGCGCAACGGTGGGCTGTCCGGCGTTCACCCCGCCGACCTGTCCGCGCAGGTCCTCAACGGACTCGTCCAGAAGGCCGGCGTCGACCCCGAGATCGTCGACGACGTGATTTGGGGATGCGTCATGCAGGCCGGCGAGCAGGCGCTCGACATCGGGCGGACCGCGTTGCTGACCGCCGGCTGGCCGGAGACCGTTCCCGGTGTCACCGTCGACCGTCAGTGTGGGTCCAGCCAACAGTCGATTCACTTCGCCGCCGCCGGCGTGATCGCCGGCCACTACGACGTCGTCGTGGCCGGCGGTGTGGAGTCGATGTCGCGGACACCGATGGGGTCCTCGCTGGCCAACGGTGGCAGGCCGTTTTCGCAGGACTTCCTGGACCGCTATCACGGCGCGATCCCCAACCAGGGCATCGGTGCGGAGATGATCGCCGAGCAGTGGGGACTCGACCGGACCGCGCTCGACGAGTTCTCCCTCGGCTCCCACGAAAAGGCCGCGGCCGCACAAGATTCCGGCGCATTCGACGACCAGATCGTGGCCATCAAAGACCAGGACGGCAATATAGTGCTCAAGGATGAAGGCATCCGCCGGGGCACGCCGATGGAGAAGATGGCGCAGCTGAAGCCCGCCTTCAAGGAGGACGGTGTGATTCACGCCGGAAACTCCAGCCAGATCTCCGACGGGTCGGCCGCGTTGCTGTTCATGTCGGCGGAGAAGGCGAAGTCGTTGAAACTCAACCCGATCGCCAAGGTGCACACCGCCACCCTGGCCGGCGCCGACCCGGTCATCATGCTGACCGCGCCGATCCCGGCGACCCAAAAAGCGCTGAAGCGCTCCGGCCTGAAACTGGAGGACATCGGGGTTTTCGAGGTCAACGAGGCGTTCGCGCCGGTGCCGCTGGCGTGGCTGAAGGACATCGGAGCTGACGAGAAGAAGCTGAACCCCAACGGCGGCGCGATCGCGCTCGGCCATCCGCTCGGCGGATCCGGCGCCCGGATCATGACCACGATGCTCTACCACATGCGGGACAAGGGAATTCGTTACGGCTTGCAGACGATGTGCGAGGGCGGTGGCCAGGCCAACGCCACCATCGTGGAGCTGCTGTGACGGCAGCGCTCACCGAGCGACGCGGCAATGTCCTGGTGATCACGATCAACCGGCCCGAGGCCCGCAACGCGGTCAACGGGGCGGTGAGCACCGCCGTCGGCGACGCGCTCGAGCAAGCCCAAAACGACGACGAGGTGCGGGCGGTCGTGATCACCGGCGCCGGCGACAAATCCTTTTGTGCCGGAGCAGATCTCAAGGCCATTTCACGCCGCGAGAATCTGTATCACCCCGACCATGGCGAATGGGGCTTCGCCGGCTACGTCCACCACTTCATTGACAAGCCGACCATCGCGGCGGTCAACGGCACCGCGCTGGGCGGCGGTACCGAGCTGGCCTTGGCCAGTGATTTGGTGGTGGCCTGCGGGAGCGCGACGTTCGGTTTGCCCGAGGTCAAGGTCGGGTTGTTTGCCGCTGCCGGCGGGGTGTTCCGGATCGTGCATCAGCTGCCGCGCAAGGTCGCGCTCGAGATGGTGCTCACCGGTGAGCCGATCAGCGCCGCCGAGGCCGCCAAGTGGGGCCTGATCAACCAGGTCGTCCCGGACGGCACCGTGCTGGAGGCCGCACTCGCGCTGGCCGAGCGGGTCACGGTGAACGCGCCGTTGTCGGTGCAGGCCAGCAAGCGGATCGCCTACGGTGCCGACGACGGCGTCATCCCCGACGAGGAACCCGGCTGGGCGCGCACCCAACGCGAATTCGGCGTAGTGCTGAGATCCGAGGACGCTAAAGAAGGCCCGTTGGCGTTCGCCGAAAAGCGCCCGCCGGTCTGGAAGGCGCGCTGACGCGAAACGGAAAGCTCCGCGGCGATCGCAAGCGCGGCGAAGCCGGGCGCAGCGGGTCGTCGCGACAACCTAGCGTGCCAACGTGTTCACCGCGCGGCCGAAGACGCCGGGAAGCAGGGCGGCTGCCGGCACGACCGCGCGTCGGCCCAATCGCGGCGCGGTGGCCAGCACCAGCGAGCGGGTGAGCAATCGGTAGTCGCGGGTGATGCGGCGCCACGCCGCCTCATACGACGACGGCGCCTCGTTGATGATCGCTGCCACGGCGGCGCCGGCTTGTTTGACGGCGAGGCTGATGCCCTCGCCGGTCAGCGCATCCTCGTATCCCGCTGCGTCGCCGACCAATAACACCCGTCCGGCGACCCGGCGGGAGACCACTTGGCGCAGCGGGCCGCAGCCGCGCGGCTGCCCGGGCGCCGCGCCGCGCAAACGCTGTGCCAGCCGCGGGAACCAGGCAAGGTCGGGCCGGTGCCGGGACAGAATCGCCACGCCGACCAGATCCGGTTCCACCGGCGTCACGTACGCCTCACCCCAGGGCGACCAGTGCACTTCGACGAACTCCGACCATGCGGGTACAGCAAAGTGCCAGCGCACGCCGTAGCGCCGCGGATTTCCCGCCACCGCGTTGATTCCGACGGCGCGGCGCACCGACGAGTGCAGTCCATCGGCCGCCACCAACCATTTCGCCCGCACCCCGGCCGCCGTAACACCCGCCGCATCCTGGTCGAGCCGGGTGACGCGTGTCGAAATCCATTCGGTGTCTTGCTCTTTCGCGCGCGCGGCCAACGCGGCATGCAGCGTGGTGCGCCGCACACCCCGACCCGGGCAGGCGCGGAAGCGCGCTTCGGCGCGACGGTGCTCGCTCAGGTAAGCGATGCCCCGGAACGGCAGGCCGGGCGGGTCGATTCCGAGCGACGTCAGCTCTGCCAGACCGCCGGGCATCAGCCCCTCACCACAGGCTTTGTCGATCGGGGTTGCCCGCGGCTCGGCAACGATCACCGAAAGCCCTTGCCTGCGAGCGTGTAACGCGGTGGCAAGGCCACCGGGACCGCCCCCGACGATCAACAGGTCGGCGTCATATGTCATGAGCGCCGCTCCTCAGCATCGCTGCGCTTTGCATCGTCGCCGGCGCGCGTCATGAGCGCCGCTCCTCAGCATCGCTGCGCTTTGCATCGTCGCCGGCGCGCGTGCTCATGTATAACCCAGCGCCGCGTTTTCCACCCTGATCCGCACCGTGAGCAGCAACGCGTTGGCCAGGGTGAAGCAGGCCGCGGTCAGCCAGGCCGTATGCACCAGCGGCAGCGCCACACCTTCGACGACGACGGCGACATAGTTCGGGTGATGCAGCCACCGGTACGGGCCCCGCCGTACCAACGGCGCCTGCGGCACGACGATCACCAGCGTGTTCCACCGGCGGCCAAGTGTGGCCACGCACCACCAGCGCAGCGCCTGACTGAGTGCCACCAGCGCCAGCATCGGCCAGCCGAGCCACGCAATGAACGGTCGGTGCAATGCCCAGACCTCGCCGATGCAGCCGAGCAGCAGCGCGCTGTGGATCGCCACCATCACCGGATAGTGGCCACGGCCGAATTCCTCGCCGCCGTGGGCAAAAGCCCATCGCGCGTTGCGCTTGGAGACGATCAGCTCCACCAGCCGCTCGATGCCGATCGCCAGGATCAGCAGGTAGTACACGACCTACCAGCCGAGCAGCACGAGTTCCGAGCAGAACGCCGGCCCCATCGCCATCATCAGCCCGAACGAGCCCGGCGGCGGCGGATCGGCCATGTTGGCGCGGAGTACATCCAGCACCGACACTGACGAGAGGTTCCCGTTGTCGCGCAACGAGTTTCGGGTGTGATCAAGGGCATCGACCGGAAGGTCCAGGGTATGCTCGACGGCTTCGATCACCTTCGGTCCGCCCGGGTGGCAGACCCACGTCGAGATGTCGGCGGTAGTCAGGCCGTGGTCATCGAGGAAGTTGCGGACGTCTTCGCCCAAGTACTTCTCGGCGACGGTCGCGACTTCCGTGGACAACTTGATCTGGAACCCGCTACTGCCGATATTCCAGCCCATGACCTCTTCGGTGTCGGGGTAGAGCCGGCTGCGGGTGGCCAGCACCCGGGGCCCCGTCGGTGTGCGGGCAGATCCCTTCGCGACGACGGCGGCGGCGGCGTCGCCGAACAGGCTGGCCGCGACCAGATTGGCGATGGAGTAGTCGTCGCGCTGCAGCGTCAGTGAGCACAGTTCGACAGCGAGCAGGACTGACACGTGATCGGGGTACGCGAGCAGGTAGTCGTGCATGCGAGCCACCCCGGCGGCGCCGGCGACACAGCCAAGCCCGAACAGCGGCACCCGCTTCACGTCGGGTCGCAAACCGACGCGCGTCGCCAGCCGAGCCTCCAAAGTCGGGACTGCGAGCCCGGTGACCGTGGTCGAGAAGACGATGTCGACCTCGGCGGGCTTGACCTCGGCGGCGTCGAATGCCGAGAGCAGCGCGCGCTCACCAAGTTCCAGGGCGGTCTCGATGAATATGTCGTTGGCTTCGGTGAAGCCGCTCAACTTCGCGTATTGCGGCAACGGCAACGCGATGCGGCGCTTCTGCACGCCGGCGCTGGCGCCGAACCTGTCGAACTGCGGCCCGCCAAAGCCGGTCAGGCCCGACAGCGCCTCCCGCTGGCCGACCTGGTGCGGCGGAAATTCAACGGCCACCGCCGCGACTGACGCGGACGGTGTCGTATTTGCTTTCACCCCCTGCGCGCTGGGGGTCGAGGGGCGCATTTTGTCATCGTATCCATGTGTTCGGTCACGGCTAGGCGCTTCGTGGGTTAGTTCCAATTAATTGGAACTAGCGGACAGTGTATTGGATAAACTGCATCGCGCCGCGGTTCGGAGAGAGGGCGGCCGGACACGCCGGTAACTCAGCGCGCCAATATATGCACTGCCTGCTTGAATACGGCGGGTAGCAGTGTGCATGCGGGCACGATGGCGCGCCGCGCGGCGGGAGACACAGTTGTGAGTACCAGCCCGCGGGTGAGCAGCCGGTAGTCGCGGGTGATTCGATGCCAGGCCGATTCGTATGACGAGGGCAGGTCGTCGGCGATGGCGCTCACCGCCGCGGCGGCCTGCTTGACGGCCAGGCTGACGCCCTCACCGGTGAGGGCGTCCTCGTAACCGGCCGCATCGCCCACTAAGAGCACCCGTCCCGCGACGCGGCGGGACACCACCTGTCGCATGGGTCCGCAGCCGCGTGCCCGCCCGCGGCTGGCGCCTTGCAAATGGTGTGCCAGCCGCGGGAACCAGGCAAGTTCCGGGCGCTCGCGCGACAGGATCGCCACGCCGACAAGGTCGGGCTCGACCGGTGTCACATACGCTTCACCCCATCGTGACCAGTGCACTTCGACGAACTCCGACCACGCCGGCACTCGGTAGTGCCAGCGCACCCCGTACCGTCGAGGTGTTCCGGGCACGGCGTCGATTCCGACGGCGCGGCGAACCGATGAATGCAGTCCGTCTGCGGCAATCAGCCATTTCGCGCGGATCCCGGCTGCCGTGACGCCGTGGGCATCTTGGTCCACACTGGTGATGCGCGTCGAGATCCATTCGGTGTCTTGTTCTTTGGCGCGTGACGCCAGCGCAGCATGCAAGGTGGTACGTCGCACACCACGCCCGGGGCCGCAGCGGAAAGGTGCTTCGGCTCGGCGGTTCTCGTTCAGATAGGCGATACCCCGCAATGGCATCCCGCCAGGGTCGACGCCCAGCGACGCCAGTTCGGCCAAGCCGGCGGGCATCAGGCCCTCGCCGCAGGCCTTGTCGATCGGAGTGTCTCGCGGTTCTGCCACGATCACCGAAAGCCCTTGTTGGCGAGCATTTATCGCCGAAGCGAGACCGGCCGGGCCGCCGCCGACGATCAGCAAGTCGGCATCATACGTCATAGGCAGTCCAGCGCCGAGTTCTCAACCCTGATCCGTACCGTCTGCAGCAGCGAGTTGGCCAGGATCAGCAGGTAGTACATGGCCTACCAGCCGAGCAGCACGAGCTCGGCGGAGAAGCCCGGGCCCATGGCGATCATTAGTCCGATGGAGCCCGGTGGTGGTGGGTCGGTCATGGTGTCCTGGAGGATATCCAGCACGGAAACGGACGACAGGTTTCCATTGTCACGCAGAGACTTTCGGGTGAGATCGAGCGCGTCTGCCGGCAGGTCGAGCACGTTTTCGACCGCGTCGATCACCTTTGGGCCGGCCGCGTGCAAGACCCATGTCGAGATGTCCTCGGTGGTCAGCCCATAGTCGCCGAGGAAGTTGCGGACGTCTTCACCCATGTATTTCTCGACGACGGTGGCGATCTCGACAGACAGGACGATCCGGAACCCGTCTGTGCCGATGTTCCAGCCCAGCACCTCCTCGGTGTCCGGGTAGGTACGGCTCCGGGTGGCAAGTAGTTTCGGTCCGGCTGATGGCCGGTTGGCTCCGGTCGCGATGACGGCGGCAGCACCATCACCGAACAGGCTGGAGGCGACCAGATTCGCGACCGAACGGTCTTCGCGCTGAACGGTTAACGAGCAGAGTTCGACCGCGAGTAGCGCCGCTACCTGATCGGGGAAAGCCAGGAGGTAGTCGTGCACGCGTGCCATTCCGGCGGCACCGGCGACACAACCCAGGCCGAACAGCGGAACGCGCTTGACATCGGGTCGAAGACCCAGCCGCGTCGCCAGCCTCGCCTCCAGTGAGGGAACGGTGAGTCCGGTAACCGTCGTCGAAAACACGATATCGATCTCGGACGGGTCGATTTCGGCGGTCGCACATGCCGACAACATCGCCTGTTCACCCAGCTCGAGTGCGATGTCGAGGTACGCGTCGTTCGCTTCGGTGAAGCCGCTGAGCTCGGGGTATCGCGATAGTGGCAGCGCAAGGTGGCGTGTCGCAACCCCGCTGGTGGCGGCGAACCGTCGAAACTCTGGACCGGCGAAGTCGGCCAAGGCAGCTATCACTTCGTCTTGGCTGTGCCGGTGCGACGGGAACTCGACTGCCACCGACGCGACCGACGACGCTCCCCTCATAAGGTCGGTCAGTTTGACGTCAGATATCACCGGATGCGCGCCAGGCGTTAGGTTTCCCACATTGGAGGAACGGTTTTCCGCACGGGTCGGTTCAATAGCCCTGCAGTCATTGCTAATTCGACGCCTGTCCAACTGCTGTTGATGGGGAAGCGGATCGCCGGTTTAATGCGCACACTTTCCGTCTAGGTTGGAGTGTGTGCGGATTCTGGTGACAGGCGCGACCGGTTACGTGGGATCGCGGCTGGTGACGGCGCTACTCGGAGCCGGCCATCAGGTACTGGCCGGCACCCGCGACCCGGCACGACTAGCCCGAATGGGCTGGTTTGACGACGTCACCCCGGTCGCTCTGGACGCTTCAGATGCCGAGTCGGCGCGGGCGGTGTTCGCCGCTGCCGGCCCGCTCGACGTGGTCTACTACCTGGTCCACACGATCGGTCAACCCGGCTTCCGAGATGCCGACCGGGCCGCGGCTGGCAACGTCGCCGCTGTGGCCAAGTCCGCCGATGTGCGCCGCATTGTCTACCTGGGCGGGTTCGTCCCCGAGGACCCCGATGACGGGGCGCTGTCCGAACATCTCACCAGCCGGGCGGAGGTGGCCCAGGCGCTGACGGTCGACGGCGGCCCGGAAGTGGTGTGGCTCGGCGCGGCATTGATTTTCGGCGCCGGCTCGACGTCGTTCGAGATGCTGCGCTACGTCGGTGACCGGTTCCCGGTCATCCCGATCCCAGCGTGGATGGACAACCCGATCGACCCGATTTCCATCCGGGACGTGCTGCATTACCTGGTCGCAGCCGCCGATAGCGGACAAGTACCAGCGGGCGCTTACGACATCTCCGGCCCGGACCGAACGTCCTACCATGCGCTGCTGAAAACCTACGCGCGGGTTTCCGGCAAGTGGCACACCAGCCTGCCGGCGCCTGGGGTGGACACCGCGGTGGCGTCATGGGTCACGGCGGTGGCGCTGCCGGTGCCCGACGGCCTAGCTGCCGACCTGGTGGAGTCACTGGATCATCCGATGCAGGCCTCCGGCTCCGGCCTGCGTGATCTGGTTCCCGACCCACCCGGCGGGCTGATTCCTGTCCAGGAAGCGATCAGCCGGGCCTTAGCAAGCTCGCCGAGTCGGCGGCCGCTTCCGGTCAACGAGCTGGCCGATCCACACCACCTTGCCGACAGCGATCCGGCGTGGGCCGGGGGCGATGCGCTGCGGCTGCGGCGGCTCGCAGGAATGGTGACGCCGTCGATCGCGCGGCCCGGTCTCGCGTTGGTGGATGCCATCCCAGGGCCCATCGCCGGTGCGCTGCGAACCGGCCTCGACATGCTGATCACTCTGACACCGAAGGTGCGTTTCGCATGACCCGCGCCGGCGACGTTGCAGAGCGAAGCGATGAGGTGGGGGCACCTCCCGCTTGCGGGGGAGAGCGGCGCCGATGACAGACGTGAGCAGTCGTCCGCATCCCAGCGCTGTCGAAGAGATTCGTCGCGGGATCCTCAATGTCGCTGTGCCGCACAATGAACCGCCGTCAATTGTGCGACGCCGACGGATTGTTGTGGTGATCGTGCTGCTGCTCGGCGCGGCGGCGTTGGGCCTTGCGCTGCGACGGCATCCCGGCGAGCCGAGCTTCTACCGGTGGTCGCTGGTGCTGGCCGCGGTGTGGGCGATCGGAGCGCTCGCCTCCGGCCCGCTGCATCTGGGTTGCGTCCGCTGGCGCGGACGCAACCAGCGCCCGGTGATCTCCGGCACCGTCGTGGGTCTGGTGGTCGGCGGCGTCTTCGTGGTCGGCGGGCTGATCGCCAGAGAGATCCCCGCGGTCTCCGAGCTGATCACCCGCGTGCTGCACTACACCGACCAGGGATCGTGGCGGCTCACCATGACCGTCGCGCTGCTCGGTGGGATCGCCGAGGAATTGTTCTATCGTGGCGCGCTCTACACCGCGTTGGGCCGGCACCATCCGGTACTCATCTCGACCGTGGTTTACGTCGCCGCCACCTTGGCCAGCGGCAATCTGATGCTCGGTTTCGCCGCCATCTTTCTGGGCACGGTGTGCGCATGGGAGCGCCGCGCCACCGGCGGTGTGCTGGCACCGATCTTGACCCACTTCGTGTGGACCCTGGTGGTGCTGCTTGCGCTGCCCCCGCTGTTCGGTCTGTGAACTCGCGAATCAGCTGTCGGTGAAGTTCGGTGTCCGACGCTCTTGGAAAGCCCTTGCGCCCTCGCGGAAGTCGTGTGATCTCAGCAGGACTTGCTGACCCTCCAGTTCGCGCTGGAGCGCAGCCTCCAACTGCGGCAGCGTCGCCGCGTTGATGGCTTCCTTGGTCTTGGCGAACGCCACCGCGGGGCCGGACAGCAATCCGGACACCACCTTGTTCACCTCGGCGTCGAAGTCGTCGGCCGGGTAGACGGCGCTGATCAGGCCGCAGGCCAATGCGTCGGCGGCGGGCAGCCGCTCGGCCAGCAACGCCATTCGCATCGCACGTGTTCGACCGATCGCCGCGGCAACCAACGCCGAAGCGCCGCCGTCGGGCATCAGGCCAATTTTTGTGAAGGCGAGCATAAAAAACGCTGTGTCCGAGGCCAATACCAGGTCGCAGGCCATGGCCAGGGATACCCCAACGCCGGCGGCCGGTCCTTGAACGACCGCTACCACCGGCTGCGGCAGCGCCACGATGGCCCGGACCGCGCGGTTGACGGCCAAGATGAGCTCGGTCCCCGCGCCACCGCCTGCCACGTCGTCGGCGCTCATCCCCGCTCCCGAGCTGAAGCCGCGGCCGGCGCCGCCCAAGCGCACCACTTTCACCCGGGGATCGGTGGCCGCCTGCTCCATCGCGTCGGCGATCCCAGTCAGCACCGGCAACGTCAGCGAATTCAGGCTCTCCGGACGATCGATCGTCACCGAAAGCACCCCGTCGGCGAGGGTGACGGCAAGCCCGGTGACGGGCGCGAGGGTGTCAATTCCGGAATCGATGGCGGTCATGGGCTCGACTTTAAGCCACCTGCGGACACCGGGGTGAAGGGCCGTCGGCGGCGGCTGCGAAGATGCGAACGGAGATCGAACGGAGATTTGGTCTGTCGACAGGGAGGTCGGGAGAGATGGCGGGACCGCTGACAGGACTGCGAGTCATCGAACTCGCCGGAATCGGGCCCGGCCCGCACGCCGCGATGATCCTCGGCGACCTCGGTGCCGACGTCGTGCGCATCGACCGGCCCGGGGCCAGCGGCGCAGACCCCATGCTGCGCAACCGGCGCTTCGTCGTCGCCGACCTCAAGTCCGAGCAGGGCCGCGAGCTTGTCCTCAAACTCGCCGCCAAGGCCGACGTGCTGATCGAGGGTTTCCGACCGGGCGTCACCGAGCGTCTGGGCCTGGGCCCGGCAGACTGCGCCAAGGTGAACGAGCGGCTGGTGTACGCCCGGATGACCGGCTGGGGTCAAACCGGACCACGCAGCCAACAGGCTGGTCACGACATCAACTACATCTCGCTCAACGGCGTGCTGCACTCGATCGGCCGGGTCAATGAGCGGCCGGTGCCACCGCTGAACCTGGTCGGCGACTTCGGCGGCGGGTCGATGTTCCTACTGGTCGGCATCTTGGCAGCGCTGTGGGAGCGGCAGAACTCCGGCAAGGGCCAGGTCATCGACGCGGCGATGATCGATGGTTCGTCCGTGCTGGTGCAGATGATGTGGGCGATGCGTGCCATGGGCATGTGGACCGACGAGCGGGGCACCAACATGCTCGACGGCGGCGCGCCGTACTACGACACCTACGAATGCTCGGACGGTCGCTACGTCGCGGTGGGTGCCATCGAGCCGCAGTTCTACGCGGCGATGCTGGCCGGGCTCGGCCTGGACGCCACCGAGCTGCCGGCGCAAAACGACCGCACCCACTGGCCTGAGCTGCGGGCCCGGTTCACCGAGGTGTTCGCAAGCCGCGACCGCGACCATTGGGCGAAGGTGTTCGCTGATTCCGACGCGTGCGTGACGCCGGTGTTGGCGTTCGGTGAGGTGGAGACCGAACCGCATATCACCCAGCGGAATACCTTCTACCAGACCGGCGGGGGACTGCAGCCGTTACCGGCGCCCCGGTTCTCGCGCACGGCTCCCGGCGAGCCGCGCCCGCCCGGGCAGCCCGGAGCCGACACCGAAGCCGTCCTGAGCGACTGGGTATAGTCCCGACCAACCAGTAGGTCGGCTCCCGTGGGGGAGCGGCCCGACCGAACCGAAAGGAACATCGCGTGGAGATCAGGGATGCTGTAGCACTCGTCACCGGTGGGGCCTCCGGCCTGGGGCTGGCCACCACCAAGCGCCTGCTGGACGCCGGCGCGCAGGTGGTCGTGCTCGACATCAAAGGCGAGGAGGTCGTCCGCGAGCTCGGCGATCGTGCGCGCTTCGCGCCCGCCGACGTCACCGACGAGAAAGCGGTGACCTCGGCGCTGGATATCGCCGAGTCGCTTGGCCCGCTGCGCATCGTGGTGAACTGCGCCGGCACCGGTAATGCCATCCGGGTGCTGGGCAAGGACGGCGTCTTCCCGCTGGATCTCTTCCGCATCGTCGTCGAGATCAACCTGATCGGCACCTTCAACGTGTTGCGGCTCGGGGCGGAGCGGATCGCCAAGACCGACCTTGTCGGCGAAGAGCGCGGCGTCATCATCAACACCGCCTCGGTCGCAGCCTTCGACGGCCAGATCGGT
>Ga0209217_1000204_pt1 | contig 14523 bp, 14 predicted proteins | sample JacPinW_OM3H0_M2_FD_187957 | JGI IMG/M metagenome (GOLD analysis project Ga0209217, IMG submission 187957) | Forest soil microbial communities from Algoma, Ontario, Canada - Jack Pine, Ontario site 1_JW_OM3H0_M2 (SPAdes) (version 2) | ecosystem: Environmental > Terrestrial > Soil > Boreal...
CGTCAACACGGTTGCAGGCGTTGTTCGGTTACAATCAGAGCCTGGCCGAGTTCGATCGAGTTACCGGAACGCAGAGTTCGTACACGGAACAGTTCAACGGCATTGCTCCGCACGCGACGCGGTCCCGAACGTATTACACCGGCAGCGACGTTGACGCTCGAGGAAAGCCAAAGCGCACTAATCCGTTTGAGCCCGGGCCCGTAACAACAACAACCACAACAACCTCCGAGCGACCATCCTCGAAGTAGAGGGCCTGCGATTTTTCGGTGACTGCGGAGGTTCCGATCCAATATTTTCCAGCGCTCAGCGATATCACGTCTTGCCGTCACGCATTCATTGAGCGAATTCCCGGAATCGATGTTTCGCACGACAAAACGGAAACATTGAAACGCCTTGACTCAGTCCATCGTAGAATTCGACGCGAAATTGGAATGGCAAAATGGCCTCTTCTCACTGCGCAGCAAATTCACGGCAACAAAATCGCGATTGTCGATCGCTCATTTGATCACGATACGGAATTCGCCGGTTGCGACGGTTTGATTACGAATCAGCGTCGCATCGCGCTTGGCATTCACGTTGCCGATTGTTGCGCCATTTACATTGTCGATCCAAAAACGCCGGCGATCGGCCTCGTTCATTCCGGCAAGAAAGGGACCGAGCTGGCGATTGTTGCGAACGCGATTCAGGAGATGCGCGAACGTCTCGGATCGAATCCAGCGGAGTTGATCGTGCAACTCAGTCCATGCATTCGTCCACCGCATTACGAAATCGATTTCGCCGCGAAGATTATCGAGCAGTGTCGCGCGTCCGGCGTAAAGAACATTCACGATTCGGGCGTTTGCACCGCCCGCGACGTCGACCGCTACTACTCCTATCGTGCTGAAAAAGGTAAAACCGGGCGCATGCTCGCGCTCCTCGGGCTGGATTAAGATTGTTAGATCGACATTTCCGCTTCGTCGAGACCGCGTTTGAGCGGGCAGATGCCGCGCTTCTTTGCGTTCGCGACGAAATCGAGAAATTCGCGCGCTGCCGCGCCGAATTTCATGGTGTCGGCTTTCTTGATCGCCTGGGCAGTGTTCAGGCCGCTTGCATAGATAAGTTTGAACGCGGCCTTAATTTCATCTCGATCTTTGGCGCTGAATCCGGCACGGCGTAATCCGACAATGTTCACGCCGAAGACGTAATTTATTTCGGCTGCGATCACAAACGGCGGAATATCTTTGCTGAACCCGGAGGCGCCTTGCGTTATTGCGAGTCGACCGACGCACATGTGTTGATGAAACACGCAACCGCCGCCGAGAAACGCTCCGTCATCAACGGAGACGTGGCCGCCGAGCAGACAATTATTAGCAATGATGACGTTGTTTCCGATTTCGCAGTTGTGTCCGACGTGCGCGCCGACCATGAGAAAATTTTTGTCGCCGATCTTGGTTACGCTTCCTTCGGCGCTGCCGCGATGGATCGTGCAATGCTCGCGAATCACATTTTCGTTTCCAATCGCGACGTAGGTCTTGCGTTCGGAAGAAAAGGAAAGGTCTTGCGGCGCGGTGCCGATAATCGCCCCAGGCCCGATCACGTTGCCTGAGCCAATTGTAACGTCAGGATCGATGACAACGTGCGACTCGATCGTCGATCTTTCACCGATGACGACGCGCGCGCCGATCACTGCGTAGGGTTCGATCGCGACGTCAGCGCCGATCTTCGCCGTTGGATCGACAATCGCCGTCGAATGGATTTTCTCTTTGCTCATTTGAATCTCTATGAGCTCCTCTCCCTTTCAAAGGGAGAGGGGAGGGTGAGGGTTGAATCCAGCGTGAATTTTATACGGCCCCTCACCTCAATCCTCTCCCCGCGTACGGGGAGAGGCGGAAATCTATGCCGTGTTGTTTGTCGAAGCTTCATATTAACTTCGCGTCCCATCTCTTCACAGCACACCTGCTTCTTTGAAGCTGAAATAGCCGGGGCCGTTGTTTGATTGCGCGCCGATAATAATGTGATCGAGCAATTTGATTTGCATCAGCTCAGCCGCTTCAGCAAGACGTCGAGTCAGGCTGTGATCGGCCTGGCTGGGCGACGGATCGCCGGAGGGATGATTGTGCACCACGATCACAGCATACGCCGAAGCGATGACCGCCGGACGGAACACCTCCCGCGGATGCGCGATGCTTTCGTTGACGCTGCCCATCGAGACCTCTTCGATTCGAGTTAAATGGTAACGCGTGTCCAAGAGAATGACTCGCATGGATTCCTGACGCAGCATCCGCATTTCGCCGCCCAGTAATTCGTTTACCAGCTCCGGTGAATCAATCTTCTGTCTCGACAACGCTTCCTGCGTGAGACGAGTTCCGAGCTGAAAGGCTGCTACCAGTTCTTTCGCCTTGGTCGGACCGATGCCTTTTATTTTGGCCAGCTCTTTGAGCGAGCAACGGCTCAAGCCGGTTAGCGATTTGTATTCGTTGAGTAGCTGACGCGCGACTTCGACCACGTTTGTTCCGGGGACTCCTGTCCGCAGCAGGATCGCAATTAATTCGGCGTTCGTGAGAGCGTCGGGTCCACGGGCGGCGAGTTTTTCGCGCGGCCGCTCGTCTTCCGGCATTTCGCGGATCCGCGATTGCGCTCTTGAGGGGAGGTTACGCGGATTCTTCCGCAAATTTGGCCGGCGTGCGATCAACTCCGAAATTGTTCAAGCATTTCGCGCAGAGCATCCGCCAGACAAACGAGCGCGTCGCTGTACTGGTTCGAAGGCGCGCTCTCGATCTCCGCTTGCGCCTCAGAAATCAATGTTTGCCCGGCGTCGATGGAAGCGCCCAGGGCGCCATCACCATGCGATGAATTCAAAAGTCGCGCGATCTCTTCGAAACGGGCATCGAGAATCAATTGAGAAAAATGTTCCTTGTCTGCGCCGTTTCGTCCGCTCAACAGCATTAGCACCGGCATCGTCAATTTTCCTTTGCGCAGATCGCTTCCGAGTGTTTTGCCAGTGAGTCGCTCAGTTCCCGCGATGTCGATGCAATCGTCGTAAATTTGGTAAGCGGTGCCGATTTTTTGTCCAAACGTTCTCAACGAATCCTGCGTTGCTCGATCTGCCTTGCTCAGCATAGCTCCAAGTTGCGCGGCCGCGGCGAAGAGCGAACCGGTTTTCATCTCGATGATGCGAAGATAATCCTCGATCCCAAGATGCAGATCGAACTGTCGTTGCGTCTGAATAATTTCTCCGGTGCAAACCTCGCGCGCCGCCCGTGCAATCGATCTGCTGATTTCGACGTCGTCGAAACCGGCGGACAAGTTCAGCGCGTGGGCGAAAAGCCAGTCGCCCAGCAACACGCTCAGCGAATTTCCCCAGCGCGCATTCAGCGTCGGTTGTGCGCGACGCCATTCCGCTTCATCGACAATGTCATCGTGAACCAAGGTCGCGACGTGGATCAATTCTACGATCACTGCAAGATCGACATGTTCCGACGTGATCGCGCCAACGGCGCCGCCGCTGAGCAGTGCTACCAGCGGACGCAATCGTTTGCCGCGCCCTCCGATCGCGTAACTGACGTAACCTTCGACGGCTGGATCAAAACTCGCGGCCTGGGTGATGATGCGCGCCTCCACGTCGTCAAGTTCCTGGCGCACCACTTCCGTCACTCGGCTCAGCGGTCCATTCGGAACTGTGGGCGCGAACGCCGAGGGTACCGTGGCTTCCACAGCCGCAGAATAGAAGGGCGCTGCAGCGGTTGTCAAAACAACACGTCAACCAAAGCGCACAATTCAGCGCCGGCGCAGCCAGCCGGGCGTGGCATATTTTTGATCGGCAATTTCCTGCGCGCGGAACAAAGTTTGGTTATCGATCGTTTGCTCAAGGCAATTGTCCGATAGCTGCGACGCAAAACTTTTCTCAAAATCCCCGCCAAGATCGACATCCTGGACACTGCCTTGCTGCAGCAGTCCGCGTCGGATGCGGCGCTGAGCTGCGCCAGCCACTTTGTGGCCATTCAACATCACGTCCGCGCGGCCCGGGTTTGCAAAACAGGAATCGGAAATTTTGGACACTCCGCTTGCGGCTAACTCAGCCCGCTGCCCATTCGCGACCAATGCAGCGCGAAGTGCATTGTGGATTTTTTCGTAAATCGACATCGCCGATTCGCTGAAAGCCGGCTCGGTTGCCGGAATCACGATCGAGTAGGTCAAATCGCTGCCGTGGAGAACAATTCCTCCTCCGGTCCAGCGGCGGACGAGCTCACGTTGCGGTGCATGATCTCCCACGTCCGCAAATTTTCCAAAGTATCCGAACGAAAGCGCCGGATGATTCCATTTGTAAAAGCGAATGAGCGGTTCAGTCGCATTTTCCACAAGCGCTTCATCGATTGCCATGTTAAGCGCAGCGGAACGCGACGGGATATCATGATAGACCCTTAGCGACACGAACAGTCTTTTTGTCATGTTAACCGAAGTGGAGACATCTCTTGATGTTTCTGAAATAGTTAGAGATTCCTCGACTTCGCTCGGAATGACAGTCACTAAACTAGTTCCCCCAAAATTCTCTCGACCGCCTCCAGCGGGTTTTTGTGCGCGGTGATCGGGCGGCCAATTACGAGATAATCTGCGCCGGCTTCGATTGCTTCGCGTGGCGTCATGAATCGTTTTTGATCGTCGGGCTCAGACCAACTCGGCCTGACTCCAGGAACAACGATCTTAATTTTGTCGCCAAGTTCGCTCCTCAAGAATCGCGCTTCGAAAGGGCTCGCAACCAGACCATCGATTCCGGCCGCGACACCCAGATTGCCCAGTCTTAAGACATGTCGGTCGAGTTGCTCTTCGATTCCGATCTCATCGAGAGTTTGCTGTGTCGAGCTGGTCAAGACGGTCACGCCCAGGATCGACATTTCCCTTTTTCTTGCCGCCACCGCAGCGCGAACCATTTCGCTTCCACCGCTCAGGTGAATCGTCACCATATGCACACCGAGTTCTGATGCCGACTCGACCGCGCGAGCGACGGTGTTTGGAATGTCGTGCAATTTGAGATCGAGAAAGACTTTTGCGCCGGTCGCGCGAATCGCGCGCACAATCTCGGGACCTTCGGCGGTGTAAAGTTGCAGGCCGATTTTGAAAAACGAAATCTGCTCGCGCAATTGCTCAACGAGAGCGAGCGCCTGCGCTTTGGTCGCTACATCAAGCGCGACGATGATTTGGTCAGCTCCTTTTGTCATTGCGGTGAGACTGGCTTTTCGCTCGGAATGACCGACTAAATTGCAAACGATGCAAGTTCTCGCTCCCGCAAAGATCAATCTCTCCCTGAAGATTCTCGGGCGACGCAACGACGGCTTTCATGAAATTGAGACGTTGATGTCACCGATTTCGCTGGCTGATAAGATCGATATCGAGCGGCAATCGCGTTGGATTGATTTCAGTTGCGACGATCCAACGGTGCCGAGCGGCGACGAAAATTTGGCCGTGCGCGCTACGAAAACATTTTTTGAGAAAACGAAAATCAGCGGCGGCGTCGGAATCAAGCTCCAGAAGAAGATCCCGCACGGCGCTGGACTGGGTGGAGGGAGTAGCGACGCGGCCGCAACGTTGCGCGCCCTTAATCAACTTTTCGAAACGAAGCTCTCGCCCGAAGAATTGGCGAAACTTGGATCGACAATTGGCTCCGATGTTTCCTTTTTTCTTTTCGAATCGGCCGCTATTTGCAAAGGACGCGGCGAAATCGTTAATCCGACGAAGTTGAAAAAGAAATTGTCGATCCTGCTGTTGAAACCCGGATTCTCTGTTTCGAGCGGGTGGGCTTACTCGCGCTGGCAGGATTCAAAAGAGATTCCCAAAATTTCGTATCAGCCGCAGAATTTCGATGCTCAAAGTTTTGTCAACGATCTGGAGCGACCGGTCTTCGAGAAATTTGTTTTTCTCGCGCAATTGAAAGCATGGCTGCTGAAACAAGCGGAAGTTGGAGTCGCTTTGATGTCAGGATCCGGTTCGACTGTTTTCGCTGTGCTGCGCCCGAACGCAGATGTCGATCTTATGGCTAAGCGCGCGCGGGAAGAGCTCGATCGCAAAATTTGGATCTACGCGTGCGAAACAATCTGATTATTCACCGGCGCTGCGGCGCAAACTGGCTTTCGAATATTCGCGATTTAATTTTGCAATGAAACTCGCGCTGATTTCGGCCGGGCAGACCGCTTCGCATTCGTAAGTGTTGGTGCAATTGCCAAAACCTTCCGCATCCATCGCGCGAACCATGCTCACAACTCGCCTGGTTCGTTCCGGTTCGCCCTGAGGCAAAAGGGCGAGATGAGAAACTTTCGCTGCGGTAAACAACATTGCCGACGCATTCGGGCACGCCGCCGCGCACGCGCCGCATCCAATGCATGCCGCCGCTTCCATCGAGAGATCGGCATCGTGCTTTGGAACTGGAATCGAATTCGCTTCCGGCGCCGAGCCGGCGCGCGCGGAAATGAAGCCGCCGGCTTGGACGATTCGATCGAGCGCGCTGCGATCGATAACCAGATCCTTGATCACCGGAAAACTTTTTACCCTAAACGGCTCGACCACGATGGTGGCGCCGTCGCGGAATTTTCTCATGTAAAGTTCACAAGCAGCGCCGGGATGGTCGGGTCCGTGCGCTTCCCCATTCACCGTCAGCGAACAGGTTCCACAAATTCCTTCGCGACAATCGGAATCGAACGCGATCGGCTCTTCGCCGCGCAGAAGTAGACGCTCGTTCACGATGTCGAGCATTTCGAGCAACGAAGCTTGCGCCGGAATGTCGGACGCGTCGTAATCGACGAGCCTGCCCAGCGACTTCGCGTCGCGTTGCCTCCAGATTCTTAGCTTAAAATTCATCAGAAATATTTAGAGATTCCTCGACTTCGCTCGGAATGACAGGAAGGGCACTCATTTGTAGCTGCGCTGAGTTAAGTGGACGGTTTCGAAGTGAAGCGGCTCGCGGTGCAATTTCGGCGGCGCGATTTGCCCGTTGCCTCGAAATTCCCAGGCAAAAACGTCGGCGAAATTTTCGTCATCGCGCAATGCTTCGCCTTCGGGCGTTTGGTGTTCTTCGCGGAAATGCGCGCCGCACGATTCGTCGCGAGCGAGGGCATCGAGGCACATCAGTTCGGCGAATTCGAGAAAATCGGCAACGCGCCCGGCGCGTTCGAGCGATTGATTGAAATCTTCGCCATCGCCGGGGACGCGAACTTCCCGCCAGAATTTTTCACGCAGCTCCGGAATTTTTCGCAGCGCTTCATCGAGTCCCTGCTTGTTTCGCGCCATTCCGCATTTGTCCCAAAGGAGCGTGCCGAGCTCGCGATGGATCGAATCGAGCGAAACATTTCCATTTATCTTTAGGAGATTGTCGATCTTCGCGCGCACATCGCTGTCTGCTTTTTTGAATTCAGGATGATCGCTGGATGGTCGCTTGCCCATCTGAGCCGCGAGATAATTGGGAAGGGTGTAAGGCAAAACGAAATAACCATCAGCCAGGCCTTGCATGAGCGCGCTCGCGCCGAGCCGGTTCGCGCCGTGGTCGGAAAAATTCGCTTCGCCAATCACGAAAAGGCCCGGGACATTGCTCATTAAATTATAATCAACCCAAAGCCCGCCCATGGTGTAATGGACCGCGGGATAAATCCGCATCGGGACCTGGTAGGCGTTCTCACCGGTGATCTTTTCGTAAACTTCGAATAAATTGCCGTAGCGTTCGCGGATCGTTTCTTCGCCAAGTCGCTTGATCGCATCGGCGAAATCGAGATAAACACCGCGGCCGCCCGGACCGACGCCGCGACTTTCGTCGCAAACTTCTTTGGCCGCGCGGGATGAAATGTCGCGCGGCGCAAGATTGCCGTAGCTCGGATATTTTCGTTCGAGATAATAATCGCGAGCGCTCTCAGGAATTTCGTTCGGCGGTTTGTTGGAGTCTTCCTTTCGCTCCGGGACCCAAACGCGGCCATCGTTGCGCAACGACTCGGACATCAACGTCAGCTTCGACTGATAATCGCCGGAGTGCGGAATGCAGGTGGGATGGATCTGAGTGAAACAAGGATTGGCGAAGAGCGCGCCTTTTTTGTAGGCGCGATAGGTCGCGGTCACGTTGCAGCCGCGCGCGTTGGTTGAAAGGTAAAAAACATTTCCATAACCGCCGGTCGCGAGCACGACCGCGTCGGCAGCGACGTTGTCGATCTTACCAGTCCGCAAGTTTCGAGTGACGATTCCCTTGGCGTGTCCATCGACGAGAACGACGTCGAGCATTTCGGTTTGGGGAAACATTTGCACGCTGCCGGCGGCGATTTGCCGGCAAAGCGCTTGATAACAGCCGAGCAAAAGTTGCTGGCCGGTTTGGCCGCGTGCATAAAACGTTCGCGAAACCTGCGCGCCGCCGAACGAGCGATTGGCAAGCAAGCCGCCGTACTCGCGCGCAAACGGAACGCCTTGCGCGACGCATTGGTCGATGATGTTGGAACTAACTTCGGCGAGCCGATAAACGTTGGCTTCGCGCGAGCGAAAATCGCCGCCCTTGATCGTGTCATAGAACAACCGATAAACGCTGTCGCCGTCGTTCTGATAATTTTTCGCGGCGTTGATTCCGCCTTGCGCGGCGATGGAATGCGCGCGCCTTGGCGAATCCTGATAACAGAAACATTTCACGCGGTAGCCGAGCTCGCCCAGAGTCGCCGCGGCCGAACCGCCGGCGAGGCCGCTTCCGACTATGATGATTTCAAATTTGCGTCGATTGTTTGGACTAACGAGACGCGAATGGTCCTTGTGACTCGTCCACTTTTTATCCAATGGACCGGACGGAGTGCGCGCGTCGAAATTGCCGATCATAATTGTTGCGCCGGCTTGATGAATCCGAGCAAGACAGCAACAGGAATCGAGGTATAGCCGATGAAAAGCAGCCAGGCGAAAATTCGCCCGCCGATCGCGAGCCGCGGCGTCAGCCTCTGATTAGTTAGACCGAGCGATTGAAAGAAGCTGGATGACCCGTGAGTCAGGTGGATTGTGAGGAGAAAGAGACCGACAATGTAAAAGCTCGACACGTAGACGTTTTGAAATCCGTAAACCATCATCGAATAAACGTCGTAGCGATTGAGCGGATCGAGTTTCAGGAGCGGGAATTGCGGATTGAATTTACGGGCGGTGAAATGGAGCAGATGGAAAACGATGAACGCGAGCACGACCAATCCGCTAACGACCATGTGACGCGACGCCCAACTTGCCTTCACATATTGTCTGTCGATGTACGGCTCAGGACGCGCGCGGCGATTTTCGATCGCGAGCAGAATCGTGAAATAGATATGCAAAATCACCGTGATCAGTAGAAACGCGCGGATGAGCCAAAGGACCGGACCTAAATCGCGAAGGTGCTGCGAGTAGGCGTTGATCCATTCGGGCCCGAGAAAAATTTGCAGATTGCCGAACAGATGGCCGATGGCAAAAAGAATCAGAATTACGCCCGTCACAGCGACGATTATCTTTCTGCCAACCGATGAATGACAAAAATCGGAAATGAATCCGCGAGCTTTCGTTCGAACCGTCGCGGCAGCGGCTAATTGCGGTTCCAACTTTTGATCGATCATTTGCTTCCGGGTTTTACGGCGGGGATTTTGGCGAGATCAGCTGGCAATTTATCTGCCGCAAAATTTTCCACGTTCATTTCGACCAAACTGACGAATGGACAACCGAAATCCGGTTTGGTTTTGTCGCTACGGTCGACGATGACGCCGACAGCGACGACAATTCCGCCGTGCGCGCGGACGATGTCGATCGTCTCCTGAACGCGGCCACCGCGAGTAACGACATCTTCTACCACGATGAATTTTTCGCCGTTGTCGATCTTGAATCCGCGACGCAACGCCAATTTGCCGTCCTCTTTTTCAGTGAAGATGTGGCGTTTGCCTAACGAGCGCCCTACTTCTTGTCCCACGATAATCCCGCCGAGGGCAGGGGAGATCACCGAATCGGAATCAAAGCCGCGCAATTTTTCGCCAAGCATGCTGCAGACACGCGTTGCGATGTCGGTGTGCTGAAGAAGAATTGCGCACTGAAAGTACTTGCGGCTGTGCAATCCGGAGCGCAAAACAAAATGGCCGTCGAGAAGAGCGCCAGTTTTTCGAAACAAGGCGAGCAGGTCTTGGCTCATTCTCTTTTTTCTGTCGCGGCACTCTATGAGTGTCTCATCTTTTCTTCCATTCGATTCGAGCGACGGTCATAGACCGTCGCTACAGTTAAATCTTACCCGGAAGTGTCGGCGGCAACTTCAGATGACGAACTGCCGTTGCCGGCAACCGCGATCACTTCGATTTCCACGCGCGCGCCTTTTGGCAATGCAGCCACCTGCACAGTCGAACGCGCCGGCGGAGCTTGATTGAAATAGGAACCGTAAATCTCGTTCACGGTTTGGAAATCGGCGAGGTCGATCAGGAAAATGGTTGTCTTCGCAATATTTTCAAAAGTCAGCCCCTCGGCTTTCAAAACCGCCGTGATGTTGTCGAGGACGCGTCGTGTTTGCGCGTCGATACCGCCGGCGACGATCTGTCCGCTCTTTGGGTCGAGGGGAATTTGCCCGGCGCAGTAAATTGTCGATCCAACGCGCACCGCCTGAGAATACGGCCCGAGGGCAGCCGGTGCGTCGGAAGTGGAGATAATTTTCTTCATAATTTCAGCTTAGCGACTGCCCCGCAGAATGACAAATGACCGAATCTCGTCGATAATGGAAATGAAATGGTTGGTTGGATTTTAAAGAAGATAGTCGGTTCGAAAAACCAGCGTGAGCTAAGGCGATTGGCGCCAATGGTGCGGCGGATCAACGAGTTCGACGAACAGTTCAAGAGCTTGTCCGACGACGGGTTGCGCGCAAAAACGGCGGCCTGGAAGGACGAACTGGCGAAAATTTCAGATCCGGAGGAACAGTGGCGACGGCTCGATGAGATTTTGCCGGAAGCGTTTGCGGTGGTGAAGAACGCAGCCCGACGACTAAAAGAGCGACGTCATAGTTTCACCGTCTGTGATCAGCCGATGACGTGGGATATGGTGCACTTCGATGTGCAGTTGCTCGGCGGAATGGTTTTGCATCGCGGCCGGATCGCGGAAATGGCCACGGGCGAGGGAAAGACTCTGGTCGCAACACTGCCGCTTTATTTGAACGCCTTAACTGGACGCGGCGCGCATCTTGTGACGGTAAACGATTATTTGGCGCGCCGCGATGCGGAATGGATGGGTGCGCTCTACAATTTCCTTGGGCTGACCGTCGGTTGCATTCAACACGATCAGGAGCCGGACGTCCGTCGCCAACAGTACGCCTGCGACATCACTTACGGGACGAACAGCGAGTTTGGTTTCGATTACTTGCGCGATAATGGAATGGCCACGACGCGCGAGCAGCAGGTCCAGCGCGGTTATCATTACGCGATTGTCGATGAAGTGGACTCGATCTTGATCGACGAGGCGCGCACGCCCCTCATCATCAGCGGCCCGGCCACAATCTCAACGCATCAATACGACAAATGGAAACCGCTGATCGAGCAATTGGTGCGCAAACAAACGATGTTGTGCAATCGCTTGGCGAGCGAGGCGGTGGAGAAATTTGAGCAGGGCGATGTCGAAACCGGCGGACGCCTCATGTTCAAAGTGAAATTGGGCCAGCCGCGCAATAAGCAGCTTTTGCGAATGATGGAAGATCCGGACAAGCGGCGTGCGATCGATAAAGCCGAGCTCTCGTTTTATCAGGACACACGCAAAGAAGAATTGTTCCAGCTTAAAGAAGAATTGTTTTTCACGATCGACGAGAAATCGAACGAATCGGATTTGTCGGAGCAGGGCCGCACATTTCTGAACCCGGACGATCCGAACGCATTCGTGTTGCCGGACCTAATCAACGAATTCACCGAGATCGATCTCGATCCGAGTTTGTCGGACGAAGAGAAAGACAAAAAGAAATCGGAGCGACAACAGCATTGCGACGAACAGGCGGAGCGGATTCACAACATTTCGAATTTGCTCCGCGCCTACTGCGTTTTCGACAAAGACGTCCAGTACGTCGTCGAGGAAAACAAGGTTGTCATTGTCGATGAATTCACCGGCCGCAAAATGCCGGGACGACGCTGGAGTGACGGGCTGCATCAAGCGGTGGAAGCGAAAGAGGGCGTGCAAATCGACCGCGAGACGCAAACGCTGGCAACGATCACGATCCAAAATTATTTCAGGCTTTACCAAAAGCTGGCCGGCATGACTGGCACGGCGGAAACCGAAGCGGCCGAGTTTCACGACATTTATAAGCTGGACGTGAACGTGATCCCGACCAATCGGCCGGTGGCGCGCAAAGATCACAACGATCGGATCTACAAAACACGGCGCGAAAAATACAACGCGGTCATTAATGAGATCAGGGAGCATCACACCAAGCAGCAGCCGGTGCTGGTCGGCACCGTGAGCGTGGAAGCGTCTGAGTTACTAAGCCGAATGCTGAAGCGCGAAAAAATTCCGCACAACGTGTTGAACGCAAAATTTCACATGCAGGAGGCTGAGATCGTGGCTCGTGCAGGCCAGCCAGGCACGGTCACCATTTCAACGAACATGGCCGGGCGGGGCACCGACATTAAACTCGGTCCCGGCGTGCCGGAGAATGGCGGACTGTTCGTTCTTGGAACCGAGCGACACGAAGCGCGCCGGATAGATCGACAGCTTCGCGGACGTTGCGCCCGCCAGGGCGATCCGGGCGCATCGAGATTCTATGTCAGCTTCGAGGACGATCTCATGCGGAACTTTGGCGCAGCTGATCGAATGACGAAGATCATGGAACGCTTCGGGCTTGAAGAAGGCCAGGAGCTGGAGCATCGCTGGTTGAACAAATCGGTCGAGACCGCGCAAAAGCGCGTCGAGCAGCGCAATTATCTCATCCGAAAACGCACGCTCGATTTCGACGACGTGATGAACATGCAGCGCGAAGTTGTTTACACGTATCGCAATGAAGTGATCGATTCAGAAGATCCGCGGACGCTGATCTATGAAGTAATTGACGAAGCCGTGCCGGCGAAGTTGAAAGAATATCTCGAAGTCGATGAGCCGAATTACAGCGGACTGATTCATTGGGTCAACACCACATTCCCGCTCGGCCTAACGAAAGATAAAGCGCAATTCGACACGCGGAGTGTGGATGAAAACGCGCAATTCCTGATCGGCAAGGTCAAGGAAGCTTACGAGCGAAAATCGAGTCACGAAGAGCCGACCGCGGTGAAAAGTCTCGAGCGCTACATCATTCTCAATGCGATTGATCGCCTCTGGCAGGAACATCTCTACGCAATGGACGCGCTGCGGGAAGGCGTTTATCTCCGCGGTTACGCCCAAAAAGATCCACTGATCGAATACAAAACGGAGGCTTACGACATGTTCGTTGAGCTGATGGCGAACATTAAAAATGAGGTTCTCCACAATCTTTTCCGGAGCACATCCAACTTGCAGGCGTTCGAGAATTTTCTCGCGAGTCTGCCGCAATTCCTGCTCCGCGAAGACGCGCCGACTGCGCCAACGGCGAACGCGCCGGCGCGCGCGCGTCAACCGCAGCCGGTTGGCGCAATGGCCGGAGTCGCGATGGACGGCGATGGCGCGGGGGAGATGTCGATCGATCTGCCAGTGCGACGTTCGCTGCCAAAAGTCGGCCGAAACGAACCGTGCCCGTGCGGCAGCGGCAAGAAATACAAGAACTGCTGCGGCCGCACCGCCTAACTCCGAAAGTGCTCGCTTTCGAGATCGGAGATTTGTTTTATTCTAGAAACCCTTCCGATTGATCATGCAAGCAATTCATTCGCGACGCATTACTGGGCTACTGCTCGTAGCAACTTTCCTGGTGGGCTGCGCAATCCATCGTCCCACGATTCGGGAATATCACACCGACCAGGCCGGTGGAGTCAACGTTTCGAATGTTACCGAAGAACAATATTGGAAGGAACGCGTTGATGAGCGGATCGCGGCCGAGATTGCCAAGGAAAAGCCCGAGGCCGGCTACGACACGTGGCAAAATTACTGGCGCTGGTGGTACAGTGTTTTGCGTCGAAAGAAGAAGCCGCCATTTAAATCCGACGAGTTCAAAAAGTCGGAAGACTTGGTGAATTACATCAAAGAAAAACGGCGCGCGAAAGGGTTGCCGACATACGAAGACTAGCAAAGTAGGAAGTAAAAATTAGAAAGTAGAAAACATTCTTTGCACTTTGCGCTTCGTCTTTGCCGCGAAGAGACTGGTCGATGGCGAGCGGTGAAACGATCGAATCGTACGTGCCGGCGCGGCTGGACCGGATGCCGTGGAGTCGCTGGCATTGGTTGATCGTTGTCTCGCTCGGAGCAACCTGGATTCTTGATGGCCTCGAAGTCACGCTCGCCGGTTCGTTAGGCGGAATTTTAACCCGATCCGAAACACTCGGCCTGACAGATACCGCAGTCGGCGCAACCGCGACATGCTATCTCGCTGGGGCGGTGATCGGTGCATTGTTGTTTGGCTACGGAACAGATCGATTCGGCCGGAAGAAATTGTTTTTCATTACCGTGGCG
>Ga0209217_1000205_pt1 | contig 14484 bp, 5 predicted proteins | sample JacPinW_OM3H0_M2_FD_187957 | JGI IMG/M metagenome (GOLD analysis project Ga0209217, IMG submission 187957) | Forest soil microbial communities from Algoma, Ontario, Canada - Jack Pine, Ontario site 1_JW_OM3H0_M2 (SPAdes) (version 2) | ecosystem: Environmental > Terrestrial > Soil > Boreal...
GCACGGGCGGCTTTGCTTGGAGTACGGGATCAGTTACGCGCACTCAGATTGTTGCTCAACCGACTGCTGTCCCGCCGATTCCGGCAGCGGCGGGAACCGTCGAAACCTCTAACAACACGAGAACCGGATGGACGGCGGGTGCTGGCATAGAGTGGGGAATTACGCAAAATTGGACTGTGAAGGCCGAATATCTGTATGTCGACCTTGGACAAGTGACCTCTGTTTTCCCGCTTGCGAACAGACAGCAGACCAACACCCTGACGATGAATGTGGCTCGAATCGGCTTTAATTATAAGTTCTGACGGCGCGGGCTCAATCTGGAAAGCTGTTTGCCTGGTACCGTTCACATCGTTCTGTGATGCGGACACCGAGCCAAAGAAGACGCGCAACTGGTTTGCGACCGACGACAGCCGGCCGCTGGTTGTGTTTGCCGGGATCGGGAGGCCATGGGACGGGTACCCGCGGCATTGCACGATGCTGGATTGGCCTAAACTAAAGGCGTCGCCACGCAAATGGCTGGCGCTTTCTGCACAAGCCATTGGCGATACCCGTAGGGGCGAGGTGTATCGCAAGCCCTACCGCGCTGGACCAAACAACGCCCTGCAGCTGTCCTGTGCGTTGTCAAAACGAGTTCGGCCTCCTTTCAGCTTTGCAACGAAACGTGGCTGCTTTCCAGCAGCTTCGCAGGCGGCGCCTCCGGCCGTGCTATTTCCGGCTCCCGCGATCCTCAAGGGCAGCCTTGCACGAACTTGACAGTACGTTCTCATGCCCGGTTAAGCATTGCCTGGGGTGCTCCTCCTTCGCACACAGCTTTTCTAGATCCAGTTTGCACGCGGAGCGTAATCGTCCTCCACCGCTTCCACCCCCGCCACCCCTTTCTGAACCTGCCTGGTTTTCGCTTGAAGAGCCTTCGTTGCAGCCCGCTAGGCAGCACGCTAAGACGGCCGCTACGAGTATCACTCGTGGCATTTTTCGACACCTGCGATCATCATGCATTTCGGAACTCATCTCTCTTCGAGGACTCTCGATAGTTTACAACAGTGCAACCCGGCTAATGGCTTCTAACAGTCGTCAGTCCGTGGCGGCCCTGAAAGGCCGGGGTGATGTCACTTGCGGCGTCAGATGCCAAGCATACATGAACATGCCGGAATGACAGACTGATCCGCCTGTCGGAGCGCGTCCTCTCAAGCATCGCCTGGGCTTCGCAGTCGCGTTGCATCGGGAGCGCCGCCTTGACGCCGCACCGAGTTCCCGGCTGCCTTTGAACGAAGCCCCTCAAGCGCCAGGTACACGACCGGGGTGGTGAAGAGCGTCAGGAGCTGGCTCGCGGCGAGCCCTCCGATGATGGCGATGCCGAGAGGTTGGCGCAATTCCCCGCCGACCCCGCTGCCAAGGGCCAGCGGGACCGCTCCCAGCATGGCGGTCAATGTCGTCATGAGAATGGGGCGGAACCTGACAAGGCAAGCCTCGACAATCGCATCCTGGGCCGATAGTCCCCGCTCCCGTTCCGCCACGAGCGCATGGTCGATCATCATGATGGCGTTTTTTTTGACGATTCCGATCAGCAAGATGACTGCCAGCGTCCCGATCAGGTCGAGCGGACGTCCCGCCGCCCAAAGCGAGAGGAGCGCCCCGATCCCGGCGGAGGGGAGGGTCGACAGGATCGTCAGCGGGTGGATCGTGCTTTCATAGAGTACGCCCAAGATGATGTAGACGGCGATCAAGGCCGCACCGATCAGCACCGGTTGGTCACCGACGGTATCGGCGAAGGCACGTGCGGTGCCTTGGAAGCTGCCGCGTATGGCGTCCGGTGCGCCGAGATCACGCATGCCCTGTTCAACAATCTGCGTGCCGCGCTCCATCGCGAGCCCCGGAGCCATCGAGAATGTCAGCGTCGCGGCGGGGGATTGTCCTTGGTGCGCTATTGCGCTCACCTGGACGCCGGTCTCGACACGCGTGACGCTCGTCATCGGAATCTGCTGCCCACTGGGTCCCGCCGCAAATATCATCGCAAGCGAGGACGGATCTTCCTGCAGCCGGGGATCCGCTTCAAGCACCACGTGGTAGGTGTAATGCGTGTCGTAAATCGCAGACACGAGCCGTTGACCGAAAGCGTCGTAGAGCGCCTGATCGATGTCCTGGGCCGCCAGTCCGAGACGCGACGCGGCGTCCCGGTCGATGACCAGATTGGTTTGCAGCGCGCCCCCTTCGAGGTCCGTGGTGACGTCCCGCAGCTCCGGGGATAGCTTGAGGTTTGCGACGAGGCGGCCGACCCAGGTTTCCAACTCGGCTACGTCGGGGCCGGTCAAGGTGAACTGATACTGCGCCTTGGAGACCCGTCCGCCTATACGCAGCTCCTGATCAGGGGTCATGAAGAGGGCGACCCCCTGCAATTCCCGGGCCTGGCGGCGGAGACGGTTGATGACTTGGTTCGTGCTGACCTTGCGGTCCGCCAGCGGCTTCAGCGCGACGAACATGCGCGCCTGGTTGGGAGCCGCACCTGACTGGCCAGTGTAGCTGCCGACTCTGGCAACCGCCGGATCTTCCATAGTCATGCGCATCACTGCCTGCAGGCGATCGGTCATGGCCTGGAACGAAATGGAGGCGGGCGCCTCCGCGATGGCCACGATGGTGCCAATGTCCTGCTGGGGGAAGAAGCCCTTCGGCATGACCGTCCAAAGCGCCAACGTGGCCAAGACGGTCGCGCCGAGGCTTACCAGTGTCAGCCTGCGGTGACGAAGCGTCGTCGTGAGGGCCCCCTCATACAAGGCGAGGAGCTTGCGTAACAGGCGTCCTTCGCCCGCACGCGTCCCGGCCTCTCGACCGCCATTGGCGAGGTAGGCTCCCATGACAGGAATCAGGGTCAGCGATACGACCGCGGACACCGCGATGGCTACCGCCAGGGTCACCGAAAACTCGCGGAGCAGGCGACCCATCATCCCGCTCATGAAGAGAAGCGGCGTAAATGCAGCGATCAGCGAGATGCTGATCGAAAGGACCGTGAAGCCTATCTGGCCGGCGGCCTTGCGGACCGCCTCGAGCGGCGCCTCGCCCGCCTCCCTATGTTTACTGATCGCCTCGACCACGACGATGGCGTCGTCGACGATAAAGCCGGTTGCGATCGTGAGCGCCATCAGCGACAGATTGTCGACGCTATAGCCTATCAGGTACATTGCACCGAACGTGCCGGCGATCGACAGCGGGATCGTGACGGCCGCCGCCAAGGTCGCCCAGAGCCTCCTCAGGAAGACGAACACCATCGCGACGATCAGTGCGATGCTGATCAGGAGGGAAAGCTCGACTTCGCGGACGCTGGCCCGGATTGTCTCGGTGCGGTCGATCATGACGGAAAGGTCGACGGCGCGGGGCAGCCACGTTTGCAGCGTCGGCATGAGTGCGCGGACGCGGTCGACGGTCTCGATGACGTTGGCGTTGGCTTCCGTGAACACGAAGACCAGCACGGCGGGTCTGCCGTTGTACCAGCCTGAGGTGCGGACGTTTTCGACGCTGTCGACCACGGAGGCGATCGAATCCAGGCGGATGGATGTACCCTCACGCGTCGCGATGCTGATGGACTTATATTCGTCCGCCTTGCGCATCTGATCGTTGACCCGCAGGACGAAGGACCCAGCCGGGCCCTCGACGCGGCCCTTCGGCCCAGAGGCGTTGGCAGCATTCAGCGCGGTTCTAACGTCTTCAAGCCCGTGTCCCATCGACGCGAGGGCTCCCGGATTCACCTGTACGCGCACCGCCGGCTTCTCGGACCCGTTGACGGTCACCTGACCGACGCCTTTGATTTGCGAGAGTTGCTGCGCCAGAATCGTGTCCGCGGCTTCGTACACCGCTCCGGACGGCAACGCCTCGGAGGTTAGCGCCAGGATCAGCACGGGGGAGGCAGACGGGTTGTTCTTACGCCAGGTGGGCGGATGCGACATGCCGGAAGGCAGATTGCTGGAAGCGGCGTTGATCGCCGCCTGCACGTCGCGTGCGGCCGCGTCGATCGAGCGGCTGAGGTCGAATTGGGCGACGATCGTGCTCAGGCCAGGGAGGCTGGTGCTGGTGAGCTCGGTCACACCGGCGATCTGCCCGAGCCGCCGTTCAAGCGGGGCGGCGACGGTCGTTGCCATCGTCTTTGGATCGGCCCCCGGAAGTGCGCCCGTGACCACGATCGTCGGATAATCGACGCGGGGGAGCGACGCCAAGGGCAGGAAGCTGAATGCCAGCGCGCCGCTCATCAGCAGGGCGAGCATGAGCAAGCCGACGCCGACCGGTCGTCTCAGGCAGAGGTCAAAAAATCCCACGTCCGGTTTCTCCTCACTCCGCCGGCTCCGGCGTCGGCTGCCTTGCGGGGCGGGTTATGGCCCGCCGCGCGCGATCAAGCGCCACGTAGATCACCGGCGTCGTGTAAAGGGTCAGAAATTGGCTCAGCAGCAGGCCGCCGATGATGGCAATACCAAGCGGACGACGCAGCTCCGAACCCGGTCCGCCGCCGAGCGCGAGCGGCACCGCCCCCAGCAGCGCGGCCATTGTGGTCATCATGATCGGGCGGAACCGCTTCAAGCAGGCGTCGAAGATGGCGTGCGCCGGAGTCATGCCCGCGTGTCTTTCGGCGTCGAGGGCAAAGTCGATCATCATGATCGCGTTCTTCTTCACGATACCGATGAGCAGGATGATGGCGATCACCCCCATCAGCGACAGGTCGTACCCGCCGAGCATGAGCGCGATCAATGCGCCAATGCCAGCCGAAGGCAGCGTCGACAAGATCGTGATCGGGTGGATCGTGCTCTCGTAGAGCACCCCCAGCACGATGTAGACGGCGACCACGGCGGCCAGGATCAGCCACACCTGGCTGGAGAGGGATTCCTGGAATTCGGCCGCCTCGCCCGCAAAGGATCCGACAACGGATTCGGGGATATCGATGGCACGCTCGGCTGTCCGCACCGCCTTTACGGCCTCACCCAGCGAAACGCCGGGCGCCGCATCGAAGGATATGGTCACGGACGGGAAAAGACCCTGATGCTGAATGGCGAGCGGGGCGTTTCCGAGGCGAATGGTGGCGAAGCTTTCCAGCGGCACCTGAACGCCCCCACTCGAGGGGACGTAAAGGCGCTTCAGATCGGCCGGGTCGAGCTGGAACTCGGGCGCTACCTCCAGGACCACGTGGTATTGGTTCTGCTGCGTATAGATCGTCGAGACCTGGCGCTGTCCGAACGCATCGTAGAGCGTGTCGTCGATGCTTTGCGGGAGGACGCCGAGCCGCCCGGCCTGGTCGCGGTCGATGACCACGTCGGCAACGAGCCCGCCGGTTTGTTGGTCACTGGCGACGTTGTGGAGTGCGGGACTTGCCTTCAGACGCTCGAGCAAAAGCGGCGCCGCAAGCGTGAGCTCCGCCGGATTGGCATCGACCAGGATGTATTGGTACTGGGTGCGGCTCGCTCGGGTGCCGATCTGGATCTCCGGCGCCGGCTGGAGATAGACCGAAAGTCCCTTGACCTGCGCCAAGGCGGTGCGGAGCCGGCTGGTGATCTCGTCAGCGGTATCTACCCGGTCGCCGCGCCGCTTGAGGACGATGGTCATCCGGCCGGTGTTGGGCGTCGAGTTCACGACCCCGACGCCCACGAAAGAATCGACGCCGGTGACGCTGGGGTCGTTCAGGGCAATCTCGGCCGCCTTTGCCTGCAGGGCCGCCATCTTGCTGAACGGAATTTCCGGCCCGGCATCGGTGGTGGCGACGATCACGCCGGTATCCTGCGCCGGCAAGAAGCCTTTCGGGATCATCGCATAGAGAACGACGGTCAGAACCAAAGTCGCGATGGCGACCGCAAGGGTCACGGTCTCGTGGCGCATCACCCAGGCGAGGGTGCGCTCATAAAACCGCAGCGCCGCCAGGAACGCCCGCTCGGGTCCGGCGAGCCAAGCGCTTGCGGTCGCCTCCGCTTCGGGCGTCAGCAGGCGGGCGCACATCATCGGCGTGAGGGTCAGAGAGACGATCGCCGACACCACGACGGCGGCGGACAACGTCAGCGAGAATTCTCGGAACAGCCGGCCGACGATGCCGCGCATGAACAAGAACGGTATGAAGACCGCGATCATCGACACGGTGAGAGAGACGATCGTGAACCCGATCTGGCGCGCGCCCTTGTAGGCCGCCTGGAGCGGGGTCTCGCCGTCCTCAATGTGGCGCACGATGTTCTCGATCATGACGATGGCATCGTCGACCAGGAACCCGGTTGCGACAGTCAGCGCCATCAGAGAGAGATTATCGAGGCTGAACCTTGCAAGATGCATGACGCCGAAGGTGCCGACGATCGACAACGGCATGGCGATGCTAGGGATCACTGTGGCCCAGAACCGCCGAAGGAAAAGGAAAATGACAAGAACGACGAGCGCGATGGTCAGTAACAGGGTAAACTCGACCTCGGCGACGCTCGCCCGGATCATTTCGGTCCGGTCGGACAGGATGGAGAGCCGGACGTCGGGCGGCAGCGCCGCGCGCAACCTCGGAAGCAGTTCGCGAACACGGTCGACCGTCTGGATGATGTTCGCCCCCGGCTGGCGTTGAATGTCGAGGAGGACCGCCGGGCGTCCGTTGAACCAGGCTCCAACCTTCGAGTTCTCGGCACCCTGGACGGCCGTCCCAACGTCCCGGACCCGTACCGGGGCCCCATCGCGGTAGGCCAAGATCACACTGGCATAGGCCTCGGGCGCCAGGATCTGGTCGTTCGCTCCAATCATGAACGCCTGACGCGGTCCGTCGAAACTGCCCTTCGGCTGGGCGACGTTGGCCCGAGCTAAGGCCGCGCGCACCTCTTCCAGGCTGAGCTGGTAGGCCGCGAGCTGGACCGGGTTGACCTGGATACGGATGGCCGGCTTCTGGCCGCCCTGCAGAGTCACGGCGCCGACGCCGCTCACCTCGCTGAGCTTCTGCGCCAGCACGGTGTCCGCGACGTCGTTCACCTTGGTAATCGGCAGGGAATCCGAGGTGAGCGCAAGTATGAGGATCGGCTGATCGGCCGGGTTTACCTTCTTGTAGATGGGCGGGTAGGGCAGATTGGGGGACAGCGAAGCCGCTGCGGCGTTGATGGAGGCCTGCACGTCCTGGCCGACCGAATCGATGTCCCGCTCAAGGCTGAACTGCATCGTGATGACGCTGATCCCGAACGAACTCGTCGAGGTCATCAGCGTGAGCCCGGCTATTTGCCCAAGCTGTTGCTCCAGTGGCGTTGTGACGAGCGCAGCCATTGTGTCCGGCCCGGCTCCCGGCAACTGCGTCGAGACCTGGATCGTCGGAAAATCGACCTCGGGCAGCGACGAGACCGGGAGGAGACGAAAGCCAAGCCAGCCGACGAGGAGGACGGCGATGCTCAGAAGCGATGTCGCTATAGGTCGGGCGATGAATGGTGCTGAAACACTCATCTCCGGTTTCTATGCCGGTTGCCGAACTCATCCGGCTTCTCGGCATCGTCCGACTTTTCGGTGCTCGAAGGGACCGCCGGAGCGGCCTTCGTGGACTCGCCGAGACCAGTGCGGATCGGGGCCTCTAACTTCGCCTCACCGGTCTCCTCGGTTGGAATAACGGTCGCCCCAGGCCGGAGCTGCTCCTGACTGTTAACGACGACCTTCTCGCCCACCTCCAATCCGGATTCCACGATGGCGATCGGGCCTTCTACTTGTCCGACGCGGATCGGGCGAAGTTCAGCCTTGTCGTCCGGACCGACGACGTAGGCGAAAGTCCCGCCGTCATTACGCTGCACCGCGGTGGTCGGGATGACCGTGCCATCTCTCATTGTGTCGAGCTGGACCCGGACGTTGACGAATTGACCGGGCCACAGCCGGCGATTTGGGTTGGTGAAGGTCGCTTTTAGCCTGATCGTTCCGGTCTGCGCATCGATGCGGTTATCGACGACCGCGAGTTCGCCCTCTTCGAGAACCGTTTTCCCGTCGGAGGCGATGGCTGTCACCCGGACCTTGGTCTTGGCGAGGGCATCATTAATCGCGGTGAGGTGCTGCTGAGGCAGTGAAAACGCCACGGAAATCGGTTGAAGCTGCGCTATCACCACGATACCGGTCGCATCCACGGCGCGGACCATATTGCCCTCGTCGACCAGCCGGACGCCGACGCGGCCCGTGATCGGGGCCTTGATCGTCGTGTAGGCGAGCTCAAGAGCGGCCGAGTCGACATTGGCCTGATCGGTTTGCAGGGACGCTTCCAATTGCCGGACCAGTGCCTTTTGCGTATCGACGCTTTGCTGCGTGGCATATTCGCCGAGCTTTACGTACCGTCCCAAATCGAGCTTGACGTTGGCGATATGCGCCTCGTCCTTGGCCATCACCCCTTGCGCTTGGCTCAGTCGTGCCTGATAGGGACGCGGATCGATTTGCGCCAGCGCGTCACCGGCCTTGACTTCTTGTCCTTCCGTGAAGATTACCTTGTCCAGCTGGCCCTCGACCCGGGCACGGACGGTGACAGTATTATAGGCCTGAACGGTCCCGATGCCGTCCACGTGAATGGGAACGTCCTGACGGCCCACAGATGCCGTGGTCACCGCGACGGGGCCACCCAGCCGGTGCCGCCCTCGTCGACCGCCACCTCCGCCGCGACCTGATCCGGAGCCACGCGCTTCTTCGGAAGCCGTCATCGATGCCCCCGACTGGTGATCGAAATACCACCAACCGGCCGCGCCGATAAATAGAAGGACAAGTGCTACCCAAATCCATTTTGCCATGGGAGAATGGTCGTCCTAGCTCGCGCCGCCGGTTACGACGGCCTCTCCGTCTTGCAACCCCTGCTGCGCAGCAAGCACCTCGTCGCCTTCCGCCACCCCGCTCACGATCTCGACTTCGGGACCGTCGCTGAATCCGACTTTCACCGGCACCTTTTTGGCCTTGGCATTGACCGCGGTGAACACGAACGTGTTGGTTTTTTCCCTCACCAGGACGGATGCCGGCAGCAGCAGCACGTCGTTCCTCTGCTGAATGTCGATCCGCGCGCTCATCAGCATCCCTGGCCGGAGTTCCAGGCTGGAATTGGGCATCTGAACTTCGGTCAACATGGTTTTCGTGTGTCTGTCCAACGAGTGATAATAACGGGTTACGGTGCCCTCGAAGCGCTTGCCCGGCAGGTTGTCGGTCGTCATTACCACAGTTTGCCCGATGCTGATGTGCGGCACTTCGGTCTCGGGAACCGGGATTTGGATGCGGAGCGTCGCAAAATCGGAGAGGTTCACGATCGCCGCCGCCTGCGGCGTGTCGGCGGCGTTCGGAGATGGGATGAACGCACCCGGATCGACGTATCGCTTCGTCACGATGCCGTCGAATGGCGCGGTGATACGCGCGTAATTCAGCATCGTCTCGGTGTTCTTGACGTTCGCCTTGGCGACATTGAGCTTCGCACGGGCCACCGCAAGATTCTTGTCGGCATCATCGGCGGCCGGGCCCGCCTTCGGCGAGGTGCCTTCCAGCTGCTTGAGATTGGCCGTCGCGAGCTCAAGCTCGGCCTCGTGTTTGACCTTCTCGACCTGCAACTCCGGAACGTCGATGTTCGCGATCAAGTCGCCTTTCTTGACCGCATCTCCTTTGTCGACGGTAAGCGTATCCAGATATCCGGCGACCTTGGCGAACAGGATCACTTGATACAGTGGATGGACCTCGGCCGGGAGCGTCAGGAACCGATGCGCCACTCCCCTGTGGGGTTGGACGATCTTCACCGAACGCGGGGCCGGCGCGGTGTTCGCGGCGGCAGGCTCCGAGATCACCCGGTCGCAAGCGGACAAGAACGTGGACATGCAAAGCAGAGCCGCAAGCGGCACGGGGGACAACGTTTTCATATGACTTCACCTTGGCTCGAGACAGCTGGTTCGTAGTGCGTGCTGTGATCGTCGAGGGGATGAAGCGATCCGGTCCGACGATGAGCCCGCTTTTGTAAAAGGGCGAAAATAAAGGGCAGCACGACCAGGGTCGCGAGAGTAGCGAAGACGAGCCCGCCGACCACCGCCCGGCCGAGCGGCGCCATTTGGCCGCCCCCTTCGCCCAGGCCCAGCGCCATCGGCGTCATGCCGACGATCATGGCCCCGCTCGTCATCAGGATCGGACGCAGCCGGCTCCTTGCGCCTTCGATTGCGGCTTCGGCCGCGCTCGCGCCCGCGCGGCGCGCGGTCTCGGCAAAAGTCACAAGCAGAATGGCGTTCGCCTCGCCGATGCCAATCGCCATAATGGCGCCGATGAACGACTGGATATTGAGCGTGCTCCCCGTCAGCCAGAGCGCCAGGAACACCCCGGCCAGCACCGCGGGAACCGTCGACACCGTGATCAACGCAAGCTTCAGCGACTGGAAATAGGCGGTCAGCAGCAGGAAGATCGCAACCACGGCCAGCGCCATGCCGCGCCCCAGCCCCTGCATCATTTCCTGCATCGGCACGACCTCGCCGCGCACGGCCACCGAGACCCTTGGCGGGGGCGGGCCGAGATCGACCAGCGCGTTCGAGACCAGCCGCGAGGCCGAGCCGAGATCGACCGACCCGAGATTGGCCCTGACCGTGATCAGTCGTTGCATGTTGTAGCGGTCGTATTCGGACATCGCGGTGCCCTCGCTGATCTGGGCGACGTTGCGCAACAGAACGTCCTTCTGGTCCTTGTCCTGCTTCTCCAGCTTCGGGGCCCTATTATCCTTGTCCGCTATAACCATTTCCTTTTGTCTGTGCTCGAGAACCGACAGGTTTCCGACGTCGTCGAGCGAGGTCATCAGCTGCTGCGGGATCTGCACCTGCACCTGGTAGGCGACGCCGCTGTTGGGATCGGCCCAGTAGTTGGGGACGACAAAACGGCTGGACCACGTCGCTGGGATCAGGGCGCGGGACACTTGTTGCATATCCAAGCCCAGGATCCCGGCGCGTTCGCGATCCACGGCCACGTCGACCGTCGGGTAGTCCAGCGACTGACCGAACTGAACGTCGCGCAGGCCGGCGATTGCGCCGAGCCTGTCCTTCACCTTCTCGGCAAAGGCGCGGATGTCGCCAAGATCCGAGCCGGCGACCGCGACTTCGATCGGCGTCGAAGCCCCCAGGCTCATGACGCGGCTTACGATGTCGCCGGGCTCGAACGAAAAGCTCGCCGTGGGGATCTCGGCGGCAAAATCCTTGCGCAGACGCTCCTCCAAATCCCGCATGCGCACGCCGGTGCCTTTTTTCAGCTGGACCTGCAGGACCCCCTCTTCGGGTCCGCCGTTCCACAGATGCACGAAATTGATGGGGAAGTTCGATCCGTGGACGCCGAGCAAGCCGAGGGAGATACGGACGTTGTCCGCTCCGGCGTCTCTTTTGATAATGTCCAAGGCGTGGAGGGCGACCTTTTCGGTGCCGTCGATATCGGTGCCGGCTGGTGCGCGCAGCCGTACCTGCATCTGTCCTGCGTCGACACGCGGAAAGATTTCGGTGCCGAGACGGCTGCCGATCAGGACAATCACGCCGACAGACACGACCAGGTAACCCGCCATCAGCAACCTGGCCGGTGCCAGCGTATCCAGGCGTCGTGCGTAGGCTTCCCGAAGACCTGCGAAGCGCTCCTTGCCGGGAGTCGGGTTCTCATGACCGCGCAGAAGCCAGACCGACATGATCGGGACCAGCGTGCTCGACAACAAGTACGAGCCGATCATGGCGAAGCCGACGGCCAGCGCAAGCGGCGTGAACATCGCGCGGGCGGCCCCGACCATGAAGAGCGCGGGGGTGAACATCGCCACGATGCAGAGCATCGCCAGAAGGCGCGGCCCCACCGTTTCCACGGTGGCGTCATAGGCCGCCTGAGCCAGCCCTTTCCCGCGTGAGAGATGCACGTGGATGTTCTCCAGGCAGACGGTGGCCTCGTCGACAAGGATGCCGACCGCCAGGGCCAATCCACCGAGCGTCATGATGTTAACGGTCTGGCCGGTGAGCCAGAGTGCGAGGATGCCAGCCATCAGCGAAAGCGGGATATTCACCACCACAATCAAGGCGCTCCGCGCGTCGCGCAGGAACAACAGGATCATCAAGCCGGTCAGGGCCGCGCCCAGGACACCTTCCAGCGTCAGGGCGGAGAGCGCATGGCTGACATAGGGGGACTGGTCGAATTCGTAGCTGACCTTCACGTCACTGGGAAGCACGGTCTGGAATTTGGGAATGTTCCGCTTGACCTCGTCGACGACAGATAGCGTGGAGGCGTCGGCACGTTTCGTGACCGGGATGTAGACCGTGCGTCGTCCATCGACGAGCGCATAGCTCGTCACGATGTCGGCCCCATCCTGCACGTCCGCCACATCGCGCACGAATACCGTCGGCAACGCGCCCGAATGAATCGGCACCGCGTTGAGGTCCTTGACATTCGCCGCGACGGAGTTGAGTGGAACCATCGGGTACTTGCCGGCCAGCATCATGTTGCCGGATGGGCTCACCAGATTGGCTTTGGTGATAGCGTCTACGATGTCGTCGGGGGACATCCGATAGGATTTGAGCCGTTCGGGCTTCAGCGCGACGACGATGGTCCTGGCGGCGCCGCCGAAGGGCGGCGGAGCGGAAACCCCCGGCAAGGTCGCAAACAGCGGCCGAACCAGGTTCAGCGCTGCGTCCTGGATTTCATTGACAGACCTCGTCTCGCTGGAAAAGACCAGGTTGCCAACAGGAACGCTACCCGCGTCGAAGCGCGTGATGAAGGGCGGCAAGGTACCGAAGGGCATGAAGGCCTTGGCGGCGTTCACGTAAGCCACCGTCTCCGCCATCGCCTGCGACATATCCGTCCCGGGATGAAACTGGAGTTTGATAATCGCGGCGCCCTGGATGGACTTCGACTCGACGTGCTCGATGCCCGCCATGTAGAGGAAATGGTATTCGTAATAATATGTCAGATAGCCTTCCATCTGCGCCGGATCCATGCCGCCGAAAGGTTGAGCGACATAGATCGTCGGAACGTTCAGGGTCGGAAATACGTCCTTCGGCATCTGCTGCCAGGCCAGCAGCGACAGCAACGCCACCGCCACCACCGTAACAACGATGGTGAATGGTCTGATCAGGGCGAAAGTTACGAGATTCATCGATACACCATTGGCGAAAGGATTTTGTTCAAGCGGATTTCGGAGCTATGCCGGCGCCTACCTGGGGATAGAGCGACGCCGCACGGCGATGGGCTCGGCCTTGGACAAGAGCAAAAACAAACGGCAGTACAATAAGGGTTGCGAGCGTTGCGAAGGCGAGCCCGCCAATCACGGCGCGTCCCAGCGGCGCCATCTCCCCGCTGCCCTCACCCCAGCCGAAAGCGATGGGCATCATACCGGCGATCATCGCGATGCTCGTCATCAGGATCGGTCGCAGCCGGCTGCGGGCGCCCTCCAGCGCCGCCTCCGAGGCGGTCGCGCCGGATCGGCGTGATTTCTCGGCGAAGGTTACCAGCAGGATGGCATTCGCCTCGCCAACGCCGATCGCCATGATCGCGCCGATGAATGATTGGACGTTCAGCGTCGTGCCGGTCAATCCTAATGCGATAGCCACTCCGGCGAGAACCGCTGGAACGGTCGACACGGTAATCAGCGCGAGTCTGATCGACTGGAAATAGGCAGTAAGCAAAAGGAAGATCGCGATAACCGCCAGCGCCATGCCGCGCCCCAATGCCTCCAGCATCTCCCCCATCGGCGCCACCGCGCCGCGGACGGTCACGGATACCTTGGCCGGAGGCGGGCCGAGATCCGCCAGGGCGTTCGACACCAGTCGGGAGGCTGAGCCGATGTCCTCGCCAGGGGCAAGGCCGGCCTGAACCAGGATAAAACGCTGGCCGTTGTAGCGGTCATATTCCCGGGGCGCGGTCCCTTCGCTGATCCGCGCGACGTTGCGCAACAGGACCGACTCCTCGCTCTGTTCCTTGACAGTGAGATTGCCGAGTTCGTCGAGCGAGTTCACCAAGTGCTGCGGGATCTGAACCTGCACCTGATAGGTGATGCCGGTTTTCGGGTCGGCCCAGTAGTTGGGAACGGCAAACCGGCTGGAGGATGTCGCCGGCACCAGCGCGCGCGAGGCTTCACTCATGTCGACGCCCAGGATTCCGGCCCGTTCCCGGTCGACCGCAACGTTCACGGTCGGGTAGTCGAGCGGCGCGCTGAACCGGACGTCGCGCAGCCGTGGAATTTGCGCCAGCCGCGCCCTGACCAACTCCGCGAAGGCGCGGTTGCTGGCAAGGACCGGCCCACCGACCGAGACCTCGATGGGCGCGGAAGCGCCCAGGCTCATCACCCGGCTGACCAGATCGGCGGGCTCGAACGAGAAACTGGCTTCCGGCACCTGGGACGCAAAATCCCTGCGGAGGCGCTCTTCCAGCTCTCCGGTCACCGTCGTGCCCGGCTTCAATTGTACCTGGAGGACGGCGTCTTCCGTGCCGCCGTTCCACATATACAGCAGGTTGATCGGATAGGCAGAACCATGGACGCCGACGAGTCCGAGTGAGATCCGGACGTTTTCGGGTCCGACGTCG
>Ga0209217_1000206_pt1 | contig 14411 bp, 7 predicted proteins | sample JacPinW_OM3H0_M2_FD_187957 | JGI IMG/M metagenome (GOLD analysis project Ga0209217, IMG submission 187957) | Forest soil microbial communities from Algoma, Ontario, Canada - Jack Pine, Ontario site 1_JW_OM3H0_M2 (SPAdes) (version 2) | ecosystem: Environmental > Terrestrial > Soil > Boreal...
GGAAGGCGGTGTGAGTGCCAATCGAGGCGTGGCATGCGCCAGGACCGCGAGTCACGAGTAGTACGCCGGGCTTGCCGGTCAGCTTGCCATAAGCCTCGGCCATAAAGGCCGCGCCCCCCTCCTGACGGCAGGTAACGAGGTGGATGTGGGGCGCGTCGAACAGCGCATCGAGCACTTCGAGATAGCTCTCTCCGGCGACGCTGAACGCCATCTCGACGCCATGGGCGCGGAGTGCGGCAACGACCAGCTGGCCGCCGCTGAGAAGAGCCTGGTTCGTCGTCATCACTGCGCCTCAATCAATTGTTACGGTAGCCATTTGAGACGATGCCGGCGAAGGACGAAAGGGTGTTCCTGGACGCCGGGATATCTGCGGACGGCAAAGCCTATAATCGGCTAGTCGGGCCGGTATCGGAGACGGGCTCGCGAATTGTTGCTAAGCTTGCAACTCCGACTGGACGGGAGCGAATTGCTCCGGCACTCAGGGTGGGCGGCAGGTTTCGAGGGACATGGACGACCAGCACAGTGAAATTCGCCTTCGCGCGCGGCCCGTGACTGTCGATGACGACGTCGCCTGCCCCGAATACAAGGGACCCGCCATTCCACATCAAGAGGTGGTTTCCCGGCCCGCCCGCGGGCGGCTCTTGAGGCGAATTCTCTGGCTTGTATTGGTTCTGATGATCGTCGCGCCGGCCGTATGGTATTTTCCGCGCCCCGATACGCAGCCGAAAGAAACCGGGCGCGGGCGCTTTGGCGGCCCGGTACCAGTCGGGGTGGTTCCGGTGCAGAAGGGCGACATGCCCGTCAGCTTGAGCCAGCTCGGCACCGTCACTCCGCTCGCGATGGTCACGGTAAAGACGCAGATCAATGGGTATCTAACCGAGGTCGCGTTTCGTGAGGGCCAGATGGTCAAGAAGGGCGATTTCCTTGCCCAGATCGATCCACGGCCCTATCAGGTAGCGCTCGAGCAGGCCGAGGCGACGCTTGCCAAGGACCAGGCGCTGCTGAAAAACGTCCGGCTCGACCTCGAACGATACAACACGCTGGTGGCGCAGAACTCGATCGCCAGGCAAACCCGCGACACGCAAGTGTCTCTCGTCGCTCAAAACCAAGCGACGGTCAAATCGGATCAGGCGCAGATCGATGTGCAGAAGCTCAACCTTACCTATTGCCGCATTGTCTCGCCGGTCACCGGCCGGGTCGGACTGCGCCAGGTCGACCCGGGCAATTACGTGCAGACCAGCGATCCGAACGGCATCGTCGTGGTCACCCAATTGCAGCCGATATCGGTCATTTTCACTGTGGCGGAAGACAATTTGCCCGCGGTGATGAAGCGCGTGCGCGCCGGGGCGAGCTTGCCGGTCAGCGCGTTCGACCGCACCGGAACGACCGAGCTCGGCACGGGCACGCTGGAAACTGTCGACAATCAGATCGATACGACCACCGGCACCGTCAAGCTCCGCGCGGTGTTCGATAATCGCGAGGAGGTCTTGTTCCCTAACCAGTTCGTCAATGTCCGGCTCCTCGTCAACACGATGCAGGACACGGATATCGTGCCGGTCTCGGCGATCCAGCGAGGCGCGCCCGGGACGTTCGTCTACGTGGTCAGTCCGGAGAATACGGTGACGGTGGCGAAGGTGAAGCTCGGTCCGAGCGATGGCCAGCGCATCGCGATCCTGTCCGGGCTGCAGGCCGGTGAAAGCGTCGTCGTCGACGGCGCCGACAGGCTGCGCGATGGCGCCAAGGTCACCTTGGCGCCAATCAAGCCCGACGGTGCCGCGCCGGGCGACCAACGCCCGCGGCAGGGCGATTCGGGAGCAGCGGCGGCTCAACAACCGGCTCCGCCGCGCTGAGTCAGTGAAAGGATGATCGCGCAGCTGCAGTGACGGAAATATTGGCCCTCACCCTCCCAGCCCTGCGGGCTGGGCCCCTCCCTCTCCCGCAGTGCACTGCGGGAGAGGTTTCACTTTTCGGACAGGTTGTGGTCCCTCGCCCGCACTGCCGAGCGCCAGCGAGGCGGGTGAGGGTGCGGCTTAGGTACGCTCAATGAGCCCGTCGCGCCCTTTCATTCTGCGCCCGGTCGCCACGACATTGCTGATGGCGGCAATCATGCTGGTGGGCATGTTTGCCTACCGCTTCCTGCCGCTTTCGGCGCTTCCCGAGGTCGATTACCCGACGATCCAGGTGCAGACGTTCTACCCGGGCGCCAGCCCCGATGTGATGACCTCGTCCATCACTGCACCGCTCGAAGTCCAGTTCGGCCAGATGCCTGGGCTCAACCAGATGTCCTCGACGAGTTCGGCCGGCGCTTCGGTGATCACCCTCCAGTTCAGTCTTGCTCTCAGTCTCGACGTGGCGGAGCAGGAGGTCCAGGCGGCGATCAACGCGGCCGGCAACTTGTTGCCGTCGGATCTGCCGGCGCCGCCGATCTACGCCAAGGTCAATCCTGCGGACGCGCCGATCGTGACCTTGGCATTGACCTCGGAAACGATCTCGCCGACCCAGGTCCAGGACTTCGCCGACACGCGCCTTGCACAGAAAATCTCCCAACTGCCGGGGGTCGGCTTGGTCAGCGTCAGCGGCGGTCAGCGTCCGGCGGTGCGCATCCAGGCAAATTACCGTCAGCTCGCCGCCTATGGCCTCAATATCGACGATCTGCGCACGACGCTGGCTACCGCCAACGTCAATACGCCCAAGGGCAACTTCGATGGACCGAGCCAAGCCCACACGATCAACGCCAATGATCAGATCCGGAAAGCCGCCGACTACAACGATCTGGTGGTAGCCTACCGCAACGGCGCGCCGGTGAAGCTGTCGGATGTCGCGCACGCCACCGAAGGGCCCGAGAACACCAAGCTCGCCGCTTGGATCAACACAGACCGGGCGATCATCCTCAATATCCAGCGGCAGCCCGGCGCCAACGTCATCGAGGTGGTCGATCGGATCCAGGCGCTGTTGCCGCAGCTCAGGGCGGCGCTTCCTGCCGGAATCGATGTCGAAGTGCTGACCGATCGCACCACGACGATCCGCGCGTCGGTTGCCGATGTCGAGTTCGAGCTCGGCCTCGCCGTGGTCCTCGTCGTCATCGTGATCTTTGTGTTTTTGCGCAGCCCGTCGGCGACCCTGATCCCGAGCCTCTCGGTGCCGCTCTCGCTGGTCGGCACGCTCGCCGTGATGTATTTGGCGGGGTTCAGCCTCAACAACCTCTCGCTGATGGCGCTGACGATCGCCACAGGCTTCGTCGTCGACGACGCGATCGTCATGATCGAAAACATCTCGCGCTACATCGAGGCGGGCGATCCGCCGCTGCAGGCTGCTCTGACAGGGTCCGCGCAGATCGGCTTTACGATCATCTCCCTGACGGTATCGCTGATCGCCGTGTTGATCCCCCTGCTCTTCATGCCCGATGTGGTCGGCCGGCTGTTTCGCGAGTTTGCCATTACCCTCGCGGTCACGATCGTGATCTCCGCTGTCGTCGCCTTGACGCTCGTCCCGATGATGTGCGCCAAGATTCTGCGTTATCGGCGTCCATCGGAAATTTCGCTCGTGGCGCGCAAGGGCCGGCAGTGGTTCGACGGGCTGATCGCCCAGTACGGCAGGCTGCTGACCTGGGTGCTCGACCACCAGCCGCTCACCCTGCTGGTGGCGGTCGGAACGCTTGGCCTGACCGTGTTTCTCTACATCGTGATCCCGAAGGGGTTTTTCCCGGTGCAGGACACGGGCCTCATCCAAGGGATCTCCGAAGCTGCGCCATCGGTCTCCTTTGAAGCGATGGCACGACGTCAGCAGGCGCTCGCGGCCGTCATCCTGAAGGACCCCGATGTCGTCAGCCTGTCTTCCTTCATCGGGGTCGATGGCACCAACCCGACCCTAAACACCGGTCGGTTCCTCATCAACCTCAAACCGCCCGATCAGCGCCGAGTCTCGGCCAGCGATGTCATTCGGCGATTGGAACGAGAAACCCGAGAGGTTGCCGGCATCGCGCTTTACATGCAGCCGGTCCAGGATCTGACGATCGACGCAGCGGTCAGCCGTTCGCAGTACAATTTCGTGCTCGAGGACGCCAACCCCGGCGAATTCGCGGTATGGGTCCCGAAACTGCTCGAGCGTCTCCAGCAGCTTCCGCATATCGAAGGGGTTACGAGCAATTACGCGGAAAACGGGCTGTCCGCCTATATCCTGATCGACCGCCCGACCGCCGCGCGTTTCGGGATCACCCCCGCCACCGTCGACAATGCGCTCTATGATTCGTTCGGGCAGCGCATCGTCTCGACCATCTTCACCCAGTCGAACCAATACCGGGTGATCCTCGAGGCCGATCCGGCACTGCAGCAATCGCTGAGCTCGTTGGGCTCGCTTTATTTGCCGTCGTCGACCGCTGCGAACGGCCAAGTGCCGCTCTCCGCGATCGCTCGGGTCGAGGAACAAACCGCACCGCTCCAGATCAATCACCTCGGGCAATTTCCGTCGACCACCGTGTCGTTCAACCTCGCGCCGGGGGCCTCGCTCGGCGAGGCGGTCGATGCGATCAAAGAGGCCGAGCGGGAAATCGGAATGCCGGCGAGCATGATCACCGCGTTCCAGGGTGCGGCGCTGGCATTTCAGGGCGCACTCGGGAACGAGCTCGTGCTGATCATCGCGGCGATCATCACGATGTACATTGTACTGGGTGTCCTCTACGAAAGCTTCATCCACCCGATCACAATCCTTTCGACACTGCCTTCCGCTGGTGTCGGAGCGCTCCTGGCATTGATGATCGACGGCAGCGATCTCAGCGTCATCGCGATCATCGGCATCATCTTGTTGATCGGCATCGTCAAGAAGAATGCGATCATGATAGTCGACTTCGCGCTCGATGCCGAGCGCAGCGAGGGCAAGACGCCGCGCGAGGCGATCTATCAGGCGTGCCTGTTGCGCTTCCGGCCGATTTTGATGACGACTATGGCGGCGCTCTTTGCCGCGCTGCCTTTGATGCTCGGAAGCGGGACCGGCTCGGAGCTGCGCCATCCGTTAGGGGTGACGATCGTCGGCGGCTTGATCTTCAGCCAATTGCTGACGCTGTTCACGACGCCGGTTATTTATCTCAGCTTCGACCGGCTTGGTCAGCTGCTGCGCCGTAACGCTGGTCCCGGCGCGGCAAGGCCGGAGGGTGCCGGCCCATGAGCCCTTCGGCGCTGTTCATCCAGCGGCCGGTGGCGACCACCTTGTTGACCCTCGGTGTCGCCCTCGCCGGATTTTTTGCCTTCTTAAAACTGCCGGTGGCGCCGCTGCCGCAGGTCGATTTTCCGACCATCTCGGTATTTGCAACAATGCCGGGGGCGAGCCCCGACACGATGGCGACGACCGTAGCGACCCCACTGGAGCGCCATCTCGGCGTTATTGCGGACGTTACCGAGATGACGTCGCAGAGTACCGTCGGACAGACCCGGATCACCCTCCAATTCGGTTTGAACCGGAATATCGACGGAGCCGCGCGTGACGTTCAGGCGGCGATAAACGCTGCGCGCGCGGACCTTCCGACCAGCCTGCGCACCAACCCGACCTATCGCAAGGTCAATCCCGCCGATGCGCCGATCGCGATCCTGGCGATGACCTCGAACACGCTTACGCGGGGCCAGATCTACGACGCCGCCTCGACAATCGTGCAACAGGCGCTTTCCCAGATCGACGGAGTCGGGCAGGTGGCGATTGGCGGGAGCTCGCTGCCGGCGGTGCGCGTCGAGCTCAACCCACTGACGTTGTTCAAATACGGCATCGGCCTCGAGGACGTGCGCGCGGCACTCGCCTCAGCCAACGCGCACAGTCCCAAGGGGATAATCGAAGACGGCGACCAGCGATTCCAGATCTACACCAACGACCAATCGAACCGCGCCGCAGATTACCGTCCGCTTGTGATCGCTTACCGCGATGGCTCTCCAGTGCGCCTGATCGACGTCGCGGAAGTTAGAGACTCGGTAGAAAATGTGCGCAATCAGGGGCTCGCCAACGGCAAGCCCGGAGTTCTGGTGTTTGTCTACAAGCAGCCGGGCGCCAACATCATCGAGACGGTGGACCGCGTCAAAGCGATCCTCCCCCAACTCGAAGCCTCGGTCCCACGCGCCGTCAATGTCGAGCTGACCTTGGACCGGACGGTCACGATTCGGGCCTCGCTGCATGACGTCGAGCGCACCTTGATGATCGCAATCTGCCTCGTCATCCTTGTCGTGTTTGCCTTCCTCCGCAATGCACGCGCCGCCCTGATCCCGAGTGTGGCAGTGCCGGTCTCGCTGATCGGCACGTTCGGCGTGATGTATTTGCTGGGCTACAGCCTCAATAACCTTTCGCTGATGGCGTTGACGATCTCGACCGGCTTTGTCGTCGACGACGCGATCGTCGTACTGGAGAATGTCACCCGGCACATCGAAGCCGGCAAGACCCGAATGCAGGCGGCGCTCCAGGGAGCCGGCGAGGTTGGCTTCACCGTGCTGTCGATGAGCCTTTCGCTGATCGCCGTCTTTGTGCCAATTCTGCTGATGGGCGGTATCGTCGGACGCTATTTCCGCGAATTCGCGATGACGTTGTCGGTCGCGATCCTGATTTCGCTGGCGATCTCGCTGACGACGACACCGATGATGTGCGCCTATTTGCTCCGTAAGCCTTATGACCAGAACGCTGGCGGCTTCTATCGTGCCAGCGAGCAGGTTTTCGTGGCTATCCTCCGGCTGTACGAGCGTAGCCTGCGCCACGCGCTGCGGTGGCCGTCGCTCGTCATGCTGAGCCTGTTGGCGACGCTGGGCCTCGGCATCTATCTCGTAACAATCATTCCAAAGGGCTTTTTCCCGAATCAGGACGTCGGACTAATGGCGGGCGGCATTCAGGCCGACCAGAGTATCTCGTTCCAGCTGATGGAAAAAAAGCTCGCCCAGTTCGTCGATATCATTCAGCGAGATCCGGCGGTCGAGAACGTCAACGCGTTTACCGGCGGCAGTCAGACCAATTCCGGTTTCATGTTCGTCGTGTTGAAGCCGCTGTCCGAGCGCCAGGTCTCGATGGAGAAAGTCATCAGCCGGCTACGACCCAAGCTCAACCAAGTCGCGGGTGCTCGACTCTTTTTACAGGGAGCCCAGGACATCAGGGTCGGCGGGCGCGCGAGCTTCTCCCAATACCAATACACCCTGCTGGCGGACGACACCGCCGAGCTCTATGAATGGGCACCCAAGCTCGAAACGGCATTGCAGAAGGTGCCGCTCTTGAGCGACGTCAATCTCGACCAACAGCAAAAGGGGCTGGAGGTCGATCTGGTCATCGACCGTTCTGCCGCCGCACGCCTCGGTCTTAGCGTCAGCCAAATCGACAATACGCTCTACGACGCGTTCGGCCAACGACAGGTGTCGGTGATCTATGCCCCGCAAAATCAATACCACGTCATCATGGAGGTCGCCCCGGAATTCTGGCAGAACCCGGACATCCTGAACCAGATCTACATCAGCACGAGCGGTGGTACGGTCGGCGGCACCAAATCTACTAACGCGCTTGCCGGGACGGTCCAGACCAAGGTGCGGGCGGCGACAAGCGCCAGCGCGGCGACTACCGCCGCGCAGATCGCCGGCGACGCGGCACGCAACCTCGCTAACAACGCGCTCGCCAACACCGGCCGCGCGGCGACTTCGACGGGTACCCCGGTCAGCACTTCGCGAGAGACGATGGTGCCGCTTTCCGGCGTTGCCCATTTCGCCCCGGGCAATGCGCCTCTTGCGGTTAATCACCAAAACCTCTTCGTCGCGTCGACGATCTCGTTCAATCTCGCGCCGAACGTCTCACTCAGCCAGGCCACGGCAGCGATCGAGGATGAGATGCGCAAGCTTGGCGTGCCAGCCTCGATCCGCGGCAGCTTTCAGGGGACGGCGAGGATGTTTCAGCAGTCGCTCGACAATGAGCCGGTTCTGATCGCCGCCGCGCTACTCGCCGTCTATATCGTGCTTGGGGTGCTCTATGAGAGCTTTATCCACCCGATCACGATCTTGTCGACCCTGCCATCGGCAGGGGTCGGCGCGGTCCTGGCACTGATCGTCACCGATACCGAGTTCAGCATCATGGCGATGATCGGTGTCATTCTGTTGATCGGGATCGTCAAAAAGAACGCGATCATGATGATAGATTTCGCCCTCGATGCTGAGCGCCGCGAGGGTTTGACATCGCGCGAGGCGATTTATCAAGCCTGCCTCAAACGTTTCCGGCCGATCATCATGACGACGATGGCGGCGATGTTCGGGGCGATGCCGCTGGCGTTCGGCTTTGGCGAGGGTGCCGAATTACGCCAGCCGCTCGGGATCTCGATCGTCGGCGGGCTGCTCGTCAGCCAGCTGCTGACCCTCTACACGACGCCGGTCATTTACCTCTATCTCGACCGCTTCCGGCTGTCGGCGCAACGCCGCTGGCGAATTCGCCACCCGCGGTTTGCTTCCGAGCGCCTTCTCGAACCTGGCGAGTGACCATGGCTGAGCGGTAGCGACGGCGACATTGGGGGGATGCAAGTAGTCGGCGTCAAAACCCTCTCCCGCATTGCGGGAGAAGGGGGACCCAGCCCACAGGGCTGGGTGGTTGAGGGCGTATCTTACTGGCACCGTCCTCCCTCACCCGGCTCGCTCTGCTCGCCACCCTCTCCCGCAATGCGGGAGAGGGGCGTAGCGTGGATGGGCGCTGTTGCCACCGCCGTGTTTCTTTCGGCCTGCACAGTCGGGCCCGATTACCGACGGCCCGATGCGCCCGTGCCGGCCCAGTACAAGGAAGCGGGGTGGAAGGTCGGCGAGCCGAGCGATGCGATCGACCGCGGCGCCTGGTGGTCGGTCTACAAGGATCCCGTGCTCGACGATCTGGAAAAGCAGATCGACATTTCCAATCAGAACCTCAAAGCCGCCGAAGCGGCGTTTCAGCAAGCGGAATGGATCGTCGCCCAGGCCCGCGCCGGCTTTTTCCCGACCTTTAATCTAAATGCGAGTGCGCAGCGTTCGCGAACCGGCGGTGGCTCCAGTAGCAGCACGGGCGCCGGCCGATCCGGGTTTACCAGCAGCTCGTTCAGCACCTCCGCGTCGGCGAGCTGGGTGCCGGACCTCTGGGGTAAGATCCGCCGTACTGTCGAAGGGGATGTGGCGAGCGCCCAGGCGAGCGCCAGCGATCTCGCCAGCGCGCGTCTTGCAGCACAGGGCACGCTGGCCAGCGTCTATCTGCAGCTCAGGGTCGCCGACGAGTTGAAGCGCCTGCTCGACGCCGCAGCCTCGTACTATGCCGAATCTCTGCGGATCACGCGCAACCAGTATCAGAGCGGCACTGCAGACCAGTCGGCCGTCTCTCAGGCTGAGGCGCAGCTCGAGAGCACGCAAGCGCAGGCGATTGCGGTCGGCGTGACGCGTGCCCAGCTCGAGCACGCTATCGCGGTCCTGATCGGCAAGCCGCCCGCGGAGTTTTCGATTCCCCCGACGGAAGCGGTGGTCGCGGTGCCGGTAATACCGGCCGAGATGCCGTCCGCGCTTTTGGAGCGCCGCCCCGATATTGCCGCCGCCGAGCGGCTGATGGCGTCGGCCAATGCACAAATCGGCGTTGCCGAGGCGGCGTTTTATCCGACGATCACCCTTTCGGCCGATTCTGGGACTTCGGCGTTGACGCTGAACCGTCTGTTGGCCACTTCGAGCCGCTTCTGGGCGTTTGGATCGACCCTTGTGGAAACCGTGTTCGATGCCGGCGCCCGCGCCGCTATCGTAGAAGAGGCGCGCGCCTTCTTCGACCAGACCATCGCGAATTACCGGCAGAGCGTGCTGACCGGGTTTCAGCAGGTCGAGGACCAGCTCGCGGCGCTGCGCATCCTCGCCCAGCAGGCCGAGGTGCAGGACAAGGCTGTGGCGGCAGCATTCGAGGCTGCGCGGATCCTCAATAACCAGTATCTGGCCGGCACTGTCGCGTATACGAGCGTCATCGTCGCCGATCAGACCGCGCTCACCAATGCCGTTACGGCCGTCAATATCCGGCAGAGCCGGCTCGTCGCGAGTGCCGCGCTGATCCAGGCGTTGGGCGGCGGATGGGACGCCGCTCAGCTGCCGAGCCGTGAGCGCATCGACGAGGACGCTCCGCTCAACTTCAGCCCGTTCCCGCCGGCGGCGGAGGTGCGAAGTCGCTGAGCGCCGCCGCCTCGGCCGGAAAATTCGAGGTCGACCGGGGAACCCGACGCGCGGGCGAGGGCGTCCTCTTGAAACATCGGTTGCACGGGCGCACGTCACGAGGGCAATGCCGTCGCCCCGCTTGGGATACCGTTGCCCAGTTTTAACCGCTACGGCGGTGCGGGTCGGTGTGGCGCTGCTAGGACTCCTCATCTCGGGGACGAACATGGCTCAGGAAAGCTCGCTGTCCGCGCCGCTCGTGCTGAAAGACGTCCAGAGCGGGTTCGCCGGAGAGACCGGGAGGGTCTGGACGATCTCACCGGACGGGGGTTACACGGTCGCCCGTCAGATCGGTCTGAAGGAACTCGAGCCGGACCAGCAAGGGCGGTTGACGCCGGAGCAATGGGCGCAGCTCAAAACCTTGTTGGACCGGATGGCAGTGATGGCGCTGCCGCGGCAGCTCGGCGGCGCGCCCCAGGTCAATGCACGCCGGATCACACTTTCCTACGGCGGAAAGCAATCGGTGCTGAATTTGCCGCCGGCCGGGGGCGATCGGGGCGCATCGCGCAGCGCTGCCGGCGATGATCCGACCCGTTTAATACTGGAGCTGGCTGACGATTTGAGAGCCATGACCGGCAACTAATGCGCCGGCTCGAAATTTCAGGTGTGAGCACGATCACACTTATACCCTATTCAGGGTGCTATATTAACCTTACCGGACGGAGACAAGCCGATGTCCGGGAGCAATCGTTACGGGAGATCGTCATGCTATCGTATGGCTGCGAGAGTAGGCATCGCCATTCCATTTTCTGCATCGTGCCGCCGCACGTGCTGCGGGAGATTGCCCGCCACGGCAACGCGGCTCAGCGAAATGCTGCCCTCGATACTCTTGCCCTCGACACTACCATGCGCACCCAGCGCATGGCCTTTCAGTTGCTTGCCACGAGCGCTCCTCGCTCGGTGCTGACAGCGGCCGCGCCGCAAGTCCATCGGACGATCTATACGGCCAAGAACACCCAGACCGAGCCGGGCACCCTGGTCCGCTCGGAAGGTCAGGGCGCTTCGGGCGACCAAGAGGTCGACGAGGCTTACGACGGCCTCGGCAGCACCTTCAATTTCTATCTGCAGAACTATCAGCGCAATTCGATCGATGATCACGGATTGCCGCTGATTGCCACGGTCCACTACGACAAGAAATTCGACAACGCCTTCTGGGACGGCCGCCAGATGGTATTCGGCGATGGTGACGGCATCATCTTCAACCGCTTCACGATTTCCTTAGATGTGATCGGGCATGAGTTGACCCACGGCGTCACTGGATCCGAAGCCAACCTCCTCTATTCCGGCCAATCGGGAGCGTTGAACGAATCGGTCTCCGATGTTTTCGGCTCACTCGTCAAACAATATGCGTTGAAGCAGACCGCCAGCGAAGCGGACTGGCTGATCGGTGCCGGGCTTCTGACCTTCAAGGACCAGGCTCTGCGCTCGATGAAGGCCCCCGGCACCGCCTACAACAACAACGTGCTCGGAAAGGATCCGCAGCCGGCCGACATGCAGCACTATCTCAATACCGCGCAGGACAATGGCGGGGTTCACATCAATTCCGGCATCCCCAATCACGCCTTCTACCTGGTCGCGACCGCACTGGGCGGTAACGCTTGGGTCAAGGCCGGGCAGATCTGGTACGACACGATCCGCGACAGGAACCTGAGGCGGACCGCGACGTTCGCCGCCTTTGCCGGGCGCACCGTGGCCAATGCCAAACGTCGCTACGGCACCACCAGCGCCGAGCAGCAAGCGGTCGCCGACGCCTGGAGCAAAGTCGGCGTAAAGCCTGCCTAAGCGGAGGGCGTCAGGCGGGGCACCTGTCGGGTGCTCCGCCGCCGTCCCGTTCCCAGCGCCCCCTCTGGGCTGAACCGATTGACACTTCGGCCCGACGCCGCAAACACTCTCCCAGCGTGTTAGCGAGGACGAGAGGCATCGTGCGGTGGAGCAGGGCGGGAGATTGGGCGTCGACATCGGGGGCACCTTCACCGATGTGGCACTCGAGGCGCGGGGCCGACGCTACAGCGCCAAGATCCTGACGACCCCGCAGGCGCCCGAGCGCGCCGTCCTCGATGCGATCCACGCAGTGATTCGCGAGGCGGCACTCGCCCCCGCCGATATGTCGATCATCATTCACGGCACGACTCTAGCTACCAACGCGATCATCGAACGCAAGGGCGCCAAGACCGCGCTCTTAACCACCGAGGGATTTCGCGACACGATCGAGATCCGCCACGAAAACCGGTTCGAGCAGTACGACGTGAATATCGACCTGCCGCCGCCGCTGGTGTCGCGCCGGCTGCGCTTTCCAGTGCGCGAGCGCATCGACGCCCGCGGCCGGGTCCTGATGCCGCTCGACGAGGCTGGGGTATCCTCGCTCGCCGACCGTCTCGCCGCTGAGGGTATCGAGTCCGTAGCGATCGGCTTCTTGCACAGCTTCACGAACCCGGCGCATGAGCGTCGAGCTGGAGAGCTCGTCGCCGAGCGGCTCCCTGCCGTGCCGGTCACTTTGTCGAGCGACGTGTCGCCGGAGATGCGCGAATATGAGCGTTTCTCGACCGCCTGCGCCAATGCCTATGTCCAGCCGCTGATCAGCCGCTATCTCGCCAATCTCCAGACCTTGCTGCGCCGCGAGGGGTTCGTTTGCCCGCTGTTCCTGATGCTGTCGGGCGGCGGGCTGACGGCTGTCGAGACGGCAATCCGCTTTCCGGTGCGGCTCGTCGAGTCGGGCCCCGCAGGCGGAGCCATCTTCGCCGGCGAGATCGCCCGGCAATGCGGGCTCGACAAGGTGCTGTCCTACGATATGGGTGGGACGACGGCGAAAATCTGCTTGATCGACGACCTCAAGCCGCAGACCAGTCGCGCCTTCGAGGTCGCGCGCATCTATCGCTTCAAGAAGGGAAGTGGGCTGCCCCTGCGCATTCCGGTCATTGAAATGGTCGAGATCGGCGCCGGCGGCGGGTCGATCGCCAGAGTCGATCGCCTGAAGCGGATCACCGTCGGGCCGGACAGCTCCGGGGCTGACCCCGGCCCTGCCTGCTATGGGCGCGGCGGCACCGCACCGACGGTGACCGATGCGGATCTTCTCCTCGGCCGCATCGATCCGACCGGCTTCTCGGGCGGACGCATGGCCCTTGACCGCGACGCGGCGGAGGCGGCGATGCGGCGCGAGATCGCCGAGCCGCTGGCTTTGGCGCTCGAGCTCGCGGCACTCGGGGTCAGCGAGATTGTCGACGAGAACATGGCCAATGCCGCACGGGTCCATGCGATCGAGAGCGGCAAGGACGCGCGCGGCCGCACCCTTATCGCATTTGGCGGTGCCGCACCGTTGCACGCTGCGCGGATGGCCGAAAAGCTCGGCCTCGAGCGTGTGCTGGTGCCGTCCTATGCCGGGGTCGGCTCGGCAGTCGGGTTTCTGCGCGCGCCGATCGCCTATGAAATCGTGCGCTCTTCACTGCAGCGCCTCGACCAGTTCGACGCCGCCACAGCCAACGCGCTCTTCGCCGCTATGCGCGGCGAGGCCGAGCCGATCGTCCGCCGGGGTGCGGGCGAGGCACCGCTGACCGAGACTCGCTCCGCCTTCATGCGCTATCGCGGCCAGGGCCACGAAATTGCAGTGCCATTATCGACCCGAATTTACCGTGACGATGACGCGGCCCTGCTCCGCGCCGCGTTCGAGGACGAGTACCGTCGTCTCTACAGCCGCGTCATCCCGGGGGTGGAGGTCGAGATCCTGAGCTGGGTATTGCTGCTTTCGGCCCCGGTCCCAGCGGAGACGACCGCGCCGCAGCCGGCTCCCGAGCCGCACACGCCGCAACCCGCACGCTCGCGCCCGGTCCTCGACCCCGAAACCGGCGAGTTCGTTGAGGTGGCGATCTACGAGCGCCGCGACGTCTTGCCCGGGGCCGCGATCCCCGGCCCGGCCGTCATCGTCGAGGACGAAACCTCGACCGTCGTCAGCCGCCTCTTCGACGCAAGGATCGACGCCTTCGGCTATATCGAACTCACCCGCCGGGGCGGCGCTTAGTAGAAGGGGAGGAATCGCCGTGTTTCCCAGCCTATCCGACGAGCAGCGTCGCTTTGTGCAGACCGTCCGCGACTTGGCCCAGAGCGAGTTCCGGCCGCGGGCGTTGCAATACATGGACGGCGCCTTCCCGTGGGAGAACATGCGCGCTCTGGCCGGGCTGGGTGTGCTCGGAATGGCCGTCCCGGAGGAATATGGCGGGCTTGGCCTCGGGG
>Ga0209217_1000207_pt1 | contig 14398 bp, 13 predicted proteins | sample JacPinW_OM3H0_M2_FD_187957 | JGI IMG/M metagenome (GOLD analysis project Ga0209217, IMG submission 187957) | Forest soil microbial communities from Algoma, Ontario, Canada - Jack Pine, Ontario site 1_JW_OM3H0_M2 (SPAdes) (version 2) | ecosystem: Environmental > Terrestrial > Soil > Boreal...
GCTGTGGGTCTCGGTGTTGCGGCGATGTGCCGGCGCGCGGGTGCCAAAGACGTGGTGGTGCTCGAGCGCGGAAACCTGGGGGCGGGCGCATCCGGTGGCGCCGCCGGGCTGCTCAACCCTGACATGCAAACCGAACGCCATCTGCCGATGGCCTTCGTTGATCTCTGCCGTCACAGCACCGACCTCTATCGCCACCTGGATGCCGAGTGGGAAGGCCCCTTCCGGATGCGTCCCACACTCCTACGCGCCGTCGGCGGCCGGCCTCGCGACATGCCCGCGCAGATCGGTCTCAATCCCCGCCGGGTGGTGGCGGCGCTGGCCCGGCATGCGGGGGCGGTGGCCACCGGGGTCGAGGTCACGGGTATGACCGTCGTGGGCGACCGCGTCACGGCTGTGCGGAGCTCGATCGGGGACTTCCACCCTGGCGCCCTGGTGTACGCCACCGGGGAAATCTCCCGGGAGTGGGTGAAATCGCCGGCGGCGCCTGTGAAGGGAACGATCGTGATCACGGAGCCCGCCGGCTTCGAGCTCGAGGCGGCGCTCATCGACCAGATCCTTGTCCGCCAGCTCGACGATGGAAGGCTGCTCACCGGCTCGACCATTGACGAGGGCGACGATGTCCCGGTGGTGCGCCAGGAGGCCATCGACGGCATCCGCGCCGAGGTTGCAAGAATGCTCCCGGAGGCCGCGAGCCTGCGTGTCGAGACGGCCTGGTGCTGCTTTCGCCCGGGCAGTCCCGACGGCATGCCGGTCATCGATCGCCTCCCGGGTCTCGCCAACGCCTGGATCTCAGTCGGTCACTACCGCACCGGCATCCTGCTTGCGCCAGGTGCGGGCGAAGCCCTGGCTGCGTGGATCATGGATGGCCGGCCTCCAGCGACCATCGCCGGCCTCGGCCTCGCCCGTCTCGGCTGAGAGGGTAAACGCGCAAGCTTCGCCTCGCCAGGACGTTACATTTCTGAACCTGACGGCCGTTCAAAACTTGCCATCTTCCGTCGGGGGTAGCGAGGGTAATGGTGAGTCTGGTCGAGCAGGTACCGACGGAGCGACGCGAGCTGGTCACCCGCGCGGGCCGCGATCGCCTGGCTGCCTGGCTGGGCATCCATCCGGTGGGTCTGGCCGCGCTGGCGCGCGAGTCGGTCGCGGCCCTCTGCGCGCTTCTCGATGTCGCATGGCACGCTGACGAGCAGGGAGAGCAGTATCGTCGCGAAGTGGCCACCCTGCGCCAGGCCGCTAGGCGCCTCAAGGACCTCGCCCTGCAGGATTCCCTTACCGGGTTGGCCAACCGCCGGGCGATTGACGAGCGGCTCAGCTCCGAGTGGGACCGCGTCATCCGCTACGAGCGGCCGCTGGCGGTTTTGATGGGGGATCTCGACCATCTCAAGGCCGTAAACGACAAGTACGGACACCCGGTGGGAGACGCCCTCCTGCAGCGCGCCGGCGCCATCATCCGCAGCATCCTTCGCACCGGCGACCTTCCAGGCCGCATCGGTGGCGACGAGTTCGTGGTGCTCTGCCCCGAGACCGACCGGGAAGCGGCGGCGCTGGTTGCTGAGAAGCTGGACAAGGCGATGCGGGAGACCACCATCGAAACCAGCCAGGGCACGATCGCGCTGGGTATGAGCATCGGTTGGGCCATAGCATCGGACGCTGAGAGCCCCGGAGACCTCATGCGTCGCGCCGACGAGGCGCTCTACCGGGTAAAGTCGCACCGGCGCCGGCACCAGGCCTGACCTAGACCGATCTCACAGGGCGGCTGCGAAGCAGTTTCGCCCGGCGTTGCTTCGGGGTAGCCTAAGCCAACGATGGCCACCACCTTTAAGGACTACTACGACGTGCTCGGGGTGCCGCGCTCAGCGAGCGCCAAGGAGATCAAGACCGCCTTTCGCAAGCTCGCGCGCAAACATCACCCCGACGTAAACCCCGGTGACGCCGGCGCCGAGGCTCGCTTCAAGGAGATCAACGAAGCCCACGAAGTCCTGAGCGACCCCGAGAAGCGCAAGAAGTACGACGAGTTTGGCCCGGAGTGGGAGCGCTACGAGGCCTGGGAGAAGGCCGGCCGGCCCGGAGGCAATCCCTTTGCCGCGGGTGGTGCGGGTGGCCCCGGTCCGCAGGTGCAATACCAGACCGTCTCCCCGGAGGAGCTAGAGGAGCTCTTCGGCGGTACCGACCCGTTCTCCGGTTTCTTCCAGACCGCCTTTGGCCGTACCGGGGCCGCCTCGACCGGTCGCCGGCCCGCGGCTCGGCGGGGTGAGGACGTGGAGGGCGTGGCCGAAATCACCCTGGAGGAGGCGTACGCAGGAACCAACCGCACCATCGAGCTGGCCACCCCGTCGGGAACCCGCAAGGTCGAGGTCAAGATCCCGCCTGGCATTGCCGACGGCGCCCGCGTGCGCGCCGCCGGCCAGGGCGCTCCCGGCAGCGGGGGAGGGGCCTCTGGTCACCTCTTCATCCGCGTTCACATCCGCCCCCACCGGCTGTTCACTCGCGAAGGCGACAACCTGCGCCTGAAGGTCCCGGTGCCGCTCCGCGTCTGCATCGCGGGTGGCCAGGTCGAGGTCCCCACTCCCAAGGGAAAGCAGGTGGCCCTGAAGGTGCCCAAGGAGACCCAGAACGGCAAGATCCTGCGCCTGCGCGGCCTGGGCATGCCCCATCTCCGAGGTGGCGGCCACGGCGACCTCCTCGCTGAGGTCTCTGTGGTGCTCCCCCTGCCCCCGGACCCCGAGCTCAAGCGCTGGGCCGAAATGGCACAGGACGGCAAGGCCGATGACTGACGACAGGCGTGCCGACGAAGAGATCCTGCGGCTCACCGGCATCACCCGTCGCGAGCTTGACTGTTACGACGACCAGCTGCGCGCGTCGTGGCGCAGCGCCAAGCTCGACGAGGAGACCGTATGGCGCATCCGCCGCGTCCATCGCCTCCGCCGGCAGCTCGGGCTGAACTACGACGCCCTCGAGATCATCGTCCGCCTGGTCGACCGCATCGAGCAGCTGCAGAGCCAGGGTGGGCGTCACGAAATCAGGGTTCGTGTGATCGAGGAGTGATCCACCTGCCCAGCAGCAAGGAACGGTAACCATAGGGGCGGCTCCCCGCGGAGCCGCCAGACCGTCAGCCGGCGGTAGCCATCTCCAGTTCACCCCGCTGCCACATCCGCACCGGGTGCTCCTGGCCGTGGATTTTCTCGTACTCGTCGACGGAAGCCCAGACGATTTCCCAGGAACGCTCGCCTACATTGCTTATGAAGGTGGGGTCCACGCCGGCGGTGCGCAGCCGCTTGCTCACCGAGTCGACCGCGAACGTCCAATTGTTTCGGGGATCGATGCGCGCGCCGGGCGGGAGGTCTTCGGGGATGATGATCAGCCGCTCCGGGTTGACGTAGATCCGCAGGCATGGCCGCAGGCAGCGGTCCACAGCGTCCCGGATCCTCTGCTCTTCGCCGTCCCCGACCGCCCGTTGAAGGGCCCAGATGCCGTAGTTGACATGGCGTGACTCGTCCCGGGTGACGGCGGTGAAGCCGGAGCGGAAAGCGGGCATCAGGTCAAGGTTGCGAAGCAGTCGCAGGATGAGGCGCTGGCCCACCAGCGCCAGGATGCCCTCGACCATCAAGTGGTAGGTGGTCATCCCCTCTACCCAGAGGCCGTAGTTCTTGGGGTCCAGGCGCACTGCGTCCGTCACCCTTGTGAGCTCGCCCTCCGCGCCGAAGATCCCCATGTACGCCTCGCTGGTGGTCCAATGCCAGGCTCGGTCGATGACCTTGTGGAGGTCGTCGCCCGGATGGATGACCTCGGAGAAGAAGCGCGAGAAGAAGTAGGCGTGGCGTGCCTCGTCGACGACCTGGGTAGAAAGGAACCAGCGACTCTCCTCGTCTGGGGCCGCCAGCAGCAGGGGCGACAGGGTATCGGTCACCGCTTGCTCGCCAACGAAGAATCCGCTGAAGATCTGCTCCAGCTGCTCCTGCAGGAAGGGTCCAAGCGCATCCCAGTGGCTACGGTCGGTGGTGAAGTCGAGGCTGGCCGCCGACCATTGCTGCCGCTCCCACCTCTGGTACAGGTCGAGCGGCCCCGGCAGCTCTGTGAGGAGGACGTCGATGTGGGTGTAGACGTCCTCTATATCGAGATCCTTGAGTCCGGGCAGCTTGGTGTTCTCGACCCTGGCGACGGTGGCGGCGGTGGTCTCGGTCATTTTCGGCTCCTGAGCTCCTCTTGCCTTTCCTGACTCAGTCGTCAGTATTGGTCATGGTAAACCCTCGGTACGTCGGCCCGCCGTATCGTGAGGGCGTGAGCTTATCGCTGGTGGGCACCGCCGCTGCCCTGGCCCGCGCATGCCACCCGGAGCCAACCCTGGCGGTGACGGCGCTGGCCACCGTGCTCGCTTTGAGCGCGGGTCGCGGACTGGGCTCGGCGTGGGTGGCGGCGGCGGTGTTGTGCGGCCAGCTGTCAGTCGGCTGGGGCAACGACTATGTCGACCGTGACCGGGACCGGGAATCAGGCAGAAGTGGCAAGCCCGTCGCCTCTGGACGGATTGAACCTGGCCTGGTCCGGCGTGCGGCTTGGGTGGCCTTTGTCCTGGCTGTCGTCCTCTCGCTGGCCTCAGGGCCGGCGGCCACTGCGGTGCACGTATTCGCACTGCTCGTGGCTCACCTGTACAACGCCGGGCTGAAGGCGACTGCCCTCAGCGTGGTGCCCTACGCCGTCGCCTTTGCGCAGCTGCCCGCCTTCATCACGCTTGGACTCCGCCATCCCCACCTGCCGCCGTGGTGGGCTGTGGCGGCGGCGGGATTGATAGGTGCCGGGGCCCATTTCACTCAAACACTGCCGGACCTCCAACTGGACGCCAATGCCGGGATGCGCGGCCTACCGCACCGGCTTGGGGCATCGGTTTCGCTGGCGAGCGCCGGGCTGTTTCTCGCCGCCGGTTCGCTGTCCGCGGCGCTCGGCCCGGGGGGAAGAGTCCCGGAGATCGCGCTGGCGACCCTGGCTGTCAGCCTGTCGCTGGTCCTCTTGGTACTGGTCGCCGGGGCCCTGCGGCGCTATAGTGCGGCCTTTCACCTCACGATCGCCGCCGCCGCCGCTGCGCTGGCGACCTTCGTTTTCAACGGCCGCCCGCTTTAGGCCCTCACGGGCGGGCCTTAAGCCGGGGTCAGCTCCAGGCGGGGCGCTTCCAGCTCCGTCCAGTCTTCGCCCGCTTCCAGCCTCTGGCGATAGTCATCGACCCGCTCGATCAATCTCTCGAGGGCGATACCCTCTCGCTCAGGAACAAAACGCCGCAGGTAGTCGGCCCCGTCGCGCCATTTGATCAAGGCGCCGTTGCGGTTGCGCCGGCGGTAGTGATAGAACCCGGCGGCGACCTGGACCAGGCCCTTGTAGAAATCCCCTTCGGGCTGGTGCCGATGGGGCATCCAGGCTCCTTCCCAGGCCTCGTGGGCCTCCCAGAACTCGCCCCTGTTGAACAGCTCGACCCCCCGGGCCAGGCCGTCGCCGCCGCCCCCGGTCTCGCTGGCAACGCCCTCCACCTCGGAGCGCAGTTTTAGCCGGCGGCGCCAGCCCCGCAGGCCTTCCGCCCGGATCTCGTCGATCGCCCGGCGGCGTCCCTCGGCGTGGCGGTTGACGGCGGAGCCGGCGACCAGGAGGTTGGCGCCCGCCTCCGCGGCCATGGGGGCGGTTTCGGCCGAAACTCCGCCATCGACTTCGAGGTCGATGACCAGCTTCTCGCCGTCGATGAGGCCGCGGGCGTCGCTCAGCTTGGCCAGCATCGAGGTGATGAACTTCTGGCCGCCACGCCCGGGGTTGACCGTCATCACCAGCAGGTGATCGACCAGGTCGAGCACGTCGGCCACGGCCGTCAGGGGCGTCGCGGGGTTGATCGCCACCCCTGCTCGCAGGCCCGCTGCGCGGATGTCCTGCAGGAGCAGGTGGAGATGGCGGGTGGCTTCGGCGTGCACGATGACCACCTCGCATCCGGCGTCGGCGAAGGCCGGCCACTGCGCCTCCGGGCGGTCGACCATGAGGTGGGCCTCGAAGGCCAGCCCGCTGGCCTTGCGCACGGCCTTTATGGGATCGGCTCCATGGGTGATGCGGGGGACGAAGGAGCCGTCCATGATGTCCCACTGGACGCGGTCGGCGCCCGCGGCCTCGAGGTCCGCCAGCTCGTCGGCCAGGTGTGCCTGGTCGACATCTAGCATCGACGGCACGACCTGCAGTGTCAGCGTCTCCACCTGGGCAATGCTAGTGGACCTACAGCAGGGGCTGGAGCGCTGCCTCGATCTCGTCGGACCCGGTGGGCCCGTCGAATTTGGCCGCAACCGCGCCGTTCTTGTCAATGACGATGACCCAGGGGTCGCTGGCGAGCTTCCATTCGTTGAATGTCTGGGAGAGGGTGGCCTTGGTCAAGTCGGTGTTGTCAGGGTCGCCTCCCTTGTAGGTCTCGATGTGGACAAAGTCGACCCCCCTGGGCCGGTATGACGGCTCCAGTGACTTCACCGCATCGACCTCCGGTGCGCAGGTCTTGGAGCGGCAGTGGCCCGGCGACCCGAAATAGACCACCACGGGATGGTGGGCGCCGATGGCGCCGGCGATGCTGGTGTAGTGCATGTCGTCGGGAGGCACGTTGGTGTCGATCTGGCGGATGCTGGAGACCTGGCCTTCGGTGGGGTTCTGGCTCCTCGGCGCGGGGGAGCCGACGGCTATGCCCGGGTCGCTGTCGATGACCTGGAAGGCGGCGGTGGTGGTGCTGGAGAGGCTGCCCTTGGTGGCCTGGACGACGACGTTGTAGAGGCCCGCTCGATCGAAGGTCTGGCGGATCACGTAGACACCCTTGTCCTGGAGCATGGCGCCCTCGTAGGGGGCGTTGACGGCCGGACCCACCGCTGTCGGGTTGGCCCCGCCCGCGGGGAGCAAGAACACCTGTACCTTGACGGCGGCGCCGGCGCCGACCGGGACCCCGTCAGCGTTGACGATGCCGACGGCCAGACGCCGGTCCTTGCCCTTGACAACGCACGGCGCACACGTGTCGGAGGCGCCTGACACCACCACCGACTGAAGCGGCGGCCTTGACTGGGTGGGGGAGGGGCTGGAGTCGGTGCCGGCGACGGACCCGCCGCAGGCGGTTAGCGTCAACAGGCAGACACCCGCTCCCAGGAGGGCGCGACGCCAGCGCGCCTTCTTCCCGGCGGTCGAGCTTTTCACCACACCGATACTAAGGACGCGATGTTGGAAGAGATGTCGGCGATCCGACCCTGGCTGGCATTCGCGCTCGCGGTGGTAGTGCTCGGCGGCTGCATGCCCTCGGGGGGCGCGGGCCAGGGCTCGTCTTCGCCAGGGTCAGCACCCGGCTTCACCGTCACGGGCATTGATGGCAGGGCCCACTCACTGCGCGACTATCGGGGCAAGGTTGTGGTGCTCAACTTCTGGGCCACGTGGTGCATACCCTGCCGCGCGGAGATGCCCGACCTGGAGCACGAGGCCCGCCTGCACAGGTCAGACCCGGTTGCAGTCCTGGGCATGGACTGGAAGGAGTCAGCGGGCCCTGTACAGGAGTTCATCCGCGGGCTCGGGGTGACCTACACAATTCTCCTGGACGCCGACGGTCGCGCATATGACGCCTACCACGTGAGCGCCCTACCCACGACATTTGTGGTCGACCGCAAGGGCCGGCTGGCGAAGACTCGTCTTGGCATCTCCAGTCGCGAGGAGGTCGAAGCCGAGATCAAGGACGCGCTCATGAGCTGAACTCGCGCAACGCGCGGCCCCTGTCCCCGGTCTGACGCGCGCGGTGTGTGGAATTTACTGAACCACTTCACTATGTTGACATGGACAATGATGCCGTCTACAATGAACCGATGACGTTACCTGCCACGCTACCGACAGACACGCTGGAAAGCGGTCCCCAGCCGCGCTACGCCGAAGATGCCGGCGGCTATCTCTACGACGCCGCTTTCCGCGAGGTCCTCACCCGGTTCGCGAAACTTGATCCCCAGAAGCTGCACCAGGCCGAGGCGATGCGGGCGATGGTGCTGGCCGGGAAGCGTCTGTATGCGCTCCTCGAGGAGCAGATGGTCGAGCTGGGAATAACCCACGGCCAGTTCCGTGCCCTGAAATGCATCAAGGAATACGGCATGACCGGAACGCACATGCACGCCGTCGCGGGTTACCTCGGGGTCACACCGCGCAATGTCACGGGGTTGGTGGACGGGCTCGAGGCGGCGGGCCTCGTCGAGCGAGTGGACGACCCGGCTGACCGGCGAGCGACCATAGTGCGCGTGACCGAGAACGGCCACAGCGTGGCCCAGCGGGCAAGGCGGATCCACGAGGTGGTGATGGGCAAGGTGATGGGAATCCTCACCGAGGAGGAGAAGTTGCAACTGAGACACCTGAGCACGAAGCTGCTGCGCGCCGCTGAAGAGGCTTCCGCCACCCATAGGAGAAAGAGCGTTGGCTGAGACCCTGACCGAAGACGACCTGGCCCGCGAGCGCGAGCTGGCGGCACACCACGAGCGACTGGAAACCGGCCAGGCCGCCGAGGAGGCCCTGGAGGAGCACCACGGTCTCGACCGCCGAATGATCACTTTCTTCGGCGTCATGGCCGCCATTTTCCTGAGCGCGCTGGACCAGACCATCGTCGGCACAGCGCTGCCTCGCGTCGTCGGCGAGCTTCACGGCTTCGACCGCTACACCTGGGTCACCACCGTCTACCTGCTCACCAGCACATCGGTGGTTCCAATCGTGGGCAAGCTCTCCGAGCAACTAGGTCGCAAGCGCGTTTTCCTGACCGGGATCGTGGCATTCCTGGTTGGCTCGGCGCTCTGCGGGTTCTCCCAGGACATGACCCAGCTGATCGCCTTCCGCGCCTTCCAGGGCATCGGGGGCGGCATCCTCACCGGCACCGCGTTCGCCGTCATCGCCGACCTCTTCTCGCCGGCGGAGCGGGCCAAGTACACCGGGATGGTGGCGGCAATGTTCGGCCTGGCCAGCATCGTCGGCCCCCTGGTCGGTGGGTACCTCACCGACAACATCAGCTGGCGCGCCATTTTCTACGTCAACATCCCCATTGGCGCCGTGGTGATGGCTGCGCTCTGGGTGACCTTCCCCAGCCTGAGAAGGATCGGCGCCCATCCCCGGATCGACTACGTCGGAGCGCTTGGGATCGGCGGCGGCGCGGCCCTGATCACGCTCGGCGCCTCCCTGGCGGGGACCCATGACTGGAGCTACGCCCCGGTCTGGTACCTGCTGGTCGGGGGGCTGGCGGTGATGGTGGCGACCATTTTCTACGAGGCCAGGACGCCCGAGGCCGTGATCCCGCCCCAGCTTTTCCAGAACTCCATCTTCACGGTTTCGATGCTCGTGACCTTCATCACCGGCCTTGGCATGTTCGGGGCGATCATCTACATCCCGCTGTTCCTGCAAGCGGTCGTGGGGGTCAAGGCGACCAACTCCGGGTTGTTGCTGCTGCCCCTCATGGTGGGCATGGTGACGGGCAGCATCGGTGGTGGTTTCCTGCTCAGCAGGACAGGGCGATACAAGGTCCAGGCGATCGTTGGCATGGTGTTGATGTCCGCCGGCATGTATCTGCTGACGACGCTGACCGTCAACGCCACCCAGTTCGAGGTCGCCCGCGACACCGTTGCTTTCGGGCTGGGACTAGGCATGAGCTTCGCCGTCTTCAACGTCGTTGCTCAGAACGCCGTCAAGGCGCAGTACATCAGTTCCTCCACCAGCGCCCTGCAGTTCATCCGCCAGATCGGGGGCACCCTGGGCCTCGCGGTCCTGGGGTCGATCGTCAACCAGCAGCTTAAGGAAAAGACCGCGACCGACGTCCCGGCCTCGGCGCTGGCGCGCGTTCCGCCCCAGTTCCGCAGCCAGATCACCAACCCCCAGGCGCTCTTCAGCGATGCCATCGACAAGGCATTCAGCGCGATCCCCAACCCGGGCATCCGCGCCAACCTTCTCCAGGCCCTGGGAGTGATCCGGCACGGAGTGCGCCTGGCCCTGGCCGACTCCATTCACACCGCCTTCGTCATCGGCCTGGCGGCGCTGCTGGTGGCCTTGTTCCTGACCTTCTTCATCAGGGAGATCCCGCTGCGGAAGACCACCGCTGCCCAGGACCGGGCCGCGGCGCGGGCGGAGGCTGCCGCCGCCGTTTGAGGCGCCCACCTCTAACGAAACTTTCATAGCTCGGGTGGAGAGTATCTGTATCCCCTCCCTTCCTCGAGGCCTCTCGAACTAGCCTGGAAGCGCTTGCTTTCGGGTGCAGACGAGAGGCCTCATTCCTTTGTGAGGAAGCCCGTCCAGGGCTTGCTGGGGTATAGCCGCCGCGGTGGTGGCCGTAGGATAGCTCAGTCATGGCAGAAGCACGGCCCTTCTCAGCCCTTGGGCGCCGAGCCAACCTAACTGACCTGGCCGACACCGAGCTCGACGTGCTCGTGATCGGAGGCGGCATCACCGGCGCGGGCGTCGCCCTCCAGGCCACTCAACGGGGGTACCGGGTGGGCCTGGTCGAAGCGCGAGACTTCGCGGCGGGCACGAGTAGTCGCTCGAGCAAATTGGTCCACGGCGGCATTCGCTACCTGGGCCAGGGTGAGCTGGGGCTGGTCCACGAGGCGCTCCAGGAGCGCCGGCGTCTGATCGAGCTCTTCCCCGCCCTGGTCGCCCCCATCCCGTTCTTGATGCCGATTCCAAGGCGCCTGGACCAGGCCACCACTCTCATGGCGGGCTTCTGGACGTACGACCTCCTCTCGCTCGGGTCGGGCTTTCCCCGGCACCGGCGCGTCAGCGTGGCTACGGCGCGGCAGATGGCGCCTGCGCTGCAGCGCAGCGATATTCGCGGCGCGTGGAAGTACTGGGACGCCCAAACCGACGACGCCCGCCTGACCGTCGAGGTTGTGCGCCGGGCGGCTGCCGCCGGGGCGCTGGTGGCCAACTACGCCACGCTGACACGGGCCGAGCGGTTGGGTGACCGCTGGCGGGTTGACGTCAGGGACGAGGCCTCGGGTCATTCGTTGACGGTGACGAGCCGGTTCCTGGTCAACGCCGGCGGGGTGTGGACCGAGCAGATCGAGGGCCTCACGGGTCGCCGGGCGACGACTCACATCCGGCCCAGCAAGGGTGTTCACATCTCTTTTGCGTCGTCGTCGTTGCCCATTGAGACGGCCCTCATCTTCCCGGTCGGCGACGGCCGCGTCCTTTTCGCAGTGCCCTGGCACGGCCACGTGGTCGTAGGCACCACCGACAACGACTACGAAGGCGACATTGTGAGCCCGGTCTGCACCCCTGAAGAGGAGGCCGACTTGCTGCGGGCCGTGAACCGCTTTTTCGACCTTGACCTGCACGCCGACACGGTCCTGAGCCGGTGGGCGGGCGTCCGACCCCTGGTGACCACCGCTAAGTCGGGCTCAAACAAGGTTTCGACCAAGGACCTGAGTCGCAAACCCCTGATCGAACTGGACCTGGCGGGCTTGCTCACAGTCACAGGGGGCAAGCTGACCACCTTCTGGCGGATGGCCGAAGCCGCCCTCCAGCTGCTTCCCAAGCCCCGCTTTCTTGACGCCGTTGTTGATTCGTCGGCGCCTGCGACGGCTCCCGTGAGCGCGCCTCGACCGCGGGCAGATGGCGACGCCGTCGAGCTCCCCGGCGAAGCCGGCTACACCGTCGGCGATGTGCGTCAAGCCTGTGAGGATGGGATGGCCATGGAGCTGGAGGACGCTTTGAGCCGCAGGCTACGGCTCAGCTTTGTCGATGTCGCCGCGGCCGCGGCCGCCGCCCCGGCTGCGGCACGAGTGATGGCCGAGCTGCTCGGATGGACCGACAGTGGTCCTCACGTCGACCGGTTCCATCGCCATCTGCACCGCGAGTTCGCTGGGCCCCTGCCCGCGAGCCTGGTCGAGGCCTGAGCAAGACCTCGCGGGGCAACCCGGGGCTGTGACCAGATCGTTGCCGGGCGAGGGTGGGCGGCCGCACCGCCAACCCCTAGGCTCAGGCACATGGCGGCCCTCACACGGACGCTTCGAGCCCGGCTCGTCAGCGCCCTCGGAATCTCTGCGATCGTGACGCTGGCGGCCTGTCCGCCGGCGACCGTCGCCGCCGCGCCCAGCATCGGCGGCTGTCCGGTCTTCCCCGCCAACAACGTCTGGAACACCGACGTCTCGAGCCTGCCGGTCCATCCCAGCAGCGCCACCTGGCTTGGCAGCATGGGCGGTCCGTCAGTGCGCCTGCACCCCGACTTCGGGCCGTCCGGCGGCTTCCCGTATGGCATCCCGTTCAACGTCGTCGACGGCACCCATCCAAAGATCAACCTCGCATTCGACTACAGCGGTGAGAGCGACCATGTGAGCTACCCGTTTGGCGCCGACACCTCGATCGAAGGCGGACCCGGTGCCGGGGGTGACCGCCACGCCATCATGGTTGACCGCACCAACTGCACCCTCTACGAGCTCTACAACGCCCACTGGGGCGGCGCGGCCGGTTCGACCGCCGGCTCCGGCGCGACTTGGGCACTCGGCGGCAACGCCCTCCGACCGGCAACATGGACGTCGGCGGATGCCGCAGGCCTGCCCATCTTCCCAGGACTCCTGCGCCTTGAGGAGGTGCAGGCGGGCGTGGTCCAGCACGCCATCAGGTTCACAGCTCAGCGGACCGACCGGAGTTTCGTCTGGCCCGCGCGCCACCAGGCCGGCGCCGCCGCGAACCCGGCCCTCCCACCGATGGGCGCCCGCTTCCGCCTACGCGCTGGGTTCGACGTCTCTCGTTTCAGCGCCTCCAGCCAGGTGGTCCTGAACGCGATGAAGCACTACGGGCTGCTGCTGGCCGATAACGGGTCCAACTGGTACTTCCAGGGCGCCGCCGAAAACGGCTGGAGCGACACCATGATCGGCGAGCTCAAGACTGTCCCCGCGGGCCAGTTCGACGCCCTCGACGAGTCGTCGCTGATGATCGATCCCAATTCCGCGCAGGCGCGGCAGCCCGGGGGAGCGCCCGCCAGCACCCGTGGGTCAGGGCCGCCGGTGCAGGTCGCGGCCGCCCTGCCGCCGGATCCGCCGGCCCCCATCCCGAGCGCCAGCGCCTCGACCGCCGTCACCTCCGCCGTCGAGCGCGCCGGTCGTCGCGATGCCGGTCTCAACACCTCGATTCCGCAGCTCGCGTCGGGGCATCCACAACCTGCGGCCAGGCAGCCGGCCGGTATCTCCATATTCGCCTGGTTGGTTGTGGCCCTGGAACTTGGCGTTGTGGGGAGCGGGGTGTGGCTGCTGCGCAGCCGCTGGGTGGGCTGGCTGTCAGGCTCGGGCGGCGCTCGTTCGGGGCCGCCATAGGAACGCTGTGAGACCGATGGCCAGGAACATGACGTATGACATCAACTGGAGGGGGGTGGGCGAGGCGGCGTAACCCAGCAGCCCGTGGAGGATGTCGCCCGCCGCGCTCTGGTTGGAAATCAGGCCGCCCGTGTCCCACAAATGGGCACCCGCGCCGGGCAGCACGCGCAGCTCCTGCAGGTTCTGGACCAGGTTGGCAAGCAAACCCGCCGCGACCACCATCAGGGCCGCTCCCACGGCCGTGAAGAAGCGCCCGATGTTGACCCGGAGCCCCAGGCGGTACATGGCGAAGCTGATGGCGAGAGCGACCGCCAACCCGGGCAAAGCCCCGCTCACGAGGAGTGCGGGAGTGCTCTGGAAGGCGATCGCGACCAGGAAGATCGAGGTCTCGAGCGCCTCGCGTCCCACCGTGAGCAGGGCCACGGTGAACAATGCCAGTGCCGAGCCGGCGCTGACAGCGCTGTCGACTCGGGCTTTTAGCTCGGTGCTGAATCGCCGGGCGTGGCGCTTCATCCAGAAAGTCATATACGTCAGCACGACCACCGCGAGTGCGAAGGTGCCCGTTTCGAACCAAGTCTGCCGGGTCGTGCCGACGAACTCAGACTTGATTCCCAGGTAGAGGACGGTACCGGCCAGCGCCGAGATCACAAGGGCAGTGGCCGCACCACCCAGGACCCAGCGGAAGAGGTCACGGCGGCCGCCGGCGGCCAGGTAGGTGAGAAGGATCATGCAGATCATGCTGCCCTCGATCCCCTCGCGAAGGAAGATGAGGAAGCTACCAGCCACGGGGCCGAAAGGCCTCCTTGCCAAGAGACATCGACATCACTTAGGTTCAACTATAACAACGAGTAAGGATGTACTAAGTCATGAGCACAGTTGAATCTCAGACCGTTAGCCGCTACCTCGAGACGATCTACTACATCGACGCCGAGGGCGAGCGGGTGAAGGCGGCCCGGCTGGCCGAATGGTTGGGCGTGTCCCAGCCCACCACGGGTGCCACCCTGCAGCGGATGGTCCGCGACGGGCTGGTCCAGATCTCCATCTCCAAGGACGTCAGCCTCACCGCTCCTGGCCGCCGTGCCGCGGCTGCCGTTGTC
>Ga0209217_1000209_pt1 | contig 14379 bp, 9 predicted proteins | sample JacPinW_OM3H0_M2_FD_187957 | JGI IMG/M metagenome (GOLD analysis project Ga0209217, IMG submission 187957) | Forest soil microbial communities from Algoma, Ontario, Canada - Jack Pine, Ontario site 1_JW_OM3H0_M2 (SPAdes) (version 2) | ecosystem: Environmental > Terrestrial > Soil > Boreal...
CGCGGCGGCGACAGCCTTCTGACAGCTCGCCGAAACTCTTGCCTTGTTCTTTTCCAGGCACTCCAGCGCAGGCGCTCCGCCGGTCGGAACGCCGGCGCAGACTTTTGGATAATCGGAACGGCAGGCGCTGCGGATCGCCGAAATCTGCGCACTGCTCGGCTTTGCCATTGTCGTTGCTGCCGACTTGGCGGGCGCGGGGGCCGCTGGCGCGGTCTCCGCCTTGGGCGCCGCCGCTGGCGCGGTGTCGGCCTTAGGCGCTGCGGCCGGGGCTTCTACCGCGCGCACCGCGGCCTGGCAGCCAGGCGCGAGGCTCGACATGTTTTTCTGCAGGCATTGCAGCGACGCCGCGCCGCCCGGCGGGATGCTGGCGCAATGGGCCTCATAATCCGAACGGCATTCGGAGCGGATCGCGCTGCGTTGCGCGTCAGTCGGCGCCTGCGAAAATGCCGGCGTCGCCACCATGAACATGGCGGTTGCCAGCGGCACCCAACGTTTTAACGTGCTGATCATTTTAAGAAATCCTTATCGTTGTCGCCTGAGACGCCACTGCGATCGAAGTGAAATTTCAATAGAGGTAACAGACCAATGTTAGCGGCCGGCATCATTTTCGTTTTCGAATGCCGGCGTCACTACCATGAATATGGTGGTTACGATCGGCACCCGACGTTTTAACGTGCGGATCATTTTGAGAGATCCTTGGTTGTCGCTTGAGCCGCCGCTTCAACCGAAGTGAATTTTGGAAAGCGCTGATGGAAGAGTTTTCGCGGCCGCATCATTTTCGTTTTCAAGTTCCACTGCAAGTAGATTGTTGCTATTCATGGATGGCGGGAAATGCTCTTCGTACCAAAACCTTTCGCTAACGCAAAATGAATGGGGCACGGCAATGAAGCCTACGCGTTCGCCGGCATTCGCCAAGATGAACGGCACTGGGAGGCAAAGCGCCGCTGCGATTTCCCGTATTCTGTTCGTCATATTTGCGTGCGTCGCATCAAGTGCCTGCGAACAAAATAGTTTTGTGCCGCCGCCGCCACCGAAGGTTGATGTCGCAATTCCCGCGACGCGGACGATCACGCGTTATCTCGAGGCCACCGGCAACACCGCGCCGATCAAGACCGTCGATCTCGTCGCGCGGGTGCAGGGTTTTCTACAATCGATCGACTACCAGGACGGCGCCTTCGTGAAGGAAGGCGCGACGCTGTTCACGATCGAGCCCGAAACCTACAAGCTCAAGCTCGATCAGGCCCAAGCCGCCGAGGCCGGCGCGCAGGCGTCGGTGAAACAGGCGGAGGCCGATTTCAAGCGCCAGTCGGACCTGGTCGCGAGGCAAGCGGTTTCGCAGGCGACGTTGGATACATCCACCTCCAACCGCGACAACGCCCAAGCCAATCTGCAGCAGGCCCAGGTCAATACCAGGATCGCCGAGGTCAATTATGGCTATACCAAGGTGGTGGCGCCGTTTGACGGCATCGTCAGCGCGCATCAGGTCTCGGTCGGCGAACTCGTTGGCGCCGCCTCGCCCACACAGTTGGCGACCATCGTGGCGCTCGACCCGATCTTCGTCACCTTTAACGTCAACGAACAGGATGTCCTGCGCATTCGCGCCGAAGCCAAGCGTCGCGGATTGACGGCGGACGATCTCAAGCAGGTGCCGATCGAGGTCGGATTGCAGACCGAAACCGGCTATCCGCATGAGGGCAAGCTCGACTATGCGGCGCCGACCATCAACCAGTCGACGGGAACGCTTGCGGTGCGCGGCGTGCTGGCCAACGCCGACCGTGTCTTGCTGCCGGGATATTATGTTCGCGTCCGCGTTCCCCTGGCCCAGCAGGAGGGCGCCTTGCTGGTTCCCGATGTCGCCCTGGGCAGCGATCAGTCCGGACGATATGTGCTGGTGGTGAACGGCGACAATGTCGTCGAGCAGCGCAAGGTTCAGGCCGGGCCGGTCGAGGGCGATCTGCGCGTCATCGAAAGCGGTCTCAAAGGCGATGACCGCATCGTCATCGCCGGGCTGTTACGCGCGATTCCCGGCCAAAAGGTCGATCCGCAACTGCGAAAGATCGAAGCGTCGGCTGCAGCGGCCAAATAGGACCGGGTCATGATTTCGAAATTCTTCATCGAGCGCCCGGTTCTGTCCAACGTCATCGCGATCTTGATGATCCTGATCGGCGGCGTGGCGTTGTTTAGTCTCGCGGTAGCGCAATATCCCGACGTGGTGCCGCCGACCGTGCAGGTCACGACGCGCTATCCCGGCGCCAGCGCCAAGACCGTGATCGACACCGTGGCGCTGCCGATCGAGCAGCAGGTCAACGGCGTCGAGGACATGCTCTACATGCAGTCCTACAGCGGTGCCGACGGCACCTACTCGCTCACGGTGACGTTCAAGATCGGCACTGACCTCAACTTTGCGCAGGTCTTGGTGCAGAATCGGGTGTCGAGCGCGCTGTCGCAACTGCCGCAAGCGGTGCAGAACCAGGGCGTCAACGTCCAGAAGAAGTCGACCGCGATCCTACTGTTCGTGACGCTGACGTCGCCGAATTCGACCTACGACAGTCTTTTTCTCTCCAACTACGCCACCATCAATATCCGCGACGAGCTGTCGCGGTTGCCTGGGGTCGGCAATGTGACGGTGTTCGGCGCCGGCCAGTATTCGATGCGGGTCTGGCTCGATCCGAACAAGCTGCAGGTGCGCGGATTGATGCCGCAGGACGTCATCCAGGCGATCCAGCAGCAGAGCCAGCAGGTCGCCGCCGGTCAGGTAGGCCAGCCGCCGACGTCCGCGGGACAGGCGTTTCAATATACGCTGAACGTCAACGGCCGGCTCGACGACACCAGCCAATTCGAAGACGTCATCGTCAAGACCGGCAACAACGGCGATGTCACGCGTGTGCGTGATGTCGGATCGGTCGAGCTCGGCGCCCAGACCTACAGCCAGGTGTTTTCGCTCAACAACAAGCCCGCCACCGGCATCGGCGTATTCCAGGCGCCCGGCGCCAACGCGCTCGAGGTCGAGAAGGCCGTCAAGAAGAAGATGACGGCCCTTGCCGCCGGTTTCCCGCCGGACATCAAATTCGACACGCCGTTCGATACCACAAAATTCGTCTCGGCTTCGATCAATGAAGTCTACAAGACCCTGATCGAGGCCGGCCTTCTGGTTCTGGTCGTGATCCTCGTGTTCCTACAGGACTGGCGCGCGATGCTGGTGCCGGCGACCACCGTGCCGGTCACCATTATCGGCGCCTTCGCGGCGATGGCGGCGCTCGAATTCACCGTCAACCTGTCGACCTTGTTCGCGATCGTGCTCGCGATCGGCATTGTGGTCGATGACGCCATCGTCGTGGTCGAAGGCGCCGCCCACAATATCGAAAAAGGCATGTCCGGCCACGACGCCGCGATCAGCGCCATGGATCAACTGTTCGCCCCGATCATCGGCATCACGCTGGTCCTGATCGCAGTGTTCCTGCCCGCGGCATTCCTGCCGGGACTGACAGGGCGGATGTACGCGCAATTCGCGCTGGTGATCGCCGCCACCGCGCTTCTCAGCGCCATCAACGCCGCAACCCTGAAACCGACGCAATGCGCGCTGTGGCTGCGCCGGCCGGTACCGCCGGAACAGCGCAACTGGTTCTACCGCGGCTTCAACGCGGTGTATGATCGTCTCGAAAGGGGCTATGCCGGGCTGATTGGCCGCATGGTCGAGCACAGCAATCTGTCGGTGATCATTGCTCTCGTCTTGATCGGCATCGGCGGTTACGGCCTGTCACGCGTGCCGACCGGCTTTATCCCGATCGAGGACCAGGGCTATCTGCTCGCGGCGGTGCAGTTGCCCGATGGCGCCTCGCTCGACCGCACCCAGCGCGTGCTGAGTGAGGTCAGCGAGATGGCCGGCAAGTCGGGCGGTGTCGAACAGGTGATCTCGATCGCCGGCATATCGGCGCTCGACTCCAGCGCGAGCCTTGCCAATGCCGGTGTCGCCTACCTCATCTTAAAAGACTGGAGCGCGCGCGGGCCCGGCGAGGATCTGCGGTCGCTGGTCGTCGGGCTGAACCAGAAGCTGGGTGCGATCCAGGAAGCGCGGATCCTTGTGATTCCGCCGCCGCCGATCCAGGGCATCGGCAACGCCGCCGGCTTTGCGATGCAGGTCGAGCTGAAGGACGGCAATTCGGATTTCGGCAAATTGCAAGCCATCACCGGCGCGATCGTCGCCAATGCACAGACCCAGAGCGCGCTGCAACGGGTGAATTCGTCGTTCCGTTCGATGGTGCCGCAATTCGATGTCGACGTCGACCGGATCAAGACCCAGACGCTGCATGTCACCACCGACCAGGTATTTTCCACCCTGGCCTCCTATTTGGGCTCGTCCTATGTCAACCAGTTCAACAAGTTTGGCCGCACCTTCCAAGTCTACGCGCAAGCCGATGCGAAGTATCGCCTCACGGCGCGGGACATCGAAAACCTGATGGTGCGCAACCAGCAGGGCGACATGATCCCGCTCGGCACGGTCGCAAAAATCACGCCTTCGGTCGGCCCGTCGCTGATCAGCCTGTATAACCTCTATCCCTCCGCGACCATCATCGGCCTGCCGGCGCAGGGCTATAGTTCCGGACAGTCGATGGCATTGATGGAAGAGATCGCCGCCAAGACGCTGCCGCCCGGCACGGGCTACGAGTGGACGGCGATGTCCTACCAGGAGAAAATCGTCGGCGGCCAGATCTACCTGGTGTTCGGCCTCGCCATGCTGCTGGTCTATCTGGTGCTGGCCGGACAATATGAAAGCTGGTACGCGCCGATCTCGGTGATTCTCGCCGTGCCGCTCTCGCTGCTCGGCCCGATGTCGGTGCTGACGGGCCTACGAATCGAGAACAACCTCTATACCCAGATCGGGTTGATCCTCCTGATCGCGCTGTCGGCGAAGAACGCAATTCTGATCGTCGAGGTCGCGCTCGAACTGCATGTGCGTGACCGCAAGCCGCTGTTGGAGTCGGCGATCGAGGCGGCGCGGGCGCGGTTCCGGCCGATCCTGATGACGTCGTTTGCCTTCATCCTTGGCGTGGTGCCGCTGGTGCTCGCAACCGGCGCCGGCGCCAGCGCCCGCAAGTCGATCGGCATCACCGTGTTCTCCGGCATGATCGCCTCGACCTGCCTTGCTGTGCTGTTCGTCCCGACGTTCTTTGTCGTGGTGCAACGGTTCGAGAATTGGCTCGCCGCGCGCAGCGGTAAAGCACCCGCGGCGCAGACCAGCTCGCCGGCCGCACATTGAGAGGCTTACGCCACGCGATCGCTATTCGATCACCTCGTCGGCGAGCGCGAGCAAGGTCGGCGGAATATCGAGACCGATCGATTTTGCGGTTTTCAGGTTGATCACAAACAAATAGCGCGTCGGTTGTTCGAACGGCAGGTCGGCTGGTTTCTCGCCTTTGAAAATACGATCGACCATCGAGGCGGCGCGTTCGAGCGATTCATGCAGGTCCGGTCCGTAGGACATCAAGCCGCCCTCGTGCACCAGCGGATCGTATTCGTAAATCGCTGGCAGGCGATGGATGGCGGCATAGTCGAACACCCGCTTGCGGTTGAGCATGGTCAGCGAATCGGAGACCATCAGGATGGCGTCCGGTGGCTCGCGATCCATGGCCGTGAACGCCTCGTTGAAATCGTCCGGTTCGCGCACGCCCACCGCCTGGACGTCGACGCCAATTGCGCCGGCCGCTTTCGCCGAAGCGTCATAGCGCAGCGACATGCCGAGGTCGTCCTTGTTCCATAGCATTCCCACGCGATGAAGTTTTGGCAACAGCTCCTTGAGCAAGCCGAGACGTTTGGTAGAGAGCGTCGTCGCCACATCCGAGATGCCGGTGATGTTACCTCCCGGTCGCGCAAGATTGGCAACGAGGCCGGTCGCAACTGGATCGCCAACGCCGAACGCCACGACCGTGGGAATACCGGCCGCCTTGGCGGCGAGCGCTGTCGGATAGCCAAAGACCACGATGACGTCGATCTTGCTCGCCTTTAATTCGTCCATCAACTGCGGGAGCTGGACGGTCTGCCCCGCTGCGCCGCGTGGGCCCTCGAAGACCAGATTTTGCCCAAGAGCATAGCCGCGCTGCGCAAGTGCGCCGAGAAGAACCTTCGCGTTCGGATTGGACTGAGCTTCCAGTCCTCTCGGACTGATCAGCGCAAAGCGATAGACCTTCGAAGAGGTCTGGGCGATAGCATCCCTTGGTGCAGCAATTGCCATGCTGCCCAGAAGACCAATGAACTCACGCCGTTGCATGTGCCACCTGAAACTACGCCCCGTCCGAACGCTACGCTCTTACGGGTCCGTACGCTAGGTCGCCTCGGGCTCCGATCTTCAAACCTTGATCATCCGCTTGCCGCGGTTTTCACCGGCCAAGAGTCCGATCAGCGCCTTCGGCGTATTCTCCAGGCCTTTGATGACATCCTCCTGGACTTTCAATTTGCCCGAAGCGACCCATGATTGCAGATCGTTCAGCGCCTCGTCGCGCTCGTTCATGAAATCCATTACGATGAAGCCCTGCATGACGAGGCGCTTCACCACGATCAGGCCCGGCACGCCGCGCGGCCCGTGCGCCGACGGCGTGCCGTCATATTGCGAGATCGCGCCGCAGCAGGAGATGCGGCCGCGATTGTTCATCTGCGCAAGACACGCCTCGAGAATTTCGCCGCCGACATTGTCGAAATAAACATCGATGCCGTTGGGTACCGCGGCCTTCAACGCCCTGAACACCGCGCCGTCCTTGTAATCGACCGCGGCATCGAAGCCGAGTTCACTCGTCAACCAATTGCACTTGTCCTTGCCGCCGGCGATGCCGACGACGCGGCAGCCTTTGATCTTGGCGATCTGGCCGACGATCGAGCCGACCGAGCCGGCCGCGGCCGAGACCACGACGGTCTCGCCGGCTTTCGGCTTGCCGACATCGAGCAATCCGAAATAGGCGGTGAGGCCGGCGATGCCGTAAACGCTCAAGAGATGCGTCATCGGCTCGACTTTCGGCATCTTGGTCAGATGTTTTGCGGGGGCAACCGCGTAATCCTGCCAGCCGGTATCGCCGAACACGATGTCGCCGGGCGCAAACCCCGGAGCCTTCGACGACACCACCTCGGCGATGCCGCCGCCGGCCATCACGGTATTGGCCTCGACCGCCGCGCGATAGGTCGCGCCGTGCATCCAGGCCCGGTTGGCGGCATCCAGTGAGATGTAGCGCACCCGCACCAGCACCTCGCCATCCCCGGGCTGCGGGATGGGCGCCTGGGCCAACTTGAAATGCTGCGGCCCGAGTTTTCCGGTCGGCTTCTCCACCAGCAAGATCTGGCGATTGACGCTGTCGTTCATGGCTTTCTCTCCCCTCGAAGTGACGCTTCTTGATGCATTCGGCGCGCACGTAACGCGCAACCTGCACACTTTGTGCGTTGCGCCGGACGGTAGTCGCCAGCAGTTCATCCCACAACCGGAACATGGTGGCAAACGCGCCGATTCGCCCAACCGGTTGCGTCGCTGCCAAAATCTGCCAAACTCGACCCGCCGGAACTTGCGGGGGTAAGCAGATGTCGAACAGGTTTACGCAATATATTCTGATCGCGATGGCGCTGGGCATCGTGATGGGGGCGCTGATCTTCAACTACCTTCCCGACATCCGGGCGGATATCGCTGCCGACGTAAACCTGATCGCGATGCTGTTTTTGCGCCTGATCAAGATGATCATCGCGCCCTTGGTGTTTGCAACGCTGGTCGGCGGCATCGCCCATATGGGAAGCGGCGCCAAGCTCGGTCGGATTTTTGCCAAGACCATGGGCTGGTTCGTCAGCGCCTCGTTCGTCTCGCTGCTGCTCGGCCTGGTCATGGTCAATCTGTTGCAGCCCGGCTCGAACTTCCCCGGTACCTTGCCGGACAAGACGCAGTCCACCGGTTTGCCGGTATCGGCGTTCTCGATCGAAAAATTCCTCACCCATCTGATTCCGACCTCGATCGCGGATGCGATGGCGCAGAACGAGATCCTGCAGATCGTGGTGTTCGCGGTGTTCTTCTCGGTGGCTTTGGGCGCGGCACCGGAGCGTGCCAAGCCGATGCTGTCGCTGATCGATGATCTCGGCCACATCATGCTGAAGGTGACGGGCTACGTCATGCTGTTTGCGCCGGTTGCGGTGTGGGCGGCGATCACGGCGACGGTGGCGAAGAACGGCCTGCTGGTGCTGTGGAAGCTCATCGTCTTCATGGGCGGTTTCTATCTCTCATTGATGATCCTGTGGGGCATCCTGGTCGTGGTCGGCTTCATCGCCATCGGGCCCAGATACAGCCATCTGTTGCGGCTGATCCGCGAACCGCTGATGATCGCGTTCTCGACGGCAAGCTCGGAAGCCGCCTATCCCAAGACGCTCGAAGGCCTCAACCGCTTCGGCGCCTCGTCGCGGATTTCGAGCTTCGTGCTGCCGCTCGGCTATTCCTTCAATCTCGACGGCACGATGATGTACTGCACCTTTGCCTCGATCTTCATCGCGCAGACCTACAAGATCGAAATGTCGCTCGGCACCCAGTTCGCGATGCTCGCAACCCTGATGATCACCTCGAAGGGCGTCGCCGGCGTGCCCCGCGCGTCGCTGGTGGTGATCGCCTCGACCTTGGGCCAGTTCGGCATTCCCGAGGCGGGGCTGTTGATGATCATGGGCATCGATACGTTCCTCGACATGGGACGCAGCGCCACCAATGTGATCGGCAACTCGCTCGCGACTGCGGTGGTGGCAAAGTGGGAGGGCGAGCTCGCGCCCGAACACGTGCTGGGCCCCGACGACGTCGTGCCGCCGGACATGATCCCCGGCGAAATTCCCGCGATGGCCGGCCATTGATGGGAGGAAACCATGTGCCAAATCCAGGGGCGATCTGCCCCGGCCTTCGGCCTGTTGTTGGCGGCGTGCCTGGTGACAACGGCCGCGAGTGCCCAGACCGCTGGCGAAGGGCTTAGCCCGACGCTTGCCAACATCAAGAAGACCCATGTCGTGCATCTCGGCTACCGCGAGGCTTCGCCGCCGTTTTCGTTTCTCGATCAGGCCAACCGGCCGATCGGCTACAGCCTCGAACTCTGCGAAGCCATTGTCGACGAGATCGGCATCGAGGTCGACGACGCCAATTTGAAGATCGAATACGTCAAGGTCACTTCGGACGACCGCATCCCCGCGGTGCTCCAGAACAAGATCGACCTCGAATGCGGGTCGACCACCGCCAACGCGGAGCGCGCCAAGCAGGTGGCATTCTCGCCGCTGATGTTCGTCGCCGGCACCAAATTGATGGTGCCGAAGGCATCAAACATCTCGGCGCCGACGGACCTGAAGGGCAAGACGGTGGTAGTGACAAAAGGCACTACCAACGAACAGGCGATGCACAATGTCGACAAGAAGTTCGCGCTCGGGCTCAACATCGTCACCTCGCCCGATCACGAGCAATCCTATCAGATGCTGGTCGACGGCAAGGCCGACGCGTTCGCGACCGACGACATCCTGCTCTACGGCCTGATCGCGCGGCACAAGGCGCAGGACAAGTTCAAGGTTACCGGCGATTATCTGTCTTACGATCCCTACGGCATCATGTTCCGCAAGGGCGAGCCGCAATTTTCAGCCGTGGTGGAGCGCACCTTCCACAAGCTCGGTTCGAACCGCGACCTGATTCCGCTCTACAATAAATGGTTCGTGGCGCGGCTGCCGACCGGCGAGAAGCTCAATGTCGCGATCTCGCCGCAGCTCGAGGAAGCTTTCAACGTGCTCAACGACACCGAGGGCACGAGCAATTGACCGTCATTGCAACGGCGATCGTCTCGTAGTCTCGTAGCCCGGATGGAGCGAAGCGCAATCCGGGGTTAGCACCGCATGCGAACTTCCCGGATTACGCTTCGCTCCATCCGGGCTACGATTTTCGTCAGAAAAACTGCAAATCCATTGCACGGCCGCCGCCCGCGACGACCGCGTATTCGATCGCCAGAAATAGCCCGCCGGCCACATATATCTTCCGTCCCTGCGACTTGGCGAGGGCCTGGCTCAGGCTCACCGCGTCCTCGATGGTTTTTGCGGTGTGAACGGTCGCTGCCGAATTGGCCTCGCGTACGGCTGCGGCGATGCTTTGCACCTCCGCGCCCTTATGGTGCGCCATCGTGCAGATGATGGTGTCGAAGGAGGGCGCCAGCGCGCCGACGATTTCGTTCGCCTTCTTGTCGCGGGAAACGCCGGTCACGAGGATCCAGCCCTCCACGCCAAAAGCCGCTTTCAGGCTTGCGAGCGATTGCCTGACGCCGTCGGGGGTATGACCGACGTCGATCACCGTGAGCGGGTCGTGCCGGATCAGTTCGAGCCGGCCGGGCCAGCGCGCGCCGGCGAGGCCCGATCTGACGGCAGCTTCGATTGCGGCGAGAGTTTCGCCGGGCCTCGTCCTCTGCAGCCACAGCAGGAACAGCGCCGCCGCGATGGCGGCGTTGTTGAACTGGAAGGTGCCGCGCAGGCCCATCTCGAGAGCCCGAAATTCGTAACCGCCGAATTGGAAATCGAACCGCTGTCCCGACGCCGAGACGGTCTCGGCAGATATCCCGATCTGGTCGCGGACAAACAGCGATGTGATCGCGCGGTTGCGGTTATATTCGATCAGATGCGGCCGCAGTTCCCGGCAATTCTCGCCATAGATGATCGTGCCGCCTGACGTACAGGCGTCGCTCTTGTCGGAGGCGATCAATGCAAGCGAATTGCCGAGCAGCTCGACATGCTCGTAATCGACAGACGTCACGCAGGTCGCGCGCGCGCCGACCAGGCGCGCCGGGTCGTAGCGGCCGCCGATGCCGGCCTCGAACACCGCGAAATCGCAGTTGCTCTCCTGGAAATACAGGCAGGCCAGCGCGAACATCGCTTCAAAGCTTCCGAACTTTTCGCCTATGCGCTGCGAGACCTCCGTGATGGCGGCCTCGATCCGTGAAACCAGCCGCGCCAGATCGTCGTCGCCAATGGGCGCGCCATCGATCTGAAAGCGCTCGTTAACGCGATATAGATGCGGCGAGGTGAACAATCCCGTCCGCAAGCCGTAGGCGCGGCCGATGCCGGCGCAGAAGGCGGCAGTCGAGCCCTTGCCGTTCGACCCGGTCACGACCACCGAATGGCGTTGTAATTTTGCCCGGTCGACCGCGATGGCCTCGAGCAGCTCCGCCATCCGCGCCAGGCAAATACCGTCGCCAAATTTCGGAAGGTCAAACACGGAGTAGTCCCATCGCAGTGAATGTGTGCCGCCAGATTTTCAGGATCAAATCGGCGCGGCCGGATTCTTCCAATAGCCGGATCGACGGGTTGGAGTTCACCTCGATGATCCCGATCGCCTTGGGATCGCCGCCGATATCGGTAAACAGGTCAACGGCGGCGACGCGCAGTCGGAGCGCCTGCGCGGCCTTGCGCGCCAGAGCGACCGACGCATCGGAACCGGGCGCTTCGATCACCATCGTTCCGCCCGCGCTCAAATTCATCCGCCCGAAAATGTCCCAGCGTTCGCCTTTTGCCAAGATGGCGTCGAGCGAAACGTCGCCGTTGATCGAAGCCGGTGAAAGACCGCGCGATCGGAGCGCCGCGTTGTGTGCGGCCAGGAGATCGCGGATCGGGCTGATGCCGTCGCCCAGCACGAAAGGTGGATATTTTCGCGCCGAATAGACCACTTCCTCGTCCAGCAGAAAAATCCGGTATTCGAGTCCGGTGACCACGGGCTGGATCAAGACCGAATCGTAATATCTCGAGACTTCTTCGAGATATCGAACAAGCTGCGCTTCGCCGTAAACGATCTGCGCAAAATCGCCGCGCGATCCCGATAGCGGTTTGACGAAGGCCGCATCGCCCAATTTTCGCAAATATTCCAGCGCGTCTTCGCGCTCGTGGCCAGCGGGGCGATGGGCCCGGTGCCGGTCATGCAGAAAAAAATATGCACCGCCAAGCGTCGGAACGCCGGCGTCTTCGAGGATCCGATTGGTGAAATATTTGTCCGACGCGAGCGTCGACGCCGTGGCATTGTTTTGCGGATAATACGAAGCACGTCCGCCGCCGAAATGAATGCGGTTTGTCCTCGACTCCACGCTGAACAGGAGCCCCGTTCCGCCGTCGGCGTCCGCAAACGCGAGGCCGAATTGCGCGCAGGCATATTCGGCATAGACCGCCTGGTCCGGGTAGAAGCCGGGCTTTCCAGAGCGAATGTCATGAAGGCTGCGCATGCGATATAAGGCGGTCTGGCATTCCGTTTTGAGCTTTTATTCTTTAACGAAATTTTTGCCCCCGCGCGGCAATTAACTGCTCGATCGGCGCCCGATTTCAGCAAGTTAATTTCGTGCCGATAGCCATCGGCAGCAAGGCTTTTTCGAAAGCGAACCGGCCGCGATTTTAGACCGTCAAACGCGCGTCGATGTGTGTTGACTATCACTGACATCGGTCTAATTGAAACGTCAAATCATCAGATATTTGCGGGGTTTTTTGCCTCTTCCGGGGCCGGAACAACGCGATCCTTCTCCATCTGGCGACAACGGAAAAAGCAAAACCCATGAGCGCATTCTATCGAGAGAAAGTTCTTTCTGTCAGGCATTGGACCGATACGCTTTTCAGCTTCACCGCGACCCGCGATTCCGGTTTCCGCTTCCAAAATGGACAATTCGCCATGATCGGCCTCGAGATCGATGGCCGTCCCTTGATGCGCGCCTATAGCATGGCGAGCGCCAACCACGAGGAAGCCCTGGAATTCTTCTCGATCAAGGTCGCGGACGGGCCACTGACTTCGAGATTGCAGAAGATCAGGGAGGGCGACACCATCCTGGTCGGGCGCAAGGCGACCGGCACGCTGGTTTCCGACAATCTGATCCCGGGCAAACGCCTGCTGCTGTTGTCGACCGGGACGGGTCTTGCGCCGTTCGCTAGTCTCATCAAAGATCCGGAAGTGTACGAACAGTTCGAGACGATCGTGCTCGTTCACGGCTGCCGGCAGGTGTCCGAGCTTGCCTATGGCGAAGAGCTGGTCGCAAAATTGCGGGACGACGAACTGTTCGGGCCGCTGCTGAGCGAAAAACTTCTGTATTATCCGACCGTGACCCGCGAGCCGTTCCGCAACCGCGGCCGCATCACCGATCTGATCACCTCAAAGCAATTGTTCGACGATATCGGCCAGCCGGCGCTCGACATCGAGACCGACCGCATCATGATGTGCGGCAGCCCGGCGATGCTGGAAGAGCTGCGCGTCATGTTCGAGGCCCGCGGATTTGCCGAAGGCAATAACAGCGAGCCCGGCCATTTTGTCATCGAGAAGGCGTTCGTCGAGCGCTAGATCGTCGTCCCGGCCTTGAGCCGGGACCCATAACCACCGCTGTCTGTTGTTAGACTGAGCGGCGGCTACAGCTTTCGTAAACACACGCATCGGCGGCTATGGGTCTCGGCGTTCGCCGGGACGACACCGAAACTGTGGCCTCGTGGTTCTCGCCTCCTCACCAGGAGCCAGCCAAACGCACGCCGAGCTACGCTGCGCTGCAAAAAAGGCACCATGGCGGGTGCTATACCGGGATAGTCTACCCGGTCACCCGACCGATTGATTAGCTGCTGGCGGATTGGCTAGCTGGCGGCCGTCATATCCATGACCTGTCCGCCAAATATCGTGTACAGCATTGTTACGACGGTTGGAATAGACTGCGGCCGACAAGAATAATGACGGCAGAAACCGCCTGAGGGGTCCCATGGAAACGTTGATGCTTCCATTCTCGCCGCGCTACATCGTGCTTACGATTTGCGCCGTCGTCACCGCCTTGCTTCTCGGCCTCGGGATCGTCGACCGCAAGGTCTTTGACCTTGTCTTGATTCCGATCCTCATTTTCGGCGGGCTGACGGTACTCGGTATTCGCGACCTGCTGCAGCCCAATCACGCGGTGCTGCGAAATTATCCGATCTCGGCGCATCTGCGCTTCCTCTTGGAAGAGATCCGCCCCGAGATGCGGCAGTACTTCTTCGAGAGCGAGAAGGACGGCATGCCGTTTTCCCGCGACACCCGTTCGCTGATCTATCAGCGCGCCAAGATGGTGCTCGACAAGCGACCGTTCGGCACCCAGGAGGATGTCTATCGCGAGGGGTATGAATGGATTCAACATTCCGTGGCGCCGAAGGCCCATGCCGGCGGGAATTTCCGCGTCACCATCGGCGGCCCGGATTGCACCAAGCCGTATTCGGCTTCGGTGTTCAACATCTCGGCGATGAGCTTTGGCGCGCTTAGTCCGAACGCGGTGCGGGCGCTGAATGCGGGTGCGAAAAAGGGCGGCTTTGCGCACGACACCGGCGAGGGCGGCGTCAGCCCCTATCATCGCGAGAACGGCGGCGATCTGATCTGGGAGGTTG
>Ga0209217_1000212_pt1 | contig 14322 bp, 14 predicted proteins | sample JacPinW_OM3H0_M2_FD_187957 | JGI IMG/M metagenome (GOLD analysis project Ga0209217, IMG submission 187957) | Forest soil microbial communities from Algoma, Ontario, Canada - Jack Pine, Ontario site 1_JW_OM3H0_M2 (SPAdes) (version 2) | ecosystem: Environmental > Terrestrial > Soil > Boreal...
ACCAATTACATCCTCTCCGAGATGGACAGCACCGGCGCCGACTACGAGCGCGCGCTGGCCGACGCCAGCGCGCTCGGCTACGCCGAGGCCGACCCCACCGCGGATGTGGAAGGTTATGACGCCGCCGCCAAAGCCGCGATCCTGGCTTCCATCGCGTTCCACACTCGGGTGACCGCCGACGACGTCTACCGCGAGGGCATCACGAAGATCACCCCGGAGGACTTCGTGTCCGCGCGGGCCCTGGGCTGCACAATCAAACTGCTGTCGATCTGTGAGCGAATCACCACCGACGATGGGCAGCAGCGGGTTTCGGCTCGGGTTTACCCTGCGCTGGTGCCGTTGTCGCACCCGCTGGCCACGGTCAACGGCGCATTCAATGCCGTGGTGGTCGAGGCCCGAGCCGCGGGCCGGCTGATGTTCTACGGTCAGGGCGCCGGCGGAGCGCCGACCGCATCAGCGGTCACCGGGGATTTGGTGATGGCGGCCCGCAACCGGGTGCTGGGCAGTCGCGGGCCGAAGGAGTCCAAGTACGCCCAACTGCCGATCGCGCCAATGGGTTTCATCTCCACCCGCTACTACGTGAGCATGAATGTCGCGGACAAACCGGGCGTATTGTCCTCGGTCGCAGCGGAATTCGCTAAGCGCGAAGTCAGCATTGCCGAAGTTCGCCAGGAAGGCGTGGTCGGCGAGGGCGGACAACGGGTAGGCGCCCGCATCGTGGTAGTCACCCACAGCGCGACCGATGCCGCACTGTCCGAAACCGTCGACGCGCTGGCCGACCTCGAAGTGGTACAGGGTGTGGCCAGCGTCCTGCGGCTAGAAGGGACCAGCGAATGAGTTCGGCAAGCGCCGCCAAGACCAGCACCCATCAGCCCTGGCCGGGCGTGATCGCGGCCTACCGGGAACGGCTGCCGGTCGGCGACGACTGGGCTCCGGTCACCCTGCTCGAGGGTGGCACCCCGCTGATACCGGCAACCAGACTTTCTGCGAAGACCGGGTGCACGGTTCATCTCAAAGTTGAGGGCCTCAATCCCACCGGCTCGTTCAAGGACCGCGGCATGACGATGGCCGTTACTGACGCGGTGGCCCGCGGTCAGCAGGCCGTGCTGTGTGCGTCGACGGGGAACACCTCAGCGTCGGCGGCGGCCTACGCGGCCCGCGCCGGCATCACCTGCGCGGTACTGATCCCGCAGGGCAAGATCGCGATGGGCAAGCTGGCACAGGCCGTGATGCATGGCGCCAAGGTCATCCAGGTCGACGGCAACTTCGACGACTGCCTGGAACTCGCCCGCAAGATCGTCGCCGACTTCCCAACGATCTCATTGGTCAACTCGGTCAACCCGCTGCGCATCGAGGGCCAGAAGACGGCGGCGTTCGAGATCGTCGACGCCCTGGGCGTCGCGCCGGACGTACACGCCCTGCCGGTCGGCAACGCGGGCAACATCACGGCGTACTGGAAGGGCTACACCGAATATCACGCCGACGGAGTGATCGACAAGCTGCCGCGGATGCTGGGTACCCAGGCGGCCGGCGCAGCGCCGTTGGTGTTCGGCGAACCGGTGAGCCAGCCCGAGACCATCGCCACCGCGATCCGCATCGGCTCACCGGCGTCGTGGGCGTCGGCCGTCGAGGCCCAACAGCAGTCCAAGGGACAGTTCCTGGCCGCCACCGACGACGAGATCCTGGCCGCATATCACCTGGTGGCCGCCACCGAAGGCGTCTTCGTGGAACCGGCGTCGGCGGCAAGCATCGCCGGTCTTCTCAAGGCCGTCGAGGACGGCTGGGTGGCGCCGGGATCGACCGTGGTGTGCACCGTGACCGGCAACGGCCTCAAGGATCCCGACACGGCGCTGCGAGACATGCCCAGCGTGTCGCCGGTGCCCGTCGACCCCGTCGCCGTTGTCGCGAAACTGGGGCTCGTCTAGTGACCCAGATGGTGCCTGCCGGGCTGCTGGCCAGTTCGGTCGTCGCGGCGTCCAGCGCCAACCTCGGTCCGGGCTTCGACAGTATCGGATTGGCGCTGAATCTCTACGACGAAATTATCGTCGAGACAACCGATTCCGGTCTGATCGTCGAAGTTGATGGCGAGGGCGCCGGGGAGTTGGCGCTCGGCTCCGGCCATTTGGTGGTTCGCGCCGTCGAGTGCGGACTACAGGCGGCCGGCGTCAGCGCGCCCGGCTTGAAAGTGCGGTGTCGAAACGCCATTCCGCACTCGCGGGGTCTCGGCTCGTCGGCCGCGGCGGTGGTGGGCGGCCTTGCAGCGGTCAATGGGCTTGTCGCACAAGCGGGTTGGACTCCCTTGAGCCAGGCCCAGCTGATCCAGTTGTCGTCGGAATTCGAAGGGCATCCCGACAACGCCGCGGCGGCGGTGCTGGGCGGCGCCGTGGTGTCGTGGAGCGACCGCGGCGGCGATCCGCCCAGCTTCTCGGCGGTGCCGCTGCGGTTACATCCCGACATTCATTTGTTCCCCGCCATTCCCGAGCAACGCTCGTCCACTTCGGAGGCGCGGGTGCTGCTGCCTGCGCAGGTCAGCCACGACGACGCGCGCTTTAATCTCAGCCGCACAGCGCTGCTGGTGGTGGCGCTCACCGAACGACCCGACCTGCTGATGGCCGCCACCGAGGACATGCTCCATCAGCCGCATCGCTCGCCCACGATGCCCGCGTCGGCGGAATACCTTCGATTGTTGCGGCGTTACAACGTGGCAGCTGTGCTATCCGGTGCTGGTCCGGCGGTGATCGCGCTGAGCACGGCTGCCGAGTTGCCCGCCGAGGCCCTGGAGTACGGCGCCGCAAACGGGTTTGCGGTCAGCGAGATGGCGGCCGGCGACGGGGTCCGCTGGAGTTCCGGAGTAGCCGTCCGCAGCTAAGGTCCACCGGCACGCTGGAGGGGCTTCTTGCTTCCGACATCGAAGCAGGTTATCCTCGGAGCCGTCCAGCAATCGCAGCATCTGCATCTGCGTTGACAGTAGGACGAACACCAAATTCTTCTCGGGGACGATGGTTCGCCATTTAAACTGCCAATCCGGGCGATCACCGTTGCAGAGTCGATTGTTGGTAGCACTCGGCGATTTGGCTGAATGCAACGAACCCCTGGCTTGATTTGATCGGCCAGGGAAGAAAGGAAATCCGTGACTGAAACGGACCTCGTTACGGCTGGCGACAGCACCGAAAACGACAAGCTGTCCAACTCCGTGACCCCAGACACTTCCGCTGACCCCGACGCATCCGGGTCGGCGGCGGACACTAGCCCCAGTGCGTCGGACGGTTCGCTGTCCACCATGGTGCTTCCCGAACTGCGCGCGCTGGCCAATCAAGCCGGCGTCAAGGGCACCTCTGGGATGCGTAAGAACGAACTGATCGCTGCGATCCGGGAAAGCCGCCAAGGGCAGGCCAACGGTGTACCTCCCAACGGCGGTGCCAGCGGCGAATCACACAACCACGGGACCGAGGCTCCGGCCCGCCAGGCCGAAGCGACCACCGACAACGCGACCCGCGCTGACTCCAGCGAAGGGGGATCGTCCGTCGACGAGTCCGCCGAGCGGCACAGCCGGGCGGAAAAGACCGATCAATCCACTGACAAGCCCGCGCGCAACCGAAACCAACAGGACACCAAGTCCGACGAGCGCGAGTCCGACAGGGGCGGCGATCAGCAAGGCTCGGGCGGTCAACAGAACCGAGGTGGCTCCAACCAGCAAGACGACGATGGGGACGGGCGCGGCGGCCGCAGAGGGCGCCGATTCCGGGAACGCAGGCGCCGTGGTGAACGTCCGGGCGAGGGCGGTGACACCGAACTGCGCGAAGACGACGTCGTCCAGCCGGTGGCCGGCATCCTCGACGTTCTGGACAACTACGCGTTCGTGCGCACTTCCGGTTACCTCGCCGGCCCGCACGACGTGTACGTCTCGATGAACATGGTGCGTAAGAACGCCTTACGCCGCGGCGACGCGGTGACCGGCGCGGTGCGAGTGCCCAAGGAAGGTGAACAGCCCAATCAGCGGCAGAAGTTCAACCCGCTGGTGCGCTTGGACACCGTCAACGGTGGGCCGGTCGAAGACGTCAAGAAGCGTCCCGATTTCTCCAAATTGACGCCGTTGTACCCCAACGAGCGGCTACGTCTGGAAACCACCCCCGATCGGCTGACCACGCGGGTTATCGACCTGATCATGCCGATCGGCAAGGGCCAGCGCGCGCTGATCGTGTCGCCGCCCAAGGCTGGTAAGACGACGATCCTGCAGGACATCGCCAACGCGATCACCAGGAACAACCCGGAATGCCACCTCATGGTCGTGCTCGTCGACGAGCGGCCTGAAGAGGTCACCGATATGACCCGCTCGGTCAAGGGCGAGGTCATCGCCTCGACGTTCGACCGGCCGCCGTCAGACCACACGTCGGTTGCCGAGCTCGCCATCGAGCGCGCCAAGCGACTCGTCGAACAGGGCAAAGACGTCGTCGTGCTGCTTGACTCGATCACCCGGCTCGGGCGCGCCTACAACAATGCGTCGCCGGCGTCGGGCCGCATCCTGTCCGGTGGTGTCGACTCCACCGCGCTGTACCCGCCGAAGCGGTTCCTCGGCGCTGCGCGCAACATCGAGGAAGGCGGCTCGTTGACCATCATCGCCACGGCGATGGTGGAAACCGGATCCACCGGTGACACAGTGATCTTCGAGGAGTTCAAGGGCACCGGTAACGCCGAGCTCAAGCTCGACCGCAAGATCTCGGAACGTCGGGTGTTCCCTGCCGTCGACGTGAACCCGTCCGGCACCCGCAAGGACGAATTGCTGCTCTCGCCCGACGAGTTCGGCATCGTGCACAAGCTGCGTCGGGTGCTGTCAGGTCTGGATTCCCACCAGGCCATCGACTTGCTGATGTCGCAGCTGCGTAAGACCAAGACCAACTACGAGTTCCTGGTTCAGGTGTCCAAGACGACACCGGGTGGGGACAACGACTAACGCGGTTAGCACATCACCGCCGTCGACCAACATCGCCCTTCCCCGTAGGCAGCCAAAGCTGCGCCGGTAACGTGCCAGCCTGTCGGACCGACGGGAAAGTGGTGAGCCGTGGCGAACACTATTCAGCAGCTGCTTCGCACCCGTGTCGGTGACTCGTCACCGGCGGTCAAATACGGCGACCGGGTGTGGAGTTGGCGCGAGCACCTGGCGGACGCCTCGGCTGCGGCCGCCGCATTGATCGGTATCGCCGACCCCAAACGGCCCCTGCACGTCGGTGCGCTGCTGGGCAACACCCCGGAGATGCTCACCGCGATGGCGGCGGCGGCCCTCGGCGGATATGTGTTGTGCGGCATCAATGACACCCGTCGCGGCGCAGCGCTGGCCAAGGACATCGTGCGGGCCGACTGCCAGATACTGCTCACCGATCCTGCGCACCGCGCACTGCTCGACGGTCTAGACCTGCCCGGAGTCCGCGTCTTGGACCTCTCCACCGGTGAGTGGTCTGGTTTGCTAGCAGCGGCCGGGCCGCTCGTGCCGCATCGCGAAGTCGACGCAGGCGATACCTTCATGATGATCTTCACCTCGGGCACCAGCGGCGAGCCGAAGGCGGTCCGGGTCACCCACCTGACCGTAATTTTCGCCGGTTCTGCGCTGATCGAGCGGTTCGAGGTCGAATCGTCCGGCGTGTGCTACCTGTCGATGCCGTTCTTTCACTCCAACGCGCTGCTGGCCGGCTGGAGCGTGGCAGTCGGATCAGGTGCCGCGATGGTCCCTGCGACGTTCTCCGCTTCCGGTTTGCTGTCCGATCTACGCCGCTATGGCGCGACCTACATGAACTACGTCGGCAAGCCGTTGGCCTACGTGTTGGCCACCCCCGAGCGGCCCGACGATCGGGACAACCCGCTGCTGGTCGCGTTCGGCAACGAGGCAAGCGACCGCGACATCGCGGAGTTCAGCCGGCGTTTCGATTGCAGGGTTTGGGACGGCTTCGGCTCTACCGAAGGCGCGATCATCATCACCCGTGAAGATGGCTGCCCGCCGGGCTCATTGGGCCAGGGCTTTCCCGGCGTGAGCATTTACCACCCCGACACGCTCACCGAATGTGCGGTGGCCCAATTCGACGATGACGGCGCGCTGATCAACGCCGACGAAGCGATCGGCGAGCTGGTCAACACGTCGGGCGCCGGCCTGTTCGCCGGTTACTACAACGACCAGGAGGCCACCGACGCGCGACTCCGCCATGGCATGTTCTGGTCGGGCGACCTGGCCTACCGCGACGCGGACGGCTGGATTTACTTTGCCGGCCGTAGCGGGGATTGGCTGCGGGTCGACGGCGAAAATATGACCACGGCGCCCATCGAGCGCATCCTGCAGCGACTGCCGGCGGTCAGCCAGGTAGCGGTGTACGCGGTGCCTGACGAGCAGGTGGGCGACCAGGTGATGGCGGCGTTGGTGCTGGTCGACGGCGCAGAGCTGACGCCGGCGGAGTTTGGCGAGTTTCTGGCCGGCCAGCCCGACCTTTCATCCAAGGCGTGGCCGCGCCACGTGTGGATCACCGAAGGCCTGCCGTCCACCGCCACCAACAAGATCCTCAAGCGTGAGCTGAGTTCCAGGGGCGCTACGCCGGAAGGTGGCCTGCTGTGGACCCGGATCGGGCGCGACATCACCTATGTCCTGGTCGATCGGTCCGCCACAGTGTCGGCGAACTACCAGGTCAGCCCGGGTTAACGCCGGCACGCACCGGTCGAAGCAGGCCGGTCGCGTTGAATGCTTCGGCGGGAATGCGCACGCTCACGCGGGCGTTTAGGGGCATAGCGGCTGACCTGGCATAATCAACAGCCGAAGTTCCGGTTCCGGTTCACGTCCGCTTCGTGCTCATTAGGGCGACCCGGCGACCGACGATAGAAGAGGACATCATGAAATCTGGTATTCACCCGGCATACGGCGAGACCACCGTGGTCTGCGGCTGTGGCAACACCTTCCAGACCCGCAGCACCAAAGAAAGCGGCCACATCGTGGTCGAGGTCTGCTCGCAGTGCCACCCGTTTTACACCGGCAAGCAGAAGATTCTCGACAGCGGCGGTCGGGTCGCTCGTTTCGAGAGGCGCTACGGCAAGCGCAAGGCCGGCGCCGACAAAGAGGCTTCGGCCGATAAGTAGTACCAGCGACGCCCGAACTGTTGCGGAAACCGCACAGGACGGGCGTCGTTTCGCGTTCGGATAAGTCGGGAGTCGGCTCGGTTTGGAAGGAGAAGCATGGCGCAGGGCGTGCAGGCGATTGACGCGCTGCTGGCCGAACACGCCGAGCTCGAGCGCCAGCTGGCCGATCCCGGACTGCACAGCAATGCTGCCAATGCGCGCAAAGTCGGCCGTCGGTTCGCGCAACTGGCGCCGATCGTTGCCACCCACCGCAAGCTGGAGGCGGTACGGGGAGACCTGGACACCGCACGTGAACTGGCTGCCGATGACGCGTCGTTCGTCGATGAAGTCGCCGAACTGGAATCACGCGCTGCCGAGCTGGACACTCAGCTCACCGACATGCTGGCACCGCGCGACCCGCACGACGCCGACGACATCGTGCTCGAGGTCAAATCCGGTGAGGGGGGCGAAGAGTCGGCCCTCTTTGCCGCAGACCTGGCCAGGATGTACATCCGCTATGCCGAGCGACACGGCTGGACGGTGACGGTATTAGACGAAACCACCTCGGATCTGGGTGGTTACAAGGATGCGACGCTCGCGCTCGCCAGCAAGGGCGACTCGGCGGACGGCGTGTGGTCGCGGATGAAGTTCGAGGGCGGCGTACATCGGGTGCAGCGAGTCCCGGTCACCGAATCCCAAGGTCGCGTGCATACTTCGGCCGCCGGCGTGCTGGTCTATCCGGAACCCGAGGAAGTCGGCGAAGTGCAGATTGACGAATCGGACCTGCGCATCGACGTCTACCGGTCGTCCGGCAAGGGCGGTCAGGGTGTCAACACCACCGACTCGGCGGTACGAATTACCCACCTACCCACCGGAATTGTCGTCACCTGCCAAAACGAACGGTCGCAGCTGCAGAACAAGACCCGAGCCATGCAGGTGCTGGCCGCTCGCCTGCAGGCAATGGCCGAGGAGCAGGCGCTGGCCGACGCGTCGGCCGATCGCGCCAGCCAGATCCGCACGGTGGACCGCAGCGAACGCATCCGCACCTACAACTTCCCGGAGAACCGGGTCACCGACCACCGCATCGGTTACAAGGCACACAATCTCGACCAGGTTCTCGACGGCGACCTTGACGCATTGTTCGACGCTTTGAGCGTCGCCGACCGGCAATCCCGGCTGCAGCAGGCATGACGACTCGACTGCGGTGCGCGATCGACTCGGCTACGACACTGCTCGCAGACGCTGGAATCAACTCCGCGCGCTTCGACGCCGAGGAGTTGGCCGCGCACCTAACGGGCACCGAGCGGGGACGGCTGGCGCTCATCGATTCGCCTGACGACGCGTTCTTCGACCGCTACCACGCCGCGATCGCGGCGCGGTCGCGCCGAGTGCCGCTGCAGCACATCACCGGCACAGCCGCCTTCGGGCCGCTGACGCTGTTCGTCGGGCCCGGCGTCTTCATTCCGCGTCCAGAAACCGAGGCCATGTTGGAATGGGCGACCGCGCAGTGTCTTCCGGGGACTTCCGGCCGGCCGGTAATCGTCGATGTCTGCACCGGTTCGGGCGCGCTGGCGCTTGCGCTGGCGCAGCACTGGCCGGCAGCGCGGATACTCGGCATCGATGACTCCGATGCGGCCCTTGACTATGCCCGCAAAAACTCGGTAGGCACCACGATCGAATTAGTGCGCGCTGACGCCACCGACCCTGGCTTGCTCACCGAGCTCGACGGGCAAGTCGACCTCCTGCTGGCCAACCCGCCCTACGTGCCTGAAGTCGTTGAGCTCGAACCTGAAGTCTCTCAATACGATCCGCCGCACGCTGTGTTCGCAGGCCCGGACGGGATGACGGTGATCACCGCCATTATCCGGCTGGCCGGCCGTTGGTTGCGTCCGGGCGGCTTCTTCGCCGTCGAGCATGACGACACCACGTCACTGCTGACGTCCGAACTAGTCAGCAGCACAGGACTTTTCGACGACGTCGTCGCCAGAACAGATCTGACCGGACGGCCGAGATTCGTCACGGCACGGCGGAGGAGCGGCGCTCGTGACTGACGTATTCGACTGCGCCGATCCCGAACAGCGTTCCCGGGGAATCGAATCGGCAGTTGGGGCCGTCAAAAGCGGTCGGCTGGTAGTTCTTCCGACGGACACGGTTTACGGCATCGGCGCCGACGCTTTCGACAGCATGGCAGTGGCCGCCCTGCTGTCGGCGAAGGGTCGCGGGCGCGACATGCCCGTGCCGGTGCTGGTTGGCTCCTGGCACACCATCGAGGGTCTTGCCCTCATGGTTCCGCAGGCAACGCGTGATCTGATCCGCGCATTCTGGCCGGGCGCGCTGAGCCTGGTGGTCCGGCAGGCGCCGTCGCTGCAGTGGGACCTCGGCGATGCCCGCGGCACGGTGATGCTGCGGATGCCGCTGCATCCGGTAGCCATCGAGTTGCTGCGTGAGGTCGGGCCGATGGCGGTATCCAGCGCCAACATCTCCGGCCGTCCGCCGGCCGTCAACGCCGACGACGCGCGCAACCAACTCGGCGATCTCGTCGACGTCTATCTCGACGCCGGTCCTTCCGCACAGCAGGCGGCCTCGACCATCCTGGACCTCACCGGGGCCGAACCACGCATCCTCCGACCCGGACCGGTCAGCGCCGAAGGCATCGCCGCGGTGCTCGGCTTCGACGCCGCGAGTTTGACCGGCTGACCCGCCCGGCAATTGAATACAGTCGTGGTGCAGTACAACCTGGCCGGCGGTCTGCTCGCCCTATCCGACCGTGGCGCCGGTGTCCCGTTGCGCGAGCTGGCACTCGTCGGGCTCACTGCCGCGATCATCACCTACTTTGCGACGGGACCGGTACGCCTGCTGGCAACCCGGCTCGGCGCGGTGGCCTATCCACGCGAACGCGATGTGCATGTGACGCCGACGCCACGGATGGGCGGTCTGGCGATGTATCTGGGTGTAATTGCCGCGGTCTTTCTCGCCTCTCAGCTGCCCGCTCTGACACGTGGTTTCGTCTACTCCTCGGGCATGCCGGCCGTGCTGGTGTCGGGCGCGGTAATCATGGGCATCGGCCTGATCGACGATCGGTGGGGTCTGGACGCGCTGACGAAGTTCGCCGGCCAGATCACCGCGGCCAGTGTGCTGGTCACCATGGGCGTCGCCTGGAGTGTCATCTACATTCCGCTGGGCGGCGTCGGCACCATCGTGTTGGACCAAGCCTCCTCGATCCTGCTCACGTTGGCGCTGACCGTGTCGATCGTCAACGCGATGAACTTCGTCGATGGTCTCGACGGGCTGGCCGCCGGGCTGGGTCTGATCACCGCGCTGGCCATCTGCATGTTTTCGGTCGGCTTGCTGCGCGATCACGGGGGTGACGTGCTCTTCTACCCGCCGGCGGTCATTTCGGTGGTGCTGGCCGGGGCCTGCCTGGGTTTCTTGCCGCACAACTTCCACCCGGCCAAGATCTTCATGGGGGATTCCGGTTCGATGCTGATTGGCCTGATGCTGGCCGCCGCGTCGACGACGGCCGCGGGACCGATTTCGCAGAACGCTTACGGCGCCCGCGACGTGTTTGCTCTGCTGTCGCCGTTCCTGTTGGTCGTGGCGGTCATGTTCGTGCCGATGCTCGACCTACTGTTGGCGATCGTGCGGCGCACCCGGGCGGGTCGTAGCGCGTTCAGCCCCGACAAAATGCACCTGCATCATCGGCTGCTGCAGATCGGTCATTCGCACCGCCGCGTGGTGCTGATCATCTATTTGTGGGTGGGCATAGTCGCCTTCGGCACGGCGAGCACAATTTTCTTCAACCCGCGCGATACCGCGGCGGTGATGCTGGGCGCGATCGCCATCGCGGTTATCGCCACGTTGATCCCGCTGCTACGCCGCCGTGACGACCTCTACGACGAGGAGTAGTAGGGTGGCCCGCAATGTGGTACGGTGCTGGTAGAACCCGAATAAACCTCGCGGGTTGCCGGCCACCGGCCATCGGATTTGCGTCCGATTGGTCGGACGTACGACCGACAAAGGGGAGTGGTCCCTTGGGTGATGCGAGTGCGGTGATTGCCCTCCGATACGCTCAACGGGCCACGCAACGATCAACCAGGCAACTCCCCCCTAGCGAGGACTGAGGTGCAGCAGTGACAACGCCAGCGCAGGACGCGCCGTTGGTGTTTCCCTCGGTTGCGTTCCGGCCAATTCGTCTCCTCGCCATCTCGCTTTTACTGACCGTCGTCGCGGTCGCCGCCGCTGGTGCGCTGCACCACCCGATGGTTGGCGTTTTCTTCGGCGTGGGGCTGCTGCTGGGTTTGCTCAACGCCCTCGGTGTGCAGCGATCGGTCGCGGCGATCACCGCCGAAGCGCATCCGCTGAAGAAAAAGATGGCGATGAACTCGGCAAGCAGGCTGATGGTTATCACCGTCATCGGACTGGTCATCGCGTATGTTTTCCGACGCGACGGGCTGGGCGTGCTGTTCGGGCTTGCGCTGTTCCAGGTATTGCTGGTGATATCGACCGCGCTGCCGGTCTGGAAGAAGCTGCGCACCGGGACCGCCGACGGCGGCTGGGACGGCGACGCGGCTCCGGGAGTGGAAGGAAACGGCAACAGCGATGACTGAGACGCTGCTGGCTGAGGGCGCCATCGAGGTCGGACACCACGAGACCGCGAAGTGGCTGGGCCTGACCGTCAACGTCGACACCGTGGCGTCCGCGGCCCTCGCCGCCGTCATCGTCATCGCGCTGGCATTCTTCTTGCGCGCCAAGGTCACCTCCACCGGCGTGCCGGGTGGCGTGCAGTTGTTCTTCGAGGCGATCACCATCCAGATGCGCAACCAGATCGAATCGGCGATCGGGATGCGAATCGCGCCGTTTGTGTTGCCGTTGGCCGTCACGCTCTTTGTGTACATCCTGGTCTCGAACTGGCTGTCGGTGTTGCCGGTGCAGTACGACAAAGGCGGGACTCCGACGGAGTTATTCGCACCCCCGGCATCGGACATCAACTATGTGCTGGCCCTGGCACTGTTCGTGTTCCTCTGCTACCACCTGGCCGGCATCTGGCGCAGTGGCCCACTCGGGTATCCCGCCAAGATTCTCAAGGGGCACGTGTGGGACACCCTGCCGAAAGCCGTCGGAGTGATCTTCTCGCCGATCAACGTGGTTGAGGAACTCGCCAAGCCGATCTCGCTGTCGCTCCGACTTTTCGGCAACATCTTCGCGGGCGGCATCCTGGTCGCGCTGATCGGGCTTTTCCCGGCTTCTATTTTGTGGGCGCCGAACGCGATCTGGAAGGCATTCGACCTATTCGTCGGAGCGATCCAGGCGTTCATCTTCGCATTGCTGACTGTCTTGTACTTCAGTCAATCGATGGAGCTGGAAGGGGAACACCATTAGGACGGCTTTAAATCCCCCGGCTTGCCAACCACCGCAGACTTGACAGAGCCCTAACCAAATATCAAGGAGGATAACAACAATGGGAGACCCCAATCTCGTCGGCCTCGGCGCCCTCATCGGCGGCGGACTGATCATGGCCGGAGGCGCGATCGGCGCCGGTATCGGTGACGGTGTCGCCGGCAACGCACTGATCTCCGGTATCGCGCGGCAGCCGGAGGCCCAAGGCCGGCTGTTCGTACCGTTCTTCATCACCGTGGGTTTGGTCGAGGCCGCCTACTTCATCAACCTGGCCTTCATGGCGCTGTTCGTCTTCGCCAACCCGATCGCCCCGAAGTAATTCGCCAAAGATGGGTGACATGAACGCCGTAGTCCTGGCTGCCGCCAGCCAGGCTGAGGGAAACTTCCTGCTTCCCAACGGCACCTTCTTCGTTGTGCTGATCATCTTCTTGATCGTGCTCGGCGTGATCGGCACCTTCGTGGTGCCGCCGGTCATGAGGGTGCTGAACGAGCGCGAGAACATGATCACCAAGACGCAGGCCGACAACAAAAAATCGGCCGAGCAGATCGCCGCCGCCCGGGAAGATTTCGAGAAGGCGATGTCTGAGGCTCGAGTCAACGCATCGGCGGCCCGCGACGATGCTCGGGCGGAGGGCCGTAAAGTTCTCGACGAAATGCGTTCGCGCGCTGAGGAACAGGTTTCCGCCACACTGCAGGAAGCCGCCGACCAACTCAAACAGGAGGGGGACGCGGTGGCGGCGGATCTGCGCTCCCGCGTGGACAGTATGTCGACGACATTGGCCAGCCGCATTCTCGGCGTCGAGATCACGACCTCAGTGTCAGCCACGGGGTCAGGTCGGTAGCGAAGATGTCGACATTCATCGGGCAATTCGTCGGGTTCATCGCCATCCTGTTGCTGGTATGGCGTTACGTCGTCCCGCCGGTGCGCAAAATGATGGTCGATCGGCAGAACACCGTGCGTCAACAGTTGGAAGACGCGGCGGCTGCCGCCGATCGGCTTGCCGAAGCTAGCCAAGCCCACGACAAAGCGCGCAAAGACGCCAAGGCGGAAGCAAAGCGGATTACCGAAGAGGCCCGCGCGGACGCGGAGCGCATTGTCGAACAACTGCGGGCTCAGGCCGACGCCGAGGTCGAGCGCGTCAAGGTGCAGGGCGCCAAGCAGGTCGAGCTACTACGAGCGCAGTTGGTTCGCCAGCTACGCCAGGATTTCGGTGCCGAATCCGTGCGGCGGGCAAGCGAATTGGTGCGTGGCTACGTTGCCGACTCGGCGCAGCAGTCAGCAACGGTCGACCGCTTTCTCGACGACCTCGACGCGATGGCGCCCTCCGAGGCGGACGTCCAGTACCCCATTGCAGAGAACATGCGTTCGGCCAGCCGACTGGCGCTGGACAGCGTGATGAAGCGGTTCGGTGAGATAGCCAAAGGCCTCGACGACGGGGGCCTGTCCACCCTCGCCGACGAACTGACATCCGTTGCCGCACTGCTGGATCGCGAGTCCGTAGTCACCCGCTATCTGACCCTGCCGGCCGAGGACGCCGCGCCCAGAGTCCGGCTGCTCGAGCGGCTGGTGTCCGACAAAGTTGGAGAGTCTGCGCTCGATATCCTCAAGACGGCTGTCTCGCAGCGCTGGTCGGCCAACAACGATCTGATCGACGCGGTCGAGCTGGTCTCGCGGAACGCATTGTTGGCGCGCGCCGAACATGCCGGCTCGCTAGACGAGGTAGAAGACCAACTGTTCTGGTTCAGCCGGATCCTTGATGCCCAGCCGCGCCTGTCCATCTTGCTCGGTGACTACGAAGCTCCGGCCGACAGCCGGGTTCAGTTGCTGCGCAACGT
>Ga0209217_1000213_pt1 | contig 14299 bp, 12 predicted proteins | sample JacPinW_OM3H0_M2_FD_187957 | JGI IMG/M metagenome (GOLD analysis project Ga0209217, IMG submission 187957) | Forest soil microbial communities from Algoma, Ontario, Canada - Jack Pine, Ontario site 1_JW_OM3H0_M2 (SPAdes) (version 2) | ecosystem: Environmental > Terrestrial > Soil > Boreal...
CTTGGCCCCTCGGACATGCGATTCCCCTGCCCTTGCGGGGGAGGGATAGGGAGGGGGGTGGCCACATCGGCAGTCCCCGTGTGGCACCCCCCGCCCCAACCCTGCCCCGCAAGGGGGGAGGGGGCAGGAAGACACGGCGCCGTGCGGCGACACGAGGGAATACTCGATGCGAAAGATCCTCACTTCAGCTTCAGCCCGACCACGCGCACCAGACCGTCCGGCATCGCCCGGTAGCCCTCGAGCTTGGTCGTGTGCGCGATCAGGTTTCGGCGGTGATAGAGATAGATGATCGGTTCGTCCTCGAGGACCGATTTTGTCATTTTTTCGTAAATCGACTTACGTTGTGCCATGTCGGTGACAAAGCGCGCCTCTTCGAGCGCCTTGTCGACATCCGGATTCGAATAGGCGCTGTAGTTCTGCGGCGCCTTGGTCTTGTGGAAGATATAGGAATTGCCGTCGGGATCGATGCGGCCGCTCCAGTCGAGAATAAAGGCCTGGTATTCGCCGGCTTCCGCCGCTTTCAGCGCGGTAGCGAGCTCAGTGACCCTGATCTTCAGGTCGAAGCCTGCTTCCGCCGCCATCGACTGGATCACCTGCGCGACCGTCTCGCGCTCGACATTTTTCGCGACCATGAGGTCGACGCTAACCGGCCCCGTGATTCCGGCTTCCTTCAACAGCGCCTTGGCCTTGTCGATATCCCGCGAACGCACCGGAAAAGCCTTCTGGTAATACGGATGCTCCGGATTGACCCACTGATTGCCCGGCACGAATTCGCCGTTGTAGACGACTTGATTGACCGCCTCGCGGTCGATCGCAAGATCGAGCGCCTGCCTTACCTTGGCGGACTGGCTGAGCGGCCCCTTGTTCTTGTCATTGCCGATGTTGATGGTGATGCCCTCATAGCCCAGCGAAAGCGCGGTCGAGAGTTTTAGCCTGGGATCGGCGCGGACGTCCTTGATGTCGGTCGCCAGCAGCCGCTCGATCAGGTCGAGCCCGCCGGATTTCAAGTTGGCGAGCCGCACCGTGGAATCGACGATCGGCAGAAACACCACGCGGTCGATGAAGACGTTGTCCTTGTTCCAGTAGTCGGCGAACTTCTCGAACACCATGCGGTCCTGCTGCACACGTTCGACGAATCTGTAGGGGCCGGCGCATACCGGATGCAGCCCGAACTTGTCGCCTTCTTCCTTCGCCGCCTTTGGCGAGATCATCATGCCGGAGCGGTCGGTGAGCTGCGCGATCAACGGTGAGTAGGGCGTCTTAAGGATCAGCTTGATGGTCAGGGGATCGACGACGTCTACGTGATCAAGCGCGGCCAGCTCCGGCTTGCGGAAAGAAGTCGGCAGCGTCAGGTGGCGCTCGAGCGAAAATTTCGCGGCCTCGGCGTCGAATGGCTCGCCGTCGTGGAATTTGACGCCCGGCCGCAGCTTGATCGTGACCTCCTTGCCGTCGGCGGAAGTCTCGTGCGACAGCGCGAGCTGCGGCACGATGTTGAGCTTTTCGTCGATGTCGAACAGCTTGTCGCAGAACGCGGCGAACACAATGCGGCCCACATAAGTACGCGCCAGCGTCGGATCGAGAATATCCGGGTCTTCGGCAAGGCCGATGCGCAGCGTGGTCTGGGCGTTGACGCCCGTGACCAGCGACATCAGCAACGCCATCGCAACAAACGCCAAGCGCAAGATATTCATCGCATCGATCCCCTGTTTCACATGGCCGCCGGTGGCGCAGCCCCGACTATATCAACCCCGGAGGGACCCGCACCTTCCGCACTCCCGCTGAAAGCCGCCACCAATCGTTCCAGCGCCGGCGAGAAGGCGCCGTCAGAGGGAATGATGGCGTCCGGCGGCGGCAGTTCTACCGTGCGGTGACACGCGGTCGCATGTCCTGCCGCGTCGCTGAGCAGTTGCGGCGGTTCGGTCCGGCAGCGATCGATCACATAGGGGCAGCGGGTATGAAAGCGGCAGCCTGGCGGCGGGTTGAGCGCGCTCGGCATCTCTCCCTGCAGCACAATGCGGCTGCGTTTTGCCCGCGGTTTAGGCACCGGGATCGCGGACAACAGCGCGCGGCTATAGGGATGATGCGGTGTCGCGAACAGCGCCTGGGCGTCCGCGGTCTCGACGATGACGCCGAGATTCATCACGGCGACGCGGTCGGCGATGTGTTTTACCACCGCGAGATCATGCGAGACGAAGATGTAGGCGAGCCCGAGCCGGTCCTGCAGATCGCGCAGCAGATTGAGGATTTGCGAACGGATCGAGACATCCAGCGCCGATACCGGCTCGTCGCAAATGATCAGCTTCGGTTCGACCGCGAGCGCCCGGGCAATCGCGATCCGCTGGCGCTGGCCGCCGGAGAATTCGTGTGGGTAACGGCGCGCGAAGCGTGGCTCGAGCCCGACGAGAAGCAGCAATTCCTCGACCCGTTCGCGCCGGCGTGCCGCCGGCACCAGATCATGCAGCGCCAACGGCTCGGTCAGGATCTGGCTGACGGTCATGCGCGGGTTGAGCGAGGCGTAGGGATCTTGAAAGATAATCTGCGCATCGCGGCGGAAGGCGCGCAATTGGTTGGCATCCAGCGCCAGCAGATCGCGGCCCTCGAAACGGATGCTGCCATGATCCGGCTCGATCAGCCGCAGCACCAGCCGGCTCACGGTCGACTTGCCGCAGCCGGACTCGCCGACCAGCGCCAGCGTCTTGCCGGCTTCGACGCGAAAGCTGACGCCGTCGACCGCCCTCACGTAGGCGGTCGGCCGCCCGAACATCGAACGGCCAGCGACGAAATGCTTTGCGAGATTTTCGACCTCGAGCAGGGCGGTCACGACACCAATCTCTCCAGCGGCGCCTTGATGCAGCGCGACCAGTGCGAGGGACTTAATGCAGCGAATGGCGGCGGCGCGCTGATGCAGATATCGCCGACGAACGGGCAGCGCGCGGCAAATCGGCAGCCGGCCGGCGGCGCGGCCATGTTGGGAACCATGCCCTCGATGGTGGCAAGATGCGAGGTGCGGCGGTCGAGCCGCGGGATCGAGCCGAGCAGGCCGACCGTGTAGGGATGCTGTGGTGAGGCGAACAACTCGTCGACCGGCGCCCGTTCGACGATCTCGCCGGCATACATCACCGCCACCTCGTCGCAGACTTCGGCGACTACGCCGAGATCGTGGGTGATCAGAATGATCGCCGCGCCACTTTCGGCTTTCAGCTCGCGCATCAGATCGAGGATTTGCGCCTGCAAGGTGACGTCGAGTGCGGTGGTGGGTTCGTCGGCGATCAAGAGCATGGGATCGCAAGCCAGCGCGATCGCGATCATGACGCGCTGGCGCATGCCGCCGGAGAGCTTGTGCGGATATTCGTCGATGCGCCGCTCCGGCGAGGGGATATGGACGCGGCGCAGCAGCTCGATCGCGCGCTCGCGCGCCTTGCTCCGCGAGCCGCCGCGATGGCGCAGGATCGTCTCGATGATCTGCTCGCCAATGGTAAAACTCGGATTGAGCGAGGTCATCGGCTCCTGGAAAATCATCGCCAGGCGATTGCCGCGGAGGTCGCGCAGCGTCTGGTCCGGCACATCAAGCAGATCAAAGCCGTCGAAACGGATCGAGCCGGTGACTTCGGCGGAATGTTTTGAAAGCAGGCCCATGATGGCCAATGAAGTTACGCTCTTGCCGCAGCCGGATTCGCCGACCAGGCCGAGCGTCGCGCCCCTGGCGACGCTGAGGTCGACGCGGTCGACGGCGTGCGTAATGCGGCCGCCGTCGCCGTGGAAGAGGACGCGCAAGCCTTCGATTTCGATCAGCGGGCTTGCCGTCATCGGTTTCCCGCGATCGCCGCTTCGATGCTGGCGTCGATGGTCGCGCGGTCGGTGATCCCAGCGGGATTCTTGCGCGTGGGGAGGAATTGACGAAAGTGTACCCAGCGCTCGCGGCTTACTTGTTCGAGGCGTTCGAGCTCGGTCAGGGGATCAACGTGGTCGTCGACCCGCAAGTCGAGATCGGACCATTCCTCCTCGCCATGGATCAGAAGCGCGGCCGATTGCTTGCCGCGCTTGTCGCCGCCGGCGGCTTCGCCTGATCGCATCGCGGCGATCAGGCGTTGCGCGAATGGCAAATTCTCATTTGCGAGGTAGGCTCTCGCGGTGTCGCCCAGCACCTGCGCGCCCGCCAGCATGTTGCCGGCAATCGAAAAACTCTTGCCCTCGATATGTCCGCACCAGTCGACGCAGTCGCGCCCGGTGTGGGAAGCGATGCGGCCATCGGCATCCATGATGTGAAGTTGCCGGCTCTCGCGCCCGGGATCCGCCGCGATCAGCGTGTTGATGATGTCGTGGGGCTCACGCCCCCCGCGCAGCAGTTTTACACCGTCGATGCCGTAATAGGGATTGACCAGCGCTTGCGTCGCGACGCCGCCGAAGCCGGCTGCGATATGCGGCACGCGGGCGCCCACCGCGAAGAATTTTGTCGCGACGGCGATCCCGAATTGGCCGGTTGCATTGTCGCGGGCGATGATCGACCAGGTCATCCGGGCTCTTTCATCCAAAACCGTTTACCGTCCGGCCGCGTAACCCTGCATGCCCCTGGGATTGGCGGCGGCGCGGCGGCGGCGGCCGACCTTGGAGGCTGCGGTGAGACGGCCTTCCGACCAGTCGGGGCCGGTCTCCACGAGATGGCCGCGGCGCTTCAGATTGTCGACGGTCGCCTTCGGCACGCGGTTCTCGACCACCAGCACGCCGGGTCGCGCGGTGCGCGGCCAGAACGAGATCGGGAAATGCTCGGAATGCCAGGCCGGCGCGTCGATCGCCTCCTGCAGATTGAGCTTGGCATGAACATGCCGCAGAAAGAATTGCGTGGTCCATTGATCCTGCTGATCGCCGCCGGGCGAGCCCCAGGCCAGATACGGCTCGCCGTCGCGCAGCGCCATGGTGGGCGAGAGCGTGGTGCGCGGGCGCTTGCCCGGCGCCAATGCGGCGGGATGATCTTCCTCGAGCCAGAACATCTGCGCGCGGCTGCCCAGACAAAAGCCGAGTTCGGGGATGACCGGCGACGATTGCAGCCAGCCGCCCGACGGCGTTGCCGAGATCATGTTGCCGGCCTGGTCGATAATATCAAAATGCACGGTGTCGCCGCGCACTTCGCCGAAGCGGCCGACAGTGGGCTCGCCGGCGCCCATGGCGCCGACGGCCTCGCGGTTGCCCTCGGCGCGGCGCAGTTTTACGATCGAGCCGAAACTTTCGACCGAGCCAGGGACGAAGTCGAGCGAAGCTGTTTCCGAGACCAGCTTGCGGCGCGCGTCATTGTAGGCATCCGACAACAGCGTCGCGATCGGGATTTCGGAAAAGTTGGGATCGCCATAAAATTTCTCGCGGTCGGCATAAGCGAGTTTTGCGCATTCGACTTGCAGATGGATGAATTCCGGACCTATCGGATCGAGCCCGTCGAGCTCAAATCCCTTGAGCAGCGCGAGCTGCTGCAGCATCACCGGACCCTGGCTCCAGACCCCGGCCTTGCAGACGGTGTAGCGGCCATAATCGTAGGTGAGTGGCGCTTCGACGCTCGGTTGCCAGCGCGCCATGTCGTCGGCGCGTAGCACGCCGCGATGCGGCGCGCCGCTGACATCCATGATTTCCTGGGTGCGGCAGAAATTGTCGATCGCTTCGGCGACAAAACCGCGCGACCAGGCTTTTCGTGCACGCTCGATCTGCGCGACGCGGTCGCTACCGGCGCTTTCCGCCTCCGTGAGGATGCGGGCATAGGTTCCGGACAGCGTCTTGTTGGTGAAGAGGGTGCCGGGTTTCGGCACCTCGTTATTCGGCAGGTAAACCGCGGCTGACGTCTTCCAGTGTTTTCGGAACATCTGCTCGACGGTGGCAATGGTGGCGGAGGCGCGCTCCACCAGCGGATAGCCGTCGCGGGCATAGGCGATGGCGGGCTCGAGCACGTCGCGCAGCGAAAGCGTGCCGTAGTCGCGCAGCAGCAGCATCCAGGATTCGAAGGTGCCGGGAACGCAAGCGGCGAGGAGCCCGGTGCCGGGTACCATCTCCAGGCCTTCGCTCTTGTAATGTGCGATGGTCGCGCCGGCGGGCGCCGGGCCCTGGCCGCAAATCACCTCGGTGCGGCCGCGTTTGGTGTCGTGCACGATGATCGGCACGTCGCCGCCGGGACCGTTCAGATGCGGTTCGACCACCTGCAGCGTGAACGCGGTGGCAACGCCTGCGTCGAAGGCGTTGCCGCCCTTCTCCAGCGTGGCCATCCCGACCGCGGTCGCAATCCAGTGGGTGGACGTCACGACCCCAAAAGTGCCCTCGATTTCCGGCCGGGTGGTGAACGGATCGGGATTGATGTTGCTCATGGGAATCCATCAAATTCTGCTGCGGCCGGCGCACTTGACCACAGCCAAAGCGGCGTGCCAACCGGCCCCTTGGAAGGGCTTGCTCGCATCCCCGTGATCAGGCGGGCACCGGGGCGAGGTTAACCGCGTGGCAGGCGACGCCGCCGATCAGCCGAGGGGCCTGTTTGCGGCACAGATCGAATGCCAGCGGGCAGCGCGGGTTGAAGGCGCAGCCGGGCGGCGGATCGATCGGGTTTGGGATTTCGCCCTTCACCGGAATCCGCTGGCGGCCGGACATGGCGAGATCCGGCACCGCGCCCAGCAGCATCTTGGTGTAGGGCATGCGCGGGGAAGCGAACAACTCGCGCCCCTCCGCGATCTCGACAATACGGCCGAGATACATCACGCCGATGCGGCTCGCCATGTGCCGGACCACAGCAAGATTGTGGCTGATGAAGAGATAGGTGAGGCCGAACTTGTCCTGCAGGTCGCGCATCAGATTGAGGATCTGCGCCTGCACCGAAACATCGAGCGCCGAGGTCGGCTCGTCGCAGACGATGAATTCGGCTTCGGACGCCAGCGCGCGGGCGATCGCGATCCGTTGCCGCTGGCCGCCGGAAAATTCATGCGGAAATTTCCAGCCGTCGTCGGCGTGCAAGCCGACCAGGCTCAACAATTCGCCGACCCGCGCCTGGATGTTGCGCTCGCCCTGGATCAGGTCGAATGCGCGGATCGGCTCGGCGACGATGGCATCGACCCGGAAGCGCGGGTTGAGGCTTGCGTAGGGGTCCTGGAAAATCATCTGGATGCGACGGCGCAATTGCTGGCGCGTCTGCAATTGCCGGGGGTCGCTCATCGAGACGCCGTCGATGATCACTTCGCCCGACGATGGCGGCAGCAATCCTACGACCATCCGGGCAACGGTAGTCTTGCCGGAACCGGATTCGCCGACCAGCGCAAACGTCTCGCCCTTCCTGATGTCGAAGGTGACGCCATCGACGGCTTTGAGAAATTCCAGATGGCCGCCCTCGATCACCCGGTTGAGCCACGGCTTTGACACGTCGAACACGCGGCGCAAATTCTTGACGTCGATGAAGGGCGCTGAGCTCATGCCGCGGTGTCCTTGGCGGCGGCATCATAGAGATGGCAGGCAACCGCTTGCGTGCCCTGCCGGATCGGCTCCGGCCGTTCGATCCGGCAGCGATCGAACGCGAAGCTGCAGCGCGGGTTGAACGAGCAGCCCTGCGGCACCGCCGACAGCCGCGGCATCGAACCCGGAATTTGCACGAGCCGCGCGGCTTCTCCCGCAAGCGTCGGGATCGCGCCCATCAATCCCTTGGCATAGGGATGCAGCGGATGCTGCACGACATCCTGCACCGGGCCGATTTCGGCGATCCGGCCGGAATACATCACCGCGACGCGGTCCGAAGTTTCGGCGATCACGCCCATGTCGTGGGTCACCAGCATGACCGCAGTGCCGTGGTCGCGCCCGAGCCGTTTGATCAAGGCGATGATCTGGGCCTGCACCGATACATCGAGCGCGGTGGTCGGCTCGTCGGCGATGATCAGTTCCGGCTCGGCGCAGATCGCCAGCGCGATCACGACGCGCTGGCGCATGCCGCCGGAAAATTCGTGCGGATAGGCATCGATACGTTTGTCGGGGGCAGGAATACCGACTTCCGCCAGCAGATCGATGGCGCGCTTGCGCGCACCCGATTCCGAGAGATTGAGATGGGTCCTGATGGTCTCGACCAGCTGGTCGCCGATCCGATAGAGCGGGTTCAGGCTGGTGAGCGGGTCCTGAAAGATCATGCCGATGCGTTTTCCCCGGACCCGGCGCAATTCCTCCGGCGGCAGATTGTCGATCCGGAGCCCTGACAGATAAATCTCGCCGCCGGAGATGCGGCCGGGAGGATCGATCAGGCCGATCACCGCAAGACCGGTGACCGATTTGCCGGCGCCGGATTCGCCGACCACGCCCAGCACCTCGCCCTTGGCGATGTCGAAGGAAATCCCGTCGATCGCGCGCAAGGTGCTGCGGCGGGTGGCGAACTCCACCTTGAGGTTGCGTACGGAGAGAACGGGTTCGGTCATGCGATCTCGTGCATGGGTGATAAGGCGCCTCTCATCGAAGTTTTGGATTGAGTGCGTCGCGCAGCCAGTCGCCGAGCAGGTTGATGGAAAGAATCAGCACCGCCAGCGCAATGCCCGGAAATGCGACGATCCACCATTCGCCCGCGAACAGATAATTGTTGCCGATCCGGATCAGCGTGCCGAGCGAGGGCATGGTGTCGGGCATGCCGGCGCCGAGGAACGACAATGTCGCTTCGGTGATGATGGCGAGCGCGAGGTTGATGGTGGCGATCACCAGGATCGGCCCCATCGTGTTCGGCAGCACGTGACGCAGCATGATGACGGGCGCGGGAAGGCCGATCAATTGCGCCGCGGCCACGTAGTCGCGATTTTTCTCCACCATCACCGAGCCGCGCACGGTGCGGGCGTATTGCACCCAAAAACTCAGTCCGATCGCAAACACCAATACCGCCAGCGTGCTCATGGCGTCGAGGCGATTGCCGAACACCGACTTGACGACGCCGTTGACGAGCAGCGCGATCAGGATTGCGGGGAAAGTGAGTTGCACGTCGGCGATGCGCATGATCAAGCCATCGACGGCGCCGCCGACATAGCCGGCGATCAGTCCGAGCACAATGCCGAGCGTGCCCGAGAACAACACGCCGAGAATGCCGACGACGAGCGAAATGCGCAGGCCATAGAGAATGGCGGAGAACACGTCGCGGCCCTGCTCGTCGGTGCCGAGCAGGAACGGGCTCTGGCCGTCCGCCGTCCACAATGGCGCGATCCGCGAATTCATCAGTTGCAGCTGCGCCGGATCGAACGGGTCTTGTACCGCCAGGAGGGAGGCAAAGATCGCGAGCAGGAAAAACAAGATCGTCACGGCGGCTGCGACCATGGTGAGCCGCGAGCGGCGAAACGAATAAAACACGTCGCTTTCGATCGCGCGCCCAAACCAGCGTCCGAACGAGACCCGCGCGCGGGGCGCGCTCGGCTCGGCTTTGTGCGGGACGACGGCATCGGACATGTAGAATCTCGCGTTCAGGCCGGGCGGCTGATGGTGGAGCGCAGCCGCGGATCGACCACCGTGTAGAGGATATCGACCACGAGATTGATAGTGACGAAGATCAGCGACACCATCAAAAGATAAGCTGCCATGATCGGGATATCGACGTTTTGCACCGCTTGCACGAATAGCAGTCCCATGCCCGGCCACTGGAATACGGTTTCGGTAATGATCGCAAATGCAATAACCGAGCCAAACTGCAGGCCGGCGACCGTGATCACGGGAACCAGCGTGTTTTTCAGGGCGTGACCGAAATGGATCGCCCGGGTCGTCAATCCGCGCGCCCGCGCAAAGCGGATATAATCGGTGCGCAAGACCTCGAGCATCTCGGCCCGCACCAGCCGCATGATCAACGTCATCTGGAACAGGCCGAGCGTGATCGACGGCATGATCAAGGCTTTGAGGCCTGACAGTGTGAATAGCCCCGTGGTCCACCAGCCGATATGCACGACCTCGCCGCGGCCGAACGACGGCAGCCAGCCCAGAGTCACCGAGAACAGATAGATCAACAAGATGCCGATCAGAAACGTCGGCAGCGAGATGCCGATCAGCGATACCGCCTGGAATATCTTTGCGAGTAAGGTGTCGCGCTTCAGCGCCGAATAGACCCCCATCAGGATGCCGAACAGCATCGCCAGGATGGTGGCGCAGACAGCGAGTTCCAGCGTCGCCGGCATCCGCTCCTTCAACAGGCTCGCAACCGGCTGGCGGAACTGGTACGAGACCCCGAACTTGAACTGCATTGCGTTGCCGAAATATCGGGCGAACTGCACCGGCACGGGATCGTCAAGACCGAGAGATTTTCGGACCTCGGCGCGCTCGGCGGCCGAGGTATCCAGCGAGACGATCTGGTTGACCGGATCGCCCGCGAAGCGGAACATCGAAAACGAGATGATCCCGACCGCGATCATGACGCCAATCGCCTGGATCGCCCGGCGAAGAGTGAAAGCGAGCATGGGATCCTTTCACTTCTTTTAAACTGGCGGACGCCGCTGTCCGCCCGATAACGAAAGTCCCGGGAGCGCGAAGCTGCCGGGACTTGGGTATGAAACTTTCCTATTCCTCTTTGACCATCCAGTAGGGCAGTACCGAATTATCGGCGCGCTGCACAACTTTCAGTTTTTTCGAAACGCCCCAGGCCAGGGCCTGCTGATGCAGCGGGATATACGCGTAATCCTTGGCGGCGATTTCGAACGCTTCCTTGATCAGCAGATCGCGCTTGGCCATATCGGGCTCGATCAGCACCTTGTCGGCCAGCGCATCCATCTGCTTGTTGCAATAGCCGCCGAGATTGGCCTCGCCGCGAGAGGATTTAGGATCGTCGCGGCAGCCCATGATGTCGTAGAGAACGTTCTGTGAATCGAACGTTCCGGGCGTCCAGCCGAGCATATAGAAAGACGTCTGGAAACCGCCGGGTTTTAGCACCTTTGCGAAATACTGCGCCTTGGGCTGCGCCAGCAGGTTCACCTTGACGCCGATCCGGGCCAGCATGCCGACCACCGCCTGACAGATCGCGGCGTCGTTGACATAGCGGTCATTGGGACAATCCATCGTGACCTCAAAACCGTCGGGATAGCCGGCTTCGGTCAACAGCTTCTTAGCGCCATCGGGATCGAATTTCGGGCGGGTAAAGTCCTTGAAAAGCGGGAACAACTGCGGCGCGATCATCAGCGGCGATGGCGTCGAGAGGCCGCGCATCACGCGGGTCTTGATCAGTTCGATGTCGATCGCCTTGTAGAAGGCCTCGCGAACGCGGATATCCTTGAAGGGGTTTTTGCCCTTGATGTTGGAATATAGTAGTTCGTCGCGGGCCTGGTCCATGCCGATAAAGATGGTGCGCAGCTCTGGCCCTTTCAGCACTTGCGCATTCGGGCTGGCGTCGACGCGCGAGATATCCTGGATCGGAACCGGCTCGATGATGTCGACTTCGCCCGAAAGCAGCGCGGCAACGCGCGTGGCATCGGAGCCGATCGGCGTGAAGATAATTTCCTTCAGATTATGCTCGGGCTTGCGCCACCAATTCGGGTTGGCCTTGAACACGGTTTTCACGCCGGGCTGATGGCTCTCGACGGTGAACGCGCCGGTGCCGTTGGCGTGGAGCGAGGCAAAACTCGGTGAGGTTGCCGCCGCAGGCGTCGGGGCCACCGCGTTGTTCTCCTCGCACCACTTCTTGTCCATAATGTACCAGGTATCCCATTGGTAATTCAGAATGGGATTAGGCGAGCTCAGGAGGAAATCCACGGTGTAGTCATCGACCTTGAGCACCTTGGCATCGGCGGGGATGCGGGTCAGCAGGTTCGAGCCCTTGGCGCGTACCCTGTCGGCCGAGAACACCACGTCGTCAGCGGTGAAGGGGTCGCCGTTCTGGAATTTGACGCCCTTGCGCAAATGGAAGCGCCAGCGGGTCGGCTCCGGAATTTCCCAGCTTTCGGCGAGCGCCGGAATGATCTTGAGGTCCTTGTCTCGGGCTGTCAGGCCCTCATAGATCTGTCCGAGATGCGCATGCGTGGTGGTCTCGTTGAGCGTATAGGGGTCAAGCGAATTGAGGTTGCCCTGGTTGGCATAGCGCAACGTCTGGCTCGAGGCCGGCGACGCCGCAAAAGCGACAATCGAGACCGTGGTCGCTGCAATCAGGGTTTGACGTACCGACATATCTTCACGATCTCCGCTGTGACGCACTGTCAACTTCTGCACTATCGACGGGCAGGCCAATCCATGTTGCCAGAGTTTGGCCGCCGCGCAAGCGCGATTTCCTCAAAAGCCGGGCCGGTTTGCGCCCCGCCGCCGCAATCACTAAGCTTTAGTCTAGGCAGCAAGAGCAATCGCGTAACATTCAACTTTCGGAGTGCCGGATGGCGGAACTGAAGGCCGACATACTCGTCTTGGGCGCAGGCATGGTCGGCGTCGGCGCGGCTTTGCATCTGCAGAAACGGGGACGGGACGTCATCCTGATCGACAGGCAAGAGCTCGCCGGCGAAGGGACCAGTTACGGCAATGCCGGAATGATCGAATGCGGCTCGGTATTCCCCTACATGTTTCCGCGGGATCCCAGAGACATCTTTCGATACGCGATGAACCGCGCGCCGCAAGTGCGCTACGAGTTTGCCGATCTGCCGGCCTTCCTGCCCTGGCTGGTGCGCTACTATCTCGCCTCCGCGCCGGAGCGGGCGCTTCGCGGCGCGCTGGCGGTGATGCCGCTGATCCGCCGCAGCCTGATCGAGCATGAGGCGCTGATCGCTGAAGCCGGCGTGCCCGAGCTGATGCGGCGGAGCGGTTGGATCAAAATGTTTCGGCACGATGCAACGCTCGCGGGTGCGGTGCGAGATTTCGAGCGGGCGAAGCAGTACGGTGTTCAAGGCGAAATTCTCGATCACAAGGCGATCATCGAACGCGAGCCTCACCTTGCCGGCGAATTCGCCGGCGCTATCCATTACACCGAGCCCGGCTTCGTGCTCGATCCGGGCGGGCTGGCCAAAGCCTATGCCGCGCTGTTCCAGCGCAAGGGCGGACGCTTTGTGGCCGCTGATGCGCAGACCCTCGAACAGGACGTCGGCGGGCGATGGCAGGTCGCAACAGCAGACGGCAAGGTTTCGGGACGGGAGGCCGTGGTGGCGCTCGGACCCTGGTCCGATCTGGTGTTCGGTCGGCTCGGCTATTCGATCCCGTTCAATGTCAAGCGCGGTTACCATCTGCACCTCAAGCCGCGCGGCAACGCCGTGCTCAATCGTCCGGTGCTCGATTCGGATTTGGGCTACGTGCTGGCGCCGATGAACCGAGGCATTCGCCTCGCCACCGGCGTCGAGTTTGCCCGCCGCGACGCACCGCCGACGCCGATCCAGCTGCAGCGGGCGCTGCCGCGGGCGCACAAGCTGTTTCCGCTGGGAGAGGCTGTCGATGCAAAACCGTGGATGGGGGCACGGCCATGCTTGCCCGATATGCTGCCGGTGATCGGCAAGGCGCCTCGCCATGCCGGGCTATGGTTCGATTTCGGGCACCACCACCACGGCCTGACGCTGGGACCGGTGACCGGCCGCCTGCTCGCGGAAATGATGACCGGCGAGACGCCGATCGCCGATCCCGGCCCCTTCGCCGTCGAGCGCTTTGGTTGACCATATCTGCCGAACGGCGGCGCGAGCGCCTGGTCCGGTCAGATCGCTTGCTTCGCACAGCCTCTCGCGGCGATACTGTAACAGGCCGTCAAATTGGGATCAGGAGTCGGACATGAAGATAAACGTCGAAATAGATTGCACGCCTCTCGAAGCCCGGCAATTCATGGGACTTCCGGATGTGCAGCCGATGCAGACCGCCGTGATGGAAAATCTCCAGAAACAGATGATGAGCAATATCGAAAAGGTCTCGCCGGAAGCGCTGATGCAGAGCTGGTTCACCTTCGATCCGAAGATCGCCGAGCGGTTCCAGGACATGTTCGTGACCATGGCGGGGCTGGGCGGTTCGCGCGACAGAAAATCCGGCGACAAGAAATGATGGCGCCGGTTGACGCAGGCGAGAAGCAGGAGGCCGGCCGGCTTCGTCCGCCGGGCCTCGCTTGGCTGTTGGCGGAGGCGCGAGGCATCTTCGAATTCAACGCCAGCCTCTTCTTTTCGCCGCTCCTGATGCGGGCGCCGAAGGGCGACGGCCATCCGGTGCTGACATTGCCGGGGTTCCTCGCCAGCGATCTGTCGATGGCGCCGATGCGGCGATATCTGAAAGAGCTCGGATACGACAGCTACGCTTGGAAAATGGGCCGCAATGTCGGTGGCTTCTCGCAGATGCGCGCTGCGCTGCGGGATCGGCTTGCCGAGATTCACAACGCGACCGGCAAAAAGGTCAGCATCGTTGG
>Ga0209217_1000214_pt1 | contig 14285 bp, 13 predicted proteins | sample JacPinW_OM3H0_M2_FD_187957 | JGI IMG/M metagenome (GOLD analysis project Ga0209217, IMG submission 187957) | Forest soil microbial communities from Algoma, Ontario, Canada - Jack Pine, Ontario site 1_JW_OM3H0_M2 (SPAdes) (version 2) | ecosystem: Environmental > Terrestrial > Soil > Boreal...
AAGCCACAGCCGCAGCGATTTCCTGCTGGACAGCGAAGATGTCCTTCAGTTCACGATCGAACGTTCGCGTCCAAAGCTCGATCCCGTCTGCGGCATTGATTAGTTCGGCAACGATTCGCACCCGGCCACCCTGTTTACGCACCGTGCCCTCAAGCAGCGTAGCCACGCCTAGCTTCTCGCCAATCGTCTTATTTTCCTCTTTCCGCTCCTTGAAACGAAATGAAGAACTGCGACCGATGACTTTCAGTTCTCTGATTTGTGCCAGGGCTGCGATCAATTCTTCGGAAAGGCCGTCCGAAAAATATTCGTCCTTCGGATCTCCGCTTTCATTCAATAGCGGCAAGACCGCGATCGATTTGTTGTCCGACTTGGAAGCGATTGTCGATCTTGGCGCGCGCAACAATTGAAAGACGAGGAGTCCTCCGGCAATGATTGCGACACCAACAATGAGCGCGGCGAACTTGCGTTTGCTCCATTGCGGAACGAATTCGTCAGGCGAGACATTTTCGGTTCGCTTCATTCCTTGCGGGGTCATCTCGAAGGCCCAGGCGATGAAAATCGCCAGCGCAAAGCCAAGACCGAGGAAGACGACGAACGCCTTCATCACCCAGGCAGGCGCTTCGAATGTCGGAAGGAGAATCGACGCTGCCTGAACTAACAGCCACGAGATGACGGCATAGGCAACCGCAACTTTGTAAACGTTGCGCCGTTTTAGTTCGCCGAAGAAATCGTTCATTCCTGTTCTAAGATTAAGAACACGATTTTGCCGCTAAACCTGCGCGATGTCGATCTTTGCAGTCGCGCCGGTGCAGATCTTGCTGGCGGTCGGCGCATGACCTGCTACCTTCCGCGCGCAAATATGAAAAAAACATTTCCATTACTCATTGCATTGATAGCAACGCTGATTTGCCTTTCGGTCGCGAGAGCGGGTGAAGTGAGAGTCGATGCAACGATGATGACGAGTCCTGAAGGGAAGGAGACGACGACGTTCGCAGCGGACGCGCCAAAATTATACGCCATGTTTAAAACCAAAGGCGCGAAAGACGGCGACAAGATTCGCGGCGTCTGGATTGCGGACGACGTAGGCGATGCCGCTCCAAAGGGCACAAAGATCGACGAAAGGACTTTCACCGCAGGAGGGGACACCGAAGACGGCGAGTTTTCGCTTTCCAAGCCCACCAACAGCTGGCCGGTTGGAGAATATCACGTCGAGATTTACGTGAACGATGACCTCGCGACGAAAGTGAAGTTTACGATCAAGGCCGCGATCAAATCAAAGAAACAGTCGGGCGAAGAGGAAGAAGAATCTTCGGACGACGAGTGAGTCCGAGCCGGACTGGCAGTTGTGACGAGTGACCCGAGCTCTTGCGTTTAATCTATTGCGGGGGATCGAATGTGCTCCGGGCGCGGGCCGATGCCGATGAAACGTGCCGACAACGAGCGCAGGGCCGGAAACCATTGCAAAAGCCTGACGACACTAGGAAGCGAGTCTCCGGCTTTGGATTCGCGGCCGGTCACGACATGGCGGTGAATGAATGCCTGCATTGTCTGGATCACGCGCGTCGGCCATTCCCTGCGCTTTTGCACCCGCTCAAGGTCGGGCAGCGAGACAGGTCCTTCTCTTAATTTCGTCGCGATCAAGTTCGCGGTCGCGACCGCATCCTGCAGCGCAAGATTGATTCCAACGCCGCCCGCCGGCGACATGGCATGCGCGCTGTCACCGATGCAAAGCAAGCCATCACGACACCATTTTTTCAGACGATTGATCTGCACGGTGAGCAATTTGATTTTTGACCAGTCGTCTAACTCGGTGATGCGATCTTTCAAAAAAGGCGCGAGCGAGACGATTTCGCCATGCAAGGCTGTGAGTCCGCGTTCTTTGGCCGTCTCGATGCCCCCCTTTGGAATAACGAAGCCGGCTTGGTAATAATTTTCCCGGTCAATCAAGACGAGCAGTTTGCCGTGGCGAAAGAATCCGAATAACTGCTCAGGATCACTGTCGCGTTTGGAAATATGCATCCAAAGGACATCGATGGGCACGCCCAACTCTTGAATCTCAAAACCGGCGCGTGTGTGCGTGATGGCATGGCGCCCATCCGCGCCAATGACCAGATCGGCGCGGAAATCGCGTTCGTCGTCCGGAGTCTTTACGCGTACGCCTACGACTCGGTCGCCTTCGATGATTAGATCGGCAACTTCGTGTTGCATGTGGAGCGCGAATGAAGGGAGAGCCTTGGCTTTGCTGGCGAAAAAGTTCAGGAAGTTCCACTGCGGCATGAAACCGATGAATTTGCAGTGCGTCGGGAGACGCGAGAAATCGGCCATGCCTGCGAGGTGACCATTGAAGATTCCCCTCAATTGCGAGAATTCCTGATGCGGCAATTTCAGAAATTCGTCGAGCAATCCGAGTTCGTGCATCAGCTCGAGGGTCGAGGGATGAATCGTGTCGCCGCGAAAATCTCGAAAGAAATCGGCGTGCTTCTCCAGTACTATCACGTTCACACCGGCGCGCGCCATTAAATAGCCGGCCATCATTCCCGCCGGCCCGCCTCCGACGATCACGCAACGAGTCCGGATCTCCGGCAGTGTGCTCATTGATGATAAATTAAGAAGTAAGAATGAGGAATTAAGAAGAAAGAATTACTCTGTCTTTTATTGGACGTTGAGCGTTCAACGTTGAACGTTCTCAAATGAACTCGCGATACGATGTCGTAATTCTGGGAGCCGGGCATAACGGCCTGGTCGCGGCGAGTTATCTCGGGCGGGCGGGGCTGAGCGTACTATTATTAGAGAAGAACGATTACATCGGCGGGGCCACCACTTCACAAAAGGTCTTTCCGGATTATGAGGCCCGGCTGTCGCGCTATTCCTACCTAGTCAGTTTGTTTCCAGAAAAGATCATTCGCGACCTCGGGCTGAAGCTCGAGCTGCGACAGCGGGCAACCGGATCGTTCACTCCTTATATTAAGAGCGGGCAGCACGACGGCCTCCTGATCAGCAACGTCGATGAAGGGCAAAGCCGGCGGTCGATTATCGATCTTACCGGAAGCGAGACCGAGTTCGAGCAGATGAAAAAGTTCTACGCTCTCTCGCGAGTGTTCGCGGAGCACGCCTGGGACACCATGCTCGAGCTGCTTGTTGCAAAGGAGGAAATGAAACGACGTTTCGATGTGGATGATGTCTCTCGCGAAGCATGGCGAAGCCTGGCGGAAGAGCCGCTCGGTCGCGCGCTCGAACGTTATTTGCAAGACGATCTGGTCCGCGGGCTTGTCCTGACCGACGCAAAGGTCGGCATTTTCACGCACCCGCACGATCCGTCGCTCGTTCAGAACCGTTGTTTTCTTTATCACTTGATCGGCAATAAGACCGGCGAATGGAAAGTGCCGGTCGGTGGAATGGGCGCAGTCGCGCGCGAATTGGAACGAACGGCGCGGAGTGCCGGCGCGGAGTTGTTGACGAATGTCAACCTTGTCGCCCTCGATCTTAAGGGAAAAAAGAAAACAGTGGAGTTTCAAATCGATGGAAAGCAACAAACCGTCGAAACACGATTTCTGTTGGCCAACTTCGGGCGCAATGTGCTGGCGAAATATTCGGGTAAGACCTACGAACCGGGAACGGTAGACGAGGGGAGTGTATTTAAGATCAACATGCTCCTGCGCCGACTGCCGAAATTGAAAGCGAAGAAGTATTCAATGGCCGAGGCATGGTGCGGCACATTCCACAGCGACGAAGGCTACGAACAGATGAATGCGAGCTACGAACAGGCCGCCAAAGGTCGGTTGCCTGACAAGACGCCGTGCGAGGTTTATTGCCACACCCTGACAGACGAAAGCATTCTTTCGCCGGAGCTGCGCGAACGAGGTTTCCACACCATCACACTTTTCGGACTCGATGCGCCGTATTCGTTGTTCGCGAAAAACAACGAAATAGTGCGGAAACAGGCGGAAAAGAAATTTCTCGAAAGCATGAACCAATGGTTGGAAGAGCCGCTGGAAGATTGTCTCGCAGTCGCGCGCGACGGGAGTCCATGCATTGAAAGCAAGAGTCCGGTCGATATTGAGAATTCGCTCGGCATGTACCACGGCAACATTTTCCAGGACGCGCCGACCTGGCCGTTTGCGACAAAAAAGGAGCAAGTCGGCACATGGGGCGTGGAGACGGAATGGGAAAATGTTTTTCTCTGCGGCTCAAGCGCGCTCCGCGGGGGCGCAGTGAGCGGGATTCCGGGACATAACGCCGCGCGTAAAGTGTTAGAGATCATAAAGAAAACGCCAAACTGTCCGAGCCGGACTGGCACTAAACGTCCAACGTCCAATGTCGAACTCAGCAAATCCCGCTGATGTCGGATCGATCGACGCGATTATCGCTGCGGCTTATGATTCGATCTCAGGCCCGGCGGGAAAGAAGCGCGATTGCGATCGGGTGCGTTCGTTATTCATTCCAGGCGCACGTTTAATCCCGACGGCCAGGGACGCCGGTAAGCACGATGTCGATCTTGCGCCGAATATTCTCGATGTTGATGGCTACATTGCGCGAGTTGAACCGTTTTTCGGGAAGAACGGCTTTTATGAAAAGGAGATCGCGCGCCGCGTCGAACAGTTCGGCCAGATTGCGCATGCCTGGAGCACATATGAGTCCCGCCACGATCCGAACGATGCGGCACCGTTCATGCGCGGGATCAACAGCATTCAACTTTTCAACGACGGCCACCGCTGGTGGATCTTGTCGATCTATTGGCAGCACGAAAGTCCGCAGCACGCGATTCCGGAAAAGTACTTTCAAGGTTGAGACTTGCGCGAGTGCAGATGCTTCTTCTCCATCTGCACCGGCGGCCGCGGATGCGTATCGCGGTAGCATTTTGTGCCAAGGCCTAAAATAAGCGCTGCTACGACAAAGCAGATGACGCGTTTCTCTTCGGGCGTGAGAACGAGCTTGTGTCTCAGTTCGTCCCAACTCCAACGTTTGGAGAATTTCAACGCGCTTCTTGTTTCAGGCGCGGACGGACGCGCACGGACGGATAATTGCCTTTGATGTTCGCGTCGTAATAGCGCGCTTTGGAATCGGAAGTCATCAAGTCCCGGTGAACTGACGGCGCGACTTGGAGGTATCGATAAACCGCACCGTTCACAAATTCGATTTCGAGAATGTGCAACCGTTTGCTGTATCCAATCGACGCGATCACTTTCGACGCGACTGATTCGCGCGGAATATGCGACGTCACAGCGGTCCTAGCCGCGCTCGCCGGATTCTTCTCGATCGCGTTAGCGATCAACAGTCGCGAAGCGCATAGAAGCGAAAGCAGATAAAGAGTTCTCGCGCTCATTTGGGGGAACGACCGCGAATCCTTACCACGCCACGAGACGCCAAGTCGAGCGAAAATCCGAAGCTGGGGCCGCTCGATTTTTGTGCCGCCGATACGGCCAATCTTCAGCCAAAACCGATTCAGCCTTCAGCATGAAAGGCAGCGCCACCTTCAGCCACAACTGGCAAGCGACGTTAACGCCCGAGTGGAGTGCTGATCGCGGTCCCGGGCCGTGGCGTGAACTCGAACGTCGACACCGGAATCGTCGCGCGCGTTTGATTTGAATACGTGGTGATGATCTGATCGCCGTTCGCTTGCGTCATTTCGGTGCGTTCCGCGACCAAGTCGCTGTTCAAGCGCAAGTCGAACTTCTGAAACATTCGTTTCATCGACGGTGAGCGCGGAAGCAGCTGCAACGCATAACCATTGTCGATCTTCGCGCCGATGATTCGAAATGTGTTTTCAGCATTTTCCAGATTGAGCGCGGTATTGATCGCGGCGATGACGGCGTCAACCGGCGACCGTTTGCCCAGCGAGTAATGCTCGGCGGATTTGAAATTCGGATAGTAAATCCAGAGGTCGCGGCCGTTACTGACCGTGACGCTTGGCGAATTGCCGCCGATTTCGCGCCGGAATTTGTTCGGTGCGTGAAACCAGATTTTTCCGGAGCTCACAATTGGTTTGTTCAACAAGCGAATCGTTTTCTGTTCCTCAAAGTCGGCCCGGACGTCCGGTGCCGACGCGCGTCGTTCAGCGATGCGAGCGAGAAGATTCTTTACGTCCGCTTCCGATAACGACTGCGCGCGGACAATCGGGGCGAGAAAAATTAAGGCGAGCAGGAGAGGGAATAACTTGGGGTTGATGAACATTGTCGGTCTTTTTAGGGGCTGCAGTGCCTCACTGCTCGATCTTATCATTTTCGCGCCAGACTTTGGGTTTGGCCGCCGCCATCGCCGGCAACGCAAAGAAGATTGTCGCGATCAAGCTCCAGAAAATTCCGATCGCGCAAGCGATGCCGAGCCCGCTGAGCGAAGGATTGCGCGCCCAGCCTAACGAGCCGAACCCGCTGACCGCGGTCAGACCTGCAAGAATAACGGGCTTAATGACTCCGGCCACGTCGTGCTCCAGTTCGCGCGTCTTTTGCCAAACCAGCACAACGTAAATCCCGTAATCCACGCCGATGGCGAGCACGAGCCGGAACGAAAGTACGTTGAGCAAGTTCAAGTGAAGATTAAGCAGCTTCATCGTTGCGATCATTGCACCAATTCCAAACGCGAGGGTAATGATTTGGATCAACCAAAGCCGGAAGTCGCGATACAAAATTGCGAGCAGCCCGACGTCGAACAACGCCATCAGTGCGCTGATGATCAGCAATTGCCGATGCGACCACGGTTGTAAATCGGCCAGCGCATAACTCCATCCCGAGAGAATCATCGGCACGCCGGGCACGGGCAGTTCGCGGCCCAATTCTTCGCGTTGTGCATGAGTGGTGACGGGCTCGTTCGTGGTCGCAAAGCCCGTTGTCAGCAGCGGCGTTTTCGCAAAGTATCGATCCACCAAGAACCACCAGCCTGATCCTTTCGGTAATTGCTTGCGCCAATCCGGCAACGGACCCGGGTTCGCTGCGGCTCGAAGCCCGTCCAAAAGATTGAACGCCGGCACGAATGAAGCGCGGCTAAATCCTTCCGCCCCCACCGTTGCCTCAAAAGCCTGGTGAATTGCTGCAAAATCGACAGTGCCAAGATGTTCGCGGTTTTTTTCCATCCATATCGGAGAAAGACAGAGGGCCGCCGGCGTCGAAAAACCTTTCAATTTGCCGGCCTCTTGGAGCTCGGCCCAATGCGCAGTGACTCTTTGCCAATCATCATGCAATTCCTGCGCGTCGCGTGCATGCACGATCGCGAGCACCGGCTCCCACCGCGTCGGCATTTCTTCCATGATTGCTTGCAACGCCTGGCTGGCACGACTGTTCTTCGGCTCGAGCGAGCGAGCACTCGCTTCGAAATGCAGCGGGGGAACAGGCGAAAAGCCGATTGCTGTCAACACGGAGAGAATTCCACCGGAGACGATGATCATCGGCGCGGGTCGCTTCACGCTCCAGCGCACATATTTTTTCACGGCCTCGAAAACCCAATCGTGTTGCTGCGGTGCTTGCCACGGTCGCACAAACAGAAACAGAATCGTGCACATGAAGAGCCCGGCGAAAAAGATGCCGATCGCAATCAGGACGCCGAGTTGCGAGAAGCCCATCGAGCCGCTCAGAATCAAGGCGAGAAATCCGACAGCGGTCGTGAGCGCGCCAAAAAATACCGCGCGACCGAGTTTCGCCACGGACGTGGCGATCGACTGCTGATATTCCTCGCCGTCGATTCGCGCCTGTTGGTAGCGACCGAAGATCAGGATCGCAAAATCGACCCCGAGTCCGACCAGAATCGCACAGAAGCCGACCGCAACCATGCTGAGCCTCCCGAAAATCAGCAGCCCCGCCGCCAGCGCGACCAGGCACGAAAGTAAGAGCGAAAATCCCATTCCGAGGAGCGGAAGCCATCGTCGAAAGCCGATGAAGAAAATAATTCCGACGAGCAAAACTGAGCTTCCGAGCGTGGCGACGATATCGTAACGCATGCTTAAAGAAATCTCGGCGACATAAGCCGAGCGACCAGTGACCAGAACGTCCAACGGTCCGCCGTCCCAGCCACCGCTCGCCCGCGCGCGAAAAGCATTTACCTGACGCATCAACCGCTGACATTCGAACGCGCTCAGCGACGATTGATTCGTCACGGTGAGAAAAACGCGCATCGTCCGGTCGGGTGAGGTGAGCGGTTGTTCCTGTTCGAGCGCGTTCGCTTCCGCGAACGGCTTCAACGCCGGGCCAATGACGCCAAGTGGATCGAACGCGAGCTCAAACTCCGGTCGCGGCGAGCCGGCTTCGATCTCCTGATGCAAGCGGTGCAAGCGCTCGCGGATCTTCTCCGGCTGCAAGATCGACATCGTCTGTTCAAACGCCGCCGGTTCCAAATTCAGAAGCAGCGGCACCGCGATCGATTGCAAGTCGCGAATTCCATCCGGCGTTTCCATTGGCGATCCGGCCAGCACGCGTTCGCACCACGGTTGTTTTCGCAAATTTTCCACAAAGGTCGGCGCGAATTCTTCCAGCTTATCGACATCCTGAGGCTGGCAGCGCAGTGCGAACGTCAGCTCGCGCGTTTGTTCGAATTCGCGATCGTAAATTTTCAATCCTTGGACTGACTCAAAACCTTTCGGGAGCATGTTGATCACATCGGAGTCGAGCTCGATCCGCATAACGAGAATGGCGAGGCAGGCAGCTGCGAACGCTGCCACACCAAACCAGACAAGCACGCGTCGTCGCGCCATGACGCGTGCGATCAAGTCACTCATCCGCATAATTGAGCTTCCGCAATTGCCGGCGCATTTAAAATCGGAAAACAAAAGTTTCCGATCCCGAAAGATGACGCACTTGATGTCGATCTTGTCCGCCACCGGACGGACTCGCTGTGGCGAGGGCGCGAACGATCTTGTCGCGCAATTCGAGCCAGCCGCGCAATTGTTGCGGCGCGCGCTCGATCGAGCCAGACCAACCGCGACCTGCGAGCGGTCCGTTAATTTCAGCAAAGCGCGCGTCTTGTCGGAGAGCGAGCAGCGTCACACCGGGGCCTTTCGAGAATGTTAATTCGAAATCGCCAGCTTTCGAAAAACGAACGATGACATCACCGATGACCGTCGTTTTCTGATTGCGACAAAGAAGTTGTCCCCCGCGCGTCTGCCAATCCCGCGCTGGTTCGGCGAATTGATGTCTAGAGGTTGTGGCGCAGCTCATTATCATGATTGTCATCCCGAGCGGAGCGAGGGATCTCACAATCGAAGCGAGCGGCACGTTTTTCGGAACAGAGTGATCCATCATCTTATGAGAGATCCTTCACTTCGTTCAGGATGACAAACTCAGATCGGTTGCCATCAAGACGCCGCACTAACAGCTTCAGGAGATGTCGACAATTCTGGCGTTTTGGACACCAAACTTAACCCCGGCACAATCGGGAAATGTCGCTGCACCCAAATGAAGAAATAAAACAGCCACATCCGCCATTTGATCGCCAAACTCTTGCCGTCGTTGCCGGCCAGCACCGCGTTGACCGCGGCAGCGATCTGCACGGTATCGCTCGGAGTAAGAAAAACCTCGAGAAATTCTTTTGCGCGCGTGCTGCCGGCCGGCCCGCCGCCGATAATCGCAACGTCGTAGAGGTCGGCATTCATCTCTCGATTATGTTAACCAGCTTCGGTGCGAAGCAAAGGTCGATCGAGCGATCGTTGCCACGATAGATTGCAACCCCTAACCTTCATCCTCTCCCCTTGAGAAGGGGAGAGGGCGAGGTAAGGAGTCGGTGAAAACTTGGCAGCAAAGTAAGTAACCAAAGACCGACATAACCGAGCACAGATCCGGGAACCGAAATTCAGGGTTCGGAAATCTGTGCTAATCTGTGTCCATCTGTGGCTAAACTTGTTTTCGTTTGCTGCTGAGATATGAAGTTGATCGACAAATTCGTCAGTCGCGAGCTGCTGGTGAACGTGCTCTTTGCGATCGCGATTTTGAGCCTCGTCCTCGTCGTCGGGAACATTTTTCGCAAACTGCTGCCTTTGCTGGTGAACCACGATGTGCCGGTCGAATATTTGCTCGCGTTCATCGCCTACGTTTTCCCGTTCTCACTCATCTTCACCATTCCGTGGGGACTCTTAACTGCGATCCTGCTCGTGTTCGGCCGGCTCTCGGCCGACAACGAACTGATCGCGCTCCGCGCGAACGGTGTGAGTGTGCCGCGCGTGGCCGTTTCACTGGGTGTTATTGCGCTCGCGTGCACTGCGCTTTGTCTCTGGCTCACGGTCCAGGTGTCGCCGGCCGCGCAGAAAAAATTACGCAGCACGATTTTCGATCTGGCTACGCGCGACCCCATGGCGCTTTTCGGGAGCGACCAGGTAATAGACCAGTTTCCCGGGCGAAAAATTTACGTCGGGAAAAAGCAGGGGAACAAGCTCGAGAACATCACCGTCTTTGAGCTCGATCAAAAATCGATGCCGCTGCGAGTGACGTTCGCGCGCACCGGGATGCTCGAGGCCGATCTCGATAACAAACGAATCCTGATGCATCTCTACAACGCGCGTTATCAGCAGCGTGACGAGAAGGACCCGAGCGATCTGCGCAAAATTAAGGACGGCATCAGCATGTCCGAAGGAACACTTCCTATTAGTCTCGAGGAACTTTACGAGAAAGAGAAGAAACGGCCGAGCCGCTCCGCGATGTCGATCGAACAGTTGCTCGATCAGTTGAAAAGCGAAAGCAAACGCGAACGAAGCGAGAGCCGAACCGAGATCAACAAACGATTTTCATTTCCATTTGCCTGCGTTGCGTTCGCGATCATCGGCGTGCCGCTCGGCGTCACCGCGCATCGCCGCGAAACTTCGATCGGCTTCGCCATGGGCTTGATCGTCGCGGTCGCTTATTTTCTTTTCGTCATCATCGCCGACACGCTCCGCGGAAATCCGAAAGTGCATCCTGAACTTCTGATCTGGGTGCCGAACGTTCTCTTCATTATCCTCGGCACCCTTTTGTTTCGCCGATTAGCGCGGCAATAGGCTTCTGTCATTCCGACCGAAGTGGAGGAATGGAGCAAGCGGGGGAGCGACATGGACGGCTCTGCCGCGAGGGCAGCGGCGAGAGAGTCGGGGGACGAACGAGTTCAATCTCTAACTGTTTCTGCTGACCTGACGTTTCGCACTCGGAAATAGTAAGAGATGTCTGGACCTCGCTCGACATGACATAAAGTGGGTGCCGAACGTTCTCTTCATCATCCTCGGCGCGCTCTTGTTCCAGCGTTTAGCGCGGCAATAAATCTCCGCAGCGCGAATCTAGAACAATTTTTACTGGCTCTGAATTCAGTTGCTAAATTGAATCTCCGATTCTCTCGATGGTGTCTATATCGGCCAAATGATCGTCAGTGAACCGATACGTCACAATCACGTGAAATGGAATCACGTAAGAGTAATACTTACCCAGGTCGAACTTGACCAAACGCTCACCCTCGAACGGCGAAGGTGCGTTGAATGGATACTCAAATTTAATCTTCCAGTTATCTCTAATAGCAACCGCTCGCATCTCTTCGAATGAAGAACCAAGTGGCGTCTTCTTCAGCAGCCATTCACGAACTTCGGCATCTGATCGGCGAAGCGGATCTGTGAGAACTATCACGGTTCTGGCCGCTATGCCCAGGAGACATAGCACTAGAATCAAGCTGATCGCTTTTCCCTGTAGGGTCATGCGCTGCTTCCGAAATCGACAGTGAGTTCGACGGTGTCGGTGACGGCGATGTGAACGTCGTGGATTTGAAGACCGCCGAGCGGGAGCGATTTGAGCGCGAACCTTTCGCTCTTCACTCTCTCAAATAACGGTGCGAGCGCGGCACAGGCGAACGAACCGAGTTTTCCGTCGCCTTTGCATTTGAGCTCGGAAACTTTGATGGCAAATTCGTTGCTGATATCGAGTTGGGCGTAGATGTCGATGTTAGTGCGGGCAAAAAATTTCTTCGCCTGAATCTTGATATCAGTCGCAAGCGAGCGCCGGCTGCGCGCGCGCATCGCGAGGCGAACTTGTTCGAGCTCGACTCCCCAGAGCCGCGCTTTCTCTCCGCCAAGTCGCCCGATTGCTGCTTCCAGATTCAACTGCGCGGCGGAAAGGACCAATTGCCCCTCGCGCGCTCGGTGAACGACCAAAACAGCGTCGCCGTTGGCGTCGACGCCTTTGTGAAAAACCACATCGCGCATTTCCATTCGCAAATTGAGCGGCACGCCGCGAACGGAAATGTTCCGGCCGCTTACGGTCACCACAGCCGTTTCGAACGCGAGCGTTGTTTCCCCTTCGACCTTCGCCAGTGGCGGAGGAGAATCGAATTTCGCGCCGACGAGATTGACGCGGATTTCGTCAACCAGAGGGAACACCCGCGACCTAAGATCCACAATCCGTCCCGATTTTTGGACGAACCGGTGCAGCGCCGCGTCCAGCGCCTGGGCGAGGTCGTCCTTGGGCGATGGAACGTCTTTGCGGAAAAGCGGGATCACAGAGCGAGAAACAAGTTGAAAATCGAGAGTTCGCCACTAAATTCCGCGTTCCCTTATGGCAAAGACATCCTGGATTAATCGCAACCAGCGAAAACGCGCGACGGTCAAGAAATATGCCGCGCTCCGCGCCGAGCTCAAAGCGAAGAAGGATTACGCCGGTTTGGCGCAGCTCCCCCGCGACGCCAGCCCGACGCGAGTGGTGAACCGTTGCGAAGTGACCGGCCGCCGCCGCGCGTTCATCCGCCGGTTCAAAGTCTCGCGGCTGACGTTTCGCGAGCTCGCCTCGCAGGGCCTGATCCCTGGCGTGACGAAGTCCAGCTGGTAGGACAACCAGAGGTCGATTTTCGGGTGCGCCGGCGCGCGCTCGTGAAATGAACTCTTTGTTACTTCAAATTCTTCCGCTCGCGGACGTGCCGGTTACGCAATGGGACCCGCCCGGTATTATTGTCGGCAAACTGGCGGTGATCGCGGGCCTCGTCGCGTTGAACGGGTTTTTCGTCGCGTGCGAGTTCGCGATCATCAAAGTGCGCGCGAGCCAACTCGACGAACTGGCAGAGGAGGGGAATCCGCGGGCGCGTTTCGCGAAATATATTCGCGCGCACCTCGAGGCTTATCTTTCGGCGACGCAGCTCGGCATAACACTGGCCAGTCTGGCGCTCGGCTGGCTCGGCGAAGAATTTCTCGCCCATCTGCTCGAGCCGTTCTTTGCGCTGGCGAACATTCAGTCGCACGTGTTTGTCACATCGGTTTCAGTCGCACTCGCGTTCATCGGGATCACCTTCATGCACATCGTGTTCGGTGAACTGGCGCCGAAATACACCGCGATCGCGAACCCGTTGGCGGTGTCGCTGCGTTTGGTCCGGCCATTGGGCGCATTTTATTTCCTGTTCAGGCCGGCAATCTGGCTGCTGCACAAATCGTCGAACTTTCTTTTGCAGCGAGTGCTGCGGATGCAACCGATTCTCGGGACGGAGCTGGCGCATAGCGAAGAGGAATTGCGCCTGATCCTTGAACAGAGCGAGAAATCGAAAGACGTTTCGGCGCTCGGCCGCAAACTCGTGCTCAACGTGCTTGATCTGCGTGAGCGCGTGGTGCGCGATATTATGACGCCGCGCGGCGAAGTTGTTTATCTCGATATCGAGGACGATTTCGAGACGAACGTGAAAAAGGCGCTCGAATCGCGGCACACCCGGTTTCCGCTTTGCCGTGAAAATCTCGATCACACGATCGGTCTCATTCACATCAAGGAACTGGTTCCGATGATGCGCGATCCGAATCCCGATTTGATGCGGATCAAACGCGAATTGATTCCGGTCCCCGAGATGATGGCGCTCGAGAAATTGCTCAGTCTTTTTCTAAGCAAACACGCGCACCTGGCGATCGTGGTCGACGAATACGGCGGCACGGTTGGGATGGTCACGCTGGAAGATGTGCTCGAGGAGTTGGTCGGCGACATCCAGGACGAATTCGACACCGACAAGGAAGAATTCAAAAAGATTAACGCGAACGAATTCACGGTCGACGGCACGCTCGGGCTATATGAGTTAAACGATCTCGCCAAACTGGAATTGGAAAGTCCCGATGTCAGCACGATCGGCGGTTATGTGACCCATCTGCTCGGACATCTGCCGAAGCAAGGCGAGCAGGTGAAGATCGACAATTACTGCGTGACTGTGACCCATGCCGATAGTCGCCGCATTCGCCAACTGCATTTTCAGAAGTTGAATGAAGCGCAACCGATCCCGGTGGCAACCAAACCGGACGCCGCGCTTTGAAATTGTAGAGGCGCTCGCCGCGGCGAGCGCCTGTTTATTAGTTCGGCGTTTGACACAAACGCCGCTACAACAATGCAGCTAGT
>Ga0209217_1000217_pt1 | contig 14264 bp, 10 predicted proteins | sample JacPinW_OM3H0_M2_FD_187957 | JGI IMG/M metagenome (GOLD analysis project Ga0209217, IMG submission 187957) | Forest soil microbial communities from Algoma, Ontario, Canada - Jack Pine, Ontario site 1_JW_OM3H0_M2 (SPAdes) (version 2) | ecosystem: Environmental > Terrestrial > Soil > Boreal...
TGCTGCCGTAGCCGGTCGGCACGAGGATGTTGTCGGGAACGCGAAAACCGAGCTGTTCCCACAATTCGAAGGCGAGGGTCTTCGTGCCCTCGATAAAGTACGGATGCCAATTGTGGCTGGCGTAAAAGCTTTCGCCCGCGGCGGTGAGCGCTGCTTCGCTGACCGCTTGCCGCGAACCGGGAATTGCTCGGACATCGGCCCCTGTTACGGCGATCTGCACCAGCTTGCCGGGCGGTGCCGCTGCAGGAACGTAGATGCGGCAGGGAATGCCGGAGGCGGCAGCATAAGTCGCGATCGAAGCACCGGCGTTCCCGGATGAGTCCTCGTGGATCGGCCCGACCCCGACCTCGATCAGGTGGTTGATCATGACCGCAGCGCCGCGGTCCTTGAACGAGCCGGTCGGCATCTGCGATTCGAGCTTGAAGAAGACCCCCGCCCCGCACCAGTCGCGCAAGACGAGCGGTGTCCAGCCCTCGCCGAGCGATGTGCACGGCGGCCCGCGCAACGCGAGCGCCGCAGCGTAGCGCCACAACGATGCTTCGTCGACGACGATCTCGCCGCGCCCCAGGCCGCATCCGGGAGTCAGGTTGAGGTGACTGCCGCATGCGCACCGCCACAGCGGGCGATCGGCAGTCCAGATGCGCCCGCAGCCGGGGCAGACATAGGTCGCAATCGCGCTCATGGCCACGCCAGGGCTCCTCCGTGGGTGGGAGATAGGGTCAGCCGATCCCGATCGTCGGCCATAATGGCAAGTCGGCCGATTCGCGTCAGCAGCCTCTTCCACTTGCCTGAGCGCCGCTGTCGAGTAGTGTCGACCCGCAGCGAAGAAGGAGAGCGGCGTGGCGCAGGCGAAGGTGATCGACGGCAAGGCCGTCGCTGCCAAGATCCGCGACGATGTCGCGGAAGCCGCGACGCGGCTGCGCAACGAGAAGACCCTGACCCCCGGCCTCGCCACGGTCCTCGTCGGGAGCGATCCGTCGAGCAAAGCCTATGTACGAGGGAAGGGCCGGGCTTGCCTTGACGCGGGATTTGCCTCGTTCGAGCTAGTTCTGCCAGCCGAAACCCCGGAAGCCGCGCTGATCGCCGAGGTCGAGAAGCTCAATGGCGATGACCGGGTCGATGGAATACTCGTCCAGCTGCCGCTGCCGCGGCACGTAAATGCCTGCCGCGTCATTGCCGCCATCGACCCCGCCAAGGATGTCGACGGCCTTCACCCGCTCAATGTCGGGCGGCTGTGGTCCGGCCTTCCGGGTCTGGTGCCGTGCACGCCGCAAGGGTGCCTCGCCTTGCTACGCACGGTGCATAACGATCTGTCGGGCACCGAGGTGGTGGTCTTGGGTCGATCAAATCTTGTCGGAAAACCGTTGGCAGCCCTGCTTCTCGCGTCGGATTGCACAGTCACGATGGTCCACTCGAAGAGCCGCGATGCGTCTGCGATTTGCCGCCGCGCTGACATCCTTGTCGCTGCGGTCGGACGCCCACAGTTTGTTAAGGCTGAATGGATCAGACCCGGCGCCACCGTGATCGATGTCGGCACCAGCTCGGTTGCGCTGCCGGAGGGTGGCAGCCGTGTCGTCGGGGACGTTGATTTCCAGGCGGCATGCGGCATCGCTGGCGCGATCACGCCGGTTCCGGGCGGGGTGGGACCGATGACGATCGCTTACCTGCTGCGCAACACCCTGCTCGCCGCTTGCCGGCGGCGTGGTCTTCCCGAACCCCTCTTGTGAGCTCCGATGCGCTCGACGGCGACACAGGGCCCCCTAGGCACTACTCAATGCCCCATGGCGCGTCCACCTGGCTGGTGGGACCGTTGGGGTGCCTGGTAGCTTACTCTCTGGTTGCTGCAACGCCTTGAGGAACGATTCGCGCCAAACGTGGACGTCGTGCTCCTGCAGCCACGACATCATGGCCTCCCAGCGGGCGCGCCGCTCCTCAACCGGCATCCCGAGCGCTTGATCGAGTGCATCGACGATCTGGTCGACGTCAAACGGGTTGATAATCAGTGCCGTGTCCAACTCGCGTGCCGCGCCGGCAAAGCGCGACAAGATCAACACGCCCGGATCTTCGGGATCTTGGCTCGCCACGAACTCCTTGGCGACGAGGTTCATGCCGTCACGCAAAGGCGTCACCAGGGCCACCCGGCTCGCCCGATAGAAGCCGAACAGCGTCTCCTGCCGGAAGCGGCGATTGACGTATCTCAGCGGCAGCTGGTCGGGCTCGGCGAAGCGGCCGTTGATACGGCCGATCCGGGCATCGAGCTCGGCGCGAATTTGCCGGTATTCGGGTACATCCTCGCGTGATGGCGGCGCGATCTGCAGCACCACGATCCCACGACGATGTTGCGGGCGGGTCTCAAGCAGCCGCTCTACCGCGTCGAGGCGGTGAACCAGACCTTTGGTATAGTCGAGGCGGTCGACGCCGATGATGAGACGACGGCCCGAGACACTGTCGCGCAACCGCGTTGCCTGGCGAGTGCGGGCCGCGCGTACTGCTCGCGCAGCGACGACCGGAGGATCGATGCTGATCGGAAACCGCGCCGCGCGGACGCTGGTCCCGTAGGCCCGGATTGTCCCGTCGTCGCCCGCCTGTCCACCGGCTTCCCGCTCGGCATAGTCCTGGAACGCCTGCAAGTCGTTCCCGGTCTGAAAGCCGACCAGGTCATAGGCAAAGAGCGAGCGTACGAGGGCTTCATGCACCGGGAGCGTCGTCAACACCTCGGGCGCTGGAAAGGGAATGTGCAGGAAAAAGCCCAGTGGGTTGTCGACGCCCAGCCGGCGCAAGGCGGCACCCATCGGGATCATGTGATAGTCGTGGACCCACACAAGATCATCGGGCTGGAGAACCGCGGCGAGGCGCTCGGCAAACATTTCGTTGACCCGGCCGTAGGTCGCCCACTGTTCCCTGCCGTACTCGGCGAGGTTGACCCGGTAATGGAAGACGGGCCACAGAACACGGTTGGCGAACTCGAGGTAGTAACCGTTGTAATCGGACCGCTCGAGGTCGACCAGCGCCTGTACGAGGTTGCCGTCGCGCTGTAGACGCGTCGGCCCCGGCGGCTCGTCCACGATCTCGCCGCTCCAGCCGAACCACACCACATCGCGCCGATCGAGCGCCGCCAACAGCGCTGTGGCTAATCCGCCATCATTGGCATTGAGTGATGAGCCGACACGATTTGACGCTATGACCAACCGTCCCACACGGACCTCCTGCGAATGATTAATGCCGGGTTACGGTCTGGCCGTCCAGTCCTTCGATACGCGCGGGGTTGGCTTTGCGGCACCCTGACGTTGCTGGCGGAACGGCTCTACCTGTAGGAGAAGGACCCGCTTCGCCCTTCGGCGAGGAGGAGGCGTTGTGGCCGCAACGCGAGGACGGTCGTGCCACGCGACCAGCCGCGCATCAATGCGGTCATAAGGCATCGCCTCCTTGCATCAAGGGGTGAACGCACGCGGCACCGCGACAGTTCACCGATGCTGTGACAAAATTTGAGCCGGCTGTGGCATCTGCACAGAACGTGCGTTTGGCTGAACTGAACGACAAGGGACAGCAACGGTCTCCAAAGCAGGGAGGAGGTCGGGTCCGCCTGGGAACCAATATTCGGTTGCTTTTGTTTTCCGGCTGATGACCAACTTGATGAGGCGATGGCCATGATTGTGAAGACCGCGACGAGCCTCGCGTTTGCAGCCGCTTGCGTGCTGACGGTTTCGACCCTACCGGCTCACGCGCAATATGCGAGCCCCACTGTGGTGACTAACGGTCCCCAAACCGACTCTGGCGATGTATCGCCCTCCGGGTCGGCGCGGCAGAACGTAATCGAGAGCCAACGTTACGAACGGCTGCTCCAGACCAACACCGGTTTCCGGCAGGCCCGGATGCGGAAGGAGTGCGGGCCGATCACCGATCCGCAGCTCCATGCCGACTGTATTGCGAGCTTCAATCAGGGTGAGGCGAACGTCGGCTCATCGATGCCGCAGCGGGGCTACAACAGCGATTCCGGACGCTGAATCACCCGTCACGGGGCGGAGGCCACCCGATGCGGGCGGCTTCCGCTCCTTCGGGCGTGCCTGCGTTATAAGGGAGTCAGCACCTCGACTCCCGTTGGCGAGGCCACGACGACGACCGAGGTGCGCCCGACGAACAGCCCGCTTTCCACCGTTCCGACAGTCTTCGCGATGCGTTGCTCGATGCTACTCGGATCGGTGAGCGGCCCGAACCTGCAATCGAGGATGTAGTTGCCGCAATCGGTGACATAGGGCTGTTCCCCGCTTGTGTAGCGCCGTTGGGGGGTGCAACCGAGCTTGGCGAGTGCAACAGCCGTGACCTGCCACCCGAATTTGGTGACCTCGACCGGCACTGGTGTGTGTTCGCCGAGCCGCTCGACCAGCTTCTCCTGATCGACCACTATGATCAGCCGGTTGCTCGCTGCAGCGACGATCTTTTCGCGCAGCAGCGCGCCACCCAGACCCTTGATCAAATCGAGTGTGCCTAAGGCTACCTCATCGGCGCCGTCGATGGTGAGATCGAGCCGCTGGTGCTCGGCGAACGTTGCGATCGGAATCCCCAGCCGGCGTGCCTGAGCGGCGGTGCGCTCGGAGGTCGGGATACCGACCACCTGGAGCCCGTCGGCGACGCGGGCGGCGAGCCCCTCGACGACAAAGGCCGCGGTCGACCCGGTCCCGAGCCCGACGACCATGCCGTCTTCGACTTCCTCGATCGCGCGCAGCGCCGCTGCGCGTTTCAACTCATTACGATCGATGCTCATGGAGTCTGCCGCGCTGCGGCGTCGACGAACCAGGTCAAAGTGCCCGCCGGGCGCACCCGTGCCGCGGGAAGCGCGCGGTCGCCCACGAGTGCGCGGGCAAGCATTTCCCGCTTGTCGGACCCGGCGACGAGAAAGGCTGTGTGGCGGCTGCTTTCGAGCGCGGGATAAGTCAAGGTGATGCGAGCTTCGGGCTTGGTGCCGACGACTTCTGCGACCCAACGACGCCGCTCGTCGAGCACGCTGGTTCCGGGAAACAGCGAGGCGGTGTGGCCGTCGGGCCCTAAGCCCAGCAGTTGCACGTCAAAAATCGGCTGCGCAGGATCGAGCGCATCGCTTCCGTAATACGATTTGAGTGCACGTTCGTAGGCGTCGGCCGCGTCACTGGGCTTGCCTATTGTTTCGATGGCGTGGATGTTTTGCGCCGGAACCGGTGCGCGCGACAGCATTGCCGCCCGCACCATTCGGTAGTTGCTGTCCTCGTGCTCCCACGGGACAAAGCGTTCGTCGCCCCAAAACCAATGAACTCTGTCCCACGGCATCACCTCGCGATACGGACTCTCGGCGAGCAGCCGGTAGAGGCGGCGGGGGGTCGAGCCGCCGGACAGACACACCGCAAAGCGGCCTTGGCTGTTCCTGGCGAGGGCGGTAATCCACGCCGCTGCCCGTTGTGCCAAGGCTTCCGGATCAGTCGCGACTTCGACTTCTGGGAACGGTCTCGACATCTCCCGCTCTCGATTAGGATCGGCTACACGCCGAGTTGCGGATCGCGGCGATAGCCGCCGCATAATCCGGCGCATGGAATACGTGAGAACCGGCGACGATGGCGGTCGCGCCGGCATCGCGTACTTGCCAGGCATTGGCACCGCTCAAGCCGCCATCGACCTCGATCACCGGATCGAGCCCGCGGTCGTCGCATATGCGCCGCAGCGCCCGGATCTTCGGCAGCATTTCCGGCAAGAATTGCTGCCCGCCAAAGCCGGGATTGACGGTCATGATCAGGACGACTCCACAAAGATCGAGCACGTACTCGATCAGCGACAGAGGCGTTGCCGGGTTCAGCACCACCCCAGCCGTCTTTCCGAGATCGCGGATGCTCGCCAGGGTTCGGTGCAGATGGATGGTCGAGCTCGGCTCGCAATGGACGAGCAGGTGGTCGGCGCCTGCCCGAGCGAAGTCCTCGATGTAGCGTTCGGGCTCGACGATCATCAGATGCACGTCGACGGGCTTCGCGGTCGCCTTGCGCACCGCTTCGACGACAACCGGGCCGATCGTGATGTTCGGTACAAAGCGCCCGTCCATCACATCGACATGGATCCAATCGGCTCCCGCCTCGTCAACCGCGCGGACCTCATCGGCGAGCCTGCCGAAATCGGCCGACAGGATCGAAGGGGCTACAATGATCGGGCGGGTCATTGGATCGAACGGGTCGTCGATCACGCGATCGGGCGCCATTGGCGGCCGCTGCGCCACAGCAGATTGTCGGCCGCCTCCGGCCCAGCGCTCCCCGCAGGGTAGATTTCGAGCGGCACCGTCTTGTCATTTTGCCATAGATCGAGAACCGGCTGCACAACTGCCCATCCGGCTTCGACCCCGTCGGCCCGGTTGAACAGCATCGCGTCGCCGATCATGCAGTCATAGACGAGCGTCTCATAGCCGGTGGTCGGCTCGGTGTTGAAATAATCCTTGTAGGAGAAATTCATCCGCACCCCGCCGAGGGAAATCTCCGGGCCCGGGATCTTTGCGCTGAACTGCAACGATGCACCCTCGTCGGGCTGGATCTGCAGAGCCAGAACATTGGGGGTCAAGATGTCGACCGGCGTGTTGCGAAACAGCGCAAACGGTGCCTGCTTGAACTGAATGGCGATCTCGGTCGTCCGCCGCGTCATTCTCTTGCCGGTGCGCAGATAAAACGGCACGCCCGCCCAGCGCCAGTTATCGATGGCGAGCTGCATCGCGACATAGGTCTCGGTCGTGCTGTCAGGAGCCACGCCAGGCTCCTCCCGGTATCCCGGCACGGGGTTACCGTTGATAATACCGGGGCCGTACTGACCGCGGACGACATTCCGGCGCACCTCCGCATCATCGAGCGGGTGCACGGCCTCGAGCACCTTATGTTTTTCGGTGCGCACCGCATCCGCCGCGAAGGAGTTTGGCGGCCCCATCGCAATCAGGCTGAGAAGCTGAAAGACATGGTTCGGAACCATGTCGCGCAAGGCACCCGTCGCCTCGTAAAAGCGGGCGCGGCGCTCGACACCAACGGTTTCGGCGACCGAGATCTGCACATGATCGATATGATCGCGGTTCCACATCGGCTCGAAGATGCCGTTGGCAAAGCGCAGCACCATAATGTTCTGGACCGTCTCTTTGCCGAGGAAGTGGTCCATCCGATAGATCTGGGATTCCGACAACACCCGCAGGATCTGAGCATTCAGCGCGCGGGCTGAGGCGAGATCGCTGCCGAATGGCTTTTCGATAATGACGCGTCTGAAACCGTTATCTTTCTCCTTCGTAAGGCCGGCGACGCCGAGCTGCTCGACGATCGTGCCGAATAACTGGCTGGCGACGGCAAGATAAAACACCGCATTGCCACCGGTCTGGTGCAGCGCGGCTGTCTTTTCGAGGGTTTGGTGAAGCCGTGCATAGGTGTCGGGCTCGGTCAGGTCGCCAGCGAAATGGGTTATCCGGCTCGCGATAAACTCCCAGGCCTGCGAGTCGAACGGCTCGGTCGTGGGTCCCGAAGCGGTATCCGAGACAAAGCTCCTGATCCCCTCGGCCAAATAATCTCGATAGGCATCAATCGGCTTTGGCGTGCGGTCCACGGCAATTATCGCAAATTTGTCTGACAGCAGTTTATCCTTGGCCAGATTATAGATAGCCGGCATCAAGAGACGCTTCGTCAAATCCCCGCCGGCACCGAAAATTACCAAAGTACATGGCGGCGCCTTCGCCGCCCGCTGCTGTACTACCGGGTTTCTTGTCCTCTCCTTCACTGCGACGTCCATGGTTCAGCCTCCTACCGCAGGGCTTCTTCGACTGCTCGGCTGAGCGTGTCGAGCCCCCGTTCGAGGTCGCCTGTTATATGCGCGCGCAGGGCGCGCCGGCCGCGTTCCGCAAGAACCTCCAAATCGCCGCGCGCCTGCGCCGCCTTGACAATGCCAAACGTGTAGGAGTGACCGGGCACCGGCAGGTCCTCGGCGTCATCGCAGGTGATTTGCAAGAAAACCCCGCTGTTCGGCCCGCCCTTGTAGGCCTGGCCTGTCGAATGCTGGAATCGCGGGCCGAAGCCGACGCAGGTCGCCGCCTTGGTCCGGTCACGGATCATGTTGCGGAGCCGCTGCATCGCGGCGATATGGTCGGGGCTGCGCTCGATGTAAGCCAGCAGGGCCGTGTAGTCACCGGCCCCGATCCGCCCGAGATGCGCCTTCAGAACCGCCGCGAAACTCGTCGCCTGCGGCGTCAGCGCCGCTTGGTTGCGCGGGTCGGCGAACAGCTTGATCCCCTCTCCCTCGAAAAAGGCGCGCTCCTCGGGTAATGCCCCGGTCTCTTCATAGGCTGTGGTGAGGTCGCGGGCCTTGACCTTGGCTGCCTCGACATCGGGCTGGTCAAACGGGTTAATCCCGATGATCGAGCCCGCGACCGCCGTCGCCATCTCCCAGCGGAAGAACTCCTGCCCGAGCTGCATCGGATCGGAAATCGCGATCCGCACGACCGGCTGCCCCGCCGCTTCGAGCGCTGCAATCGCCCGCTCCTGCTCGGGCTCTTGGTCGGAAGCGAGCCGCAGATAGGCAAAGACCCGATCGTTACCGTATACCGCCGGAGCGCCCAGTGGCTCGGCATCGACCGGAACGATCCCCTTGCCGAGCTTGCCGGTAGACTCGGCCAAAAGCTGCTCAAGCCAGGCGCCAAAATCGGCGATGCCCTTCGAGGCGATAATCGTCACCTTGTCGCGCCCACGGCGCTGGCTGCAGCCCAAAATTGCGCCGAGGATCACACCCGGGTTCTCCACCGGCGGTGCGCTCGCGGCGCAGGACCGCACCATCTCGGCAGCACTCTCGAGGAACGCGCGCGGATCGATGCCGATCGCTGCTGCCGGTACCATGCCGAAATTGGACAGAACCGAGTAGCGGCCGCCGATGCTCGGTTCGCCGTGGAAGACGTGACGAAATCCCTCGGTCAGCGCCATCTTTTCGAGCGATGAGCCCGGGTCGGAAATCGCTACGAAACGTTTGGGCGCCTCTGCCGGGCCGACCGCCTGTTTGGCGCGCTCGTAGAAATAATCTTTGAAGATATTGGGTTCGAGCGTGCTGCCGGATTTGCTCGATACCATGAAGAGGGTTCGCGCGAGATCGATATCGGCTTCGAAGTGGCGGATTTGCGCCGGGTCAGTCGAGTCGAGCACGTGGAGCTTCGGGTAACCGGGTTTTGAGCCGAACGTTTCGCCAAAGACCTCCGGACCGAGGCTCGAACCTCCCATGCCGAGCAGCAAAACATCCTTGAACCCGGCCTGCTTGACTTCATCGGCAAAGTCCTGGAGATGCGCGACGCCCTTCAGCTGCTGGTCGACGATGCCGAGCCAGCCGAGCCATTTCGCCTCATCCTGCTCGGTCCACAGCGAGGCGTCAGCATCCCACAGCCGCCTGACTTTGCCTTCCTTGCGCCAATCCTCGAGCGCGGCCTGAACATCCCTCTCCAATTCGGCGGGCAATTTGTAGCTCATCGCGTTCAGCTTGCTACCGAGCACCGTGCGACGCTTTTTCTGCACCGCGGCGTAGAGCTGGTCGGCTGCATCGGCGAAAAGCCGCACTCCATCTTCGACAAGTCTTGCCGTCACCGCATCAATCGAAATACCGGCAACCGGCAGCGCATCCATCACCGCCTTCGCGCCGGCGACGTCCTCCTCAAGGCTGGGGCGCGGGTTGCCGTGGTCACGATAGGCGTCCATCGTCGCCGGCGGCATCGTGTTGACCGTGTCGGGCCCAATCAGCTCGTCGACATAGAGAACATCGCTGTAGTCCTTGTTCTTCGTCCCGGTGCTTGCCCACAGGAGCCGCTGGGTTTGTGCGCCTTGCTGGGCAAGACGCTGCCAGCGCTCGTCAGAGTAAATCTGCTTGTAGCGCTCGTAGGCGAGCTTGGCATTGGCGATCGCGACTTTGCCCTTGAGGCTCCGCAGCCGCGCCTTCTCTGCCGGATCGGCGGTGGCCGCGATCTTCTTGTCGAGCTCATCGTCGACGAGAGTGTCGATGCGGCTGACGAAGAAGCTGGCGACACTTGCGACCTTGTGCGGGTCGCCGCCCTTCTTGGCGAAGGCTTCGAGCCCCGAAATATAGGCCTCGGCGACCTCGGCATAGACCTGCTGGGAGAACAACAGGGTCACGTTTACGTTGATACCCTCGCCGATCAGGGTGCGGATCGCGGTGAGGCCCGGTTTGGTGCCGGGCACCTTGACCATCAGGTTTCGGCGGTTGACCTCACGCCACAACCTGCGGGCTTCCTCGATGGTCTCGTGCGTGTTCATCGCCAGATAAGGCGAGACTTCGAGGCTGATGAAACCGTCGCGCCGCTGGGTCTGCTCGTAGACTGAATTCAGCGTATCGGCGCCTTCCTGGATGTCGCGAACTGCGAGGTCTTCGAACAGCGCGCCCGGATCGAGATCGCCTGATGCTTCGGCTTGCGCGATCAGCGAGTCGTAATCGTCGCCATGGCCGATGGCCTTTTCGAAGATCGACGGGTTCGAGGTGACGCCGCGTAGGCCATCTTCGGCGATCAGTTTGGCTAGCCCGCCACTCTTCAGCAGATCGCGGCTGACAAAGTCGAGCCAAACTGATTGTCCGTATTCATTAAGCATGCGCAATGGATTGGCCATGAATCAATGCTCCTTGCGCGCCAGCTGCTGCTTGGCAGCGGCGTAGACGTTGTCGCCGGTGAACCCGAATTTGACCAGCAATTCCTTTAGCGGCGCCGAAGCCCCGAAGGTCTTCATGCCGATGATCGTACCGCGCAACCCCGTGTAGCGCTCCCAACCGAGGGTCGAGGCCTGCTCGACTGCGACGCGCCGCGTGACATCGGGGGGCAGTACGGCCGCGCGGTAGTCATCGTCCTGTCGTTCGAACAGTTCCCATGACGGCATACTGACCACTCTCACCGCTATTCCTTCACGGGTTAGTCTCTCATAGACATCGATGCAGAGTCCCACCTCGCTGCCCGTACCCATCAGGACGACCTCCGGCTTGCCGTTCGGCGCATCGGCGAGAACGTAGGCGCCACGCTGGACACCGCTCGCTGGCGCGTAGCGCGTGCGGTCGAGGGTCGGCAGGTTCTGCCGGCTGAGGATCAGGCAGGCCGGCTCATGTTTCAGCCCGAGAACCACCCGCCAGGCCTCGGCCACCTCGTTGGCGTCCGCCGGCCTCAACACGATCAGCCCGGGGATGCCGCGCAAGCCCACCAGCTGTTCGACCGGCTGATGGGTCGGTCCATCTTCACCGACCCCGATCGAGTCATGGGTGAAGATATAGAGGACGGGAAGCTCCATGATCGCGCTGAGCCGGATCGGCGGTTTCATGTAATCGGAGAAGATCAGGAAGCCCGAGCCGAACGGCCGCAATTTCGACAACGAGAGGCCGTTGCAGATCGACCCCATCGCGTGCTCGCGCACCCCGAAATGAAAATTGCGGCCGCCATAATCGTCGGCCTCGAAATCGCCGGCCTCCTCGAAAGTCATCCGGGTCTTCGTCGAAGGGGCGAGGTCGGCGGCACCGCCGAGCAGCCACGGCAGACGCGGCGCAATCGCATTCAACACTTGAGCCGACGAGTCGCGGCTGGCGATCCCCTTCGGATCGGCGGGGAATACTGGAATGTTCCTGCCCCACTCCTCGGGGAGATCGCGCCGCTGCATGCGCTCACACTGATCGGCGAGCTCCGGATAGGCGCTGCGGTAGCGCTCGAACAGCGCCCCCCATTCCGCCCGGAGCTTTTTGCCGTGGGCGCCGAACTTCCCGGCAAAGTGGTCATACACGCCCTCCGGCACGAGAAATTTGGCATCCTCGGGCCAGCCGTAGGACCGTTTGGCCAGCTTGACCTCTTCCTCGCCCAGAGGCTCGCCGTGCGCGCCGGAGGTGTCCTGCTTGTGCGGCGCGCCATAGCCGATATGGCTCTCGACGATGATTAGGCTCGGCCGGTCGTCGATGCGTTTGGCGATCGCGATCGCGTCAGCGATCCGTTCGCGATCGTTGGCGTCGCTGACCCGCTGCACGTGCCAGCGATAGGCCAGAAACCGCCCGGCGACTTCCTCGGTAAACGCGAGCGCCGTATTACCCTCGATCGTGATGTGATTGCTGTCGTAAATCCAGCAGAGATTATCGAGCTGCAAATGGCCGGCCAGCGACGCGGCCTCGCTGCCCACCCCCTCCATCATGCAGCCGTCGCCGCACAGCGCGAAGATGTCGTAATCGAAGAGAGTGAAACCCGGTTTGTTGAAGTGCCGCGCCAGCCAATTGGCCGCGATCGCCATGCCGACGCTGGTGGCGATCCCCTGGCCGAGTGGTCCCGTCGTCGTCTCGACACCGGACGTCAGGTGGTATTCGGGATGACCCGGACACTTGCTGTCGAGCTGGCGGAAGCGCTTCAGATCGTCGAGCGAGACCGTCGGCGTGCCCAGCCGCTCGTACTTTTCGTTGACCGACCTGACCCCGGTCAGGTGCAGCATCGCATAGAGGAGGGTGGACGCATGTCCGGCAGACAGCACGAAGCGGTCGCGGTTCGGCCAGATTGGATCCTCCGGATCGAAACCGAGGAATTCCTGCCACAGCGTGTAGACGACCGGCGCCATCGCCATCGGCGTACCCGGATGCCCTGACTTTGCCTGCTGAACAGCGTCGATGCACAAGGTGCGGATGGTGTTGACGCAAAGGTCGTCGATCGAACTGCGTGGCGTCTTCATCTCGTACCCCGCAAAGTCATGCCGGCACTCCCTCGGCAAATGGGAGAGCATCGGCGCCGCCTTCGACGATCTCTCCCAGCGACCGATGAATGTCCACGGTAATCGAATATCCCTCGGCTGTCGAAAGGCACACCGGCATAAAATGCCCCCGTCCCTGAAGCCGCCCAGTGGTCGCCTGAAAGTGTCCCGGACACTTACGTGTGACGCGCCGCGCCGGCGGCAAGATGACCTGGGTCATTTACAAAAATTTCACACGGCGGTTCATTCCTTGCCCTCCTTGAGGCTGCCTATGCATTCACCCGGAGCCTCCAAGCGTTCCCCGGAACAACGCTGGCCCGCTTGGACGGGGGTCGGGCGAACCCCCGGCGGCCAGTAAACGGGCATTTTCCGAGGTTATTGCGATCCGCTTGCGGGTCGATTGGGGCAGCAGACCTAGCGAGCGGGGGGCCGTCGTGCCCGGGGCCAAGAACCAGAGCTGATAGACCCGATCGGGTGGAACCGGCTGCGGGCGCAAACTGTCGGCTGCAGTTTGATGAGAGGAACGGTCGTGGCTCACCGCCGGCCTTTGGCTTTTACGGGCGATATCAAAACCCGATCGACCCGCCGTCCGTCCATCTTGACCACTTCGAAGCGGTACCCCGCAGCCGAGACACGGTCAGCAACCATCGGGATGCGGTTGAGGCGCGCCATCAGGTAGCCGCCGAGCGTATGGTAATCTGCATCCTCGCCCTGAAGGCGCGAAACGTCGAGCACCTGCTTCAGCTCGTCGAGCCCGACCATCCCGTCAATCAGCCAGGTTCCGTCCTCGCGGTGCACGACCCTCTGGTCGGCATCGGCAGAGCCGGGGATGTCGCCGACGAGCGCCTTAAGGATGTCGCCTTGCGTTACCAACCCTTCGAGATCGCCATATTCGTCGACGATCAGGGCCATCGGCTCACCCGACGTCTTAAACGTCTCAAGGACGCGGAGTATCGTTACAGTGTTTGGCAAATAGAGCGGTGGGCGTGTTGCCGCTCGCAGATCGAATGGCTGACCGGCCAGCGCACCGATCAGCAGATCCTTGGACTGAACGATGCCGATCACTTGTTGTGGGCCGCCCTCGACGACTGGAAAGCGCGAGTGGGCGCTCTCCTGAATTTTGCGCCGGTTTTCGGCTTCTGGGTCGTCGAGGTCGAGCCATACCATCTGGGTGCGCGGGGTCATCACCGCGCTCGCCCGCCGGTCGCCCAGGCGCAATGCCATCTCGACGATGGCGGTCTCCGCCTGATGGATGTGGCCGGTCGCGGCACCCTCGCGCAGCATGAAGCTGATCTCTTCGTCGGTCACCGGCGCCGCTCCTTCATGGCGCAATGGGATAAGGCGAAGCACGAGATCCGTGGAGGCGCTCAGGAACCATTCGATCGGCGCTCCCACCCGTGCGAAGGTCCGCATGGCTCGGGCGAGCGCGGCCGCGATACGCTCGGGATGGAGGAGTGCGATCCGCTTGGGGACGAGTTCGCCGAGGATCAGCGAGAAATACGCGATGCCGATCACGACGACGGCCATGCTGATGACGTGCGCGTAGCG
>Ga0209217_1000218_pt1 | contig 14238 bp, 14 predicted proteins | sample JacPinW_OM3H0_M2_FD_187957 | JGI IMG/M metagenome (GOLD analysis project Ga0209217, IMG submission 187957) | Forest soil microbial communities from Algoma, Ontario, Canada - Jack Pine, Ontario site 1_JW_OM3H0_M2 (SPAdes) (version 2) | ecosystem: Environmental > Terrestrial > Soil > Boreal...
GGCGTTCCTGCAGGCCCTGGCGCAGATGATCGAGGCCTGCCAAGGCACTGACGAAGAATTCGCCGTGCTCTCGCTCGACCTCGACGGCCTGAAGGAAATCAACGACGTATTCGGCCATGCGGTCGGCGACAAGCTTCTGGTCGAAGTGGCCCGCCGTCTCCAGGCCTCGTCGCGTGGCGGCGTGGTGGCCCGCCTCTCGGGCGACGAGTTCGGGTTGATCATTGACGGCAAGCAGCCCGTCGCCGGTGTCATGCTGGCCGAGCAGCTTGCCGAAACGCTGGCGAAAGAGTTCCAGATCGACGGCAAATCGGTCCGCACCGGCGTGACCACCGGGATCTCGGTCTTTCCGCATAACGGCTCGGATGCCGCTTCCCTGCTTGCCAATGCCGGCGCGGCATTGTTCCGCGCCAAGGCGAAATCGCGTGGCACAATCAGCATCTATGAACCCGAGATGGATCAGCAAATTCGCGATCGCCGCGTGCTGCATCAGGATCTGTCGCTCGCGATCAAGAACGGCGAGCTGTCGTTGCATTATCAGCCGCAGGCGATGGCGCGGCAGACGGTTGCCGCCAGCGAAGTCGTCGGCTTCGAGGCTTTGGCGCGGTGGCTGCATCCGGTGCGCGGCTTCGTTCCGCCCAACGATTTCATCCCACTGGCGGAAGAAAGCGGCCTGATCGTCGAAATGGGCGAGTGGATCCTGCGTGAAGCTTGCCGGGAGGCCGCCTCCTGGCCGATACCACTGCAGATCGCGGTCAACCTGTCGCCGGCGCAGTTCATGCACGGCGACGTCGTCGGCCTTGTGCATTCCATCCTGCTCGAAACCGGCCTCGCCCCGGGGCGGCTTGAACTGGAAATCACCGAGGGCGTGCTGATCGAGGATTTCGATCGTGGTCTCGCGCTGTTGCGGCGGCTGAAGGCGCTCGGCGTGCGCGTCTCGATGGACGATTTCGGATCGGGCTATTCCTCGCTCAGCTATCTGCAGGCGTTTCCGTTCGACAAGATCAAGATCGACCGCGCTTTCGTCATCAATCTCGGACGCAATCCGCAATCGGCGGCGATCATTCGCGCCGTCATCGGCCTCGGCCACGGTCTCGAAATGTCGATCGTCGCCGAGGGCGTGGAGACCCAGGAGCAGCTTGGCTTCCTGGCCGACGAGGGCTGCGACTCGGTGCAAGGCTATTTCCTCGGCAAACCGCTGCCGATCGGACAGTACGCCGCGGTGGTCGGCCGCAACGGCGGCAACGCCATGGAGCCCGCGCGCAAGACGGGCTAGAGACTTATTCAGCTGAGCTGAATCAGTGTCTAGCTATCTTTTGTTTGAGCATGCTCTCCGGGCAAACGCTTCGCGTTTGTCGCGAGGAAAACCGGTTTCCACTTTTCCGGATCATGCTCTAAGTCTTGCCAATGGCAGACTACGATCTTGCGATCATCGGCGGCGGGTTGAATGGCGTCAGCGTTGCACGCGACGCCGCCGGACGCGGCTTGCGGGTGATTCTGTTGGAGCAGAACGACCTCGGCGGCGCCGCTTCCTCCGCGACCTCGCGAATGATCCACGGCGATCTTGCCGTGCTGGAGCGCCGGCGCTTCCTGCGGGTACGCCAGGCACTGGCCGAGCGCGAGACTTGGCTAAAGATCGCGCCGCATCTGGTGCGCCCGATGCGTTTTGTGATTCCCGCACATTCCGACGAGCGTCCGCCATGGCTTTTGCGCGCGGGGCTGCTGCTCTACGACCGTCTGGCCTCGCCCACCAGCCTGCCGGCGTCGGCGACCATCGACATCACCCACCATCCGATCGGCAACGCGTTGAAGCGGCCAATCGGCACCGCGTTTGAATATTCCGATTGCGTGGTCGATGATTCGCGGCTGGTGATCGCCAATGCGCTCGATGCTGCGGAGCGGGGCGGTGTGATCCGCACCGGCGCGCGCTGCGTGCGCGCCGACCGGCTCGACATCTGGCGGCTTGCGGTGATCGATCGTGGCCACCGTCAGGTGATCACGGCAAGGGCGCTGGCCAACGCCAGCGGCGCCTGGACCGCGTCGGTCGCAGAAACCGTGCTGCGCACGAAACCGTTGCGGGCGGGCACGGCCCAGATCGGCCAGATCGTCGTCCGGCGCCTGTTCGAGACCGACAATGTCTATGTGTTCCAGAACAGCGACCGGCGGCTGATCTTCGCCAGCCCCTACCAGCGCGATTTTACCCTGATCGGCACCGTCGGCCACGCCTTCAAGGGCGATCCCGCGGCCGTGTCGATGGCGGCAGGCGATGTCGCCTATCTCTGCGATGCCGCCAACCGGTATTTTCGCGAACGCGTCGACCCTTCGGACGTGATCCGGACGTTTTCCGGCGCCAATACGGTGAGAGACAGAGCAACGAGGCGCGTCGCGCGGGACGGCGTGATGATGTTCGACACAAGGCGCCGCAGGGCTCCCCTCCTGACGATTTTCGGCGGCGATATCACGACCTCACGATTGCGCGCCGAGCAGGCGGTTTCCAGGCTGACGCCGTTCTATCCGATGTCGCCGCGCTGGACCGCGGCCACCCCATTGCCCGGCGGCGATTTTGCCTGGGAGCGGTTCGAGGCCGAGGTCGATCGCGCCACCGAGCGTTGGCGATTTTTGTCGGAGGCGGAAGCGCAGCGCCTGGTCACCGCCTACGGCACGCGTCTTGAGGCCGTGCTCGGCGACGCCAAGGACCGCGCCGATCTCGGTCCCGCCTTCGGCGAGGGGCTGACCGGAGCCGAGGTGCGCTACCTCATGACAAAGGAATGGGCGCGCTTTCCCGACGACATCTTGTGGCGGCGCTCGAAACTAGGTCTCGCCATGCCGCCTGCGGATCGCGATGCGCTGGTGAAATTCATGGCGGGGGGCGTCTAGAATCTTGGACTTGCGTGCCGCTATGAGAATCTGCCCCACGCGAACTCGGTGACCCACCAGATGATTTTGCCGCCAGCGAGAATGACAACGCCCAACATCAGCCACCCAGAAAACCCAGCGGATATAACGCCAGAGGCAAGCACGAGTACCGGCACGATCATGGCGAGATAGTAGGGACCGGTGTAACGGCAATGGGTACGTCCGCAGCGTCGCGAATTCAGAACACAAGCCGTGCCTATCCAGGTCAGAGCGACAAGCCAGATGACGGCTCGCAGGGACATCGGGGCACTCAGGGCCACGACGATGGCGGCTTGAGGAACCCACCACGCCAGGGCACTGGCGCGGGTGCTCCCGAGCCAATCCCTGGAAGGTTGGATAGCGTCATTGGCCATGCTGGACTACCCGGCACAGCAGGAAGTTGCGCACGCTTCGCCCGAACGCGCGGCCTGGATGGGGGGACAGGGCACCGAGCCGTAAGAGCAGAACACGCAACAGTCGCCCGGCTTGGGCCGCAGTTTTGTCCCGCAGCCGGCACACACATAGAAAAACTGGCAGGCGTCGGTCGGCATAGTCTCCGATTTCGATTTGGCGCAGTGCGGACAGGTAATGATCGATTCAAGAAGCATTGCACCTAGCTCCTGGGCGCGGATGGGTAACCGGCATTCGTGGTGGCCGTGGTGAGCTCCCTCACATCGGTTTTGGCATCGTCATAGGTCACGATCGCAGTCTTTTCCCGGTAGGAGACGACCGCCTGTTTCACTCCTGGTACCGCTTGCAGGCTCGCCTTCACGGTGTGCGGGCAGGCCGCGCAATACATATTCTGCACCGCGAGCGTGACGGTCTGCTCCGCAGCGAATGCGTTGGAAGCGAGCGTTGCAAGGGCGAAAACGGTGGGCAGGGCTAGTCTGGTCATTTGGGTCCTTTCAGAGGTCGGCAAATAGGGTTGAGAGAAAGTCGACGCCTAACGCGGCGATCACAAGAGCGGTCGCGGTGATCAGTCCGGCTTTGACGAACAGGTTCGGCAGCGGACGCGCGCAAGCCTCTCCGTCGCCACAGGCGAGCTTTGAGGACCGATAGACGAGCCAATAGCCGTAGCCGAGGCAAGCGATTGTCGCGACGACGAAATAAGGTTGATAGGGCGCAAGCCGCGTAAGATTTCCGATCCACGCGCCGCTCACGCCGAGGCCGAACAGCACAAGCGGCAAGATGCAGCACGACGATGCCGCAAGCGCCGCAACGAGGCCGCCCGCAGCTGTCAGCCATTGCCCGCGTTGCATCTCGGCAACGCGGTGTTCTCTGTTGATCATCATGGCTGCAGCGTGCATCCTGTAGCGACTACAGGATCAAGGACAATTTCATGAGTGCCATCACGTCTTCGCGAGCCGAGGCGCTGCCGATTGGACAGCTGTCGAACCGTAGCGGTGTCAATATTGAGACGATTCGCTACTACGAGCGGGTTAAATTGCTTCCTGCGCCACCGCGCACGAGCAGCGGCCGCCGTGTCTACGACCCAACCGACCTTCGCATCCTCGTGTTCATTCGGCGTTCGCGCGAGCTGGGCTTTTCGCTCGACGAGATCCGCGCGCTGCTTCGGCTGGGCGGGCCCGAAAAGGCATCATGTCGCGAGGTTCGAGAGATCGCTGCCCATCATCTCGAAGACATCCGGTCAAAACTTCATGACCTGAAGAAACTCGAACGTCTGCTGGCAACCACGGTGTCCCGGTGTTCGGGCCGGACGGCGCCCGACTGCCCCGTATTGGACATTCTCGATATCCAGCGTTGCAAATAGGGATGCACCGCCCAGCCCTTGTAAAGAGGAGGTAGTGGCGACTGCTTTATATGCCAACCACACTCAGAATGGCATTTCAGGTTCGAGCTCCCACCCTGCTCCCTTGAGCCGATGCCGATCCGCCGCTAGCTTGCGGCCATGACGGGGCAGGCTGGCATCATGGCAGAGGACGGAAGGAAAGCCGCAACCGATGCGGGTTCGGCGCGGCGCGAACCGCAGGCGGAGGCCGCCGAGCTTCCCTTGCTGCGCATCGACTCGGTGGTGAAAAAATTCGGCGCCTTTCGCGCGGTGGATCAGCTGTCGCTCGACATCAGGGCCGGGGAGTTTTTTGCCCTGCTGGGTCCAAGCGGCTGCGGCAAGACCACGTTGCTGCGTATGCTCGCCGGTTTCGAGACGCCGGATGAGGGCCGCATTTTGCTCGACGGCAAGGACATCGCGCCGGTGTTGCCGCACCAGCGCCCAGTCAACATGATGTTCCAGAATTATGCGCTGTTTCCGCATTTGACCGTGCGCGACAACATCGCGTTCGGATTAAAACGCGCGGGCTTGCCGCGTGCGGAGATCGATGCCCGGGTGGCCGAGATGGTCGCGCTGGTGAAACTCGAGGGTCTGGCGAAACGAAAACCCGATCAGCTCTCCGGCGGTCAAAGGCAGCGCGTGGCACTGGCGCGTTCTCTGGCGCGCCGTCCCCAGCTGCTGCTGCTCGACGAGCCGCTCGCGGCGCTCGACAAGAAGCTGCGCGAAAGCACGCAGCTCGAATTGATGGAGGTTCAGCGCCGGCTCGGCATGACCTTCATCATCGTCACCCATGATCAGGAAGAGGCGATGACGGTGGCCGACCGGATCGGGGTGATGGATTCAGGGCGTCTCGAACAGGTCGCTACCCCGCGCGAGCTCTACGAGGCGCCGAGTTCGCGTCGGATCGCCGAATTCGTCGGCGACGTCAATCTGTTCGACGGCCAGGTCGCCTCGCGCGAGGCCGGCCGGGTGACGATTTCGACCAAAGATGCTGGCTCGATCGTCGTCGCCGAGCCGCGCCAGCCGATCACGAAGACGACCGTTGCGGTGGCGATCCGGCCTGAGAAGGTGAAACTATCGCGCCGCGGTCCGGTGGCGGACGCGCTCAGCGCACATGCGATCAACCGATTGGAAGGCGTCGTGACCGACGTCGGTTATCTCGGCGGGCTCACGACCTATAAGGTGAAGCTCGACTCGGGCGCGGTGGTGCGGTCTTCGATGGCCAACACCGCGCGGCTCGACATGGACGCCTACAGCACAAGCCAGCGCGTGGTGGCGTGGTTCACCCCCGACGATTGCGTGGTACTGGAGCAATGAGCGGGCGCCGCATCTTCACCCGCCCGGCTCGATCAGCCGCGATCGCGCCTTATCTGTGGATGCTGTTGTTCTTCCTGGTGCCGTTCGGCTTTGTCCTCAAGATCAGCCTGTCGCAAGCCGCGATCGCACAGCCGCCCTATCTGCCGGTGTTCGATCTGACGCAAGGTGTTGCGTCAATCAAGGCGGCGTTCGCCGCGCTGTCGTCGGATAATTTTCGATTGCTGGCCTCCGACGATCTTTATGTCCTGTCCTATCTGCGCAGCCTCGTCGTCGCATTGGTCTCGACCTCGATCCTCTTGGTCATCGGCTATCCCATCGCCTATGGCATGGCGCGGCTGCCGAAACGCTGGCAGGGGATCGCGATGATGTTGGTGATCGTGCCGTTCTGGACCTCGTTCCTGATCCGGATTTATGCCTGGATCAACATCCTGCAGCATGACGGCCTGCTCAACAAAATCCTGCTCGCGTTGCATTTGGTATCGGCGCCTGTGGTATGGCTCTCGACCGACAGTGCGATGTATCTCGGCATCGTCTATTCTTATCTGCCATTCATGATTCTGCCGCTTTATGCGACGCTTTCCAAAATGGAGCCGGCGCTGTTAGAGGCCGCCAGCGATCTCGGCGCCACGCCGCTGCAGGCATTCTGGCGGGTGACGTTTCCGCTGTCGCTGCCGGGCGTCGGCGCCGGCGTCTTGCTGTGTTTCATCCCCATCGTCGGCGAGTTCGTGATTCCTGATCTGCTCGCGGGGTCCAACTCGATGATGATCGGGCAGACGCTGTGGCTGGAATTTTTCGCCAACAAGGATTGGCCGGTGGCTTCCGCCGCGGCGGTGGTATTGCTGATGCTCCTGGTCGGGCCGCTCGTGTTGTATGACCGGCTGCAGCGCCGCCAATTGGAGAACGCGCGATGACCACCCGCGCAGTGAACCAGCTGTCGCGCTTCAACGCGGTCTCGCTCGCGCTTGGGTTTGCATTTCTGTATCTGCCGATCGTGATCCTCGTGATCTATTCGTTCAATGCCTCGCGGCTGGTCACGGTATGGGGCGGCTGGTCGGTGCGCTGGTATAGCGAATTCTTCAACGACCGTGCCATGCTGGAGGCGGCCTGGATGAGTTTTCGGGTGGCGGCGGCATCCGCGACGATCGCGACGTTGCTCGGCACGCTCGCGGCCATCGCTCTGGCGCGCGGCGAACGGTTCAGGGGCCGCACGCTGTTTTCCGGGATGCTCTATGCGCCGCTGGTGATGCCTGAAGTCATTACCGGACTCTCTCTCCTGCTCCTGTTCGTGGCGCTCAATGTCGAGCGCGGCTTCTGGACGGTGACGATCGCGCATACCACGCTGACGCTGTGCTTCGTCGCCGTCGTGGTGCAGTCGCGGCTCGGCTCGCTCGATCGCAGCCTCGAGGAGGCGGCGATGGATCTCGGCTGCGATCCGGCGCGAGCCTTCGTCGCTGTGACGCTCCCGCTGATCGTGCCCGCAATCGCCGCGGGCTGGATGCTGGCGTTCACGCTCTCGCTCGACGATCTCGTGATCGCGAGCTTTACCACCGGCCCCGGTTCGGCGACGCTGCCGATCCGGATTTATTCCGAGGTACGGCTCGGGGTAAAACCGGAAATCAACGCGATCTGCACCTTGGTGATTGCGTTGATCGCGGTGGTCATCGTTGTGGCGTCGCTGGCCTCCAAACTGTCGAGCGCGCGCGGCGAAAGCGCCGCGCTGCTTTGAGCCTTACACCGGCGTGTAGATCACGAGTTTCAGCGCCGGATCGTCATTGGCCTGGAAGCTCGCATGCTCGAAACGCAACACGCCTTTCTTCGGATGGTTCACCACTTTCTGGCCGCCCACGACGCTCTTGATATCGTGCGTCTCCCACCAGCCCGAAAATTCCGGACACCCCTCGCGCAGACGCTGCAATAATTCAAGAAAGGCGGGATCGCCGGCCCAGAGATCATGGGTGGCGCGAAATTGCGCCACCATGCGCCTGGCCTCGTCGGCCCAGTTGGCCGCGAACAGCCGCCGGCTCTTTGGGTTGGTGAGCATGCTGATCAGGCTGTTGCGGTCCTCCTCACGCAGACGGCTGAACGCAAAAATCTCTTCCGCGGCCGCATTCCATGCCAATACGTCCCAGCGGCGGCCGGTGATATAGGCGGGCGCATTGAGGTTTTCGACCAGCCGCCGCAGCGGTTCGGGCACGCTCTCGCGCAAAAACGCACGGCGGTCGGCATCGCGCGCTAGCGCCCGCAGATGCGCATGCTCGGCTTTTGTCAGCCGCAGCGCGCGCGCCAGCGCGTCGATGGTGGTGACGGAGGGGCTAACGGTGCGGCCTTGTTCCAGCCTGATGTACCAGTCGACGCCGATGCCTGCGAGTTCGGCGACTTCCTCGCGCCGCAAGCCCGCGGTCCGGCGCCGCCGACCGATCGGAAGACCGACGGCCTTGGGCGTCAGCTTTTCACGGCGCGATCTCAGGAAATCGCCGAATTCACTACGACGGGGATCCGCCATCGCCTTTGCTCCCGAGCCAGGGGCTGATAAAACTCGACCATTTCGAGGCTGCGACGTTCGATCTCGATCACGCCAACGACGCTGTTGCGTACGCCGCTGCCAATGCGGGGCCGTTCAAGATGACGGTGATCCGGTCGTGAGGGCGGCACCAGCGATCTGTAGGGTGGGCAAAGGCGCTCTTCGCGCCGTGCCCACCTTGATGCGATCGCGGCGTTGAGTGGTGGGCACGCGGAGCCTGTCATCGGGCGCGCGTTCGCGCGACCCGTTGGCTTTGCCGACCCTACGGCTTCCTCGCCAGCATCACGACTTCACCGCCCCCGCCGTGAGGCCGCCCACCATGTACCGCTTGAACGCGTAGTAGATCGCGGCCGGCGGCAGGGCATAGATGAATCCGGTGGTCATCAACAATTCCCAGGGCGAGTCGTCGGCGGCCAAAAAGTTGCCGAGCGCGACGGGAAGCGTGATGTCGCGGTCGTTCGAGAGCAAGAGGAACGCGTAGAGATATTCGTTCCAGGCGAGCAGCACCGCATAGGTGCCGATCGCGACCAGCGACGGCATCATCAGCGGAACATAGACCAGGCGAAAGATCTGCAACGTCGTCGCGCCGTCCATGATCGCGGCTTCATCGAGTTCGACCGGCAACTTATCGGATGCCTGCTTCAGCACCCAGATCGCGTAGGGCGAAGCAATCGTCACCATCGCGAGAATCAGCGCCCAGTGATTGTTCAAGAGCCCGTAATTGCCCATGGTCCGGTACATCGGCACGGCCAAAAATGCCGCCGGGATGAAATAGGTGAACAGCGCCAGATTCATCACCCAGCGACCGCCCGGCACCTTCAGTCGCGAAATCGAAAACGCTGCTGCAGTCGCGATGAACAGCGTCAGCGCGCCGGTCGCCGCCGCGATCACGACCGAATTCCAGAACTGAATCCAGAAATCCCGCAGGAAATAGTGCTGCTGATAAAACACGATTTCAAAATTGTGCAGTGTCGGGTGGTCGGGCCACAACTTGCCGGAAAACGCATCTTCCTTCGGCGAGATCGCGAACAGGAACATGTGATAGATCGGCACCATGGTCCAGATGAAGACGGGAATGCCGATCAGCAATAACCGGGCTTCGGTGCCGACTTCGCGTAACGTTGGCATTCTCAAAGTTGCTAGCTTCATCGCGACAGCCGTTTCATCATGAAATAGACCAACGGCAGCACGAACGGCAGCGCGCAGACGATCGAGGCCATCGCGAGCGAGAGCTGGTCGAGCCGGAGATAGCGGATGCCGAGCGTGGAGAGCACATGGGTGAGGTCGGCCGGGCCGCCGCCGGTCAACAGATAGACGCTGTTGAAATCGCCCAGCGTCCAGATCATCGAGAGCAAGGTGCAGGTGATGTACAGCGTCTGCATCGACGGCCAGGTGATGAAGCGAAATTTTTGCCACCAGCTCGCGCCGTCGACGTCGGCAGCCTCGAACAAATCGTGGGAAATCGCGAGCCGCCCGGTCATCAGGATCAGCGTCCAGAACGGCAGCGATTTCCAGATATGCACGCCGATCGCCATGCTGAGCGCGACCGCCGGGTCGTTCAGCCAGTTCGGGCCGTCATCGCCGGTGAATTTGAAGATCAACTGGTTGATCACGCCCCATTCGGGATTGAACATGAAGCGCACCGACAAAATGGTCGGGATCGACGGCACCGCCCAGGGCAGGATGAACAATACCGACAGCCATTTGATCCAGGTGCGCTGCTGCGCGAAGAAGCCGGAGAGAAACAGCGCGATCAGCATTTTGATGTTAATGCCGATCAGAAGGAAGATCAGCGTGTTGAGCGCGGCGCGCGCGAAGATCGGGTCGTTGTAGAGCGCGACATAGCTTTCCGGATGGCGCGCCAGCCACAGCCCGTAGCCGACGGGATAGACCACGAAGGCGAGGAACACGAGCAGGTATGGTGCGAGCAGCACGATGCCCCAGACCTGCGGCGGCGTCAGCCGTGCCGACAACGGCGCGCCGGGGATTGCATGATCGGAAAGCGTGATCGCCATTAGTTGCTACTCTAGTCTTAGAACAAGATGCCGGCCGCCGCTAACCTGTCGTCCCTGCGAACGCAGGGACCCATAACCACAGGCTTGCGTTGTAGCGCGAAAGCCGTCGACCAGCATCTTCCAAAACGACCGCCGCGGCGTATGGGTCCCGGCGAAGGCCGGGACCCATAACCACAGGCCTTAGCCGCTGCGCGAACGCCGTCGAACAGCAACTTTCAAAACGACCGCCGCGGCGTATGGGTCCCGGCCTTCGCCGGGACGACGGGGAATATGGCGCCGCGGCCGGCATCGCTTACCTCACCCCGCGACTTGCTTGATCCGCGCGATCAGCTCATCCACCGCCTTGTCGACCGGCACCTTCTCGCTCACCACGCGGTTCATGGCCTTGGCCCAGACGTTCTCGTTGTTCAGGATGGTGAACTTGTAGTTCTTGGTAAAGTCGAACGGAATCGTGCCGCCGGTGAACTGGGCGTACACCGTCTTGCGATGGCGGTCGGCCTGCCAGAACGGGCTCTGCTGGCTTGCGGTCGTCACCGGGAACCAGCGGCCGAGCGCGCCCTCGACATAGGGCCGAAGGTTTTCCTCCTGCATCAGGAACTTGATGAACTCCTTAGCCTCAGCCTTGTTCTTGGAAGCCGTGAAGATCACGCCGGTCTTGACGTCGGAGCGGTATTTCATCGGCGAGCCGTCCGGTTTGTTGGGAAAGCCCGCGGTGATGATGTCTTCCTCATAGGCCTTCTTGCCGGCGTCGCGCTGTTCCTGGGTCAGCGCCGGGTTGGTGGAATCCTCGAACCACTTCGCCGCGATCGAGATCGTGAAGTTGTGGGTCATCACGATGGTCTTGTTGTGGAAGGCGACGTTGTTGTCCGGGTCCTTCCAGGTGGTGGAGGAGGGCGGCGTGCATCCCCTGGTGTAGGTGTTGGTGTAATCCTTCAGCGCGTCGATCAGGCCCTGCCTGACCTTGGGATCGTCGACCAGCAGCTTGCCGTTGTCATCCACCAGCTTCACATTGTAGGCGTCCATGAACGTATAAAACGACTGGAACGAGTCGGTGGATTCCACGCCCATCGGCTGGCCGACGGCGTAGATGCGCTGGGTGGTGGCTTTGCGGATCGCGGGCTGCACCTTGTCGCACCAGAACGACCAGTAATCGTTCCATTGGGTCGGGATGTCGCTTTGCTTGAAGCCGGCCTTTTCCAGCATGTCCTTCCAGATATTGACGTGCATGGTCTGCTGCTTCAGCGGGAAACCGTAATAGGCCTTCTTCTTGGTGACGTCGTTGTAGAGCGAGGCGGTCTCCAGCGTGTTCGGCGCGAACGCCGATTTCATCGGGGTGAGGATGTCCGTGAGATCCTCGAGCTTGCCCTCGAACGCCCACTTGCCGGCCGCCTGCACGTCGTAGGAATCGGCATAGGCGACATCGGGCACGGTGCCGGAATCCAGTGCCGCCACCGTCTTCGGGATCATGTCCTGGACGGCGTATTGCGACAGCTCGACCTTGATGCCGGTCTTGGTCTCGAACTTCTTGATCGCGTCGAGCAACGCGTCGTCCTCGGATTTATAAAAACCCTTCACCCACCAAACGGTGATCTTTTTGTCCTGGGCCATCGCGGGCGCCATGGCTGAAAACAGCCCGATCGCCGCGACCGCGAATGAAACCGCACCTATTCCCTTGAATCTCACGTCGTTCTCCCTCGATTGGACGGCTTTTTTAACCGGTTGGATAAAACACTAGCGCATGGCGGCGGCCTGATCCAGATGCCGCGTTTAGGTCTTGCGCAGGGGATGGGGGGCTTTTCACCGTCGGCCCGGCGGTTCGCCGGGGCAAATGGGGCTGGACAGGTTTTCTGCTGATTTGCCCGTCGGGCAAATTTAGCAGGCGGATAGCGGTCCTGCGCTGACTCTTTCCCCGTCATTGCGAGGAGCAACTTGTCCGCCGAAGCTCAACGAGCGAAGGCGGAAGCGACGAAGCAATCCAGCTTTCTGTTTCTCGGCGTCAAAAGCTGGATTGCTTCGCTCGCAATGACGATGGTGCTGTAACCCGGATCGAGCCATCGGGGTCGGCACGAAGCGCTGCCCGGTGATAAACTCCGCGAAATCCGGGACCGTCTCGCAAGCGGGCTCAGTGCTCCCGGATTGCGCTTCGCTCCATCCGGGCTACGATTGCGCATTTCGGCTTTTCAAAAATGGTGCAGGGCGTAGGACCAGAGCGGCAAGGTCAGAAACGAAAGCGATATACCGAGGCCGACCATCAGCGAGACCAGCGGCGGGTTCAGGCCATGCTGAACGGCGACGATGGCTCCGCCGATTTGCGGACCCATCGCCGCCTCGAACAGGGTCACGCGCGTGGTTTCTTCGGCGGTGCCGAGGATGCCGAAGTACAACAAAGCGAGGGCTGCGGGCGCAAGCAGCAGCTTGAACCCGAGGCCGGTCGCCAGCGCGGTCTTGAGCCCCTTGGTTTGATCGAACCGAAGCTGCAGGCCGACCGAAACCAGCGCCAGCGGCGCGAGCGTATCGCCCAGACGTTTTAATGCGTCGGCGATCCAGGTCGGAAACTCAAAGGGCATAAGCGCGAAAGCCACTCCCAGCGCAATCAGCGGCGGGAAAACGATAATCCGTTTGAAGATGTCGGCCTTCGATCCCGCGCCCGCGGAATAGATCGTTGCAACGGTGATGCCCAGCGTGCTCAGCACCAGATAGGTACCGAGTTGATCGATCAGGGTACCGGTTGCCATATCGGGCGCGCCAAAGAACGCTTCAATCATCGGCAGGCCCACAAACGATGTGTTGGCGAGGCCGCCAGCCAGCATCAGCGCGCCGGTGGTTTCCCGCGAAAATTTCAAACGCGCGGAAAGTGCCCAAAAGAACAAGACACCGAGCGCGAACATCAGCCACGGCATCGCGATGCTGAACAGCAAGGAGGTGTGCAGTTTGACGCTGTGAATCTGCAGGATGATCAGCGCCGGCAGCGAGATGTGAATGATAAAGGCGTTGAGCGCGAGATGCGCATTCTCAGGGACTTTTTTGGCAGCGCGGAGACCCATCCCGAGCAGCAGGCAAACAAACAGCAATACGATATTGTTCATGGCATGATCTCCGCACGTTTGGCGGTGCCTGACGCCGCAATCGGCAATGAGGCGCGTGACGGCGCCGGCTGGGCGTTTAAGAATTCTTGAAACACTGAAGCTTTGAGACAATCGAGGTCGCGTTCGCCTTGCCGGACCAGGGTCAAAATTTGATCGGCGATCTGGCAAGGCGACATCGACCGGCGCACAAAGAAGCGAGGATCGGTGAAGACTTCATCCAGCGCGAGCCGTAAGGTTGCGATCGCGGAATTATCGTAAGGGCTAACGCGTCGATTCAACCCGACCGTACTTGCGAATCCCGGGCGATCGATCCAAGACATGTCGCACCTTCTTTGAAGGCGTGAAAATTACCGGCAATGTCAACGCGGGCTTGTTAGTCCAACTGCGGAATTGTCTTTAGGTAATCGGGTATGCCAAGGTCAGTTCGACGTTCTCATTGCATAACATCGAACGCATCGATCCAATGTGAACCGGCTCACAGTCGGCTGCTTTGAGTTGTGCGTTCGTTCGCGGATCGAAGCGAAATTAGTTCGGAAGACGGCAGGCGTCACCGTCAATCAGCGTCAAGGCGGCGACGGCTGGTTCGGAACGGTCGGTGCCGGCTACGACTGGCAGGTC
>Ga0209217_1000219_pt1 | contig 14170 bp, 14 predicted proteins | sample JacPinW_OM3H0_M2_FD_187957 | JGI IMG/M metagenome (GOLD analysis project Ga0209217, IMG submission 187957) | Forest soil microbial communities from Algoma, Ontario, Canada - Jack Pine, Ontario site 1_JW_OM3H0_M2 (SPAdes) (version 2) | ecosystem: Environmental > Terrestrial > Soil > Boreal...
TGGCCGCGGCACCGCTAATGTCCCAACTGGGAATGCGGGTGCTGACGATTGAGCAGTTGCTCGACAGTCGTTCGATCGACCCGGTCGAGACCGACGACGACGAGGTTGCGCTACTGCAATTGACGTCCGGCTCGACTGGACCCCCCAAGGCCGTCCAGATCAGTCATCGCAACGTCGTCTCGAATGCCGAGGCGATGTTCGTCGGCGCAAACGTCGACCGGGAATCGGACGTGATCGTGAGCTGGCTGCCGTGCTTCCACGACATGGGCATGACCGGTTACCTAACCGTCCCAATGTATTTCGGCGTCGAGCTGGTTAAGGTCACGCCGATGGACTTCCTCCGCGACACCCTGCTATGGGCGAAGCTCATCGACAGGTACCAGGGCACCATGACAGCGGCACCCAACTTCGCCTACACGATGTTCGCCAAACGCCTGCGCAGGCAGGCTCGGCCCGGCCAGTTCGACCTGTCCACGCTGCGCTGGGCGCTCTCGGGCGCCGAGCAAGTCGAGCCGGCCGATGTCGAGGACCTATGCGAGGCCGGCGCGCCGTTCGGGTTGCGTCCGGAAGCGATCGTGCCCGCCTACGGCATGTCCGAGACGACGGTGGCAGTGTCGTTCACCGAGTGCGGCCGGGGGTTGATGGTCGACGAGGTCGACGCCGACCTGCTCGCCGTGCTGCACCGAGCCGTCCCGGCATCCAGGGGTAAAACCCGGCGACTGGCCTCGGTCGGTCGTCCGCTGAAGGGGCTGGAGGCCCGGATCATCGACCAGGACGGCGACGTGCTGCCGGCTCGCAGTGTCGGCGTCATCCACGTGCGTGGCGAACCGGTGACGCTGGGGTACACGACGGCTGCCGGTTTCATCGCCGCACAGGATCAGGAGGGTTGGTACGACACGGGCGACCTGGGCTATGTCACCGAAACCGGCAACGTGGTGGTGTGCGGCCGGGTGAAGGACGTGATCATCATGGCCGGGCGCAACATCTATCCGACGGACATCGAACGCGCCGCCACCCGCGTGCAAGGGGTGCGGCCCGGCTGTGCCGTGGCGGTGCGCTTGGAGGCCGGACACGCGCGCGAAACGTTCGCGGTCGCCGTCGAATCCAATGTCTGGGAGAACCCGGCCGAGGTCCGCCGCGTCGAGCGTCAGGTGGCCCATGAGGTCGTTGCCGAGGTCGATGTCCGGCCCCGCAACGTGGTGGTGCTCGAGCCGGGAATGATCCCGAAGACGCCGTCGGGAAAACTGCGCCGCGCCCACGCGTTGACGCTAGTCACCTAGGCTGGTCACCTAGATCGGCGGTACATTTGTTGCTGCCATGACCGACTACGACGCGCAGCCCGGTCGCCAACCGCCAGAGCAGCCGGAATTGTCCACCGCCCAACGGGAAGCGGACGAAGTCGACTTGCATGCCGGGCTGCGCGGGCTGGCCGGGATCGTGGCCGGCGCCCGCGGCGTGTTCGAGCTGTTGGGCGAGGTTGCCGAGTTTGCTGCCCATGCCATTCCCGGGGTCGACGGTGCCGGAGTTGCGCTGATCGACGCGGGTGAAGGCAGACCGACACTCCAAACGACTGCCGCCACAGCGGAATTCGTCCACGAGATCGACGCCATCCAGTACGACAAGTTGCATGAGGGGCCGTGCATCACGTGTATGCAGTCGCGGCGGACCATCGTCAGTGGATCGCTGGGGAGCGACAGCCGTTGGCCGCGCTTCGGTGGCCGGGTGGCGAGGATGGACGTGCATTCCGCGCTGTCGCTGCCGCTGATGCTCGGCGAACACGTGATCGGCACGATCAACGCCTATGCGAATAGCCACGATGCTTTCGGCGAGCACGCCGTGCGGTTGGGTTCGCAATTCGCCGGGCCGGCGGCGGTGTCGCTCTACAACGCGGAACTGCTGGCCGGGGCTCAAGAGCGCGCGGAACAACTGCAGCAGGCGTTGGATAGCCGCGCAGTGATCGATCAGGCAATCGGCATCATCCGGAGCCGGTCGGGTGCCAGCGCGGAGGTGGCCTTCGGCCGGCTCGTCCGGATGAGTCAAACCGAGAACGTCAAGCTGCGTGAGGTCGCGACGCGACTGGTCGAGGAGGCCGTGCGGCGCGCCCAATCGCGACGACCTCAGCCGTGAGCCAGTTCGGTCATCCTTTCCAGTAGCGCCGGACGGGCACTCGGTTCCGCCATCAACTGCCGTGCAACGTCGGTCAGGTGATCGCCGTGGGTACGCGCGTACCTGCGCAGCAGCGAAAATGCCTCGTCGACGGAAACATCGAGGTGTCCGCGCAGGAAGCCCTTCGCCTGCTCGACGACGATGCGGCGGGTCAGCGCAGAGTGCAGCTGGGGTATCACCGTCGAGGGCGTCGGCGCGTGTCCCTGCAGGATCGCCACGCACGCGATATGCGCCAGTGTCTGCCCGACCAGGCGATCGGCCTCATTGAGTTCGCCGGGCCGGGTACCGAACAGACCCAAGGAGCCCAAAACGATGCCGGCGGCGCGCATCGGCACCGCGTGCACGGAGGCGACGCCTGCCTCAAGCGCGGCCGGAACGAACCGCGGCCACCGCGAGGTTGCGGCGCGCAGATCTGCCACCGAGACCGGTTGTCCGGTGGCGTAGCACTCCATGCAGGGCCCCTCCTCGGCTTGTAATTGGAAGAGTTCCAGTTCGTGGGTCTGCTCGGAGGTCGCGGCCAGCAAGCGGAGTTGCCCCAGCGGGTCGGCGAGCAGAAATCCCGCCGCCGCGATATCCAACAGGTCGGCGCAGCGCTCGGTGAGCTCGGTGAGCAGGTCGAAGACGTCGAAGTCGTCGAGCAGGTTGTCGACGAGCGATACGACTGCGTTCAGTACCCGAGTTTCACGAGGGGTATCGGTCACGTTGCCTCCGTTTCGGACTGCATTAGTCGGCCTCAAGCTGCAGTCGCCGGTCGAGAATGTCACGGGCGACGTCGGTGGCGCTGCGGTTGGTGGCGTAGGCGTGGGCGCGCAGTCGCACCAGCGCCTCGGCGGGTTCGACCCCGAGCTGCGCGACGAGCATGCCGGTGGCCTGGCTGACCTCCGTGCGGCTCAGTGCGTTGAATTCGGCCCAGGCGCTGCTGCCCGGGTCGTTGACGGCGGCCTGCAGGTCGGAGTCGATGAGGTCAAGCAGGGGCATGCCGGCCAGCTCGGCGGCGACGACAGCGCCGGCCAGGTGCTCAGCTTGCAGCTCGCCGGGTTGCGCGCGGAAAAGGTCCAGCGCGCCGACGTATTCGCCGGCCAGCACGACCGGAATCGCGAATATGCCCCGGATCTTGTGGTCAAGCATGGCGGGGCCGTACGCAGGCCATCGAACGTCGTTGGCGTTGGCCAGGTCGGCGACGAGGACGGGGGCGCGCTTCGCGACGGAGTCCAAGCACGGGCCCTCGCCGAAAGTGAACTGGAGTTCGTCATACACGCGCGCGGTCGCGCCGCTGGAGCCCAATGTTCCGCTGGTGACCCCCGAGAAGACCAGTGAAATGGCCGCCGCGTCAATGCTGAACAACGTCACGCAGGCCTCGCAAATTGAGTTAGCGGCCGCTAGGCCACGCCGGCCGTCGACGGCCGCGCGGAGCTGTTCGTGGATCGCCACATTTAGCCGACCGGGGGTCGGGCATCGGTGCTATTGCCCGGATGCCGAAGTGGCGAGGTCATACCTCCACCATCCACTAGTTAGAGCGAATTTTCGAGTGTGGGGGCAATAGTAGGCCGCGACGGCCCGTTAGCCGATCGACACCAGTTGGTCGATCGAGTCTATGGGAAGGTCGCCGTCCACGATCGCCGTCACCGCCAACTTGTTCAGGGTGATCGCACCCCCGTGGTTGTCCAGGAAAGCGATGTCGGCGGCATCGCGTCCGGTGGCAATGCGCACCAGCGCCTGCCGTGGCGCCAGCAAGGTCCCGTCGACTACCCGCCATTGCCCGCCGACGAACGCCTCGGCGACGGCGTGGAAGTCCATCGGATACAGGCCCGGCGCGTATACCGAAACCGCGCGGGCGGGTACCTTGACCGCACGTAGCAGCGCTACCACCAGGTGCACGAAGTCACGACAGACCCCGGCACCGGCGAGCATGGTCTCCACCGCCCCGTCGATGGGGTCGCTCGAGCCCGGCACGTAGTTCAGCCGGGTGCCCACCCAGAGGGAGACTCGCTCCAGCAGAGTCGTCGAGTCGACGTAGCTGCCGAATTCAGTTGCGGCAAAACCGTAGAACTTGTCGGCCTCGGCGTACCGGCTGGGGCGCAAATACATCGACAGGTCGGATTCGGTCACCGGCGCCGGATCGGTCCGGCCGACGATCGTCGCGGCATAGTCGACGGTCATGTAGCCCGCCGGGACCTCCATCTTGTGGATGCGGGTGCCGTGCATACCGCTGATCTCTGAGGGTTCAACTGGATTGCCGTCCAGCACGAACGACAACCGCTCTGAAACTCTGGTATTCGGGTGCGGCGCGACAGCAATCTGGAATTCCAACGTCGTCGGCTCGGTAATCTCGACTTCGAGCTCTGCGCCCACCTCTCGCTTCATGGCACCGATGCCGACCGGACGTGCATCAGCCACCAAGGCCCCGAGGTGCGCGGCACTCGACCCCGTTGGGCAGCGACTCATCTCCTCCGGTTGTCCCGCCCTCAGAATCCCACGTCGACTGTGCCGCAAGCATTTCCCTGCGTCTGGCCCTCCTGCGTACTCCCGCGCCGAGTATGTCTGTCACCGTCAATGGGATGCGGGCAGCCGCCGGGACGGGTCTGCCCATGACGGCATGGTTGCCGATCACACGCGCCCCCCGTGTTCGATGGTCTCGGGCCGCTTAGAGGTGTCCGGGTGCCGGATCGTCGCGCTGGACCGGCGGTTGCTCATGGGTTCGCGCACCGACTTCTGGTGGTCGAGCTGCCGAATCAGCTCACGCTTCGCATCACCCAGCGCGTGGGTGATGTCCGGGTTCTCGGCGACCGCTACCAGTGGCGTCAGGCCGGGCAGGCTGGTACGCAATGTAACGCGCTGCTCCTTGCCGCCGCGGTCCTGGAGAGAGACGTCCACGTTCACACCGCGCGAACCCCACCTACCTAGATGCGGCCCGAGCATCGACAACGTCTCCACCACATGTGGGTGCTCCTTCGCGGCGAAACCCGCACCTATACGGATCACATTCTCGTGAACAATATTTCGTTGCTTCTTATCAGACTTGCTCATTGTGGCCCTTCAGTTGAGTGGCGGGCAGCCAAGTGTCCGGCTTTTCCGGTCCCGCGTCGCCGTCGTGCGGTGGTCTGGTCCCGAATCCGGGGATAAACGCACACCGATTCCAAAGGCGAATCCATATGGCCACAGCAGACGGCGATTTTCCGGGCTATGCCTCTAGTAAACGCGCCGGCAATGGCGATGTCAACATCGTTGGCGCGCAACGTGGTTCGCACAGGTTAATATCGTGCCCAGCAACAACATTGGCGCATCGGAGTGTTGCCGCCGAGCATCAAACTGCCGTGGCTGAATCTGCGGTATCGGCGTGCGCGAGTCGAGTTCCCCCGAGACGTTTCGCGCACAGTGCGCTTTCAGCACGAGCGGCGCGCACAATGTCGTCGGCAATCCGGAACGCTTCGGTGTCCCGTTCTGCGTGCATGATGTTAAGCGTGGCAGCGTGCCGCAACACCATTACGGCCAGAGTGCCGGAGGTCCGGCACGGGACCACGAGGAGATTCGCCGAACCCTGACTGCCGGTGATCATCATCAGGCGTTGGTGGCTGGTGACCCGGACGGGGTTCGCCATGCTCGCGCGCTTCACGGCGTCGAAATCCGGGCAACCCTCCAACGATGACCAATTGACGCTGATATTAAGGATCTCACCCAATCGCGCGGACAGGGCGCCAATCAGCTCCGGAAGCTCGCGCGCTACCGAGGCCGTGTGCGGCCACCACGCCCCATCGAGGCCTTCGCCGAGTTCGATAGCCAAGGTAAGCCGGACCGGGCTGGCCAGACGCCGACCACACACCGCGCGGTTCATGGTGTTGAGCAGGCTGTAGTCAACGAAATCGGGGTCGCTACGAAGCGATGAGTGCATGAGTCCCGGCGGTCCATAGACGATTCCTTCACTTCGAGGTTCTCCCGGCACACGAGTGCGGGATCGACGAACGAATCCGATCGCAATTGGTCTGGCCGGCCGTCTGCAGGCCCTAGGATCACCGTGGCTAGAAACCGTTCAACATCAACGCTACACCCGGGTGAACGGGAAGAGGCTATACCTGATTGCTCGTGCTACCTTGAATCAGGATGTTTTTCGTACATCCGTTCTGAATGAGAGAAGTTGAAAAGTATGACACAGGGAACTGTGAAGTGGTTTAACAGTGACAAGGGCTTCGGCTTTATCGCTCCTGATGGCGGCGCAGAGGATGTGTTCGTTCACTACTCAGAGATCCAAGGGAGCGGTTTCAAGTCGCTAGAGGAGAACCAACGGGTTCAATTCGAAGTCGGCCAAGGGGCCAAAGGCCCTCAGGCAGTAGGAGTGACACCGGTTTAGCAATTTGTCACAGGTGGGCTGGCGGGCAGTGTCCTGCCAGCCCTCTCTGCTTTAGGACGCCATAAGCGCGAGAGGCATACGCGGGCCTGAGCGCCCCGGCTCGGCGATTGCGCCCTGGCTGCCGAGTGCGAGTAATGTCGAGCTATCGGCGGTATGTCGCACGCGACCGTTTCAGATTGTGTCGTCGCCGATTCGGATGATTTGGCCGATTCGCGGCCGAGACAGGGGCGTCGCATGACGCTACAACAAAGCCGCAGCAGGACCGGTTCGAAGCACACATCTCCCGAGCAGACGCCGCGTCTGCGCTTAAAGCCCAAGGCTCCGACTAGCGGGTATGTCGATGGGGCATGGTGGCCGCACAGTGATGACCTTCCGATTGAGCTGCCGGATCTGCTGGCGGTGCTGTCGGTACGGCTCGGCCCTATTGATCGCGTGATATACAACCTCAGCGAATGGGCGAAGGCCCCGACCAAACTGCCGACGGGTGGCAGAACGGTACGACTCGGCGGGTACTACAGGCAGCCGGTCAACACCATCGAAGTAATCGGCCTCAATCGCAACAAGGTCGTCCTGCTGGTGGTGCCTGCTCGCACCGACCCAGACCACGCACACGACATCCTGATGGCTGCGGCGGCGCCGAACAACGCTTCGACCATCGACGGCCTACTGCATGATTAGCGCCTGAGACGGTTAATAGCCGCGGCCGTGGCGACGCTGGGTGGCGTGTGATGTCATCTCTGTGACGACCGAGCGGCCTTGCCCGCGAGGGGATTTCCGCGCGGCTGCCACCAGAATGTCAAGCGAGTCGACGATCCCGGTTGCGATGTCGTCGACCGCGGGCACATTGTCGGGACACGCGCACACACTCAGATCTATCGCCTCGCCACGGGTGGTCAGCGTGATGTTCAACCCGCAGCCTTCCACTAGCGGCGGCACGGTGTGCATACCGACGACCTTGGCACCGGCACAGTACGCGGGCAACGACTGTCCCGAAACGTACGAGACACTGCCATGACAGATCGGCGCCAGTCGTTGCCGCAGACCTAGCCGGCTGAAGATTTGCATACCTGCGTGGACGACGGTGGCCGGGATGAGCGACGCGATGCGCGCCAAATCGACTGTTGAATCCGCCTTTTCGGCATCGCGCCGGTTTGCGGTGTTCATTCTCTCGGTGGCGGTATGTAGGTTGGTAAGCACCTCGATGGGGTCGTCGAGCTGCACCGGAATGCGAATTTCTCCAACGATCGGCCGATCGCCAAAAGTGGCGGCCGCGGCGCCGGACAGAGCGAGCGGCATCCGCATCACCAGCGGATCGTCGGGCACGGTGTCGTGGCGTTGTAGCCAGGCGCGCAGCGACAGTGCGCAAGCGGCCAGGAAAACATTGGTGATGTCACCGCCGAACGCGGTGCTGACCGTCTCCAGGTCGGCTAGCGAGATCGAGACGAAAGCCACGGCCCGGCGCTTGGTCAACGGCGCGTTGAACGCGTTGCGCGGAAGCGGTCCGCTCATCGACGACACCGCTGGCGGCAGCGGATCAGGTTCGCTGGTGCCGCGTAACTGACCGCGCGCGGCGCGCAGCACACCAGTCACGGTCTCGGCAATAAGCCAAAGGCCCTTCATCTGGTACTCGAGAAGCTCGGTCACCACATCGGTAACGAGTTCGGCGACAGGGGGCATGCCCGCGCTCGGCTGCATCGGCTGATCATCGGCCCGGTCGTCGTGCGCATCGGAGCGCAACAGCCGCGACCACATGGACGCCGCGCCGACACCGCCGTCGCTCAGTGCAGGCGACATCCGCACGGCCAGCGCCCACCGGCCATCCGACAGACCGTCGATGCTCCAGGCTTCCCAGGGCTTTTTGTGGTGATCACGCGATCCGGCGCTCAGCTGCGCGATCAGGTCGGCGAATTCGCGCTGGCCGCCCGGAGCCCGAATTGTCGCCCGGTGGATTTGAGAAGCCGGGTCATAGTCGTCGATCTCGGCCCACAACGGCCGGCCCACTCCTAAGGGCCTGCCCACTAGCCTGCTGCGGAAGGAAGCCAGTTGCGGTAGCGACGACCCCACCAGCTGGCCTAGCCGCTTGTGGCTCAAATGGTCGGATGGCTCGACAATGATCAACGACACCGTATGCGCCGGCATCGTCGACTCCTGCATGAGAAGCCGCATCGCATCCTTCGCCGACAGTCGGAGACCTGTCAGCATGCTTCCTGACAAGCCACCCAAACCTGTTGAGTCAGAACTTCTCACGCGTCGACCCGATATGGTCGGGCGGGCAAAATCACAGCGGTTCCAGCTTCTTCTTCAGCTCGATGAGTTGAATCTCCAATTCGACCACGGCGTGTGCTCGATGCCAAGGCTGCACGGCCGGATGAGGTCACGGGCCCCGCAGTGGTCGCGTTCTCGATATCTTCGCGTCGCTGAAGCATGAGTCTCGAAATTGCCGCTTCGCGCGCCGACGGTTTCGACACTACTCTCGTCTGGTCGAGAACGCAGGGGCGCCGCGGAGACGACGTTGCGATCGCCGCGCGGCAAGCGGTTCGTAGCCGCTAGAAGCCCGTCCAGTGACTCCCGTTCGGGTTACCCAGTTGACGGGTGTTCTGCATGTCGCGCTGCCAGGATCATCGCCAGCGACAGGCCGATCGGGGAGTCCCGACTAGAGCTGGAGGAACTGGTCGAGATCGACTCGCGATAGCCGCTCGACGAACGTCTGGCCGTGGTAGGGGAACTGGGTGACGACCTTGCCATTGGGGTGACGGAAGTAGTTGTTGCAGTTGGCAACCCACACGGTTGTCGACATTGCGTTCTGGATTTCGGTGTTGTACTGGTCGTGGACATGCTGCTTGATCTCCACCGCCCGGAGCTGTCGACGACCCATGTCGTCTAGCACGCGACGGACGAACTCGGATTGCGCTTCCAGGATGTAGATGATCGAGGTCACCCCGTTGGTGTTGGGGCCATATAGCGTGAACAGGTTTGGGTATCCCGGCACCACGGTGCCCAGGTAGGCCTCGGCGCCGTCGGTCCAATCGTCATGGAGTCGGCGTCCTCTGCCGCCATACACGTCAAGGCTGCCGAGGAAATCCACTGCCCGAAAGCCGGTTCCGTAGATGACGGTGTCTACTTCGTGCTCTCTGCCGTCATGCGTGCGCAGGCCGCGTTCGGTGAACTCGACGATGGGCGAGGTCTCCAGCGTGACGTTGGGTAACGCGAATGTCGGGAACCAGGTGCGCGATTGCAGTGGTCGCTTGCAGCCGACGGGGTAGGTCGGGGTCAGCTTGGCACGCAGCTCCGGATCTTTGACTTTGCGATGCAGATAGCTGTGCGCCATGCCGGTCAGCTCTTTGGTCATCGTCGAATCGACCGCGAAATTCGCCGACTCGTAGTCTTGGTATGCCGCATCGCGCACCTTCAGCGCTTCCGCAGGGTCGCGTTCGAAAAGCTCCTGCTGCTCCGGGGTGAACGGCTCGTCGTACCTCGGCGAAACCCAGATCGGTGTCCGCTGAAATACCGTCAGGTGCGCGGCGTCGGCGGCGATCGCCGGGACGTACTGGACCGCACTCGCCCCGGTGCCAATCGATGCGACACGCTCGCCCGCAGTCGATTTGGAGTGATCCCAGTTTGACGAGTGAAAAGCGCGGCCGCGGAATCGGTTGGCGCCGGGGATGTCAGGAATGTTGGGAACGTCCAGCATTCCCACGGCGCTGACCACAATGTCGAACTCGCGGCTCTGGCCGTCTTCGCTGGTCAGCGTCCACCGCCGGTCGGTGACCGACCACCGCAACGTCGTGATGCGGGTGCGCCGGATCAGATGCTCGGCCAGACCATGGTCGGCAGCGACCTTCTCGATATACGCGAGGATCTCCGGCTGATCGGCGAACGTCTTGCTCCACCGTGGGTTCAGCGCGAACGAGTAGGAGTAGAAGTGCGAGGGCACGTCGCAGGCCGCACCGGGGTAGGTGTTCTTGCGCCAAGTCCCGCCGAAGTCGTCGCCGCTGTCGAAGATCGTGAAGTCATATCCACCCTGAGCGAGTTGGATGCCCATCGCGATCCCGCCGAGACCCGCGCCGACGATTGCCACCGTCGGCTTGTTCGGCGCTGTGCTCACAGGAAGGATTGTGCCTCACGAGTCGAGTCACATTGGCCACGTGTGCATCAAGAGCCGACCACGACATGCGGTTCGGAAGCGATGTCACATGCGATATCAAAGCTGGGTAGATAGTGGTACCACCCACACGGGACTGCTGAGGTTAATGAGCATCCAGGGATCAAGCGATCACGCTCAGGTGAGGAGTCGACGACGGTGGAGATGTGGGAACTGGTCGCCCGTGAGCAGATCCGTGACACGCTGGCGCGATACAACTGGGCCGGTGACGCCGGCCGTCTCGACGAACTCGCCGAGACCTTCTGCGCAGATGGTGTACTGGAAATTCGCGGCTTGCAGCCACTGCGCGGCCGATCCGAAATCGTCGCGTTCCTTGGCGACGTCACGGGGAACATCACCGTCAGCGCCGACGTCAAACCGATCGTGCGGCACAACGTCGCCAACGTGCTGTTCACCAACGTGACTCGCGACCAAGGGCAAGTCTCGTGCTACTTCACGGTGGTCACCCATGTCGGGCTCGACCATCTCGGCCGCTACCGCGACTCTTTCGTGTCCGACGGGAATACCTGGCTGATCAAGCACCGCAAGGTGTCGACCGACTGGGCAGCCCCCGACTCGGCGATGGCTCGGTGGACACCCGGCCGCTGAGTGGTCTGGCCCGTATCCTTATCGTCGCTGGCCGAGTGGTATTCCGAGCGGGAGGCACGCGATGGGACACAAGGCAACGGTGGAACTGGTGCTCGACTGTGCAGAGCCAGAGACGCTCGCTATGTTCTGGCGCGAGGCGCTCGACTATCGCGAGTACTACACGGACGTGAAGCTGGCTGTGCTCGTTCCCAAAGAAGGCATCGCTTCACCGCTTCTCCTTCAGGGGGTACCTGAACCCAAAGCGGGCAAGAACCGCATGCACCTCGACATCGTCGTCGACGACATCGAGGCCGAGGTCCACCGGCTGCAGGCACTCGGCGCTCGTCGCATCGACGAAGGCGTGCAGAGCTTCGGGGGAACCCGATGGGTGAGGATGTCGGACCCCGAGCAGAATGAGTTCTGCGTCTCCACCGGCGTGGAGTGGTGAGGCTTGATCACGCACGGCGTGTCGGAGGACGCGCTACTTGCGCAGGAGGCGTGCTTCGCGCGGGCATTCGCGGACGGCGATCCGGCGGTCGCACGCGATCTGTATCAGCCCGACGTTGTGTACGTGAGCCCGACGGTACGTCTCTTCGGTTGGCCGGCGCGCATCGACGGCATCGAGCGCACACTCGAGTTCATCGCACTAACCATCCGTGACTGCGCGGCCATTCGCTACGAGGCGGTGGAGCACGCCATCACGCCCGGTGCTGACGCGGCGTTCGTGCGCGTGCGGTTCGACTGGACCCAGGGTGCGGAACGCCTGCGCTCGACGTATGTGGTGATGTACCGCTATCGCGACGGCCGGATCGCCCGCCAGGAGCTGTACTACGACCCGAGCGGCGCGCTGGAGCGACACGGACCCCGCTGAGCTTGGTGACAGGTCCAGGATTCGAAGGGGCGCATGGGGCTAACTAACGTGGCGCGTTTTAAACGCACCCCTGACCGTCATGCGCGCTCGGCCGTCATGTCCATCTCGATCCAGCCCTGGCACGGGCCGCTCAAGATGTCGGTGTGCATGACGCCGGCAAGTGTTCCGTTGGCTTGGGGCGTGTAGCGCACATTGGATCGGGCGGGACTCCATTGGATCGTGGTGTCGGGCATCATGCAGTCCCACTGGAAATCGCTGACTTGCGTCCAGGACGACCCGTCCCAGGTGAATTGCACCGGTTGCTGAACCGTCGGATTGCTCGGCGGTGGGCCGCTGACGATCGTGGCGACGCATTTTCCGCTCGTACAGCTCGAGCGGAATCCGTAGGTCTCGGTGTGCTGGCCCTCAGGGTCACCGACGGCCATGCTGGTCCCGGACTTTGGACCAACCATGAACGTGATCGCGTACTCGCCGTTCCACGACGGAGTGTCGGCGAAGGCAGTTGGGGGAAGCGACAGGGCGATCGTGAGCGGCGCGGCGCACAAACCGACGAGACTCCTCAGACGTTCTGGGGCCATAGGTTTCTCCTCTCGGCCCGCAACGGCTTTGGAAGTAGGATGCGCCGCGACAACCTTGGATGTATACCCCACCCATACGTTATTGCCGACCTAGCCGGCATCCAGGCGCTTGGCGGCCGACAGTGCTGCGGACCACGACCGCCCTTAAGGCGGGTGACAGTTGGTCAGAAATAAACCCCGACCTTGGTGGCAGATCCAGGATTCGAACCTGGGTAGGCATACGCCGACGGATTTACAGTCCGCGGGACGGCTGTTCAAGAGATTTCGACAAATGTAGTGAAGTCCACTCACCTGCCGTAATGGTTTCAAGGTATTTCACCGGATACCTGCGTGTTGCCGCCGAGTTGTGACATTGCAGTGACAAGGTACGGCCGGGTTTGCCGCCGCTGCATTCCTCTACACCCATTCGTTTTTCGCTACCGTGTCGCCGCAGGCACCGCAGATCTCAGCGGTCAACCTGACGACCGGAGCTGTCAGTTACACGAAGTCTTATCCAGCGGCGCCTGGGTTCTGGACGGCGCTCCAGTACTCGGCCAGAGAGAGCATTTCGCTGCTTCAAGCCCGCACAACGACTCTGGACACGACGGCCGCTGGCACGCTTCTCGATTTCTTTCTTCGCCTAGCCGGCCCAGTACTCCTCGCGTTCATCGTTCTTGCCTTGCGAGCACGAATCAGACGCTGATATGGGCCAGATCCGTGTGTTGTCCACATGACCGCAAAACTACAAACTCGCAGAAGCAAGCCCCGGATAGGCCGGCCACTCGGCAGCATAAGCGGCGCAGCGGGATCGGACATCAAGGCACAGACGGAATGGATGCGTTCAGCTCCGACTCGAGGCGATTTAGGTAGACGTTGAGGTCCGCTTGGATGGGTTCGATGCCTCCTCTGCGCAGGTAGGGTACGTCCGCCTTATCCACTGTTTTTTGCACTGCCCACGAAGTTGGCGCATCTACGTCCTTCCGCCGGCGTATCAGCGACCTGATATCGGGCTCGGCAAGGCCGTGGCCCAAGAACAAGATCGGCCGTTCCCTGAGCGCGTCCCAGACGACTTGCGGGAGTACGTCCGGCAGGCGGGTCGACAGTTCCTCGAAGTCACTGCTGGCTACAACGAAGGTGCTGGGAAATCGTCCGAGCGGATCGATCCCGCCGTTGAGCTTGACGATGGCCGGAGCCTCCAGGGGCCCATTGATGGCCGCTGGCGTACGAATCGCGAATTCACCGCCATCATCGGGACGGCGGTGAAGGAAGCGGCCTGCGTACAGTCCGTAGTGGTTGTACACGAACAGGTGGTAGGGCTGCTGAGCGTCGTCGAACGCCGCTTCGGTCATAGTGTCGTAATTGGTCGTTATGATCATCACGTTGAAGTCGTGCCCCAGCTGCTTTAGTTTGGCCGGCAGCGTGGCGACAAATCGGTGTGCTCGGCTCGGCTGTGTGCAATTGGCTTGAATGAGTTGCTCGACGATCTTCGACAATTCCGCGCG